>JAABUP010007329.1_pt1 | contig 14911 bp, 15 predicted proteins | sample 5559201 | NCBI WGS metagenome assembly JAABUP01 (sample SAMN10711887, study PRJNA513373) | rock metagenome | isolation source: Antarctica rocks | place: Antarctica | reverse complement strand
GTAGATCTCCACGACGAACATCCCCGGCCCCCCAAAACCGGGAGCCTATCCACTGGCCGGATTTTACTCCGCCCGCGTCAGCACTTCGCCGGCGCTCCAGTGGCCTGCTTTGTCACCGCCCTTCACAACCTGCGCGCCCTATACGCTCGAGGCGCCCCCGACTTTCGGCGAGACCATCGCCTGGTCGGAGTCCAACGCCGTAGTCTTCGCCAACAGCGTCTTCGGGGCTCGTACGGCCAAGACGCCGGACCTCCTCGACATCTGCATCGCCCTGACGGGCCGGGCGCCGGGCACCGGCTGCTACCGCGATGCGGACCGGCGCGCGACGCTGCGCATCGAGGTCGGCTCGCTCGGTGAGGTCGACGAGAGCCTCTATCCCCTGCTCGGCTACCGCGTCGGGGCGCTCGCGCGGGATCGCATCCCCGTCGTGATCGGCCTCGAGAAGCTCGCGCCCAGCCACGACGACCTGAAGGCCTTTGGGGCCGCCTTTGCCACGACCGCCTCGGCCGCGATGTTCCACATCGGGGGCGTGACGCCGGAGGCCGCCACGCTCGGCGACCTCGATGGTTTGCCAGTCGCGACGGTGGACCGCGCCGACCTACTCGCCACATGGCGGCAGCTCAACTCCGGGGAGGCCGGCGAGATCGATCTCGTGTGCCTCGGTAGCCCGCACCTTTCCCGGACGGAACTCGAGCGGCTCGGGCGCCTGTGCCGCGGCAGAACGGCATCGCCGCGGGTTGGTGTCACGGTCACCTGCGGGCGCGACACGCTGGCCGGCGCCGAGGCCGACGGACTCACGGCCGACCTCGAGGCCTTCGGCATCACGCTCCTGACCGACACCTGCTGGTGCATGATCGCCGAACCCGTCATCCCGCCCGGGGCCCGGCGCCTGCTGACGAATTCCGGCAAATACGCGCACTACGGCCCCGGGCTGGCGGGGCGCAGCTTCCGCTTCGCGGGCCTGGAAGCGTGTATCGAGGCTGCCTGCACCGGCCTCTCCCCGGCCGAACCTCCCGCTTGGTTAACGACGCCTGAGGTCAGTCCCGCCGGGTGAGGACGGCCTGCCGGCTCAACGTGGCGAGCGGGCCGCGCGGACGACCACCGGCACCGTCAACTTGGGGGCTGGCTGGCTTGTGGGAGGGAGCTGAGCCAGGTAGGCGGGCGAGATGACAACGTCTGCTGTTCCCAGCTACGCCGGCTACCGCTTCCCGGCTGAGGTCATCAGCCATGCCGTCTGGCTCTACTTCCGCTTTCCCCTGAGCCCGCGCATGGTGGACGAACTGCTCGCCGCGCGCGGCATCATCGTCAGCCACGAGACTGTCCGCCAGTGGGCGCTGAAGTTCGGGCAGGCGTTCGCGAACCAGGTCCGGCGCAGGCTGCCTGCGGCGGGGGACAAGTGGCACCTGGACGAGGTCGTGCTGACGATCGCTGGCGTGAAGCACTGGTTGTGGCGCGCAGTGGACCAGAACGGGATGGTGCTGGACATCCTGGTGCAGAGCCGGCGCGACGCGCGGGCCGCCAAGCGCCTGCTTTGCAGGCTGCTCAAGCGGCAATGCCGCTCGCCTCGTGTCATGGTCACCGACAAGCTGGCGAGCTACGGGGCGGCCAAGCGCGCGGTGATGCCCTCGGTCGAGCACAGGAAGCACAAGGGGCTGAACAACAGGGCGGAGAACTCGCACCAGCCGACGCGACGACGAGAGCAGCAGATGAAGTGCTTCAAGTCGCCTGGCCAAGCACAGCGCTTCCTTTCCGCCCACGACGGGATCAACAACCTGTTCCACCTCCGCCGCCATCAAGTGCCTGCCACACAGTATCGAGTCGCCCAGACCGAGGCCTTCCAGGTTTGGGCCGAGGTCACCGGCGTCGCCGCTGCGGCGTAACCACGGGCACGCCGTCCTGATCACGGCCCTTCGCGACCTCAGTCCAACAAGTTGACGGTGCCGCTTCAAGACCTGCAGGTTGCTCGCCTGTCGCATGAATCGCGATGCCGAGCCCTTTAACGCCTCACGTCAAAGGAAGCGGCTCAGGGAAAAATAAGCCAAATCGCTCTGGCTTCGTCCGTCCGTGATGTGCGCCGCGAGCGCAGCACCGATGCCGGCGGAATGCTTGAAGCCGTGTCCCGAACAGGCCGACACCACGGTGACGCGGTCCTGGGCCGGATGCTGGTCGATGATGAAATTGCGGTCGGGGGTCGATGTGTATAGGCAGACCGCGGTCCCGGCAACGCGCGGAGTCGCGCCCGCGAGCCGGTCTTCGACGGTCTCGCAGTACATGCGTTCGGCCTCCACGGGGTCGACACGACGATCGAGCGCGGCTGCGGTCGTGGTTGTTCGGTACTGCTCCTTCGCGACCTTGATGCGATTGTCGCCCGGCAGCGGCGGGAAGCCGTAGACGTAGTCGTGGTCCGTCTTGCCATACATCCAGATGAAGACGGGTGAGTCCGGGCGATAGGCGCTAAGATCGTCGAGCTCGTACCAGTAGAGCAGTTGCCGGCTCACGCTGAGCAGTCGATCGAACGGGGCTCCAAGCAACGGTGTGTTCCAGGCACCGGCCGAGACGACGACCCGATCGGCAACGATCGATCCACCCGATATTCCGATTCGAACCTGTCCAGTCTCCTGCGCGATCGTGTCGACCCGAACGCCCGTCCGAATCGTCGCTCCAAACGACGCGGCGCATTTGAGTTGCGTCGCGATGCACGCTTCCGGGATCACGTATCCGCCACCGGGCTCGTAATAGGCCCTCTCGCTGCCGGACAGGCCACGAAACATCGGGAACCGCCACGCCACTTCGGCGCCGTCGATGACCTCGTGAGGAATCCGGTAGCGCTCGGCAGCTTCGATCGAGCGCGCCGTGAAATCCGGCATTCCATGGTGGGTGGTGACGCCATCGCCCGGCCCCATCACCAGCGCGCCGCACGCGTTGAAGAGCGTGTTGCCAGTCGCTGCCTCCAGTTCGCGCCAGATCCGGTGGGAGTCGACGACGAAGGGAACGTAGGCCAGACCCTCGCCGACCGCCTCGCGCGTGATACGCGTCTCGCCGGAGCTCGAGCCATAAGGGTGAGGCGGCGCGTAGCGGTCGAGGCCGGCGACCTTCACGCCCCGCTTCGCCAGTTGGTAAAGCGTTGCGCTCCCCATTGCGCCGAGACCGACGATCGCAACATCGAACCGCTCTGGCATATTGTTCTCTCGATGCTATTGAGGCGCCTCGCCGTCCCGAAGGCGGCACGGTCGTAAGGGACGCGCGGCAGGAACCCTGCGTAGATCCGGGCACTTGGGAGTGCCGTCCGATCTGTTGTCGGATTACCGTCAAAAGAGACCTTGGCTACCATAAGTTCTGATTATAGTGTGGTCGGCGTGACCGGCGTCTCTGCATCCCTTCCTTTCGACCTGCGCGCCCTTCAGGTCTTCCTTGCGGTCTGCGACGCAGGCGGCATGGCGATCGCGGCGCGACGGCTCGGCATCACCCAGCCTTCCGTGTCGCAGACGATTGCGGAGATCGAGGCCCGCACAGGGACCAAGCTGTTTGACCGGACGGTCCGTCCCATCGACCTCACCCCCGTGGGTGAGGTGTTACGGCAGCAGGCGAGCACCTTGCTGGCCGAAGCCCACGAAATCGCCCCGATGCTGCGGCGTGTCGGACGCGGACGCCTTCCCTTTCTGCGGGTCGGCTTGGTCGACTCGCTCAGTCGAACCTTGACTGCTCCCATCGCGCGCTTTCTCGCCGATGTCGCGGACCAGTCCTCGCTACTGTCCGGGCTCACCGCCTTCCATACGGCCGCATTGAGCACCCGCCAGCTCGATATCGTTCTTGGGGCCGAGGGTGGCGTCGCCGATAGCGAAGGCCTGGAACGCCATGCCTTGTGGGAGGAACCCTACGTCCTGCTCTGCCGATCCGACGTCACCCCGCCGAAAACTGTCGAAGCCTTACAGGATCTGGTGGAGGCCAGTCCCTTGATCCGCTACAGCGCGCGCTCGCTCACCGGGATGGAGATCGAGCGCCATCTGCGGCGGCTTCGACTGGACCCGCCGCGACATCAAGAGTTCGACACCCCTCATGGCGTGACGGCGGCGGTCGCGGCTGGCCTTGGTTGGGCCATCACCACCCCCCTCTGCGTAAAGGAAGGGGCGATCAACGATGCAGGATTGCTGTGCCGTGCCCTTCCTGGACCGGCCTTGGTCCGGCATCTGGTTCTCGTCGCACGCCAGCGCGAGTTCGGGACCGTGCCACGGCAACTCGCGTCCTTGTGCCGTGCGGTCCTGGGCGAGACCGTGCCGATCGGAGAGCCATAAGGCGTCGGGCCGCCCGAGCGCTACGCGGCCGGCAGTGAAGCCGCAGACGACGCCTTCGTCATCACCGAAAAGCAATGGACGTAGTCCATGCCATGGCTTTCAGGTGCCGCGGCGACGTCCGCCTGATACGCAGCATAGTAATCGTCGATGATGCCTTGCCGCTCCTCGCGACTGCGTGCAGGATCGAGGGCGCTGAAGAACGTACTTTCGGTCCAGGACCGCAAGGTCGGAATGTAGGCGCGAGCGAACTGGTCGGCATCGCGGTGCGCGCGGAATGCCGTCGCATAGGGACACGCCGTCACCCAGGTTGCGGTGTGGTCGAGCCGCAAACCAGCCGGCCGGACCGGGGACGTCGGATCCGCGAAAGGGGCTTCGAACTCCGTCACGGTGCGGTAGAACTGCTGCAGCGTGCCGGCCCGGTATTCGGCCTCGGAGATCGCGCCCACCGCCGCCAGCCGGCGCCAGTGCTTGGCGAACGTGTCGAACATGTTCACTCCGCCGGTGTTGCCAAGATACCGGCTGCGCTCGTCGACGCAGAAATTCGCCAGCACCAGCTTGCCACCCGGAACGAGCTCCCGGGCGCGGGCGCGCAGAATGGCGGACCAATCCGCGGCCGCCTAGGCCTGGTAGGGCGCCCGCTCGCTGTCCGTGGCGCCGACCGCATGCACATGGTCCGCGATAGGGCCAGGACGCGTACTCAGCCAATGCATCGCGGTCGCCGAGAAGCCCAGCGACAGCGATTCGTCGGGCAGGATCTGGCGATGGAAGCTGGTACCGCTGGCAAAGGTGTAGAGCTGGTCGAGGCCCGCGAGCGGGGCCGGATCGGAAGCGCCGAGAAGCCCGTGCAACCGGCGGAACAGCACGGAAAAATCGTTGTGAGGCAGATCCGTGTATGTGATCGCGATCGGCTTCGCGGGATCGACGTTTCGCACCGCAGCCACGACGCGCTTCATCAGATCGAGCGAGGTTCCGCCGTCGGCCGCGCCGAAGTCGGCGACCGTGAAGGTTTGCTGCGCCGTCACGTCCATGGTGCCGACCGCTGCGATGGCCAGATCGCCCGCAGCATCGATGACGGCCTTGGCCCCGATCGTATTGTCGCTGTAGTAGCCGGCGCCCCGCATGGCGATCACGGGCCCTGATGCTGTGTTCATCGCTCACCTCATTCCCACAAAGCCGCGACGCGTCCGTCGCCTACTGGATGTTGGGCAGACCAGTGGTTCAAGCGGTCGGCCGTTAGCTTGGCAATCCGCCAAACAGAAGACCGTGGCCTCAGGTGGTCATGATCGAGTCCATGTCGGCCGAGCGACGCTGGATGACCTGTTTCAGCTCCTGGACGAGATGGTATGAAGCCGGCAGCGGGTCGCGTTCGCTGGTCCGGATCCACCCGACCGTCCGCTCGGCGGCACTGTCGTCGAGCGGAAGGAAGGTGATCGCGGCGCTGCTCTGGTGGCGGCACAGGCGGGGCAGGACCGTGATCCCGAGACCGGCCTCGACCATCGCCAGGATCGAGGTGACGTTGCGCGCCTGGAGGCTCGACCGCTCAACCATCATGGCGGCGTGGTCCGACGCGATGGCCGCGGCGCTCCCGTTCGAGATGAACTCCGCAAGCGCGATGTCGTCCCATGCGACGGGGGTGCCTCTCATGCCCAATGTATGATCACGCCGACAGACCACATCGAGCGGCTCGCGGAACAGCGGCTCGAAGAGGAGCCCGGGACGCTGGTGGTAGAGCACGCAAAATCCGATCTCCACCGTGCCGTCCTCGACCGCCTCAATGACGGCTCGTGAATCCATGTCGCGCACCTGGATGCTGAAGGGGCCGAGCCGGTTGCGCGCCCTAGCGATCGCCTCGGGCAGAAAATTCGCCGCGACGGAGGGAACGGTCGGGCCGCTGAGCCGTCATGGCACTCCTGCTGCAAACCCTGACGCTCGGCATCCTCCAGGGCGGTCTCTACGCCCTGATGGCGATGGGCCTGTCGCTGATCTTCGGGGTGCTGCGGGCCGTGAACTTCGCGCATGGCGAAATGGCCATGTTCGGCGCCTATGCGGCCTATTTCGCGGTGGCGGGGCTGGGAGCGCCGCTGCCGCTGGCGATCCTAGCGGCTGGCCTCGCGGGCGGGGTGATCGGCTTCGCGACGAACCGCTTCATCCTGGCGCCGATCTACACGCGGCGCATGGACAACCGCGACCAGTTCGTCGTGATCACGACGTTCATGCTGAGCCAGTTCCTCATCGCGGTCGCGACCCTCGCGTTCGGGACGGCCTACCGCCACGTCCCGGGCTTCTGGAACCACAACCTGCGTCTCTTCGACGTCATCTTCATCTCCGGCAACCGCCTGTCGGCCTTCGCGGCCGCCATGCTGGTGGTAGCGGCCCTGTTCTACCTCGTACACCGCACCGACCTCGGACGAGCCTGGCGGGCCCTGACGCAAAATCCGCTCGGCGCGGCCTCGGTCGGCATCGACGTGCGGCGCTACGCCGATCTCGCCTTCGCGACAGCCGGCGCGCTGACCGGCATCGCCGCGACCCTCATGGCGCCGCTCGGCGTGGTCTATCCGGGCCTCGGCGTGGTCGTGGTCGTCAAGGCTTTCGTTGTGGTGATCGTGGGCGGCCTGGGCTCCATTCCCGGCGCGCTCGTCGCGGGGCTGCTGCTCGGTCTCGTCGAGGCGCTCGGCAGCGTCTACGTGTCGAGCAGCTACACCGAGGCCTATGGCTCGCTCCTGATGATCGCCGTGCTGCTCTTCCGCCCGGCGGGCCTCTTCGGCCTCGTGCAGCGGAGGGTGTGATGACGGCTGTGCTGCACGTCGTCGCCATCGCCAAGACGTTCGGGGCGACACGCGTCGTCGATGGCGTCGATCTCAGCGTCGTGGCCGGCGAGACGGTCGCGCTCGTCGGGCCGAACGGGGCCGGCAAGACGACGATGCTCAACGTGCTCTCCGGCCAATTGCGGGCGACGAGCGGCTCGATCCGGCTGTCCGGCTGCGACGTCACCCATCGGCCGCCTTCCCATCCGGATCGCACGACGCTGCTGCGCAGCTTCCAGAACGGCGGGGTGTTCGGCAAGCTGACGGCAGTCGAGAATGTCGCCCTGGCGGCCGTGGCGCGCGGCGTGCCTCGCACCACGGCCGAAGCTGCGGGCCGTGCCGCTCTGGAGCGCGTCGGCCTGAAGCCGGTGGCGGACTGGCGGGCCGACACGCTTTCGGGCGGTCAGCGCAAGCTGATCGATTTCGCCCGTCTGCTCGTGGCCAAGCCCACCGTCGCCCTGCTGGACGAGCCGACCGCGGGCGTCAGCCCCGCCATCATGGAAACCATGCGCGAAATCCTGGTCGCGGAACGCGGCCGCGGTCTCGCCGCTGTCATCGTCAGCCACGACCTGCCCTGGGTCTATGACCTCTGCGACCGGGTTCTGGTGCTCGGCAACGGCCGGCGCCTTGCCGAGGGCAGTCCCGCCGAGGTCAGCGCCAATCCGGCCGTTCAGGAGGCCTATCTCGGATGAGCGACCTGCTGCGCGTCGACGGGCTCAAGGTCGCCTACGAGCGCGATATCCAGATCCTGCGCGGTCTCGATCTCGTCATGCGCGAGGGCAGCCTCACGGCGATCATCGGGCCGAACGGCGCCGGCAAATCAACGCTGCTCAAGGCCGTCGCCGGCCTCGCCCCGGTGATCGGGGGCAGCATCACGCTGGGAGTTGAGCGGATCGAGGGTCGCGACCCGGTGGCGGTGCGCCGCCGCGGCATCGCCTTCGTGGCCCAGGAGGATTCGACCTTCGGCGACATGACGGTACGGGAGAACCTGCAGCTCGGCGGCTGGATCCGCCGCTCGGAGCGGGTCTGGCTGGCTGAGCGCGTCGAGGCCTGCGGCCGCCTGTTTCCGGCCATCACACCCCATCTCGATCGACGCGCCGGGCTGCTTTCCGGCGGACAACGCAAGCTGGTCGAGGTCGCGCGCGGCCTAGTGGCCGAACCTCGGCTGCTGCTTCTCGACGAACCGACCGCGGGTCTCAGCCCGTCCATGGTCAAGGAACTCTACCGCCAGATCGCGGCCCTGAAGCGGCAGGGTGTCTCGATCCTGCTGGTCGAGCAAAACGTCCGCGAGGCCCTCGAGGTTGCGGATCACGTCTATGTCTTCGCCATGGGCCTGAACGACGCCGACGGACCGGCGCATGACATCGCCCGTCGGCTGCCCGACATCGTGCAACGCTGGCTCGGACGCAAACCCGCGGGGGTGGTGGCATGAGGGCGAAGCTTGGGTCCCTCATGGCGGGCATCCCGCTGCTTGGCTTCGTCGTGGCCGCAGTGCTGCCGCTCGCGGCTTCGACCCAGGATTTCCTAATCCTGACGATCTATTACTTCCTGGTCGCGGCGTCATGGAACCTGCTGACCGGTTTCACGGGGCAATATTCCTTCGCCCAGGCCGGGCTTGCGGCGTTCGGCGCCTATCTTGCGGGCGGCGTGGCGCTCCGCATGGGCTGGCCCGCCTGGAGCGGCTTCATCGTGGCGCCACTCGGCGGCCTGATCGTCGGCACCGGGCTCGGCCTCGTGGCGTTGCGGGTCCGCGGCGTGCAACTGTCGTTGATCACCTTTGCGGTCGCGAGCGCGTTCGGCGTGTTCCTCTCGGCCGATGCCGATCTCACCGGCGGGTCGATGGGGATTCAGGTGCCGCGGCTGGTCGACGGCTCCGATCGCACCATCTATTTGCTTGTCGCCGGCGGGGCCACGACATTGTTTCTCGTTGTCCAGGACCGATTGCTCGCCAGCAGTTTCGGCCTGAAGATGCAGGCCGTGCGCGACGAGGAACCCGTCGCCTATGGGCTGGGCGTCGATGTCTACCGGGTCAAGGTCATTGCGTTCGCGCTGTCGGCGGCCGTGGCCTGCTTCGCGGGCGCGTTCTACGCCGCCTATGTCGGCATCCTCGCGCCGTCCATGGTGTCGGTCGGCGAGATGGCGACGGTGGTCGCCATGGCGGTGATCGGCGGGCTCGGGTATCGCTATGGCGCACTGGTCGGTGCCTTCGTGCTGCAGGCGCTCGCCTTTGCCGTCCGCGACTTCGGAGCACAATATACGCTATTGATAACGTCGGGCCTGTCGCTGCTCGTGGTTCTGTTCTTCCGGGGCGGACTGATCCACGCGGGCCGGTCGCTGATGGCCCGGTCCCAAACGACCCGCACGCCCTGGGTCGAACCCGCCAGCAAATCCGCGGAGACACGCTGATGATGGTCGAAACCGCACAGCACTCGGTGCCCCTGCGTGCCCCGGAAACCGTGATGCGGTTGGCGCGCCTCGGCGCCATGCATCCGAGCCGGCTGAGTTTCGCACGCGTCATGCTCCACCGCGTCGCCGCCGAGGGTTGGCGGATCAGCCGCGCGATCTGGCGCATCGACTCCGCGGGGTTCGGCTGCGCGGTCTATCGCGTCGATACGCCAGACCGGACCTACAGCCTCGTCGCGTTCTCAAGAATGCTCGCACCCGAGCAGCGCACCGATCGCGTCATCGCGGAAGCCTGGGACACGAGCTATGTGCTCTACGACGGCCTTCCCAATGAGGCCGCGCTCGCCCGCCTCGCCGGCCAGGTGCCGCTGCAGGAAGCGGGACGGTTCGAAGCGACCGAACTCATCCTGTCGCGCGCCAACAAGAGCGTGCGCCTCTTCGACGCCGTGGTCCAGGCTCTCGCGACGGGCGTGCAGCCCAGCGCCGAGTCGCTCGAGGCTGTCGGTTACCTGATGCGTACGACGGCGGTTTACGGCAACGGCAAGTTCGGCATCGCGGATCGCGACGTCATCGCGCAACGGCCGGAGTTCGCGGGCCCGTTCCAGGCCGAGATGCTGACGGTCTGGCTGATCCGCACCTTTACGGTGGATCTCTGTGAGCATTGCGCGCGCGCCGTCGATCCCGACCGCGCTGTGCGCCTCGCGCCGGCTCTGAGGCGGGAACTCGGCGTCGGAAATTCGACCGGCCTGGGCATGGCGCCGTTCCTGGTGCGGCACCCCGCTCTTCTTGATGGTTGGATCACGGCGCGGGAGACGGCCCTCGCTCGCGTGCGCAACCTCGCGGCATTTGAGCCGGCTGATCGCGCGGGCCTCGCGGCCGCGCTGCGCGACGCCCATCGAGTCGCGCGGCAATGGCACACCAACGATGCCGTGCAGACCGCACGGATCGACGCGCTGGTGTCGGATCTCGACCAACTGGTCGACGCGGTCGACGCCGTTCTCGACGGAGCGGAGCGTCCCGCCGACGCGCTCTATCTTTGGGCGGCGTGCCACCTCGGCGTCGAGGCGCAGGAACTGCTGGTGTCGCTGCTGATCGAGCCCTTCGGCTCCCTGGTCGACGACCTCGCGCAGGGCATGAGCGTCGACGAGCGCCGCTCGTTCGGGATTGATCCCACGACGACTTGCGGCGCGTTCAAGGCGCATATCGAACAGCACTATGGCTGGGCGCTGGAAGAGGACCACGACCACCCCTCTGCCCAAACCTGGTTCTGGTATGTGTCGGCGGAAAAACTCGAACCGCGCTTGGGCGAACGGACCAAGGAAGACGGAGCCGCGCTCGAGCAGCCGCTCGCCTTCGGGCGCGACGTCGCCCGCCTGTATTGGGCGCTGGGCGAGCGGCCCGGCTCCGAACCGATCGGGGCGATCGCGGCCAGCCACGCGTTCCGCCACGTCGTCCGCCGCGTGCAGATCGGGGCGCGCCACCCCTACGCGGAGATCCGCGACAACCTGATCCACACCACGATGCGGCCGATCGACCTGCTGCGGTGCAAGCTCGCCTTCTTCGGGGCCAGCCAATTCGATCCGCGCTCAGACCGCTGGCTGCGGATCACGCTGTTCAAGGGCATGCCATTCCCCGACGAGCTCGCGCCGACGGCCCAGCCCCGGGACGCCGCCGCTTGACGAGGGGTGCGGACGCGAGCCTGTCCTTCAACGAAATCGAGGCTTTGGCCACCAAGGCTGCTCGCGGCGCGGGGCTCGGGTGGGGGCATGCCGAGGACCTCGGGCGCGGCGCACGGTGGTTGGCCGAGCGCGGTTTGAACTGGTCCGGACCGCTGCTGCGTCTTCTCGACAGCGCCGATGCAGCGGCCAGGCTGACAAGCACCATGCAGACGGCCGACAGGGCCAGCAGCGCCATCCAAGGCGAGTGCTGGACGACCGAGGGTGATGCCGATCCCGTCTATCTCGTGCCGCTGCTGGCGGCGTCGATCTATGGACGCGACATTGGGCTCGCGCTCCGCTGGCCCGGGCTCACGATGCGGATCGCGTCGGAGGGCTCGGCAAGCGCCAGCCACGCGCCGATCGACCTCGACGATGTTCAGGGTCCGCTCACGATCGAAGGGATGGCCGACACGGATGCGCTCGCGCATGCCGTGTCCCAGGTCGCTCGTCCGGCCGCGGTCCCATCGACCGTCCACGCGTCGCTTTCCATCTACGCGGGCAAGACCGCCGTCCCCGCCTCGGCAGCGTCCCGTACACGCGGTGCGGGCAGCACGCGATCCGACAACGATTGACGTGCGCTAACCGGGTGTCGAAGTCGCGATCTCCCGGATGCGAGCCACGAGATCCGGGTCGACGCCGACCACCCCTCGTGCGGTCGCTTTCGCGCGAAACGCTGCCTTCCTGGCACCCGGCACCCGGACGCCGGATTGCTGCGCAAAGGCCTCGCACAAGCAGTCGATCCGGCTCTGAACGAGCCCGTTCGAGCTGCTCCCGGCCTCGATGGCGATGAAGAACTGCCCGGTGCGGGGTGGCCCACCGAGAGGGCCCGAGAACGGGCTCGCATTCAGACCAAGCGTTGCCCCGGTCGCCGCCGCCGCGAGAAGTTCGACCATTAGCCCGATGCCGATCCCCTTGTAGCCGCCGGAGGGCGCCATGGTGCCTTTGAGGGCCAGCGTCGCATCGGTGGTCGGATGTCCGTCGGGGTCGAGCGCCCAGCCGGGTTCGAGCGCCTGGCCCGCTTTCGATCGCTTCAGGACCTCGCTCTTGGCGACGACGCTGGCGCTCTGGTCGATCGAGATCGCACTGCCGCCGTGGCCGTCCGGCACCGCGATCGCGAACGGGTTGGTCCCAATGATCGCCTTGGTGCCGCCGACCGGCGCGATTGAAGCCGGCGCATTGGTGAAGCCGATCCCGATGAGACCCTCGGCGGCAAGCCTGTCGGTGTGGTAACCGAGCAGGCCGCAATTGTAGGAATTGCGCACCGCCAGCGCCGCGATGCCCATCTCCCGCGCGAGCGGAACAAGGCGCTCGAATCCCGCCGCAATCGCGGAGTGCGGGAATCCTGTCGCGGCATCGGCCAGTAACAGGGCGGCCTTGGCGCATTCTACCGAAGGGATGGCCTGCCCGTCGACCTTCCCCACCCGCACATGCTCGCAATAGATCGGCACATAGAGCAGGCCGTGTGACGGCATGCCGGAGAATTCTGCGGCTGCGGTCGCCACAGCGAGAGGTCGGGCATTCGCGTCCGAGGTTCCGCTGGCGACAAGGGCCCGCGTGGTCAGCGCAACGATCTCGTCGGCCGTCAGCTCCAATGCTTGCCTGCTCGGCACGAGGATCTCCTGCGGGGATTAAACGGCGACGTCTGACGCAAAGATCGAGCGACCGACACTCGATGGGAGATATCATAGACGCCGGCGTTGTTGCATGGTTCGGCGCGATGGACGCGTTGCCCGCAGCCCTGATCGAGCTTCAGGCGATACGGACGGAGTTCGGGCGGCCCAGTTCCAGCATGCGGTTGAGGATATGGACGGCGACCTCGACCTCGGTCCCCCGGCGTTCGTCGGTGTGCGAACGCAGTCCGTCGCCGATCACCTGCTTGTAGCGCGCCATGGCCGTCTCGGCCTGGGCACGCCTGGTGTAGCCGGACGCCGCCTGCCAAGCCATGCGGCCGTGCTCGGCGATGCCCCGAAGGTGGCTGTCGCGCTGCGTGGGCGCGGTCTCGGCCGTGTCGCTCGGCACCGCATTCGAGCGCGGCGGCACGATGATGGCGGCGTCCGGGTGGCGGACGCCGATGCTGGTGGCGACACCCTCCTGGTCATAGGCTCCATCGCCGGTGAAGGAGGCGAGCGGGCCCTCGACCTGATCGAGCAAGGCGCCCACCTGCGAGCCGTCGTCCACGTCCCTGGTGGTCAGCAGGGAGGCGACGATCCGTCCGGTGCCGGCGTCCAGGCCGAGGTGCAGCTTCCGCCAGGATCGGCGCACCTTGGTGCCATGTTTCTCGTTCAGCCACTCGCCGGCCCCGCACAGCTTCAGCCCGGTGCTGTCCACCGGCAGATGCAGGGGCTCGGCACCGGCGCTGGAACTGGGCCGCGGCACGTCCAGCGTCGCGGCCCGGCGGCTCAGCGTGCTGTGGTCGGGGACGGCGAGGTCGAGCCCGAGCAGGCCTATGACGGAGCCGATCAGGCCCTCCGTTTGACGCAGGGCCAGCCGGAACACGGCCTTGAGCGTCAGTGCCGTCAGGATTGCCAGGGCCGAGTAGGTCGTCTGCCCGCCCCGGGTCGTCCGGGGCTCGGCCATCCACGCCGCGATCGCCTCCTCGGTGAACCAGACCGTCAGGCTCCCGCGCTGGCGCAGGCTCGCGTCATACTCACGCCAGTTCGTGACCCTGAACCTCTGCCTGGGGATGCGGTGGCGACGGTCGGCATTGGCTTTGAACGGCACAGGGCATCCCAGGTCAGAGGGCTGCGGCTCTCCTACCCCGGGCCGCTCGCACCGCCAATCGCCGGATCGCTGCAACAAGGCCGGGGGAAGATCATAGCAGACCAGGGCCGATGCTGCCGGTTCCCGTGACATTGCCGCTGAGGACGGGCCGTCGGGGTTGAAGGCCTGAGGTCGGACATCCGAATCGATCTGCTGGTGACCGATGTAGGACTGCCCAACGGCATGAACGGCCGTCAGGTTGCGGACGCAGCCCGCGCCCTGGACCCGGCCTCAAGGTGCTGTTCATTACCGGCGGTGCGGAGAATGCAGCGGTCGGCAACGGACATCTCGACCCCGTTCCACGTCGCACGCAAGGGGTGTGGATAGTTACGGCAGAGCAGTTCGCGCAAGCAAACGCTGGGCTAGACCCGTCCCCAGGATCAGGGGCATTACCATGAGAATGATCGCCGCCGACAATCTAGCGAATTCCTCCGCGTCGGAGCCCGCCTGCTGCTCGCGAACCGACATTTGCGCTGCCAGGAAGGGCGGCATGGTCATAGCGTGGGCGGATGCCAGATAGACAGAATATAGGTATTCGTTCCAGCATAGGATGAAGATCAGCAGGCCGGCGGCACAAAGCCCGCGCGCGGCGGACGGTACGACGATCTCGAAGAAAATCCGGAAGTGCGATGCGCCGTCGAGCTGCGCGGCTTCCTCCTGGTCGGTCGCGACCTGGCCGAGGACGGGCTGCAAGAGCCACACCGCCACGGGAATATTGGCGGCGGTGTAGGTTGCGACCAATGCAAAACGCGTGTCGAGCGTGCCGGTACGCTGCGCCATCAGGTAGAGTGGCAGAACGACCGTCACGGGTGGCAGGATTCTGGTCGCCAGGATGGCGACCAGAATCCCGGTATTGTGCAGCGCTGGTCCCCTGTTGCTCCTCAAGCGACTCGCAGCGAAGAGCGCCAGCACCGCGCCCAGGACAAACAGGAGC
>JAABUP010007328.1_pt1 | contig 14913 bp, 16 predicted proteins | sample 5559201 | NCBI WGS metagenome assembly JAABUP01 (sample SAMN10711887, study PRJNA513373) | rock metagenome | isolation source: Antarctica rocks | place: Antarctica | reverse complement strand
GGAGATCCGGACTGGCTGCCATTAATCCTTGAGTGGCTTGCAGACGGGAAGGCGAGCGTCGAATGTGCCTGAGTGAAGTTGTTAATCTCTCGAGTGAAGGTCGAATGCGTGAGACCGTGTTTGTGTTTACTCCTCGACCTAACATCTTTAGGACTCTACAGCTCATCAGTGATGGGGCTTACGGGAAGCAAGCCGCAAGACTTACCGCCAATGCTGTAGTGCTCTTCGACTTATCGTCCTTCGAGCTCTACAGCTCATCAGCGACAAACTCCCTAGAGACTAAGGCAAGACTTACCGCTATTGTTGTACTGATCTTCGGCCCAGCATCCTTCCATTCCTAATATTCATTAGCGATGTGCCTTAGAAACCAAGGTCTGGAACTTACTGCTGTCTTCGTACTGCTCTTCACCCCAGTGTCCTTGGAGCTCTGCAACTCATCAGCTCTATCCCTCACAAACACATCGCCTCAAAAGACTCTACCGCCGTCGCCTTCTCAGCACAGATCTGTGTCGAAACAATCGTGAGACCCGAAATCACAGTAGTGATGAATACCGGATCTTCGCTAGGACACGGATAAAGCACATCAAGCTCGCACCCTTCACAATTGAGTTTCGTCGTAGTAGTGCTGGTTGAAGAGTAAAAGGTGCTGCTGGGTGGGAATTGGCATCCTGAGTTGAAGTAGGTAGTTGTGCATGACGCTGTGGTTGTGTATGATGAGGTATTTAAGGAGGACTGGGCTAGGAGTAAGAAGAGTGTGGAGAGCAAGGTTGTTCGAGTGATGGGGCTGTGCATGGTGAAAGATGATGCTGGGACCCTGGGGTAGTGCAAGGAGCGATGGAGACTTTCAGTAGAGCAAAGCAGGGAGAGACAGCGAGGTTGAGTGTGAAAAGGGAAGAGCAGAGTTGGAAATGACTTTGTTTAGGGAAAGGAGGATGAAGACAGCGCCAAGCTTTCGCTGCCATCTTTGACGATTAGGTAGCAGATTGACCTTGAACATTGAATGAACCGTCGTGGGATGAAAGAGCTAAAGTTATGGGGAATCTTTTTGCTTTTATGACCTAATAACGCTCTCGCACGCCGATGCTAATGGCTACATGCTAAAGATTATCGCAAGTCATCCGCGTCCAAGTCTATGTATGACGATAGGTCCTGGAGCAAGACTGTACGGCGAAATTGATTAACGTGAAGTGAAGCAAGCGAGCAACAGATGAGAACACCGGGTGATTGCATGACGTTATGATGGACACCTGCCTTTGACCATCTAGTCCACTTCCTCCATGGCACTCTCACCAGCCTCAGCTGGTGCCGCCTCCTCCTCGGCGGCCTTCTCTTCGCTCGTCTCAGCCTCCTCATCGACGTTCAAACCTAGCGACACGAGCTTGTGAATACGCTCAGCAAAGCCAGCAGGCTCGTCGATGGTGAAGCCGGATACTAGGAGAGAAGTCTCGAACAGAAGCTGGGTGATTGACTTAACAGTGCGGTCGTTCTCGCCGTCAGACTCAACCTTCTTCTTGAGCTCTTTGATGATCGGTGACTTGGGCGAGATTTCAAAGGTCTTCTTTGATGACATGTAAGAGCTCATCGAGGTGTCTCGGAGAGCCTGCGCCTTCATGATACGCTCCATGTTGGCAGACCAGCCGAATTGGCCGGTACGGATAGCACATGGTGCACCGACGAGCTTGTGGCTGACAACGACCTTCTCGACTTTGTCGCCAAGAACGTTCTTCAAAGCCTTGGCGAGGGATTCGTACTCTTTCTCCTCAGCCTCACGCTGCTTCTTCTCATCCTCGGTTTCCTCGAGCTCGAAATCCTTGGTGATGTCAACAAGCTTCTTGTTCTCGAATTCTTTGAGCTGAGTCATAGCATATTCATCAATTGGGTCAACAAGGAAAAGAACCTCAAATCCCTTCTCCTTCAGCGAGTCCAAGAATGGGGACTTCTGGACTGCCTTGAGCGACTCGCCGGTAATATAGTACATGTTCTTTTGGTGCTCTGGCATGCGGGTGATGTAGTCAGCCAACGAAGTAGTCTCGTCAGCAGACTTGGTGGAGCTGAATCGAAGGAGCTTGGCAAGAGATTGTCGGTTTTGGGCATCTTCGTGGATACCGAGCTTGATGTTCTTGCTGAATGCGGAGTAAAATTTATCGAATTGCTCACGATCTTCGGCAATCTCGTTGAATAACTCGAGTGTCTTCTTGACAATGTTCTTCTTGATGACCTTCATGATCTTGTTCTGCTGTAGGGTCTCACGAGACAAATTGAGAGGCAGATCCTCGGAGTCCACGACGCCCTTGACAAAGCTGAGCCATTCTGGGATTAGGTCTGTAGCGTCATCCGTGATGAAGACACGTCGCACGTAAAGCTTGATGTTGTTCTTCGTCTTCTTCGTCTCGAAAAGATCGAAAGGTGCGCGCTTGGGAACGAATAGGACTGCGCGGAACTCAAGCTGACCCTCGACGGAGAAATGCTTGACAGCCAGGTGATCTTCCCAGTCATTCGATAGAGTCTTATAGAACGAACCGTATTCTTCCGTCGTGATGTCTTGTGGGTTGCGAGTCCAGATTGGCTTCGTCTTGTTTAGCTCCTCTTCCTCGATCTTGCTCTCCTTGACCTTCTTGGTCTTTGGTTTCTTTTCTTTCTCCTCCTCGTCATCATCTACCTCTTCGATCTTGGCCTTCTTCTCCTCATCCTCTTCAGCATCCTTGGATTCCTCGGCGTCCTCATCTGGGACATCCTTCTCGGTTTCCTTGAGAACGTGAAGGTAGATGGGGTATGAGATGAATTCAGAGTGCTTCTTGACAACTTCCTTGATCTTGCTCTCGTTCAGGTAGTCGGTCTGCTCATCCTTAAGGTAGAGGATGATCTTGGTACCGCGGCCGAGCTGCTCGCCCTCCTCGTCTTGTGTGAGAGTGAATGTGCCACCAGCACTTGACTCCCAGACGTACTGCTCGTCGTCATTGTGCTTTGAAATGACGGTGACTTTGTCGGCAACGAGATAGGCTGAGTAGAAACCAACACCAAATTGGCCAATCATGGAGATATCAGCGCCAGCAGTGAGCGCTTCCATGAACTGCTTAGTACCCGAGCGGGCGATTGTGCCGAGGTTGTTCACCAAATCCTGGGAGGTAATTAGTGACAGTGCTAGCCTACTCTCGCTCGTCAAAACTCACAGCCTTAGTCATGCCAATACCAGTGTCGCGGAGTGTAAGGGTCTTGTTTTCTTTGTCTGGAATAATGTCGACGCGGAGATCTTTGCCGGAGTCCAGCTTGCTTGGGTCGCTAAGCGCCTCATAGCGGATCTTGTCGAGAGCCTGTTTCGAGTCAGAAAGCTGCCCTGTATAAAGTCCGGAACACTTCGACTTACATCTGAAGAGTTGGAGATCAGTTCTCGCAGGAAGATCTCCTTGTTGGAATAGACTATTCATCATTGCGAAGTCAGCATTGTGATCTTAGTAAGAGTATTCTAGTAGAGAGAATGCAACTATCATCAAGGAAGACTGCAGCTGGCACAGCTCAAGATAAGAGAGACACACCTGTGTTGATGATGAGGGAGAGGAGCTGAGAGATTTCAGCCTGGAACTCGAAACTGTAGAACTCAATGTCAGCAAAAGGTCAAAGGAGATCGTGACCAATGACGGCGTAGGTAATACTTACGTTTCTCCAGGCATGATTGCGGTGATTGTATGGTATTCTAGAACAGAGGCAAGAGATTAGCCTGATACCTGAGTGTGAAGGCAGCAAAGATAAAAGTTCGGTGAGCTCAAGCCGGCAGTGAGAGGAGGGCTATCAGGCTGGATACCAGCAACACGCTATTGAGAACTGCAATCAAAAGGAACTCACATCTTTAAGTTTTGAAGAGTGTAGAATAGTATAGAGTGGTGGTACCAATTCGTGAATGTGGGGATGGTGAGTGTGAGGAGAGGAAATTGGTGTGTTTAGTCGGGGGAAGCTGCAGAAAATATTGAGCTTCAGAATAGGGCTGATGGTGGAAAGTCTTGGCACCTTCGATTGGGTTCTACAGTGTTTCCCTTCAGTTCTCGAACTTGCAGCCTAAGGTAGATCAAGTGAATTCAATCAACGTTTGGCGTATGTTATGCGAGATATGCATGAACTAAGTAAGATACATGCATTGCGAGATTGGAACTCATTGCAGCTAATGACCTGTCCATGAGCTATAGAGTATGCAATTACCCCTTTCCTGCTCTTCCAGTATTACTCCATCATCATGCATGAGGTATCTTTCATGATCGTAAATGCATCCCACAGTGCTCAACACTATGGCCTCTCACCAAACCATCCCCAAGTCCAAGTTCCGTATCCATCGCTGCCTCCTCCCCAAGTCCTAGCCATCCAGACAGCCATCGCGCCAAGAATTCCAAAAGATCCCACCACTTGGAAGGCAATCCACCCCCTCCGTTTCATGGCCTCGTTCCACCTGAGCAGGCCAAGAGGATCACTGGCGTCAAGTAAACCTCGATGGCTCGTCACCCCACTGGGGTCTGGTACTCCACGCCCTGTCCCTTTCTCCGAGGGATTACCAGTGGTAGGATGCTGTGTACAAACGAGAGCGCCATCCTTTACGGTCTCGCCAAGTCTCTCGGTTAGCCACACAGCTCGTTCACCTCGAGCTATAGCTTCATATCTCGTGCGCTCATTTTGAAGGCTCCTCTGTAAATCTCCAGCCCACTTGGCCAATCTGATTTGTGCCAGCTTCTCTTGTTGTTGGGTATGATCTGTTATTCGAGCCTGAAAATATGGCGATACGCCACTAGAATAAGGGACCATTGTTTGAGAAGTAATCGGTGGAGATACTGGAGACGTTGGAGAAGTCGAACGTTGATCATTAGGATGATCCGACATCGAGCGTGGAAACAAATTCGAAATAGAAAAGATTCGGGACCCTTGAGCATGGACCAGCTTCTTTGCTGCTAGGTGTTTCAAGCATGAAATGTTATCAGGATCAAAGACCTGTTGTATCAACAGGGCCAAATCAGAAGGGATTAAGGGTTGAACATAATCAGGGGACATCAACGTGCTGGCATCCATAGTGTCATGATCGTCAGCGGGTGCAGAGCTGATGGTATATGATAGAGTACGACTTTCAGAATTGAAAGCAAACAGATTGAATTCTGCATGCTGTAGCTTGTCGATTGATCGCCTCAGCATTTCGATCTCCTCGAAAGACTGAGTGTCAGACTTGGCGATCAGAGGGATGACATTAGTAATTGCACTCAATTGTCGGAGAAAAGCGACGTCTTCATCCTTGAGCCCTATTGTTATGGTTAGCGAAGATCAGGTTCGATTTCAAAGCACTCTCATAATCACCTTGTGCTACCAGATAGAATACCACGTCAACCTGAGAGCCACCAGCTCCGCTCAGAAGCCCAGCGATGTCAGCTTCGCTCGCGGTCGGAGCGGAGAAAGGCTTGGTCAATTGAGCCTCGATGTAATGTAGCACCAGCTGAATACTGTCTATCCTAGACATGCCGTTACTGTAACCCGGAGTATCGACAAAACAAATATTTCTTTCTAGAACTGTGTCGCCCATGCTCTTTCGCCGCCGCAAAACTTTGGTGTCTTCAATGTCCGACCACCAGGACGGATAAGGCTTGGTACTAGCATGTACCTCCGTGATCTGTTGCGTGCCTTTGACGTTCAGACTTCTACGCTTGCAATTTGGCTTGCGTGAAGATGAGTGGTCCAGGGAAGGAAGGCTCGGAGAAAGAGGGTTCACATGAACGATTTCTTCGCAAGTCTGAACGATGGATTTGATGAGCGATGTTTTACCAACCCCTATAGGACTACTTAGCAAACTTTCCATCGAGAGACCCAAGTCATCTTTATCTAGCATACCTGAATCGCCAGCGATCAGAACCCTTAATCTCCCCATAGTTTTTCCCCGATCAGTAAAAGGCCTGCGACTGGGCATCTTGATGCTCGGCATTACAAGCTGAGGGGCATTATCTTGTACTTCTGGCGGAGGATCAGCCTCATCGTCCTCGCTGGAGACAATGGCCTGGCTCCCCCCTTCATCCATAGACTCTTCGTCCGAAGGACGGAAAGATCGATTGGAAACAGATTTCGGGGTACTCGGCAGTGACGACAATGGAGCTTGAGAGTCTAACGAAAGAGATGTCATCGAATGCGACATACTTGGTGGTGACGGGCCCTCTTGAACCGGGTGTGATGGCGAAGAATGGGTAGTATTTGGAGCGGTTGCCTTGGAATTTTCTTGTGAGCTATCTCGAGAGCATGACTGAGGTGTAGGCTTCAGTGTAGACCGTCTTCTTGCCCCTTGGTCGATCTCATTGTCATCTCGATCCTCTTGTTCTGCGTTATCCTGAGGGGACTCGGGTTCGTAGATAGTCTCTTGCAGGCTCTGTATTCCGAAAGAGCTGTCACTTCCCTGTCGCACGTTGTTTGTAGAAGAGTTCTCCAGAACATCCTCTCTGGCCATGCGAAAAGATGTTGGAGCATTGTGGCCTAGAGGGATTGGGCTCATGAGGCCGGCACGCTCCAGGTCCTTGCGAGAGCGCCCCGCAAGACCATTGCTACTTCGCCGCATGTTCGCATCAGACGGAACTGTGATCCTGTGAAATGGTGGATTGTGTTACTCGCAGTCTGGAAGGAACATATCGTGCTCTGTAAGCGTGTTTATGGCATACGTAACGTAGATGCCCCTCTGGCACCTCACTTCACTATCGATTAGGAGCTGAAGAGAACTTTCGTCTTCCTCTGTCCACGAGAGGGCGGAGGTGGTGGTAAGCAGGGTCTAGCTATGTCTTTGGTAAGAGATTGCTTCTCTGCGTTATGGTGTTGCGATTCGCACAGAACGGAGGTACTTGTTGTGATTGACCGGATTCAGGTGATCATCGGGCCGGTCGATAACGAGGAGCTAGGTACTCTACCTCTCAACATTGACCACTTGACGAGGACACATTTATATTGGCGGTGATATCAACCTGATATCCTCGTTCTCCATTGCCCGGTTGTAGTAGGAAATGGTTTGCACGATTTGTAAGCTACCTATTTAGATTTATGTTGGGCTTCCTGCGTAGAGGATCTAAATACTATGTACATTGAGAAATGTATGCCGCTATCGATGGCTTTAAGCAAATGGCAAGAAAGTCAGATGGTCCAGCCCAGGTCGTAGTACTGACAATAGAGGCCGCTGTACGAAGCCATCCGTCCATCCCATCGCCACAGTTTTTGGAGAAAACCAAGTCCACCGAATGGAATGATTAAAAAGTGATCGAGCCTTGCTTCTGAGCTGTGCCGAGTACCCAAGTCTGCCGCAGGTGAAGTGAGAACTGTGGCCAAATGCAGAATTGTGAACGAAAGCCCGTAAGCAATTTTCATCGCGCTCGCTATGCTTGAGGAGAAAGGACCGAGCAAATAGGCCGTGTCAAGGTTGAGTTCCAGGTATCTTAAAGCTTTTTCAGTCCGCATAAAAAACATGATATGAATTTTGCTCGGCCAGGGTGGATAGGGGGTAGTGACCGGTGGAGATAAGGGCTGGGATTGAGGAGAACGAAGCCGAGAAGCCCGTGGCGTCGCTTCCCACGACTTTTCGTAAAGTCAAAAAGGTCGAAGTAGTTGGCTAATTGGTCGCTACGCAGCTTGAGGTTGACCACGACCCCTTGGAGTCATGTTCCCTCCTCTACCACGAGGCACGTAGCCACCGCGACCTCCATCTTTGGGATAGCCACCTCGGCCATCATTGCCGCCACGACCCCCGCGCATGCCACCTCGCTGAGCATAGTTGCCACCATATGCGTTGGCTCGAGGACGGCGTTCTTCCACGTAGATTTGTTCCCCTCCTATGGAATGAGGGTTGGCGGCAACGGCAGCGTTGTAAGCGGTTGCGTCTGCAAATTCAACGAAGGCACAATTCTGGAAGTCATGTCAGGAGCTGTAAACCAAGAGTCAAGACGTGGAACACATACCTTGGGACGGCTGACGTCGAAATAGAGCAACTTCCCGTACTGGGAAAGAGTAGATTTCAGAATAGAAGCGTCCACTTTGTCAGTCACATTTTTGACGTATCCCAAGAAAACCTCTTGATTCCCAGACACGGAGGGTGAAGATCCGTGTTGACGTCCCTGCTTTTTATTATTGTCGGAGCCGGCCATTTGCCAGCCAGCGTTGCTGTTTTGCTGTCCTTTGGCTGGGCTCGTCTCCCTTGCTGTGGTGGGAGGTGTGACAGATTGGTTGGTGGAAGACGGTGGTGCAGCTTTAGTCTGAGAAGCAGCAGGCGAAGCTGTCGACGTTGGAGGAGCACCATTGGGCACAGCCGGTGCAGCAATGCGGTTGGCGGCAACCAAATTTGCCCACGTCTTGGGAGCAGCAGGCTTCGATGGTGCTGCGGTTGTTGGGTTCTCAACCGGGGCGGCTGTGGAGGGTTTGGCTGGAGAAGCAACGGGAGTTGGATCAGGGTCTCGAGGCTTCTCTGGCTGTGCTTGCTCGTCTTCCTTGGCTACGATCTCAGCAGCTTCCTCAGGAGCTTCGACGGCGGGTTCACTCTCTTTGACTGCAGCAGCAGGAGCGTCCTCGGCGTGGTTCACTTCTACAGCATCACCACCAGTATAGCCATTGGCAGGAGTGATTTCACCAGCAGCGTGTTCGCCTGGAGATGGCTTCTGAAGCACTTCTTCTTCCAGCTTCTTATCGATCTGCCCCGCATCATGTTCCTGCTGGACAGGGTCGCCTGAGCTTGTCAAAGTAGCAGGCTCGGGTCCGGTTGCCAAAGCGGGTGCAGCATCGTCATTGACAGCCGGTGGGTCTTCCATCACCTCGTCTTCATCTTCTACAATGTAGCGGAAGATATCATTCAGGACGAAGTAGCCTTTTGGCTGTTCAGCGAGTACAAAGGCCTGTACGAATTTGCGGTGCGCGGCAGCTTTGTTGGAGATCTCGCCAATGACCTGGACGACAATGTTCTTACCCGACTCTTGAGAATCGACATTTGAGACCCTGACTTTGCAATCCTGGAAGTCGAGCTCCTTTATGCGGTCATTGATCACCTGTGATATCTGTCAGTAAGATCGGTAATCGTAGAGAACTAGCGGAACATACACGCTGCCCGACGGAGACCTCGACCTTCTCGGCTTCAACACCCGAGACAAACTGAGAACGTTTATTGTAGTAGAGCTGGAGAGATCTTAGTCATGATCTGGTCGCACGAGTAATCCTCCGAAACGCGGAGAAGACATCACCTACGTAGAGTGTTTCTGGATTTTTACTAAGGGTGGTATAGTAAGATTCAACAAAGTACCACCCAACTTCGTCCTTGGACGGAGGCTTGCTAGCCTCCGGCGCTGCGGCAGACTCGGAAGGTGTAGATGTCGGCGCGACAGAAGCTTCCTCGCCATAAGCTGATGCTACGGCGGTGCCGGTGGAGACATTGGAGCCCTGAGACGGTTGAAAGGGTTCGGCCTGCCCATATGGCTGGTGGGTACCGTAGTTGCCGTTGATAGTCTTGGGGTGAGTGTCGGCAGCCATTTTCGAGATTGGATTTGATGCAGGTCAAAGGTAAGATGGATGGTAAAATAGTATGCAACGAGGGCTGGCTATGATTGACGACGGTGTAAGGAATGAGGCTGGAGGTCGCACACGAGAATCCGTGCTAGATGGGGCTGCTGAACCTTTTCGCTACCACTTTCAGATGAGCTGATGCCTTAGACCGGGTAAGAGGCAGACTCACCAAACAATGCAAGCTACCAGATCAAGTGAGAGGAACCGTTTCAACAGCCCCACGCGCCTTGATGAATGCAATTGAAGGAATGAAAGACGTAAGTCGTATAGGTACTGGGGGTACTGCGCTGGTGAGGCAAAACGTGCGGGGAGGAATTGTTCGGAGGTGACAATAGGACGGGGTAGAGAGAAGGGTAGGAGTGCGTGATCCGTTGAATGGGCCAAGAGTGATCTTTCACAAAACTCCTAGTATTAGAGGATTAATATGTGATTCACTGTAATCTGTAATAGCTGGGGTAAGGTCATCGGTATGTGAGGCAGAAGTGACGAAGTGGAAGGTGGAGAATCGAGTGAAAATATCGCCTAGTGCTCTGGCAGGGATGGCCAGCCGATTTGTGGCACCGGAATTGAGCGTCTTCACGACTTCTACCACCATTCACAAGCGACGCAATTTCTCTTGCTTTCTCTTGGACATTTCAGTCTAGGGAACCGAGCTGGTTGTTTGAAGGCTACGGGTTCGTAGAAGATTGCAATTTGCGCTCTTGTACTAGGGAATATTGTTGAGTTTTCTAGTCCACAATACAAGCGAACTGTTGCTTATTAGGCCTTCGTGGGCACGAAAAGCAATCGTTTCCCATATGTTGAGAGTCTATCTTGGATGTGTGGTGGCAGATTGGTTAGTCCTTTTGCAGAGGGGGGTTAAGTCGTAGAACGATCTACTACCTTGCGCACACAGGTTGCAAATTGTCAAATCAGACTGTAGAAATGTGGTCACGAGGACAAACCAGACGTTGCGTGGCCCGTTGTATCTTTGGTGTTATACATTTGACCGTATGTGCCAATGGAATTGCTCCAATCAGTTTGCGATATACAGCTATCATCTAGAACGCCCTCAATGATTGAAACTGAAACACCAAAGATATGCTGGGTATTGACTGGCATGTGTAGCAAAAGGATCTGAGAACAATAAACTCAGAAGATTACGTCGTGAATGTCGCTGCGCAAACTCGCCCATCACGTATCCGCCCTTGAAGCGTCTGCAACGAAAAGTCTAAACTTTGCTACTATCGTAGTCGCGACCTTTGTACTAGAAGTGAGATCCCGGTCTACCCGATCTTAGTAATTGACGTGCTGACTGACCGTTTCTCGTCCATGAGCTTTGGCCTGAATGTTGCGTCCTGATCCGTCATCCTCCGGTCCAGTGCGCGTTCGACCTTCGCCCCCAAGGCCAGCTTGCTGAGGCTGTCGGTCTTCTCGGCCGTAGGTGTGTATCGTTGCTGCTGAAGGCGCTTCTGCTCAAGGCGGTCGAAGCCTTGTGTCCATTCCTTGATCTCTTGCATGCGCGGATCGACGTTCGAAGATGAGGTGGTGGTGTGCTGGGTGTTGTCGGAGGCTGCGAGAGATGGGACACCGCTGAAGGTAGAGAAACGCTTTGAAGTACGTTTAGATGAGACCTGGATGGTCACGAGTCAACGAGTGAACTGTGAGAAGACGCGCATTGGTCTTTTGATGTTGTCTCGCATAGGGTCGGCGGGTAGGTGCAGGTCAGACTTACGCTTGGAGCCATGATGGGCCGAGAGGATTCCATGGAGTGACCCATTGCGAAATCGAGAGTGATGAGGGTTGATATCTTTGTATGATTGAGGTCTTGAGGCGGAGAGGAGCCCCTTGGTCGAGTCAATTTTTTTGCTGGAGATCAGCGGAGCGCTGTTTCACGACTAGGATAGGATCGACAGCGTGACGCCGGATTCTGGTAAGGTTGCAGTGGGCGGTTGGAAATCTCTGTTGTGTGTCGAGCGACCAGGGTGTTTATCTCCGCAACGTCGAGGGTTGCTTGCGTGGCGGATGAGGCCGGACGCGGATGAGTGTTGTGTATGATGAGGATTGCAAGAAAGCCTGAGAAGAAGGAGAAGGAGGGGGGGGATGGTTGAAGAAGCCTTGGAATAGGCTGAGGGCGCAAAGGCTTGGCAAGCAGGGGTGGGTCAGTGTGTAGAGTGTCGGCCGGATAAGGAGCAGAGCGTGTGGTCTGTTCGGCTGCAACCCTCTCGCAGACCGGCTCAGACCTCTCACGAATCCTGATCTGTGCAGGATCAACTTATCTCGAATCCGGAGGCCCCCTTACTGGCTGCAACCCACGGTCGTACTCGACTTAGTGAGGGAGTGACGGAATGTTGGTGGGAAACGACAGAGCGGGATTCAGGGGGCAGGGCGGCTTGCCACGTGCTGACCACGTTTTAGCTTTTCTTACTTTTCTTAGCGCCTTCTCTAGCGCGAGCGATCAGTCGTGAAAACTGAAACCGACGAAACCGATTCTCGATGACCTTACTCTACCTGGCGCCAATTACCGACCGCCCGACACGTACTAGTACCAAGTAAGGTATCAAGTACCAAGTACCATTTGGGGTAATCACCCTCGGTTCGATACAAGTCGTCTGAATTTAGTCTGTCACTACTGCCTCGCGAATAATCAAGTCGCCAATATGCCGAAGCGAAAGGACTTTCTGAATCCGAAGAAACAGAAGAATGACAGGAAGAGAAAGAACGAGGTGCGACACCACTGTAGGGGCGTGCGCGAGGTCGAATGGTGACTGATGCTGACCGCAGCTTCCTGAGTCCGAAAATGAATATCTAGCCGGTAAAAGTCGCAGATGAGAGCCGAATGTAACCGACTGATCAGATAGATAGCCGGTGTCGACTTCGAGGAGGCGGGCGAAAAGTGGCGCGCTGGTGATGCTGCAAAGTCCCTGAGGTTCTTCGTAAGAGCAACCGAAACTTACGACGACGGTCTACGCAAATTCCCCCACTCCTTTGACCTCGCATACAACATGTCTGTCAAAACCCCCTATCATTTCGGACAATTGATTGATCGATGGCAGAGCTCGCATTCAGTACGACGTAGCCCAACAGCCCCGGCTGCTGGAATATTTGCCTACGCCTCTCATCGAGCTTTTGCAGACAGCCCTAGAGTCGCATAGGATCGCGTTAAAAATACAGCAAGACAGCCCGGATCTACTCTTGTATGCTTCCGAAAGCGAGTGACAGGCAATCGAAACTAACCATGAACAGCAATACAGCCCAAGTGCTGACAAGTTTGGCCGAAGCCAACACCGGAGGTAGAAAGCCACCGGAAAAGGATCAGAATTACGCCCTTAGCCTCTTGCAGGAGGCGTTGGAGCTGTTTCAAAGGTGTTTGAACCTCCAAGAGTTCAAGTACAATCAAGCCCAAGAGGATGTTGTCAACGCCACAGAACCATTGGCCGATAACGGCGACTTGGACCAAAATAGCTCAAACAGTGCCGCATCTAATGCCTCAGAGGAAGAGGTCTGGGCTTCGGTGGAGGAACCCATCACCAAGCATACCCTTCTAGATACTGCCGTCGCACAACTGGATACCTTGACTGCCACCTGCGGTCTGGGCGGTTCTCGAAGCCATAACAATCTTGCATGGATAGAGGAGTATTACCGGACCGAACTCCAAGCCAAGATCAAGTTCTATGTAGGGGATGTAGGTGATATAAGCCATCAGTATGACGCAGCGCTCGCAAAGGCTAAATTTAGCGGTGCTATTGCGGACGCAGCATTTCGAAGCGGGCATCTGGACCTTCTGACCTACGAACAAGAGATAAACGCTGCATTCACTGCGCCAGAACTCCACTTGGAACATGACCCACAAGGTCTCTGGGACAGAGCAGACGTCGAATTGACTTTCCGTTCGAGTATCCAAGCCTCGATAGCAAATGCACAACTAGTCGAGCTACCTCAAGTGGCCAACATCTGCTGGAAGCACATCACGAAAGCTCTAGACAGTCTTACCACCGCCTCGAAACTCCCCGATGCCCTGAATCTCCCTCGTATCCATCTACGGAGGGGCGACTGCGAGATGCTCCGCCTTTGCTTGGGCGAAGCGCCACTGCACTACGATCTAGCGATCAAAAGTAAGCCCGCCCTGCTCAAGAACGCTGGGGTTTACTATCGTGGTGCGGGGGCTTTGGCGAAGAGAGACAAAGGTGACGAAGAGGAGCAGAGGGATGCGGAAATCAAGGAGGCAGTCGCTGCCGCGCTGAGCGATGATGCTCAAAGACTGGCAGCGCTCATAAAGCTACAACGAGGCCTTGTAGAGGCAACCGTAGAAGAGATGAGAGACGAAAATCTCTTGGGTGATGAGAGCCTGCGTAAGATAGGGACTATTTTTGCATGATCAAGAAGGGATGGAAGGCGAAGACTTGTTCGTATGTGACCGGCATCAACGCTCATGTCTTCCGATGTTGACCCATTTATCGAACTTTTGATCCGACAAGATCCACAGCTTTTGAATAGGAAATTTTGCGGCTTTCTCGGAAGCAGACTTGGACCGAAAGCTGCTTGGTTGTCTTGTAAGCTCTTAAAAATCGTTTGTGTCAAGACAATTCTCGTGTAAAGCAATACGTCCCAACACCCCACAGATAAAGCAAAAGGACTATCTTTGACAACGTTCAATGCATAACGATCGAAAGATGTGATTCGGCCATGCCGAGGGGGGGGAGAGATTCGCCCCTCCCATGACTCGGTGTCAGTATGCCAGCCTTCCTCATTTCTTCAAGGTCCAATGGTATCAAAACTCCACACAATTTCCCCATACCATAGCAAAGTGCCAAACGCCAATGCAGCACGACCATCCTGACCCAACTCCACCACCCCCTTCAAAGTCTCACAGCCTGCTCCCCCTCCTCCCCGCAATCTCCCCCTCCACCTCCAGCGCCTCCCTCCTAATATCCCCCCCTTCAACAACACCCCCCATAACCCCATTCGCTTCCTCCAAATCCGCTATCACAGCCTCCAAACCCCCCACCAATCTTTCCACCTCATCTCTCTGCCCCTCAACAGCTTTCGCTAGTTTTTCGTTTTCGATTTGGAAGGCTTGCAGTTCGGCTTCGAGTTGGGTTTGCGTGGTGGTGAGGTAGGGGGCTAGGTGCGCTAGGTATAGAGAGTGCGGGGGGAGTGTGTGCGGCCTATTAGATACAGAAAACATCTCGTCAGCAAAGTCCCACCCTCCACACCATCGCGCCATCACCACACCGCAAAGAAACTCCCAACTCACGATTCCGCCGGCAAAACCCCCTCTCCCCCCCCCTCCCTCCTCCCCCTCGCCATCCCCACCAACCTCTCCAACTCATTCAGCCCCCCCACAACATCCTTCTCCGCCAAAATCTCCTCAAACTCCCTCCTCGACTTCTCCTCAAT
>JAABUP010007326.1_pt1 | contig 14917 bp, 15 predicted proteins | sample 5559201 | NCBI WGS metagenome assembly JAABUP01 (sample SAMN10711887, study PRJNA513373) | rock metagenome | isolation source: Antarctica rocks | place: Antarctica | reverse complement strand
CCTCACTACAAGCCACAGGACATCCAGCAGCAGGCCCACACCCTCCCACAGGCGGGCAAAACATTTCCTCATCTCCACACACCTCTACATCATGCGTAAGCCTCCGATTAGCATCCTTGGTGCATTGATGATACGTTACGCAGTCGCTCGGATCGGCAAAGATGCCATCGGTTATACACTCGAATGGTAGACGTTTCGTAGCCTTGCCGTCAGTGGCTTGCGTGACATGCTTTCCCTTTTTTGTGTCATGGGTAGTATCTAGCGCTGCGCATTTCGTCTTCCTGGCAGCGGTATCTGGACCCACAGAATAGCAATTCGAATTGTGATCAATAGCCCAAGGATGGTTGCACCTAATCAAGTCCGCATCATAAACGGTACCAGGGCCACAGTCAAAGTCGAAGCGGGTGAGGGTTCCATTTCCGAAATCGACGCAGCGGAAGAACTTCGCGCAGTCTTTGGGATTGGGATGGAAGCCTTCTTCTGTGCAAGTAGGTGCAGCGGTAGTGGGGGTGTTGGATGGGCTCAAGGATATGTCGATGGCAAAATAGAGATTGGTGGTAGGGTTGGTAGGGTTGGTAGGGTTAATAAATGATGAGGCTGCAAGGCTTAGTAGGGAGAGAAATACCGAGGATGCTCGAAGCATAGAGATTCGAAACATTTTGCTCGTGCAAAATATCGAAAGTGTGAGTACAGTATTGACCTCGAAAAGGGAATAACAGAATACCTTCTTAATGGGAGATGTTTGGACCTTGCTCTATAGATATAGAAACACCGACCGCAATTCCGTAGTAACTTCATATAAGCGTGAGCCTAGAGCAAGTTGCACGCGAAGGGTAGAAAGTCTCCCTAGCCATTATATACCTAACGATTATATTGCTGGACCGGGAAGTCTCGGTCACGGTTCTGAAAGTTGGCCTGTCGCAACTTGGCTGGTAGATAGTATTTGCCACAGATTGTTCCCCGCGTTCGACAGTATAACCAGGTCATGAACAACAGAGACCTGAAGATTATCCAAACGCAGATATGGATGGAGATTACGAAGCGAGTGACCCTCTGCTCGAACAAGTAAAATGCTCATGGGGACGTGTTTGGAAGAAAGTAGAGAAACAAACAAGCTTAATCGGCATGAAATTCCTTTCCACTCGCTCAGAAACATTAAAGACTGGCCCTTTTATCTCCAAAGCTGAGAGGTGAACAGAAGCTTTGTAGTACGTCGTGGATCTTGATACCTCGAGACAAAGATAGAAGCCGCTGGGTGGAAAGCTAGCTCACTATAGCTTAGCTTGAACCCTGAAACAACAAAGCCGCTGCGAGAGGCGCAGAGCCAAGGGTTACGTACTCACCTCCACAACTAACCACCTTTCCTTTCTATCATACACCACCACCATCATTACAGAACCACACCTGCACCCTAATCATGTTTCTTCGCTCACTGCTCACCGTAGGGGCCATCGGTGTCGCCGCTCAGGCTTTCCTCATCCCCGAAATCGACAGCATTCCCAATGCTGACGACGTTGTACCAACAATTCTCAATCACGACACACAAACAATCAATCTAGACTGTTCCACCTGCCCGTACGCCCTCAATACGAACCGTAATGGAGGTCACGAATGGACTGCTGATGTTGAGAGCGATCTGGAGATGAAGTTCGACAGCGATGGCGAAGCCCTCACATTCAATGGCGTACCCTTTTATCCTATCTCCAACCCGACACTCCCACCTACTCTACTCGTCTCACAGAAGAAAAAGGATGGCCAAGATTTGAAATTCGAAGGCTTTAACGGCAACTTGAGACTTAGCTACAGCATGGAATATGACGAGAAGAAGTTCCAGGGGGAGCACAGCCTTGTCACTGTTGTCATGACTATCATGGGCCTCGACGGCCAAATGGTCAGGATCGATAACGTCGAGATTAAAGCCATCAAAAATAGTGATGGAAAAGTAAGCCCTCCCACCCGCTATCAATATGCCCAAACCCGTCAAACTAACATATCCCAGCTAACCCTCCACTCCATCACGACCATCGCGCCCTCCCCCGACTCCCCCGACGCCAAGTGCGAGAACATTCTCTGCCGCGTCTTTACCAAGCTCCTCACCGGCATGAACAAAGCCAAAGCATCCGCCAAGGGCGCGGCGCACAAGATGAAATGCTTCTGCGTTAAGTGCTTCCACAAGCTCACCGGCCACAAGCACCCCCACCACGACAAAGGCATGCATGGTGTTCCTCACCGCCGCCCCGATGGTACCATGGAGCTGCCCAGCCACATTCACACCAAGCCTGGTCACAATGGTCATCATCACCACCACAAAGGATTCTTTGGCCGCATGGTTTCCGTGCTCAGGACTACGTTCAAGGTGGTCTTTGTGCCGATCTTGATCGGTGTCGCATTTGGTATGGCTGCCTCAGCGCTGGGAATGTTGGTTGGACAGGCCGTTGTCTTTTTGTGGATGAAGTTCAGACGTACTCCCGAGGCTGCTTATGAGCCCCTTGATACCGATGAGAAGGAGGCTCCTCCCGCGTACCAGGATCTCCCAGCTTCTGAGGCTGTGAGCGAGAAGGAGGTTCAGGCTAAGGCCTAAGAACTTGACTTCAATGAGGGACTCGAAAAAGTTAACGAAGAATCATCTAGAGTTGGAGAAGGATTGGAAGATGGTGTTTTTCCTTTGTCAGGCGAGCTGGGCATGGTTTTTAGCGGCAGCAGATTGTCACTCTTTTTGCTTGGAATTGCGGGCTATTTTCACAGGTGTCACTGGTAGAAGCAATGTATGATGATCTTGAATTATGCCGGTCCAACGTGCACACCTGGGTATCTTATTTCTGTGCTGTAATTCACTCAACGAATTCGCAGCTTTCAAACCTCCAACAAACTCCAAACAATCGCCCAACCACCCAGTGCTCCAAACAAGATCGCAAACAGGATCCCTCTTCCCTCCCACGTCAACGCCAAATAGGACGCCAGCCCCACCACAACCTCCTTCATCCTGGCAGTCTCCCGCCTTTCTCTCCAGTGTGGATTGATGTCGAAGGGCGGCATCGTCCTTACGTCTTCTTTAATCGCTTCTTCCACCTCTTGCGCCGTGGGTTCTGGTATGGCTTGAGCAGGAATCGAAAACGAGCATGCTACGGGCCGGTGATCGCTGGTTACCATTACTGGTAAGGCTCTATAGCCGTGTGCTTGGATCGTGGTGGAAGGAGAGTGAGCCTTCATCCAAGATGGGAGGTCGAGGTATAGGATCCGGTCGCACCAGCTTGGGACGCGGTGCTTTGCCCATATCCACGTATCAGGTTCGTTGTCCCCGTAGTCTTTGGTACTAGCGAGCGAGCGGGCTTCATCCGAGTATTTGTAGGTGGGAGGGAAGTCGATTGGTGGTTCCTGGAGTCCGTGGAGTGTCCGGCCAGCTTTTCGCTCGCGGCTCAATTGATCTGAACGTAGGAGCTGGGAGTAGTGCTCTGGTGCAGTCGTGTCTTTGGTTGGTTGAGGCCAGGTGAGGTATGCGTTTGGCGAGGGTTTAGTAGTAGAGGTGCGGTAGTTGAGATCACCGGCAAAGAAGAGATGGGATGTTGGTGTATAGAGACCTGACATAGGAGGAATCGAGTCCTCTTCTGGAGCAGCAGCTACGAGTGGTTCTGTATCACTAGAACTTTCTTGGGGTAGGCGTTGAGCCGTAGTCTCGCGAACAGCAGTGGGCGAGACAGGCGTAAATACCAGCCCCCGGACAATGTTCATCCAGTCCTCGTTCCGTCGTTGGGTGCGGTCTTCCATAGGCGCTAAATGTACAGACACCAGCGTGATATCGACCGTAGAATCTCCAATCGAGTACCCCATCCTCACACCCACGGCTCCCTTATTACCCATCTGATGCATACCCACACCCACACCAGCAGTCTCCAGCCACCGGACTTGAGCAGTCTGATCTCTAAGCACAAAAACCATTATAGCAGTCATGCCAATGTTTCTAGTAATGATATTGACATAGTTAGCGTCATCAAGCGATTGACCCGCGAGCGTGACGGCATGTCGGAAGGGGGAGAGGTAATGGACGAGATAGGAGCCACCAAGGAAAGAGTAGGCGATTGGGGCGAGCTCTTGGAGACAGATGACGAGGATATCTGGAGCTGTTTGGGGCTTGGGGAGGGCATCGAAGAGGTGGGACGCGAAGGTTGGGGGGTTGATAGGCTCACGGCCGCAGTTGAAGGTTACAATATAGGGATTCAGGGTGGCCATGGTGCGTGGGAGCTGGCGTGGAGCCAGCGATGAGAGGTGCTGATATGTTATATCATGATGGTACCCTTGGCCGCAAGAAAACGAAGGCTTGGGACTATAATCTCCTTGCGGTGCTCAAAAGATTGACCTTACGCCAACCAGAATAACTCAACAAGATGAAGACTTATGGCTAGATACTCTATTACGGAGATGTAGAAAGAACTATGATCAGATTTCGCTCAGCGACTTCGTAATCGTAGAAGCCCGTTCTACAGCTCTAGACAGGTTGGAAGTTGGAGACTTTTGTAAATTCGATGTCGGATCCACATAATTCCACATGATTAGTCCTCTCCATAAGGTCTCAGAGATCCCCACGGGAAATGATCTTAAAGCCGCGACAAGATTTCCAGCCAATTAAATATATCTCGCCCGTTCAAAAGAATTTACGCCAAGAAGTCTAATTCTTAGGCGTAAACCGACGGTCTTAGGTGGCAAACCGACGGTTTTTGTCCTTAGGAAATTTTCATCTTTATATCTTCGATATTTACGAGGATTACATCTACGCTAGTACTTGTCCGCGCTTAAACCGTCGGTCTACGCGGAAGAATCTCCAAAGATGGAAGTATAGTAGCAGTCCCTTTCAAAGCACTGTCAGATCCTCTAACCCCTTCCGGCATAAACTATAAATACTGCTGCATAAGTTGCCGTTGCCGCAAGAACCTCTGATCTCGTCGCCGTTGTTATGCCAAAGATAATCAAAAATACGGTCAGCACACCCAGTTTGACTGCAAACAATCTCGTTGGAATAACCCAGATAAGCCAAATTGCTGCTACCAAATAAGTGATTGCAGCCACCAGTCCAATAAGTGTTACCCACTTATGGGTTGTCTTATCCGGCACATATGTAATCTCTATGTCGGACATAGCTCTGTCCTAGACATTGTTTAGCTACATATAAAATACCGATTCCAAAGCTTGCCCTGAACAGCCTGTAGGTCCATGTGAAGTTTGCAACTTTCTTTGAGACGAGATTATCATCCGCAGGGGGATGTAAGGATACTAACTCAATGAGTATGATCTCGCGGTGTACCTTCTTGCGGTGCATGATCTCGTGGGCCTCTCTCGTTACTCCTCCTCCAAATGTGCTGTACGTTACAGCTCCTTGGGGGCAATTGTGGCGGACGAGGAACCGTGTCTCCTTTCTTCGTATTCGGATTGATCGATACTCCTTTGAACCAATTCCGAACCGTTTCTCTGGATCTCTTAGCCGGAGCTTCAAGGCTCAGCATCTGGCTGTAAGAAAGTACTGCTTCTTCTGTTCAATTTTAGTTCCTATGCTATTGAATAGTGGAGGATAGTTTACGGTATTCTTTCACAGCATCTTTAATAGCTAACGCGACATCCCATCTTAGCTGTATCAATCGTAAATTTTCTTTGTCGCTAGGATCTTCTACTTAAGACCTTGTTGGCTGGCCCGACTGCTTGTTGAGCGCAGCTACACGTTCCCATCTCCTTTGGTTCCACATCTTATATACTTCTTAGGGATCTTCATTGAGTTCTCACGAGCTCCCATTGGTCTTAGAAGAGCAAAGTCGTCCCATGATTGTGCTGCTCCTGCGAAATCTTTGTTGTCCCCAAATTCATTAGAATCTTCTTTGGCAAGGTTTTCTTGGTCAATCCCCATTGCTGCAATGCGACCTTCGAGGTTCAGCAGATTCCTCATTGACACCTTGTCAAACCTTCTGAAGATGACTGCACTCTTCTCGGGGTCCAGCGGCGAGGAACTGCGCGGTCTGAGGGAAGCCAATGAGGAATTCAGGATTGGTCCAGGGAGATTGTGTCTCGTTCCCACCAAGATATGTATCAAACCTCGCAGGCTGCCACGTTTCTAGATCATTAATTTCAAAGCTTCTAGTCACCCGGCTTTGATCCGAACCAGAGACCATAAAGCTCAGAATCACCGAGCAGATGTAAGGGGATCGAGGCAAATGGGCGATTGTGAACAATCTCCTCAGGTTTGATCTTTAGCTAATCGAAGGGTACAGCCGGTCAAGCACTAATATACTGCCAGGACACCAGGATGCCAGGATGAGCACCACAAGCTTTCCTAGGCACCCGACGACGTTTGTTCTCAAAAATAAGCAATTTCTGAAGACCAAATCACCACCAAGCTTGACTGCCAGCTACTATATGTTGTCAATCATAGTACCACGCAAGCAAGGCTTAAGACCGACACAGAACTGCTGGCTACTTCGTTACACGAGCTCTTTCGGGTGGAAACCGACCATAAGGGCCCAGAAGTTTTGGATTCATGAGCACGACATCGAGGTCATATTCATCGTCTTGATGTCGTGTTATAATGCTCTCAGCTTCACCCGTTCGTTCACCAAGTATGCGCCTCGGAGGACCAGGATTTTGGCACGGTAGTAAAGCTCGGTTGGCCGTTGGAAAGGCGCAGTGAAGTGAAGTAGCTATGACACAAGTACCAGGATCGTTTCTCATGTTCTGGGAGAGCAGGGAACTAAACCTAGTTTTCATTATGCAACCACCATGGGCGGGGCGACACTGGTTAATTGTTCCATTGAACGCCAAATATACATGCGAGCACAGCTATCTCAAGCGACCTTGTTGGACCGGCAGAACCCCTTTCAAGGAATTGTCCCTAGGACGCTTGACGCCTCCATAATCTAGAGAAATGCGAGATTTGGAGAGGACAGCTACACAGGTGGTATAAAATTATCTTGATCGAGATCTACATTTGTTTACAATTCACAGTTTTGCTCCTTCTCCACTAACAGCTCTTGTTCTGAAATTCCACCTTGGGTGGTGGATCCTTACCTCCTTCCCACCAACTTTGCTCTGACTCGCTAGGACGACCTCCTTTGAAGTCAATGACAACAATTTGCCTCGATCATGATGCTTAAAGCCAGTATCGACAGGCCAGCTCTCAACATCTTGTCCTTTTTTCAAGCCTAAAGGATCGTTTTCATCGACGGGGCCTTCTGGCTCAGCGAAGTCCGCTTGTGTGACAAATTTCACCGCCTCAGCCCCTTTCAACGTTGTCGGCTTTGGCGCTTTGCCCTTGGCAGCGGCCAGAGCCTCGTTGAAACGATCGATCCAGGCATATACCTTGGGGAACTTGTCGCTAGAGACTAGCGTAGGGGGAAGTGCACCCTTAAGTCCACGAAGCCAATGGAAGGGCCAAATTGCTAAGATGAGGCAAGCGTTAGTACCGGTCACTTTGTTGACCCACAGCGAAGAATAGCATACCTTCTATATCCCCCATGGAAGGTTCCTCGGTATTCAATATCCATTGCCTACCATCGGCCAACAAGCCATTTTCCAATAATTCGAAAGCGTCCCTTACATGGGTCAGAGCCTCAGGCCGCATCGCCTGTATACTTTCCTGTGACCAACTCCTGCCAGTGTAATCCTCCCGATCTTTGGCGAACTTCGGGTCCTTCAACAGAGGCATTTCAGGAGGAATTGTTTGGGCCGCTCGCGTGAAGATGCCCCCGTCAATGGTCCAGCTTTCAAGGAGCTTCTCCACGGCTTTTTGGTCCGGCTGAGAAGCACCAAGTGCGCCCTCTGGGAACCTCTCTTCGAGCTTTTGCAGGATCAGGCGGGTGTCGCAGTAGACGTCGCGGCCTATAGACATGAGAGGTATACGCCTATATTTCACACCCAGAGCATTGATGTCTTCACGAGGGAGATAGGGTGGCTGCATGCACTGGGCATAGTCAATGCCCCTGAGAGTCAGGTACCAAATCACGCGGCGTGCGAATGGGGAGAATTGGTAGTGGAAGAAGATGATGTCGTTATGTGGAGCCATGATGTATACAAGATCGACTTTTTTACAATTGATACAGATATTTACCTCGTGATAAAAAGAAGTAGGAGAGATGGAGAGCAAAGCTTCAATGGGATGTTGTCCCCGCTCGACCTCGGCACCTCGGAGATTGGAGCTATCTCCGCGGATCTGGATGCCGTGAATTTAAGGTGCACACTCAGTCGAGTATAGCAGTGTAGTCCAGGAACCTTTTCATGTTTCCTGCTACTTCTTCTCATCTCGTCCACGCTTGTTATAATACTCGTCCCTGAAGCTTTGATTAGTATCGTCTCAGGGATTGTTGTCGAGACAATTACATCTTCTTCCCTCTGTCAGCCTCTGTACCTTTGCCTTCGAGACGATCCAGAGCCTCTTCGATCACCCCAATGTGGCCTCTTAGAGTTCCCTCCAGCTCGTCCATACGGGCTTCATGTTCCTCTAGATTGTAGATATGATGCGAGCGAAGAAGATACGTTGATCCAGCGATGGCGGAGAGATTGACGCCCAAAAGTAGTGATGGATTACGGAGGAACGACATCTTATCAATACAGTACGCAGTAATGTAGATAGCAAGGTCTGTGGATGTGTAGGAAGTTGACTATACAAATAATGATGGCATTATATTAATCTTCCACGCTAAGATTTCTAGCCGTACCGCGTCGCGACTTCTCCAAGTTGCAGGAAGTGAATTGCTGTTATACACGAGACAGAGTGATGAAATCCTGGCACGGATTACCACAACTGCCGATAATGCCATTGTTACAAGGACGTGAGAATTTTCCCGTGGATACCTCTGAGTTGCCATGTCGTCATCGCAGCCATTCCTTGCGTCCTCGCCTTTCTCCCCCGCTGCAGGTCGCCGTCGTAAATCCAGATTCACCTACAAGCATCTCGCTCAGCTTGGTCTGTTATCGGCGGCATGTCCTCTTCGGGTCATAGCCCATATCGACTTGGATGCTTTCTACGCGCAGTGTGAAGGCGTACGGTTGGGCATACCTGACGACCAACCACTCGCGGTCCAGGTCAGTACTGAATGAGAACTGCTCTTGGACAATGCTAATAGTTACTACAGCAATGGCAGGGCCTAATCGCAATCAACTATCCCGCCCGAAAATTTGGCCTCAACAGACATATCACTATCACGGAAGCAAAGAAGCTATGTCCAGAGCTGATCATGCAGCATGTGGCTACATGGAAAGAAGGAGACGAGAAGTGGGCATATCACAAGGATGCTTTCGCCCACATCGCAACCCACAAAGTCTCGCTCGACCCATACCGGCTGGAGTCGAGAAGGATACTCGCATGCATCAAGGATGTGCTGCCGGCGCCGCCTATACAGAGGGTCGAAAAGGCTAGCGTCGACGAGGTCTTTTTAGATCTCTCGGCGCAGATACATTCCATTCTCCTCGAGCGATATCCTGAGATTAATGGTCCGCCACCGTATGACGATCCCACAGAATCTCTACCCCGACCTCCTACGACCGTGTTGGACTGGAACACTGATGCTTTGGTGGACCTTGACGCGTCAGAAACCGAGGACGATGACCCTGACTGGGACGATATCACTATACTACTTGGATCCGAGATTGTGCGATCAGTGCGTGCCGCCATTTTAGAGCGTTTAAAGTACACATGTTCTGCGGGCATTGCACGTAATAAGATGATTGCCAAGCTAGGCTCCGCACACAAGAAGCCCAATCAGCAGACAATCGTAAGAAATCGGGCCGTGCAGCACTTCATGGGTGGCTTCAAATTTACAAAGATACGCAATCTTGGCGGAAAACTCGGCGACGAGATTGTTTTCAAGTTTGCTACAGACGAAGTCAAAGAACTACTATCGGTCCCAATCGAGCAATTGAAATCTAAGCTAGGAGACGACACTGGATCTTGGGTGTACCACATCATTCGTGGAGAAGACTCGAGCGAAGTAAACGCCAGGACGCAGATCAAGTCAATGCTTTCTGCAAAATCATTCCGCCCGACAATCAACTCCTCTGAACAAGCTGTGAGATGGCTTCGGATCTTCGCTGCCGATATAATGTCTAGACTGATCGAAGAGGGTGTACTTGAGAACAAGCGAAGGCCCAAGACATTGAATTTACACCACAGACAAGGCGCGCAAATGAGATCGCGCTCAGCTCCCATACCGACAGGAAGGGCAATCGACGAAACTCTTCTCTTCGACATCTCCAAGAATCTCTTAGGCCAGATCGTTGTAGATGGTAGAGCATGGCCATGCAGTAATTTGCAGCTTAGCGTTGGTGGATTCGAAGATGGACCCAATGGTAATCGAGGCATTGGCGGTTTTCTTGTTAGGGGTGAAGAAGCTAAGTCCATGATGACCTCGCTGCGCGATGCCGATCGCGACGCTTCGACCACGGATTTTGATCGGCCAGAAAAAAGACGCAGATTTGATGACGGTGCTATACAGGATTTCTTTCCCGGACGAACGGTTTCTCGTGAAGAATCTGGGGATTATTCTGATGCCGCAGATCGGAAAGTGGTGACAGAAGTCGGATCGGAAGAATCAGATAATCAGAACACCAGTGATCTGAACAAGGACGTTACAGGTCAGACTACCGCTGGGCCTAGTGAGCGCCCCACGGGACAAATTGGTACGCGACAAGCCGCTCGGGCCCAACTGCCGCCTCTGCAGCAAACGTCTTTAGAGGCCTATTTCTGCGACCGTTGCAGCAAGGACATGCCGATTGCAACCAAGGGTGAGCACGAGGACTGGCATTTCGCCAGGGACCTCCAGGCCCAAGAGCCGGCTAGTCCTCCATTGGGAAGGCATCCGGCCTTGGGGCCAAAAAAATCCGTAGCACCTAAAGCTAGCAACGCTCCACTACAGAAAGGGGTAGAGAAAGGTCAAAGTCGACTCGCGTTCGGTAGCAAGTGACTACTGGGTTTCATCATATGAAAATGAAGTTCTGCACCCGCGACGATCTCTTGGCCCTACGGCAACATACTCCTTTGGTACTCCTCTGTCTCTGCTGTCAATACGCCATGACGTACGTAAGATTTCCATCCCGCAGCATCACCCACTCGCCAGTCGATTCTCAAGTTGCCAGTAAACAGATGCACGCAGCCTCTTCTCGCTCTGAACACTCAGAAGCTATGTCCGGGTTTTGAAGCCTAGTCCAAAGTACTCCTAACCTACCGTTTACCGTGCAATGGAATTCGTCACGCACCCCGCCACTGCGCAATTCTGGCGGCCTACGGATTGCACCTAGTCACTTGACTCTGACACACTGGGAGCGCGATATATGTTGGTGTCCATTACGAGCTTTCCAACGTATAGTTACGAAGACATGACATATATAATTTAGTACATCATTTCGAGTCCTTGCAACGCCTCGGTAAGACGGCGTGAGGAGGACAACAGCCCCACAATCTTGTCTTTGTATTGGGTTGCCATCCATCTGTTTAGAAGAACGCTTTGCTCTCTTATCTATTATTTATGAAACACCCTGGGTTTGCGACTCATTTTCCGCGGCCGCATCTTGGGATTAGTCCCACTCATTGCCCAATGTTATCACCGGAGCTCAAAGGCATCCGTGACAAGCACACAACATTGGCGTCGACGGGCTGCACGACGGAATTCTGCCAGGCAGGTCGAGCCATCCACACCGACGAACCTAGAGTGGGAGAGAACCGAGCACTCTGTGTGGTCGAACGAGAAGCGGAAAACTTCCTCCAAGAACTTCACCATGAAGGGTTCTTTGCCAGTGACGTTGAATATCAGGAACGTATTGTTCAAGTTTTGGAAAAGATCAGAGATGGTGTCACCAAGGGCGTTGCAAGGGAGGACCACCTCCAATGCCATCTCGGCGGAACCTGGACACAAACCCCACAGGAGTTGGAGTACGGCATTCGACGTGCTTGGAGGAATTCCAGAAAATGTATCATGCGATCACATTGCGAGGAGTTGCAGCTTTGCGATCTCAGAAGGGTGACGACAAGTACCGAAATGGCGGTAGAGCTCATGGAATGCATGTCTGAGGCTTTCAACGGGGGCAATGTCCAGCCCACAGTATTTGTGTTCCCGCCGCGCAAGCTGAACGGTAGAGGCCCGATGATCTGGAACAACCAAATCCTACAATTTGCGGGATATGAAATTGAAGGTAGCTCAGTCCTTGGGGACCCCGCGAGCGTGGAGTTGACAAAAGCGATCGTTGAGCTGGGGTGGGAGCCTCCCAAACCAAGAAGCCGCTGGGATCTCCTGCCACTTGTAGTTATGGCAGAGGGCGATCGTCCAGCATTAACTGAGATTCCAGCCAGTATCAGCAAGCTCGTCGATATTCGCCATCCGCGATATGCGGCTGCATTCGAAGATATCGATCTCAAATGGGTACCCTTTCCAGCATTGTCAAGATTAGGTTTTGACATCGGTGGCGTGCAGTACACGGCGGCACCTTTCATTGGCTGGTACGTTTCACCTATCAGAGTTGCATGCGCGTGTCGGCTGAATATTCTAGGTTTATGGATGCTGAAATCGGAGTTCGGAATTTGGCAGACACATTCCGATACAATGTGTTGCCCGACGTTGTCCATGCTTTAGACATGACGCGTGGAAAGCTGGTTAATGGCATCGAAGGTTTCGAAGACCTGCCAGAGTATGAAAAGCTTTCAATGCTGTCAAGAGCACAATCCGAGCTGAATTACGCTGTTCACTGGTCGTTTCTCCAGGCCAAAGTTAGCATGACGGATACACTTACTGCGTCTATGAAGTGGTGCCGATACGACGATGAATTCAAGCAGAAACATGGATATCGACTTCCAGCAGATCCCTACTGGTTAGCGCCTCCACAAGGCTCAATCATTCCCGTTTGGCACCGCGGTGGTGCGCCCAATTACCGTGAGTGACTTTTTCATCGCGTCAGCGGACCAGGGTATTATTCCATGAGGCGTCTCGTAGACCGATGTCTATGTTCAATGCTGATCAAAACGACGCACAGAGCCGAAGCCTATGATATGCAGGCACGTTCAAGACCCAATTAAAGCTTGGCAAAGAGAGAAGCATCGCTGGCCTATCGACGTAAGAATTGAAACGGCTTCGCTTAGACGTCCACAACCGAGAGTTCTTCCGTTGGAGAGCAAGAGCGACTTGATTGCCCTTAAGTGCGAGATCATTGGCGAGCCGCAATTACCGGCATGCGATGAGCCGCAAAGGACGCTCGAAACGAAAATCATCACAAGCCGATCTAGGACGTCCCTATCCATTTACTTCTGTAGTGCGGGCACGATTGCGGAGAAGCTGGCAACTAAACTCCATAAGTGGACGGGTATGCTCATTGGTGGAATTCCTTGTTTGACAATCTGTCCCCGAGTCGAACCTCTCAACAGTCTGACAGTATGCGACCTCAGCGCGGATAAGCTTATTCTGCTTATTGTGAGCTCCACTGGTAAGGGGGAAGTCCCTGCTAATGGATCCGGACTTCAAGATCTGATTTCGACGGGCTCCTCATTGAGCAGAAGAAATTTCAGATTTGCGGTCTTTGGCAATGGAGATAGTCGCTACTCAAGTACATACAATGGAGCTGCGATCAAAGTTAACGCCATGATGAGCAAAATGGGCGGCGTATCATTGATTGGGGGGTTATGCCAAGGCGATACTGCTCTGGATCCGTTCCCACTACGTGCGTTGAAGAATTGGTGGAGCAAACTGCAGCCCAAAATTATCGAGTGGTCTGCTGTCTCCAGTCATACGCCTACTGGGGTAGCACTTCCAGAGTACAAGGCTGTCTTTGGCGTGAGCATCACTATAAAACCTGTGGAAGACCCGGTCGAGAAATACATCGATCACCACCAGGGCCTGCTGTCAACACTAAAAGATGGTATGCTCTGGTCCGTTTCTCCAGAAGTACGAGCAGGCGTGGATGAGTCTTTGCTCCTCACCCTGAAAATCGCAAACGAGCCTCTCGATGAGATGAGCTGCGTCCAGGTCTGCCCGTCTAATGCTCCTTTCAAAGTTCGACAAGTGCTCTGGGCCCTCTGCGTTGACGGCTCTGAGCGCTTAGATCTTAACGGCTCAGACCAAACACATTCTACATTTTTGACAGACTTCGTGGATCTTGAGCTGCCGTTCGTGCAGTTTAGATGGCTGGAGTCCCTCCAACATGCAACGTTCGAACATCTCGCAAGGAAGATGTTGACCAAGCTTTCGGTACTCAACGTCCTGATTTGGCTTCGCACTACAGCAGTGCTCAAGCCTGAAAGCATTAATCGCTATCTTCGGCGAGATATCTGCCTTGACATGCCGCTTCTGCGCACGAGAAATTACTCTGTAGCGTCAATTGGCCGCAGATCTTCAGCTCTCGACGGGCTGGGAACTGGCCAGGAGGTCGACATTATGGTCAAAGTCCACCCCAACGGCCGCTTTAGCGACGTCTTCCTGAACGATTCTGCTACATCAGCAGCTCTCAAATATAGGATCGTCGACTCGATCTCTGGTCCACAAGTGCGAAGGAAGCATCTAGCCCCATTCGTCATTGTTGCTACAGGCGCTGGGTTTGGTCCCGTGCGCTGCTTATTGCAGTGGCGCATTGCAATTGCTCGTGATTCTCTTGCAGCTGGTAAGTGCTTTCAGCCTTGGGGCTCAGGTATCTCTCTTTTTCTTGGCCTCAAAGAGCCCGATCTACAGCTGGTGGTGGACGTCTTGAAAGAAGCGATGTCAGTCAACCTCATCGAAATGCTTGATATTGTCTTGAGCAATCCAGAGAAACGCCGCGTGCATGACAATCTGTCGTTAGCTGCACAGCACATCAAAAGCAAGGTCCTAAGGAGAAAAGGTATGGTTTTCGTGTGCACAAGTGGCGCTGCTGCTGAGGGTGCTAAAAGCATGTTTGAAAGGATACTTGGCGGAACTATGGGCGAGGTTCT
>JAABUP010007325.1_pt1 | contig 14918 bp, 14 predicted proteins | sample 5559201 | NCBI WGS metagenome assembly JAABUP01 (sample SAMN10711887, study PRJNA513373) | rock metagenome | isolation source: Antarctica rocks | place: Antarctica | reverse complement strand
CCAATCCGCCTACGACCACCTCGCCGCTCAAGCCCACCTGGCCGCCTGACCACCCCTTCATCGCGAAGGCGACCCGAACCACACACTTGACTCAATAATGACGGCCCCGCCGTCTAAGCCCTCTAACACGACGGCGGTCACGCCCCCGTAGAGCAGGTGTCCGAACAGGCTCGGCAGCACGGCCCGGGCGTCGACCAGATCCCACGCCACCGGTCGTCCGGCGAGCAGCGGCAGCAGCGTCAGGGGTCCGAGGAACCACCAGAACATCCCGTAGACCAGCCCCCAAACCACGGTCTCGCCTGCCCGGACGTGCTGATGGGCCACCAGCAGACCGAATCCGGCGCCGATGAGGACCGCGAACACCATGTGCAAGGTGAAACCGACCCATGGCGAGTCAGTGCGTAGGATCGACGCGACCGTCGGCAGGGTGCCTACCGCGGCGATCGCAGCCCCGAACACGAGCCCGCCCGCGATCCCGGCCAGGGCCCCCGCCGCAGCTCCGCGTCCGATGGCGCTGCTCCGGAACGAGGCCGCGGTAACGGTCATCGGTGCCCTCCGTTGGCGCTGGGCTCCGGCACGGGGGACGGCACGGCAAGGGACTTGGTGGTGATCACGACGTCGCGGGGGAACACCAGGTCCAGCAGCCAGTCCAGCAGCACCCGCACCCGTTTCTCGGTGCCGGGGAGCTTGGCGAGGTAGATCCCGCGCCACAGCAACCAGGCGCCCAGCCCGGAGAAGCGGTGCCCGCGGATCTCGGCGGCGGCGGTGCGGTGTCCGAGCGCGACCAGCACCCCGATCGTGCGGAACCGGAAGGCGACGGGTGGCCGCCCGGCGATGATCGCGGCGATGTTCTCGGCCACGGCCCTGCCCTGACGCAGCGCGTGCTGCGCGGTCGGCGGGAAGGGCGCGCCGCCCTGGTCGAGGTCGGGTATCCGCGCGCAGTCCCCGACGGCCCAGACCCGATCCAGCCCGGCGACGCGGAACGTCGCGTCGGTGACCAGTGCGCCGTTGCGGGCGTGCTCACCGGCGATGCGCGCCACGAACGGGCTGGGCCGGGTGCCCGCGGTCCACACGAACGTGGCGGTGCAGATCCGTGCTCCGTCGCTGAGCCGGACGGACTCGCGCGACGCCTCGGACACGCGGATGCCTAGCCGGAACCCGATCCCACGGGCCCGCAGCCGCTCCAGGGCGTAGGCGCCGAGCTGCGGGGACAGCTCGGGCAGGATCCGGTCCTGGGAGTGCACCAGCACGAACCGCGGCTCGTCGGCGGTGATCCCCGGATAGAGGTGCAGCACGCCGTGCACGAGGTCGAACAGTTCGGCCACCGTCTCGGCGCCTGCGAACCCGCCGCCGGCGACCACGAAGGTCAGCAACCGTTCCCGCTCCTGCGGGTCGGTGAGCTGGTCGCAGCGCTCCAGCAGCTCGATCACGTGATCACGCAACCGGGTCGCGTCGGCGAGGTCCTTCATGGTGAACGAGTTCTCCTCGACCCCGGGCAGGTCGACGAACGAGGGCACCGAGCCGACGGCGATCACGAGATGGTCATAGGGCACCCGCTCACCGCTCATCAGCACGGCGCGGCCCGTCGTGTCGATGTCGTCGACGGCGCCGTGTCGGAACCGGGTGTGCGCCACGGCCGAGCGCACCGGCGCGCTGATGTGCGCGGGCTCCAACGCGCTGGACGCGACCTCGGCCAGCATCGGGGTGAACAGGAGGAAGTTGGAGTCGCTGATCACCGTCACGTCGATGGTGACTCCGCGCAGGACGAGCCTCTCGAACCGCTGGGCCGCGCTCACCCCAGCGAACCCGCCGCCGACGATGACCACCCGGGTCAGGGGTGCGACCGGCGCCGCGCCGGAACCGGACCGGGGCCGCCGCACCGACCGCAGCCCGTACAGCGCGGCTGCGGTCAGCGCCCCGTGTAGCACCGCGCCGATCAATGTCCGGTAGACGGTCGCCGCCGCAGCCACCGTCCAGGTGGGGGGTGTTCCGTGCAGCAGTGGGTTGAGGGTGAGGGCGATGACTAACCAGCCGAGCAGGCCCACCAGCGCCCCGCCGGACACCGCCGCGGCGAGCTCGTGCGGCCGGTGATCGGTGATCACGCCGATCGCCCCTCCGATGGCTGTCGCCGACCCGAGGAACACCGCCCATGACGGCACGGCACTACCGTTATCGCCGAACATGCCCTGGAACTGCATGAGAGCGCCGACGAGCAAACCCGCGACCAGGCCGGTGACCGCACCCCACAAGGCATCCCGCGTCGCCACCTCGACGATGCGTTCGCGGCCGGACATGGCACCACAGTCGCACGGATCGCGGTCAGAAGACCTTACAGGTCGGACAACTTGTCAGGAGCCCGGGCCGGAAGTCGCAGGTTGGGAGCGAGGCCGCGCCGGGTTCGCCGGTGGAGCGACGCTAGAACGACAGTGACCTCGCGCCAGGAGAACGACAGTGCCGTTCGTGATCATGGCAAGTTCGGTGACAGCAGCGACACTGCCACAACACGCGCGGCGGTCAGGGACACGGCGCCTACCGTGGAGCGAGTGACCGCTGCCGATGACGCAGGCCCGGCCGAGTCGGGCCGACCCCCGTTCGCCGATGCCTCGCCTGCTCGAGTCCGGGAGGCTTTGACCTCGGAGGATCAGGTGGCGTTGGACCGGCGGGCGCAACATGCGCGGCGAACCCGGCCAACGAGTCCGGAACCGGATGGTGGACGCAGGCTCCGACACCGCCGTCCGGGTCACCCTCGGCGGACACCAGATGACGGTCACCCACAGCGACGGCTTTCCCCGTCCAGCCGGTCACCACTTACGCCCTGCTGGTCGGGATGGGCGAACGCTTCGACGTCCTGGTCACCCTCGCCGACGGGACTTTCCCCCTGGCTGCCTCGGCCGAGGGCAAGAACGGGCAGGGACTGGCCGTCGTGCGCACCGGCGCCGGCGCCCCCCCGACGGCGTCGGTCGCACCCGTCAAGCTGAGCCGCCACGTCCTGCTCGGGACCGACCTGACGCCGGCAGAACAGGTCCGGCTACCTCCCGCAAGCCAAAACACAGCCACCACCTCGTCCTCGGCGGCTCGATGGCCCCTACCGATGACCCTGAATGGCAAGACATTCCCTGACACGGAGCCACTCGAGGTCCGCCAAGGGCAACGGGTCCGACTGGCCTTCCAGAACAGGACGATGATGTTCCGCCCCGTGCACGTCCACGGCCACACCTTCTCCCTGACCGGCGGCGGAGCCCGCAAGGACACCGTCATCGTCATACCGATGCAAACGCTCGAGGTCGACCTCCAGGCCGACAACCCGTGGCCAGTAGGCGGCCCATTGCCACAACATCTACCACGCCGAAGCCGGCATGATGACCAGCCTGTCCTACCGGAGCTGAGGAGACAGTTGAACCGACCGCTTCACTCCGACCAGACACCCACTCCGGATCCACCCGAGACGGCACGCGCAGGGGAGAGCCCACTGGACACAGCGAAGGCGTCGGCACGTAGCGTGGACACCAACCGAACGAGGAGAGGAAGACGCATCATGACCGTTGACCGAGGACTGCTGGCGTTGCTCGAGGCCAAGCCGGGGAAGGGCGACGAGCTCGCCGACTTCCTCAAGCAGGGCCGTGAGCTGGCGGTCGCCGAGAGCGGCACCGTCACGTGGTACGCGTTCAGGCTCAGCGAGACGAGCTACGGCATCTTCGACACCTTCGAGGGCGAGGAGGGCCGGCAGGCGCATCTCAACGGTCAGATCCCCGCCGCGCTCGGCCAGGTTGGTCCGGACCTGCTCGCCAGCGACCCGGACATCCGCACGCTCGACGTCCTTGCGGTGAAGTGAGCACTCCGAGACTGAATTTCGAGGGCGGGGCAGCGGCAGTCCTCTGTTGTTGGTCCACGGACTGGGGTCCCTCGAAGACCTGGCCCGGGCACCGAGAGGTCGTCACAGGGCCTCGGCCGGCTCGACTCCGGGACGGGTGACGCTCGGTTTGGGGTCGTCAGGATCGGGTCGCGCTGCCTAGTACTACAGCCGCACATATTCTCGTCGTGATCGGCGTGTCGCGCGTGTCAAAACTGAGGGCTGGGGCCATGTTGCGTGTGTGACCGGTGAGGTTTGTGTGGCTGAGGTGCAGGCGTGGGCGGCTGGGCTGGAGGAGGTCCATGCCCGGATCGTGCCTCGGTTCGCGCGGTCCGAGCCGCGGGAGCGGGTGATCGAGTACGTGCGTGGGCTGCTGGCGCCGGTGGAGCGGAAGAACTCGTGGACGTTGTCGGAGCGGGCCGGGGAGGCCAGCCCGGACGGGATGCAACGTCTGCTGTCAACCGCGGACTGGGACGCGGATCTGGTGCGTGACGACGTGCGTGAGTACGTGGTCGAGCACCTGGGCGACCCGGCCGGGGTGCTGGTGGTCGATGAGACCGGGTTCCTGAAGAAGGGCACCAAGTCGGCCGGGGTGGCGCGGCAGTACTGCGGCACCGCGGGACGGATCGAGAACAGCCAGATCGGGGTGTTCCTGGCCTATGCGACACCGGCCGGTCGCACGTTCCTGGACCGCGAGCTGTACCTGCCCAAGGCATGGACCGAGGACCGGGATCGCTGTCGTGGGGCGGGGATTGGCGAGGAGGTGGCCTTCGCGACCAAGCCAGAGCTGGCGTCCTCGATGATCACCCGAGCCCTGGACGCGGGGGTACCGGCCGGGTGGGTCACCGGCGAGGAGGTGTACGGCCAACACGCCGGGCTGCGGCGCACCCTGGAAGAACGCGAGATGCCGTACGTGCTCGCGGTCCCGGTCAACCAGCACGTCATCGCGCGCGTCGAAGGCAAGGTCACCCAGCTGCGCGCCGACGCCCTCGCCAAGACGCTGCCGGCGCAGGCGTTCAAGAAACTCTCCGCCGGGGCCGGCGCCAAAGGACCGCGCCGCTACCACTGGGCCCGCGCCGCGATCCGGCCACTGGAACCGTCCGGCGGCTACTGGCTGCTGGTGCGCCGTTCCCTGACGGACCCGACCGACCTGGCCTACTACCTGTGCCACGGCCCCGAGGACACACCGCTGCGTGAGCTGGTCCGGGTAGCCGGGGCCCGCTGGGCCATCGAGGAGACCTTCCAGAGCGCCAAGGGCCAGGTCGGTCTGGACCAGTACCAGGTCCGCCGCTACGCCTCGTGGTACCGGCACATCACCCTGGTCATGCTCGCCCACGCGTTCCTGACCATCACCACTGCGGCTCAAAAGGGGGGCCCGGATCCAGCCCAGCGCACCTGATCCCGCTGACCGTGCCCGAGGTCAAACACCTCCTGGCACAACTGATCTGGAGCCAGACCCCCGACCCCACCGAGGTCCTGCACTGGTCATCCTGGCGCCGCCGACACCAAGCCCGTGCCCGACGGTGCCATTACGCACGTCGCGGCGCATCGCCATAAGCGCGGCTGTAGTACTAGGGCGTGTCTCCTGAATGTGAGCGTTGCCGGCTGTGATCGTTGAGGCATATCCCGTTCTGCGGTCCTGTCCGATGCCCAGTGGGAGCTGATCGAGCCGTTGATGCCGTCCTCGGATGGCAAGCGGGGCAACCGTTTTCGTGATAGCGCACGATGGTCGAGGCGATCGTGTACCGCTTCCGGACGGGGATTGCCTGGCGTGACCTGCCCGCGCACTTCGGACCGTGGCAGACGGTGTGGAAGCGACACCGCTGCTTCTCCGGGGACGGCACGTGGGACCGGATCCACACCGCGCTGCCCGCGCACGCCGACGGTCTGGGCGAGATCGACTGGAACGTCAGCGTGGACTCGACGATCAACCGAGCCCACCAGCACGGCACGAACCTCACGCGCGACACAGGAGGCACTGTCGAATCACAAATCTGCTGCTCGAGCCGGCCGACCACGCGGTTGGCCGCTCCCGCGGCGGACTGGGCACGAAGATCCTCTACGTCAGCGACCGCAAGGGCTCCCGGCTTTCGACGACGGTTACCTCATCGAGGTACTCCGCCACCCACTTGTCGATGCGCTCGGTCCGCACCGCCATCTGACTCTCCGCATCTCCGCGAACGGGACGTCTGAACGGTTCTCACGCTCCCACCGGCAAGCACGATTGACAACCGGGTGAAGGCCCCAACCTCTCTCGCTGGGGCCGCCCAGGTCATCCGACGTCCAAGCGTCTCGCACATCAGGCTGATCTGCGACGACCATTACGACGACCGCCGCGCCGCTGCTATCTGGGCGAAGTGACGCGCACGCTCATCGGCATGCCGAACATCCGGGCACTTACGATTTTGTTGATCCGACTCCGCGCCTGATCTGCCCCCCTCGTGCGCCGCATCGTCGATGGTGACCCCGTCGCACCGTAGTTTGGTCATGTTTTCGTTCCGACAGCCACCCATCAACCAGCCCAGCCATGGTGTCCGCGGACAGGATGTGTCCGCTGCCCTGGTGGTCCTGGGAACTGGGTATGTCTGGCTGCTGCTTTGGTTGGCGGCCTGGGTGGCGGCAGCAGCCTTTGGGGACCGCCGATCGCCCGTACTTTTGGCTGCTCCGCTTCTGGCGTTTACACACTTGGCGAACCCCTCAATTGCATGGGGCCAGCAGGAGCCGGGTCCGTGGCCTTATTGGGCAGTGACGGGCGCCTTTCTGCTGGTGGGTCTGTTCGCCCCGTCCGCGTTGTGGCTCTGGAAGAGGCGCGCCGGCGCACACGCGCGTGACGACCCGAGCAAGATCCGCGGTGTCGCCACCCGGCCGGAGGTCGCGCGGGTGGCTGGCCGTCGCTGGCTCCTTCACCGAGCTCGGACGCTCCGACCGTCACTGACGAATCCCGCGCCGCACGATGTCGGCTACCGATTGGGACGGTCTCGGGGTCTGGAGTGCTTCTGCTCGGTGGAGGACTCGATCGTCATCGTCGGGCCGCCGAGGTCGGGGAAGGGCTTGCACCTGGTCATCCCCAGCATCCTCGACGCGCCCGGGGCGGTGATCACCACGAGTACCCGCCCGGACAACCTGACGGCCACACTGACCGCTCGTGAGGCGACCGGCCCGGTGGTCGTCTTCGACCCCCAATGCCTGGCACCCGGCATACCGTCCGCCGCTAGGTGGTCCCCGATCCGCGGCTGTGAGAACCCGCAGACAGCTCTGCTGCGGGGCAAGGCGCTGACGACTGGCGCGGCGAGCGGCACGGTGGACTCAAACTTCTGGCAGGCCTCCTCGGAGCAGGCGGTCCGCTGCCTGCTGCACGCGGCGGCGCTGGGTGGGCGCACCCCGACCGACCTGTACCGATGGTCCCTGTCCGCGGTCCAGGCTCGTGAGGCCGTGGCGATCCTCGCGACGGACCCCCGCGCTGCCCTGTCCTGGGACCAGGCCCTGGAGGCGATCGTCTCTGCGGATCCTCGCCAGCGGGACTCGGTGTGGGCCATGGTGTCCATTGCGTTCGCGGCCCTGGCGGACCCTCGCGTCCTCGCGGCGCTCTCACCGGCCGAGGGTGAGGAGTTCGACCCCGAGTCCTTCCTGCGGTCCAGAGGCACGGTCTACCTGCTGGGTACCGCGACCGGCGCCGCCGCGACCGGTGGTCTCGTCGGGGCCTTCGTCGAGGACGTCGTCGGCGCCGCCCGCCGGATGGCCGCGGCGTCAGCCGGGGCCCGCCTCGACCCGCCGCTGTCGCTGATCCTCGACGAGGCCGCGAACTACCCCCTGCCATCGCTGACGTCCCTGATGTCCGAGGGCGGCGGGACGGGGATCTCGACGATGGTGGTGCTGCAGTCCCTCGCCCAGGCCCGTGCCGTCTGGGGCGAGCACGCGGCCTCGGCCGTGTGGGACGCCGCCATCGTCAAGATCGTCCTCGGCGGCGGCTCGACAGCCCGGGACCTGGACGACCTGTCGCGCCTGATCGGGCAGCGCGAGGAGCTCCAGACCTCCTCGAGCACCTCGGCGGACGGGCGACGCTCCACCTCGACCAGCACGACGAGGGTCCCGGTGATGGAGCCCGACCGCCTGCGGACGCTCCCCTTCGGGACCGCCGTCCTGCTGCTGCGCTCGGCCAAGCCGATCCTCCTTTCCATGACTTCGTGGGCCGACCGCTGCGACGGCAAGGACCTGAAGGCGTCGCGGGCCGTACTGGAGGGAGTGATCCAGGGTGCGTACGCCCAGGGCCGGTAGCCGGTGGTCGCAGGGCCGGATCACCCGTCGGGCGCTGTATGCCGCGTACATGGACTCCGCCACGTGGCAGGAGAAGCGCCGGCTGTGGTACCACCACTGGGTCGGCGTCCACGAGAGTCCGCCGCACTGTCTGGTCTGCGGCCGGCAGTGGTCGCTTCGCACCGGACACCTGCACCACGTGACCTACATGCGGCTCGGCTTCGAGGAGGTCGAGGACCTCATCCCGCTGTGCGCGACCCACCACGCCCGGCTGCACGAGGTGTTCGACCGGTCCAGCGCGTGGCGACGGCAAGGACGTGCATCCGCCAGCCACGGCATCGTCGCAATGCTGAGGCGGCGGCTCGAGACCACGCTGGCCGAAGCGGCGTCGTGAGCGACCAGATGCCCCTCGGGATCGATGCCGAGCTGTACGGGCGCGCCTTCGGACAGCTCGACGGACCGGTCCACTGGCCCTCCCTGACCGCCGACGAGCGCGCCGCGCGGTCGGCGGAGCTCGCGGACTGGGTCACCACCTTGGTCGCCCGCTTCGATGTGGAGCCGCGGGTCATCCCCGCCTGCTGGCAACGCCACAACGGGATGGTCGAGGCCCTCTCCGCGCTGCGCGACCACGAGCGAGCCTCCTACGCCGACACCGCGTCCCCGACCGCCGCAGTCGACTGGCTACGCGCCCTGCGCGAAGTCGAGGCGCGCCTGCACGAGCTGGCGTCGAGGACCCAGTGCACCGCCCAAGCCCACCGAGACACCATCCCCCGCTCGTGGCCGTCTCCGTAGGGGGATCCGGCCGAGAGCACTGCGGCGAAGCAGGATTGGCGGTTGCGCGCCATGCCGGATGGTGCCCCACAGGAGGGGTTTCCGGTCTGAGCGCGGGACGGGCCCGCGCGAGAGAGGCCACCGTGAACGCTGACACGGACTCGCTGCACTGGGACCCCTGCGGCGAGCGGCTGGTCGCCCTGTGCAGGAACGCGCACCTCGGCGTCGAGCGCCAGGACGAGATCGACTACTGGTACCGCCCCGGCCAGCGATACGCCTACGCGGCCGGAGTCGTCATCGCCCGCGGGGTCGACTCCGAAGCGTTCTCGGTCGCCGAGCGCCTGGCTGGCGCCCTCACCCAGGGTGTGGCTGACCTTGCCCCGCTGCGGTCCGTCGTTCTCGACCCAACACATCCGGCCGGCGTCGCGGCCGGCCTGGCTTGGATGGGACCGGCCGCCTTCCACGCCCAGTTCCCCCCGGCCGGTCTCGACCACGACTTCGGGATGCGCTGGGGCGCGAACGGCGACCAGCGGCTCTCACTGCGCCTGCCAGCGGGCCGCGACGACGGCCTGCTCTACGCCTACGACCCGAAGTGGGACGAGTATGCCGTCCTCTGCCGGCACGCCTCGACCGCCGCGGTGGAAGGCGCGTTCGCCCGAGCACTCCAAAGCGACATCCACATGCCGCCCGCCTCCTTCGCCGCCCTGGTCGTGCCGGAACCACCCACCCCCACTCACGCCAACCGGGCCGCCGGCATGCAGGTGCAGCTGTGAGCGTCACGTCCGGCTCGATCGACGTCGCCGCCGTACGAGCCCACTTCCCGATCGAGCAGGTCGTCCGCTCCGCCGGCGTGGAGCTTCGACCCACCGGCCGCGGCCTCACCGGCTGCTGCCCCTTCCACGACGACTCCACCCCGTCGCTATCGGTCGCCGCCATCCCGGACCGGTTCACCTGCTTCGGCTGCGGAGCCCACGGCGACGTCATCGACTTCGTCCAGCGCCTGCACGGGCTGTCCTTCGTCGAGGCCGTGCGCTCCCTGACCACCGGGAGCCCCATCCCACGGGTCGCCGACCGAGACGGCATACCCGACGTCCGCCCGTACACCCCGCCGACTTTCGCCACCTCCCCGGCCAGAGGCTTCGAGATCAACGCCATCGCCTGGCAACACCTCTCCACCCCCGTCGCGCTCGCCTTCGCCGACAGCTACCTGCGCCACCACCGCGGCATCGACCTCCACCCCCTTCGGCTCGAGCATCCCGACGTCGGGCTCGCCGGGCACGCCGGGCACGGGTGGACCACCCTCACCGACCAGCTCCGCTACGACGGGGTCAGCGAGGACGAGCTCGTCACGATGGACCTGGCCCGCGCCACCCGCACCGGAAGCCTCGTCGACACCCTGCGGGACCGGCTGATCTTCCCCGTCACCGACCCGGCCGGACGGATCCACGGGTTCGTCGCACGCGACCTCACCGGCGACCCGCGAGCACCCAGATACCGCAACCCCACCCGGACCCCCACCTTCGAGAAGTCCGCCCTCATCTACCGGCCCACCCACCACCCCCTCTCGCCATCCGCCAACGTCGTCGTGGTCGAGGGAGTCCTTGACGCTCTCGCGCTCGGAGCCGCCGCCTCAGCCGCCGGGCGCAGCGCCGACTTCGCCCCATGCACCACCAGCGGCGTCACCGTGACCCCCGCGCAAGCCGGTCAGGTCCTCGGCCTCGCCCCGAGGCGCCCGCCGGTCATCGCGATGGACGGTGACGAAGCCGGCGCTGAAGGCAGCGCCCGCTGGCTGACCCGCCTCTGCCTCGAGCGCCACGCGCCGGCACTCATCACCCGACTGCCCGCCCGACTCGACCCGGCCGACTGGATCCGGGCCCTCGGCGCCACCGGACTCGCCGCCTTCGATCGCGCCGGTAGGTCACCGGGTCCCGGTTCAGTCGCACCCGCCCTGCCGGGCCGTGAGCTGGCCCGGATCGCGCTCGCCGCAGGCGGCGACCACCTCCGTCGACCGATTGAGACCCTCCTGCCCGTGGCCGCGGCGATGCCGCCTGAGCAGGCGGCGGAGCTGCTCAGCCAAGCCGAACGCGAGATCACCCGCCAGGGCTGGAACCCCAACGGCGTCTTCTCGGCCCAGCTGCGCCGCTGCGCCATGGAAGCAGGAGTGCCATGGCGTCCCGCCAGCCAACCAGCCCGGGTCGCCAGTGGCGGGTCGGCGGCTCGAGCCGGGCTCGGCGCGCTCCCCCTGCTCAGCTGACCCCGCCTCGCCCGGACGCGCCCATCCCACTCGAACCCAGACACCCGAAGGGACCACACAGTGCAACAACCCATCGACTGGGTCGACGAGGCCGTCCAGTCCCTGCACGCGGCCGCCGACCGAGCGGACCGACTGGGCTCCGCCGACGTCTTCTCCACCTGGGCAGCCATGGCAGACCAGATCCGGCTCGTGGCCTACGGTCTCGACCCGCTCTCTGGGCCGGGCCGACCGCGGCCCTGGCCGAGTGTCGGAGACTGCCTGACCGCCGCCCTCGAGGCACTGGATCGCGTCGGGCCTCTCCCCACCCCCAGCGACCTGCCTTTCTGGGAATGGCACGTCCGCGAGATCCAGGACCTCGTCGACCGGCTCGGAGCTCTGCCGTGAGCACCACGACCGCGGCCATGCTGCTGCTGCGCGCCGACCGACTCGCGAGGGAGCTGCACGCCAGCACCGAGCCCGTCAGCCTCACCCAGTGGGAGACCTTCGACAACACCGTCTTTCGCTGCCTGCATGCCCTGGTCGGCCCAGGCCGCAGGCTCACCGGTCACGACAGCGCCGCCGGCAGTGCAGCCGTCCGAGCCCTTCAGGAGTACCCGACGCCCCTTCGGCCAGCACCCGGTGAGGTCTACAGCCCCCGCGAGGCCGCGCGCCTGACCGGCTCCACCGCCTATCGAGTCACGCTCGACGCGGTCGCCGACAGGATCCACGCCGAGCGGATAGACAGGGCCCTCCAGATCCCCGCCGAGGAGCTGGACCACCGGCCGGACCTCACGCCCGCGCTCTCCACCGACCCACACCCACTCTTAAGACTCAGCGTCGCCATCGGCGCGATGACTGACGTCGTCGCGAGCCACCGAGCAACCCGTGGAGCAGCCCTGACGGACGACAGCCACATCGCCGCCGCCATGCGACATGTCCTGTCGCTGACCGCGGTCGCCGCCCGACACGCCCTAAGTCGTGTCGCGATCGCCGAAGCCGACCGCCCGCTGCTCATCGCCCAGTACGCCCAGCGCGCCGTCGACGCCCTGGAGGCCAGGTCCGGCTATCCGCAGCTCTGGACGATGACCTCCACCAACCCGCCCCTGACCGCCAAGGACATGAACGACCGCCTCGAAATCGGGCTCCGAGCCTGGAGTGTCACTGCCGCACAGCATCTGCAACACCCCGTCCCATCTACCGACCTCATCCGGAACATCGCCAACCAAGGAACCAACATCCTGGCGGTCACCGACGCGGTAATCGCAGCAAGGCAGTTCGGTGGTGGCGGTGTGCCCTATGGGTCTCCGTCCGGCCGAGCCCTGCGCGAGGTCGCGACAAGCCTTCGAGAAGTCGAGACTGCCTGGGCGCCCTTCACCACGGCGATGCCACCCTCGCACGACTACGTGACGGCTTCCCGGGCCGCCTTCTCGGCCCTCAACGACATCGCCTCGGTCGTCCGCACGGCAGACCGCTCACACATCCCCGTCGGCGAGCTCGATCGCGACCGCGCACTCCTTGATCTCGCGGTTGGAACGCAGGATCTCGTCTCGCTCTTAAGTGTCGTCGAGCGCCTGCCCCACCGGCTGTTGGACTCCGGCCTCCTATTCGTCCGTGCCCGGACCATCGCTCCACGCGCGGACACCCTCGAGGCGCGCTCCCGCGGGCAACTCGTCGTCGCGCGACCTCAAGACGCACCCAACCTAGTGAGTTCAATATCCGTCGCCGCGGCTCTCGCCCGGACGGTCCCCGACGCGTTGTTCTCCATTGTGGCTGAGCGAGGCTCGCGACCATTGGTGGAAGGGGTCGCCCGAGGTGGTCCCTTGCTGTAGCGGCTCGCGAAGGCAGGCACGTGGACGCGGTGTGGTTGTGCAAGGTCGCCGAACGCCAGATGCTCAGGGCGAGCTTCGTCCCGCCCGAGCCGATCCCGATGTAGCCGATCCGCTCACCGGCCACATAGCGCGGCGAGAGCCCCACAACTTCCCACTGGAGGTCGCACGACCCGGCCGATTCAGCCTGCGCTGCGCCAACCACGATTCGGCTCCTGGCCGCCCATGCTGCCGGATGACGCTGCGACCGCACGACCCATAGGTGCCCCCAGCGCGGCGTGATCGGTGCAGAAGGTCGCCCGAGTTCAGGAGGAACCATGACCATCCACCCCGAACGCATCGTCCTTACCGTCGAGGAAGCAGCAGAACGCCTCGGCGTAGGCCGCACCCTGCTGTACGCCTTGGTCCGCAGCGGGGACATCGAGTCCATCGCGATCGGGCGACTTCGCAGGATCCCGCTCGACGCTCTGGACGAGTTCGTCAGCCGGCTCCGTGCGGTCGCCCGAGACCATGACATGGCCGACCGCGACTGATGGCTGCCACGCGGAGGACCCGACAACCCAGCGGCAGGTCTTCGATCTACATCGGCGCCGACGGTTACTGGCACGGCCGTGTCACGGTCGGCGTTCGCGACGACGGAGCACCCGACCGTCGGCACGTCATGGGCAAGACCAAAGCCGGGGTGGTCGAGAAGGTTCGACGACTCGAACAGCTGCGGGAGGGGAGATCTGTCCCCGTCGTGGGCGCGAGGTGGACCGTCGAGAGCTGGCTCGTTCATTGGCTGGAAAACATCGCCGCGAGTCACGTCAAGCCCACGACGTTGTCGGCATACCGCGTCGCGGTCCACCATCACCTGGTTCCGGGCATCGGCAAGTTCAAGCTCGACACCTTGGAGCCAGAGCACCTCGAGACCCTCTACCGCCGGATGCTTGCCCAGCCGACGAAGCTGGGTGAGCGGACCAAGCCGGCCACCGTGCACCAGGTGCACCGAACCATCCGGACGGCACTCAACGAAGCCGTCCGCCGAGGACATCTCGCCCGAAACCCCGCGACCATCGCCCGGGCTCCTCGAGTCGACCCGCACGACGTCGAGCCCTTCAACGTCGAGGAAGTCAAGCGGATCTTCGTCGGGGCCTCCCGCCACCGCAACGGCGTCCGGTGGGTCCTCGCCCTCGCCCTCGGTCTCCGGCAAGGAGAGGCACTCGGACTCCAGTGGCCCGACGTCGACGCACGACAGGGGGTCCTGACGATCCGGCGAAGCCGGACTCGGCCCAGCTACACCCACGGTTGCGGTAGGACCTGCGGCAAGCGGTTTGCTGGGTACTGTCCGCAGAGGGGCCGAGCCAATCTTGACACGGACTCCACCAAGTCGAGAGCAGGGCGGCGCCAGATCGGACTACCCCCTCAGCTCGTCACCCTCCTGACGCAGCATCAACGAGAACAGAATGTCGAGCGGGTCCACGCTGGCAGTGCCTGGACCGAGGGCGGCTGGGTCTTCACCACCGAGACCGGACAGCCGATCAACCCACGGACGGACTGGACACACTGGAAGGAGCTCCTCAAGGAGGCCGGGATCCGCGACAGCCGGCTGCACGATGCAAGGCATACCGCCGCGACCGTCCTACTCATCCTGGGCGTGAGCCAGCCGACGATCATGAGCGTCATGGGCTGGTCCAACCCAGCGATGACTCAGCGGTACGCGCACGTGGTGGGACCGATCCGCCAAGACGTCGCGCGCCAGGTCGGCAGCCTGCTCTGGGAGGAGCAGCTGGGACTCGAATGAGACTAGGAATGAGACTAGGACCGGGAACGCCGGTCGGAGCGCTGAGGCTCCGACCGGCGTTTCCGCAGGTCAACGGCGGTGGCGGTGGGATTTGAACCCACGGTGGAGTCTCCCCCACACACGCTTTCGAGGCGTGCTCCTTAGGCCGCTCGGACACGCCACCGCCCCGCACGTTACCGGAGGCGGCGGTCCGCGAAGAAA
>JAABUP010007324.1_pt1 | contig 14921 bp, 13 predicted proteins | sample 5559201 | NCBI WGS metagenome assembly JAABUP01 (sample SAMN10711887, study PRJNA513373) | rock metagenome | isolation source: Antarctica rocks | place: Antarctica | reverse complement strand
GGTCAGTGGTCAGTGGTCAGTGGTCAGTGGTCAGTGGTCAGTGGTCAGTGGTCAGTGGTCAGTGGTCAGTGGTCAGTGGTCAGTGGTCAGTGGTCAGTGGTCAGTGGTCAGTGGTCAGTGAGCAGTACGTCAGCCCGCCCTGGGGGAAGATCCGGCATCGGGGCCTGGGGGTGCCGGGGAGGGCCTCGGCGGCGGCCCGCCAGAGCTTGGACTGGTCGGCGAACAAGCGGATCGGGCCGAGGCGGGGGCCGACCCGGTCGAAGAGTGGCGGGGCGTAGACCAGGACGGTCCGGTCGACGACCAGCTCGCGAGCCCATCGGACCAGGAACTCGCTGGGGGCGTGCAGGGCGGACATCACTCGGTCGGCGGTGGCCAGGCCCCGGCGGATCAACCAGCCCCCGGCGGCTCCCGAGGCAGCAATCCCGCGCATCGCGGGCATCGGGAACGAGCGGTCGATCTCGGCCGGGTCGGTCCAGAAGAACCCGACCAGGACCCCGCCGGGACGCCCCGCGGCCCGGTGCTGGAGCAGGACCTTGAAGCTCTGCATCGGGTCGCCCGGCCAGGGGGCGTTGCCGGCGACCACCAGGTCGACCGACCGGGGGTCGACCGGCGGCACCTGGAACCGCCGGCGGGCCTCGGCCGCCAGCCGGTCCTGGACCGGGTCGGGGTGGCCCGAGGCGACGTGCAGGACCGTCCCGGGCGGCCCGAGCAGGTGGCTGATCGAGACGCAAGGGCCCAGCCTCGCCGCCGCCGACCGGATCGCCCGCCGCATCGGGTTCGCCGAGGCGTCGGACCCCAGGAGTCGCGCTGCCTGGTCGCCTCCCAGACCCTTCCGGTGGATGGCCGCCAGGGTCGACCGGTGGCTCGTCCCCGGGAAGATCAGCTTGTACCCGCCGCCGAACCCCGCCTGGAGGTGCGGCAGGACCGAGCCGATCATGACCCGGAGGTCCGCCCGCGCCACCGGCCGGAACACCCGGACCGGCACCTCCTCGGCCGTCGTCCCCAGGTCGTCGTACTCGTCCAGGTCATCCACCGGGGGGCTGAAACACTGATAGCCGTCCGCGACGGCCGCGCCGACCCTCCGACGCATCGTCGGAGCGTCCAGGGCATGATGGCGGCCCACGCCGACGCTGATCGAAACGTCCTCCGGGCGTACGCCTGAGGCGTGCAACCGTCCGAGCAGCGTCGGCAGCGCCTCGCGGACCGGCGTCCAGCGCGACGGGTCGTCCACCACGATCGCCACGGTCGAGCCCGGCCCAGCCAGCGCCTCGATCCGAGAGGTCCCCTCCGGCGTGTCGAGCGCACGGGCCAGCGCCCCGGGGTAATCGTCCAGGGCGCCCGAAAGGTCGGGCCAGGCCACGGCTTCGCGATCCCACCCCTCGGGGATCTCCAGCGGGATCGGCGGGCCGTCGCCCCAGGGGAGCGCGATCGATGGGGTCGGCTCGGTCGAGGGGGTCGTCATCGCAGGGTCGCTCCGCGTCCCGCCCGGCTGCCCGGCCCGCGCCGAGTCCGCCGGGGGAGTTTTCCGGCCGGAGTCCCTCACGCTAACCCAAACCGTGGCCGGTCGCCAAGGGCGGTCGGGATCCCGGGTTAGGACGACGCTCGGGGGAAGTGGCGTAAACTGCCTGGCTTTGCCAGAATCTCCAGACCTTCCACATCTCGCTTCTGGGGTATATTCTCCTCATACGGTCATTGTGGCCTGGAGGAACGTGCCCGGGACGGGCGGGCCGATCGAGCCGGCCCTCGTCGGCCGGGCCTCATCGAAGGGGTGGTGCGATGGGAATCGGGAAGCGACGGGATCCTCGGTCGTTCCGGCCTCGCGAGGAGCGGCTGGAGGATCGGTTGGTGATGAGCAGCCAGAATTCGGTCCCGGCCGAGATCCGGGCGATCCTGGCGCATTCGCCGGGGGGCTCGCCGATCCGCCCGAACACGCCGGTGTTCCCGCTGGAGGCCCCCTCGGCGACGGCGAGCTTCATCGACCCGACGGTCACGATCAGGTCGGGGGGCCGGGCGACGCTCGGGCAGAAGGACTTCATCGCCCCTTTTGTGACCCTCGATGCGACCCGGGGCTTGATCAAGATCGGGTCGAGTTCCACGATCCAGGATCACGCCAAGCTGATCGCCAACCCGAACCACCAGTCGGGGCTGACCGGGATCTTCGTGGGCGATAACGTCGTGATCCTCGACGGCGCGGTGATCCGGGGGGCGTCGGCGATCGGGACCGTGGGCGGCTCGGCGACGATGATCGGGGCCAATGCGCTGATCGACAACGCGATCATCGAGCCGGGCGCGATCGTCGGGGCCCTGGCGCGGGTCGGCCCCGGCGTGGTCGTCCCGACCGGCTATCGGGTCCTCTTCGGGGCCAACGTCACCACCAGCGCCCAGGGATCGGACCCGAGCCTGGGCAAGGTTGTCCGGGTGACCTCCTCTGAAACCGCGACGGCGACCCGGCTGGTTGCCGACAACGTGGCCCTGGCGAGCGGTTATACCACCCTCTACCAGGGCAGCAGCGCCACCGGAGGCGTCTCCAGCGCCGGGCCGGTCCCGGTGCCGATCTCGGCGGGGGGCTCGACGATCTTCTTCGGCGCGCTGAACACCGTCCTCGGGGCCAGCAACGAGCCGGGTTCGAGGAACGTCAACTTCGAGCCAGCCTCGGGAACGCCGCAGTTCCTCTCGGCCGCCGGCCCGCTGGCCTCGCTGGGCTCGAATGCGTCGTTCCATTTCCCCGCCCGGGTGATCGGGGCGGTCACCTTCAACCAGACCCCGGGCCAGGTGATCGCGGCTCTCGGCCGGGGCGACTCGATCCGGGCCGACGAGGGCCAGCCGTTCACCTTCGGCTCGATCGCCAGGCTCGGCAACGGCGTGTCGATCCACTCGCCGGGCGGCGGGGTCCAGGGGACCACGACCACGACGGTCACGACCTCGACGACCGCCGGGGGGACCACGACCACGAGCACGACCGCCTCGGTCGCCACCTCGACCGGGGCGCCCACCGTCTCGGCGGGGACCACCACCGTGACCACCAGCGGGACCAACGCCCAGGGCGTCGCCTTCACCGGGACAACCACGACGACGATCGCCACCAGGACGACCAACCTCGGCGCGATCAACGTCGGCCGCTCCTTCCGGGCCCTCGGAGGCGCCGTGGTCCTGGGCGGGCCCGGGGCGACCTCGAACTTCGGCGATGGCGTCACCATCGGCGCGGGGGCGGTCGTCTTCACCTCATCGATCGGCAGCGGCTCGACGATCGGCAACCGCGCTTACATCGCCAACTCGAGCATCCCGGCCGGGTCGATCGTCCCCGCCGGGGCGATCATCATCAACAACGCCATCGTCGGGACCGTCCAGTGGTGAGCCCCCGCTGATCGTCGGGCCTCCCACCGGGCCATCGGATCGCGACGCCCGTCCGGGATTCCGGGCGGGCGTCGCCATTGGGCCGAAGCGGCTGGTGTCGGCGGCTCCGTAGATCCAGGTCCCCTCGGCGAAGCTGACGAGGAACTCGCAGGGGTTCCCGGAGTGCCCCAGCCATTGCACGCGGGTCGCCATGGATCCATCGCTCGCGAGGGACTCGGGACGGGTCACTTCGCCGCGCCGGCGAGGGCGGCGGGGTCGTCGAGGACGAGGTAATGGCCGTGGTCGGCGGTGACGATCAGGGCCGAATCGTCCCAGTTGCTGTGCTGCTCGACCCAGTCGATGATTGCCCGGACCGCGGCGTCGCCGCTGAGGACGGCGCCGATGGCGTTGTCGAGGTTGTTGTCGTGGAGGGCGAAGTCGACGTCGCCGGCCTCGACGAAGAGGGCGAAGGGGCGACCGGGCTTGCTGGAAAGGACGGCGATCCCGGCCCGGGTGAGGTCGACCAGGGTCGGATTCTCGATCAGGTCGTCGGCGGTATACTTGTCGGCTTTGCCGGTGATTCCGGCGACGGGGTCGAACCCGCCGTCGGCGGTCCGGTACGGGAGGTGGTTGAAGCGGGTGTTGCCGAAGAAGCCGAAGAGGCGGAGGTCCCCCTCGGCGGCCTTCCGGGCGGCCTCGGCGAGGGCGGCGGCTCCGGCGACCTTCGGAGTGGTCTGGACGACGACATACTTGCCGCCGTTCTGGACGTCGATGGCCGCCTTGTCGGCGTCGGTGATGTAGGCGTTCCCCTCGACGGCGTTCCGGCCCTGCTGCCTGGCCATGTCGCCGGCCCGGCCGGTCAGGCCGAACCCGGTCCCGATCACGACGTCGAGGCCGGGGTGCGCGGCCTCCTTGCCATCGACCTGCGCGATGCTGGGGAGGCCGAGCATGTCGCGGCCGAGGTCCTGGTAGTCGTCCCGGTGGACGTTGTGGGCGTACATCGCGGCGGGCGAAGCATGGTCAAAGGGGACGCTGGTGACGGTCCCGACCTTCCATCCCTCGGCCTGGAGCTGGCCGAAGAGGGTCGGGACGAACCGGCCGTCCTCGGCGACGTTGATCCCGTTGTTGTACGACTTCACGCCCGAGGCGGCCTCCGCGGCGCTGGAGGACGAGTCGGTGTAGGCGTGGAGCATGCCGCCGACGGACGCCACGCCCTTCCGGTCGGTGGCGTTGGCCGACTGCCCCTTGAGGTAGCCCGGCGCCCTGGGCCCGAGCGGCCCGAGGGTCCAGGGGTCGGGCCCGGCGATCGAGGCATCATAGCCGCCGCCGAAGTTGTTCGCCCCGGGGATCGCCACGGTCTGGGCGTCGAGGTCGGGCGTGTTCTTGTCGTGCGTCGGGCTGGTCACGTAGGAGCCGAGCCGAGTCGAGCCGTCGGCCGCGTAATCCAGGAAAGTCAGTCCCGCCCCCCTCCCCTGGTCGTAGACCTTGCCTGACTTGGCGATCGCGGCGGCCCGGGTGGTCTCCCAGTCCATACCGTCGAACCAGACGATGAACAGGTATTTGACGCCCCGGGCCACGGCGTCGCGCTGGACCCGGTAGAGGTCGGACTGGTCGGCGTACTCGGCCTCGGGGTTGACGGTCCGCTCGGGGAGGGTTCCGTAGAGGGTCTTGAGCCGGGCCGGGTCGCGGTAGACGCTGTTGATCCCGATGGTGGACGCCAGTCCGAGCTTCCGGCCGAACGTATAGATGGGGATCAGCCGATTCGTATGACTGGCGTGGTTGGAGAAGACGTCGCCCGGGCCCTGCGACCCGAAGTGGAAGGGGCGGGCGGCCCGGGCGTCCTTCCGGGCGACCGCGTCGGCCTGGATCGCCCGGATCGGGTCGTCGGCCCCGGCGAGGCCGGAGGCCAAGAAGGCGGCGGCGAGCAGGACGTTGCGGGGGATCGGGCGTGGTCGGGCGATCACGGGGGGCTCTCCAGGGTCGACGGTCGGGGTCCCGGCGGCGAGGGCGATCCGTTAGATTGACGAGCTTCGGGGAAGTCTTCGAGGGGAACGTAACAAATCTCCGGGAAGATTTGCAGGGCCTCGGGGCCGAGGTTTGCCTCGCCGCCTGATGGTTTGTATAACGAAGGCCGGGACAACGAGCCCCCGAGCGACCGGCGTTGGGCACCCGAAGGGGCCGTGCCCGTGCCCGGGTCCGAGTCAGAGCGGGAGGTGGCGGGGTGCATCGCGACGTATTGGCCATCGTCCTGGCCGGGGGCCGGGGGGCCCGCCTGGAGCCCCTGACCCGCGACCGGGCCAAGCCGGCGGTCCCGTTCGGCGGGATCTACCGGATCATCGACTTCACGCTCTCCAACTGCATCAACTCCGACCTCCGCAAGATCCTGGTCCTCACCCAGTACAAGGCCGTCAGCCTGAACCGGCACATCGACCAGGGGTGGAAGTTTCTCACCCGCGAGCTGGACGAGTACGTCGAGGTGATCCCGCCCCAGCAGCGGATCGCCGACCACTGGTATCAGGGGACCGCCGACGCGATCTACCAGAACGTCTACACGATCGAGATGGCCGCCCCGCGCGACACGCTGATCCTGGCCGGCGATCACATCTACAAGATGAATTATGCCGAGATGATCGCCTTCCACCGCGAGCGCCGGGCCGACCTGACGATCGCCTGCTTCCCGGTCCCCAAGGCGCAGTCGCGCGAGCTGGGCGTGGTGAGCGTTGGCGAGGACGGCCGGGTCCTCGACTTCATCGAGAAGTCGGCCGAGGCGCCAACGATGCCGGGGCACCCCGACCTTGTGATGGCCTCGATGGGGATCTATGCCTTCGCCACCGACGTGATGTACGAGCGCCTCTTCCGCGACGCCGCCCGGAAGGAGGCCAGCCGCCACGACTTCGGCCACGACATCATCCCCGGGATGCTGGCCGATTCCCGGGTCTTCGCCTACCCCTTCCGCGACGAGAACCGCAAGGAGGGGGCCTACTGGCGCGACGTGGGGACGCTGGACGCCTACTACCAGACCAGCATGGACCTGATCCAGCTCGACCCGATCCTCAACCTCTACGACCGCGACTGGCCGATCCACACGTATCAGCCGCCGATGCCGCCCCCCAAGTTCGTCCACACCGACGCCAACCGTCGGGGCGCCGCGTACAACTCGATCGTCTGCCAGGGGGCGATCGTCTCCGGCGGCCAGGTCTTCCGGAGCATCCTCTCGCCCGGCGTCCGGATCCACAGTTACGCACTGATCGAGGACTCGATCCTCTTCGACGGCGTCGAGATCGGCCGCCACGCCCGGATCCGCCGGGCCATCCTCGACAAGGACGTGAAGGTCCCCCCCCACTTCGAGGTCGGCTACGACCGCGAGGCCGACCTCGCCCGCGGCCTGACCGTCACCGACGACGGCGTCACCGTGGTCGCCAAGGCCGAGGACCTCGAACGCTTCTCGCCGCAGGGGGGGTGAGGTGAACGGGCCCCGGTGTCTATAAATGAGTCAGCGTGAGGCCGAGAGTCGTGGAATGCCGCTGATCTATCGTTCAATGACGCGTGACGGCAACCGCCCGGGACTCGGATCGACGGCCCGGGCCTTGGGCGTTCGCGTCCCCGGCGACCTGCCCGATCTCGGAGGGCTCGTGGTCCCGGGAACCGGCGGCATGTCCGTTTCCAGGGCATGGCGTGAGATGCCGGCCTGGCGGATTCCCATTCGCCTCAAACCCCTTGAGCCCAAAGCCGCCGGCAAGCAGTCCGACCTTTACTGCTGGAGCATGGGAGAAGGCCCTTTCGCCCGGGGCTACGTGGCCGATGGCTTGAGGCTTCGGCCGGACGACCCGACTCACGCATTGGTCGAGCCATCGGATACAATGACGATTGACGAATTTCAACTGGCATTGGCCGCGACCCGGGATCAATGGCGGATTGATGAGGATTGAGAGATGCTCCCATCTAGCACCCCACCGTCCGAACCTTACGTCGAGTGCGCCCGTCGATTAAGGCAGCTTCACGCGCTCATTCGATCGGGCGATGGCGATTCCGCCGAAGCCGATGAACTTCGAGACGAGATGGATCTCCTTTGGAACCGGATGCCTTCGGAGGAGAGGGAGTGGACCGGGAAGCTCTCCGCCGATCTCCACCTCCTCGGTGAGGGCTCGCGGCTCCGAGAGGATCGCCCGACGGACGCAGGTATTCGTCGGGCGTTGCTCGCCGCCGGGCGAGGAGAGGACTGGGAGGGCCTCCGCTCATTGCTGGATTCCAGCGTAAACGAGATCGATGGGGGTGACTCGATCCTCTTCATCGCGATCTACTGGGCAGGGTTGGGGGACCTCCCGTCGAGTCTCGTATTCCTTGAGGCGTTTGCGGCCCGTTTGACGTGGGAGAAGATCGACGTCGAGGCCAAGCAGGCGAGTCTCGAAGAGTTGGTGAGTAACCTCGGGCGGGACGCAAGCGATGGCCGGGCGCAGGTGGCCTCCGTCAGAGAACGCGGCTTGAGGGCCTTACAGGCCATCGACCACGCCCATCGAGAGGCAATGCTGTTGTGCTCGATGGTCGAAGCGGCCCTGTCCCGGGAGGGATGTGGTCGGCCTCGCGGGGAAGAGTGGTCGACGATCAAGCACCAATTTTTCGTGGTCGAGGCCTGCAAGCCGACCACCCCCGTCCTCGCCGCCTGAACGCGACCGTCGAAGGCCGAGGACCTCGAACGCTCGTCGCCGCCCGGGAGGCAGCCGTCGTCAATGCGTCGTCCTGCCGGCGGCGAGGGCCGGGCGATGCGGCCCGGACCAGGCGAACTGGCGGTCCTGGAGCCCTTGGGCGACGTATTGCCGGACCATCGTCTTGAACCGGTCGCGGTAGAGGCTCGAATTCTCGGGGGTCATCCCCCCGTCCCCCCAGGCCCGGACGATCAGGGGCGCGACCCGGGCTTGCCCGAATGGGAGATGGTCCACGGCCTTCCGGAGGCCGTCCTCCAGGGCCACTCCGTCGCCCTGCCCGTCGGTGAGGACATCCGACGAGGATCCGTTCTGGCTCGTGTTGGGCGTCGGGCTCGGCAGGACGGCCGCCGAGACAAGGTAGGCGGCATCATTGGCGAGCGAGGTCAGACCCGAGTGCCGCCCCTTGTAGTCGTCGAAGGCCCAGTCGATCTGCTTCATCACCCGGGCATACGTGTTCGCCGTCAGGACGGGCTCCGAGGCCCGAGGGCCCTGCGCGACCATCGCCGGGCCGATCGCGGCGGCCGGGGCAATCGGAAGCGAGCTGAGGACGATCCGCCCTTCGAGGCGGTCGAGCATCGGCCGGAGTCGCGGAGCCGCGCGTCTGCCCATGGGCGGATTCTCCAGCCGGGGCCGCGACGAGCCCCTTCGAGTGGGACGAGAGGGAGAGAACCTTCAAGGGAGCAGGCCAGTCGAGGGGCCGGGAGGTTAATCCCGTCCGACCGGCCCGTCAAGCCCGGGTCATGGCGGATGACGACCTCGTCGTGATGGGTGGGAAGATGGTGGCATGAAGGTCTCCAGGAAAGTTTTCTTGAGTTTAGCGCCATCTACATCAGAACTTCGAGACACCGCTGTAAAATCGGAGCGTAGCGGCCGCAGTCCCCGGGCATCGGCTTCCGCCGAGCCGGGTCGACCGCGAGGATGATCGGGGTGGCGGGTCGTCACCCGATCAGAATTCGGGGCCGTTTGCGCGGACCCCCAGGCCGGCCCGCGGCCGAGGCCCGTTCCCGCTCATTGCGGGCTGGCCGACGCGCATTCGCCTCGACGAGAATCCCGCGCACGGCCTCGCCGCCGGGCGGCTCTCGACAGCCGTGGTTTTCCACTTGAGGCCCCGCCCATGATTCCGCATGCTCGCCGTCGACCAGGCTTCACCCTGATCGAGTTGCTGGTGGTGATCGCGATCATCGCGGTCCTGATCGCCCTGCTCCTGCCGGCCGTCCAGGCGGCACGCGAGGCCGCCCGCCGCGCCCAATGCACCAATAACCTCAAGCAGATCGGCCTGGGCGTACTCAACTTCGAGTCGACCTACGGCAAGTTTCCCGACGGCTTCGGCCCGGTCCCGACCGTCCCCAACGGCCCGGGCGCCAGCGGCTCGACCCGCCTCAATCCCCAGGGGCAGATCCTCCCGTACCTGGAGGCGTCCAACCTCTACAACGCCTTCAACCTCCAGTTCGACCCCAACGGCTGTTGCAACCCGGGCGCCAACACCAACGCGACGGCAAGGAATCAGCAGGTCGCCACCTACCTCTGCCCCTCCGACCCCTCCACCGAGCGGCTCTACGGGACCGTCGGCAACTCCAACTACTTCGCCAGCATCGGCAACACCGCCAGCCAGCGCACCGGGTCCGCCGCCGGCGAGGAGCCGAATTCCGAGCGTCTGGGGATCTTCAACGTGCAGCTCGACTCGGTCGCCCCGGCGCACGACCCCAACTGGCAGCGCATCTCCAGCGCGGTCCGGATGGCCAGCATCACCGACGGCACCTCCAACACCGCGATGTTCGCCGAAATCAAGCGGTCGACGATCCCCTTCCCCGCCCCGGTGAGTACCCCACTCGACCACCGCAGCAGCATCTATTATCTGACCTCCGGGTTCGACAATTTTGCCCCGGTCCTGCCGGCCTGCAACGCCCCCAGCGCCTCGCGGATCACTTATCAGGGGATGCAGTACTACCGGCAGTTGCCGATGACCGCGACCTACTCGCATACCGTCCCGCCCAACTACAAGGGGTACGATTGCGGGTCATCGAACTTCTTCGCGGCCCACATCGCCGCCCGGAGCTACCACTCCGGTGGGGCCAATGCCCTGAACGCCGACGGGTCGGTCCACTTCATCAAGGACTCGATCAACCCGGCCACCTGGCGGGCCGTCGGCTCACGCGCCGGCGGCGAGATCATCAGCGCCGATCAGCTTTGAGATTGATCGCGATGCCGCTAGCTCGCGGCCCGGGAGGAGACGAATTGATGAAGCCGATGGGACCGATTGCGAGGGCGAGTCTGGTCGCGGCGCTGGCCGGCCTGGCGGGCGGCTGCGGGGGTTCCCAGACCCCGATCCCGGAGCCCCCCGTAGAGCAGACCGCGCTCCGCGAGGTGGGCGAGATGTACCGCGTCTACAGCGAAGGCAACAAGAAACCCCCGCGGGGCGGCAACGATCTCGCCCCGCTCGCCCCGGCCTTCTCGCATGGCTCGATGGCCCTGGTCAACAAGGACCTCACCGTCTTCTGGGGGGCCCCCGTCGCGCCGGGGTCCGATGCGGTGCTCGCGCACGAGAAGGGCGTCCCCAAGGACGGCGGGATGGTCCTCCTCCAGGACGGCCAGACGCTCCGGAAAATGTCCGCCGACGAGTTCAAGGCCGCCCCCAAGGCCGGCCCCTGAGTGCCGGCCGGCCGTCGCCCGCGCCGACGCCCCTCGCGGGCGAGGGCGTCATCCTTCCGGTGCGGGCAGGTCGGCGATGAAGTCGGCCAGCTCGCCGGCGGTGGCGCTCCTGGCCGATCGGACGTAATAGCCGCTGGAGGCGACCCCGGCGCAGAGGCTTTCTTCAAGGCCCATCCCCAGGATCCGGCCCAGGCAGAAGCCGGCGTTGAAGTGGTCGCCGGCGCCGGTGCTGATCTTGGGGTCCCGGACGAACGGGCCGGGGAACGAGGCGGATTCCGAGCCGGTCGCGGCGGCGGCGGCCTTCCGGGGGTGGATCACGACGCAGCCCAGGCCGAGCGATTCGCGGATCGCGCGGGCGTCTTGCTCGATCGCGGCCTCGGGGTCGGCTCGCCCGGGGAGGCCCAGGGCCTCGGCCACCTGGGTCGCCTCCTTGAGGTTCAGGCCGAGGATCACCTCGACCGTCTCCCCGAACCGGGAGATCGTCGCGAGGGCCTGGCGGAGGTCCGGGCGGGTCCGCTTCTCGGGGTCGGCGAGGTCGATGAACAGGGTCCGCTCGGCCTCCGGGAAGGCGGGGAAGACCTCGGCCAGGAGCCGCTCCCAGATCTCGCCCATCCTCGGGAGCATCGTCCAGTTAAGCATCCCGATCAGCCGGGCGCCGCCCATCAGCCGGGGCAATTCGTCGCGGCCGACTCGACCGATGAGGTTCTTCCAGTTGACTCCGGCCAGCGCCCCGATCTTGACGAGCATCAGCTTGCCGTCGGCAAACTCCAGGGCGTCGGTCTGGCCGGGCTCGGCGATGCTGATCACCTCGGCCCGGGCGGCGAAGTCGTCGAAGACCGGGTCGAGGTTCGGGTGGCCGAGGCTCCCGATGTAGGTCACGCCGAGCCCCAGCGTGGCCAGGGCGTTGGCCATGATCGGCCCGTTCCCGCCGAGCTTGCGGTGCTTGACCACCAGCTCGGAGTTGGGGTCCGACAATCATTGGAACAGAAAGTCGGGTTAAGCCCAGCGGCCCCGGCGTTCAGGCGTCAGACGGAATCGGAAATCCCACGGTCAGCGTATCCTCCCTGGTATCGGAGGCTCGAAGAGTGAGTCGGGCAGGTCCGCGTCGAAGTCGACGTAAAGATGGTAGACCTGGTCGCCAAACTTCTCCTTCCCGACCGGGTCCGGGAAGCTGCGGCGGATCTTGCTGGCGTACCAGACACCTTGGGGCGATCGGGCTGTCTCCTCGATGGTGTTGCGATCGATGACCTTCTCGTGGCCGTCGGCATCACGGACGATGAACTCCGAGCGGATCACGATGAAGTCGCGCTGGGGGTCGAGCCAATAGCGATATCCGTCCGGAATCCCGACCCCTTTCTCGTTGATCCGTCCTTTGTCCGACGTGTGGCGGATCGACAGCCGGACGCAGCCGGGGGGCCCGTCGGTCGGGTGCATCTCGACGACCGGCTCCATGTGGGAATCACCCAGGCCCATGGGCGGGCGGCAGGCGAATTCCGGCCGCATCGACCACTCTGGCGGATAGAGCTCCCCCGGTTTGTTGGGCGACTCCCTGATCGAGACGGAGGCAATTTCCGCGTGGTAGGTGCCGTCGGGGACGGTGATGGGCTTCACTTCGGAGATGAAGGTGGTCGCGTCTCGCACCACGTACTTGGGAAAATATCGGAAGAACTTCGTCCGCTCACGCCACCACTTCCCGAGATCCTCTCCCTCATCAGGCCGTTTGGTGTCCGAAAGCTTACCCGTCGAGCCGGCGGGATAATCGGCCCGGAACTTCATTCCCTTGCGATAGAAGATGAGGGGTTGGTCGAGCCACCAGCGGTTATTAGGCCCCTCGTGGTGGATGACAAAGACGGCACGATAGTTGTCCATCCGCTCCCGGCCCACCTGGATCGTCTCCACGATGCGCTTGACATCGCCGGCGGGAACGCGATCGACGCGCTGCGCCGTCCTGGGCACGCCCAGGTCGTAGAGGTCCGCAGGGCCTCGTTCGGGATAGTCGAACCGCGTCTCGACACTCGCAGGCTTGCCTTCATGCTGCAAATCAAGGCGGCAAAGGGACGGTAGTGTGGTAGCGGCATCGACGCGGAAGAGCATTCGAAGGGGCTGCTCGGATCGGGGATCGGTGACCGTCAGGCGGTAGTCGAGCCAGTCGTGGCCGGCCTCGGCGACCTTCTCCACCCGTTGATCGAGCACGCGCATCGACTCGCGCTCCGGTCCGAGGAAGTCGAGGCGTTCGAGCGGCTTCTCGGGCAACCGCTCGGCTTGAAGGATGGTCGCGAGAGCCTCCATCATCGCTTCATAGTCACGGGCCGGTGACTTCGAGACGATCGGGGCATGGTAGATCACCTTGTCCTTCGAGTCGTACGAGTCGATGACCTGAAGCCGGTGATCCTCATAAGTGGTCAAGTCGGGTCGACGCGTCGCCACGACGTTCCTGGCGGGCGAGTACCACAACTCGATCTCACCTTCGCCGGCCCTCGTGGTTCGTAGATGGACCCAGGACTGCTGGAGGACGGCGGTGGCCACCTCGGCGAAGCTGGCCCGTGGCCGGAGCAAGAGCCCGAGCACCGCGACGAGGAGCCCGGCGGCCGTGCAGGTCAGGCCGAGCCTCCATGCCGCTGTCATCCGTGTGCGGCGGGCAGGGGTCGCGACTATGGTCTCCTGGACGCTGAGCCGTGATCGGAATTCGGCCAGCCGGGCGCGCAGGCGGACTTCCACATCGGGCGGCAATGCGTCGGGAACGCACTCGCGGAGTTGGCTTTCGAGGACGCTGTCATCGGGCGCACTCATGGTTCGCTCCTTGAGAATCGATGGGGGTCATGCTTGGCCAGCACGACCTGGAGTTGACGTCGAGCTCGTTCGACGTGTTTCCGGGCGGTCACCTCGGCGCAGTTCATCGCGGCGGCGATCTGTTCGTACGGCAGTTCCTCGAAAACCCGCAATGTGACGGCGACAGCCTGACGGCGCGAGAGGCGATGAATGGCCGCGAGAAGTTCGTCGGACATCTCCCGACGGGCGAGTTCCAGCCAGGGTGCCCTCACAAGGTCGACCGGCTCGTCGCCATGGTCGGGCGGCCCTGTTCTGCGACGGTCGCGGGCATGGCGTCGTGCGATGCTGTATGCGGCGTTTGCGCATATCTTCAATATCAATGCGGGAGGGGCCGCGTGTCCGGCGACCCGATTCCGACGCTTCCATATCACCAGGAGCGCGGTTTGCATCGCGTCCTCGGCATCCTGCGCGTCCCGCGTGATCCGCCACACCGAGCGGATCATGCGATCCTCGATTGGCTTGATGAACCTTCCGTAGAAGTCGTCCGGCGTGTGCATTGACCCTCTCAGTCCTGGGCGGGGACAAACTTGCCGTGACGAGGTCCATTTCTATGAAGGTTACCGCCGCGACTGGGAGTTTCGTGGACCTCGAAATCAAGAAAATGATCCGGAACTCTTTGGAACGCCTGTCACGACATGACCTCGACAATAGGATCACGCGGGGCGAGGCGTGCCGTGGCACTGGAATGCTCGTGAGCCATGCCGCTGGCCGTCTCGAATTAAATCCCATGCGGATGGACCCCGCCGCCGACCATGGCGCGCTGAACGGCCTGGCAAGGCATCGGGTGAACGTCGAGTTGATCGCCCGGAACTGGGACGACCTGCTGCGGGTGGCGGGATCGTTGGCACGGGGAACCATCGGTGCCTCGGAATTGATCGGCACGCTCCTGCGGAGCAGCCGCCCCTCGACCCTGACGCGGGTGATCGGCGAACTGGGGCGGGTGGCCAAGACGCTCTACCTGCTGTCCTACCTCGACGACGAGACCTACCGCCGACGCATCCTCAGACAGTTGAACCGGGGTGAGAGTCGCCACGGCGTGGCGCGGGCGATCTTCCACGGACCTTGCATTGGGAGGCGATCGGGGTTAGGGACGAGTTGCCGTGTTCCGAGGGCGCCAGCCGCCACAGAGGATGCCCGGAAATTCTCAGGGTTTTCCAAATTCTGGCTGTTTCCCCGCCCGCTACAAGGCTCGATAGAGGCGTCGATTCGGCGAATCCATAAACCGTTAACTCAAAGACAGTAACGTCCATATTCCGCTGGATACAGTAGAACTAATGAAACCAGAAACCAAGTAACCGTTCACGGCCTTCCGCTACCGTTTCGGGGATGGTAGTGTTTTTACCATGACGATGCCGCCACCACCCTCCGAGGAATGCTTGGCTTCGCTTCCCACGGCGGCCCTGATCT
>JAABUP010007321.1_pt1 | contig 14928 bp, 19 predicted proteins | sample 5559201 | NCBI WGS metagenome assembly JAABUP01 (sample SAMN10711887, study PRJNA513373) | rock metagenome | isolation source: Antarctica rocks | place: Antarctica | reverse complement strand
TCCCTCCACTTCACCAACATCTGATGCATTAATCTGAGTGTTCAAAAGCTGTTTCCTTCTAGACTGTACATGCATTGGTAGTTGGGGTGGAGACCAAGTGAGCCTGTCTGGCTCGGTGTGCCATGTTGAATGCATTCGGTGCCAATCCATATAAACAGCACGTGTGTTTGTACTGGGCGTATCAAATGGCATATGTCATGACAGGGGTCTGCAAAGAGGCTCTCAACACATTCAGGGATTAGGGCCACTAGTAGTGGGCCCAGGTGGTGATATACATTTACATATGCTGGGCTACTGTTGAGCTTCCCTTGGGGGAGCTTATGTCCATACCTTGAAAGTGATGTGACACCAATATTGGACAAAGTGCATGAATGTTCTTGAATGTTGACGCTAGCAAAGGTCAGTGCCACGCCACCACAGCCAATGCTGAGGAGGCATGCTCACTGAATGCATCAGGACTAGCGGTAGGGCCACAAGGACATCCTTGATGCCAGACCAGCCCATGATGGTGAGCTGGCATGAGAGTATCAGCCAACAAAAGTACTATGTGTGCTGCCTCAGATTGGTCACCCATCACCCAGGGGGCTTGGCCATAGCTGGGTTTATACGGCCACTGCAACAAGCTTGTGCAGTAAGGTGTTCTTCAGTATTGATACTTCATGAAGTGGTGGAGATACAGCTGTCCTAGCTAGATCTTGACATAGGTATTGCCGGTCTTTGCCTCCACATGGTGTGCGCATTCGTGGGCACACTGCTGCGCAGCAGTGCAGGCCAATGTGACTTTTTCAGCAGTGTGCCATTCTTGCCATCGTGCGAACGCTTGGACTGCGCACGAAGCAGCTGATCAGTCATGATATGATGAGTTTACGCCAGGGTGCGTCTGACAGCTGAGAGTAGTATGTGTAATATGATACATGGAATGCTGGACGTGGGCTGGCAGATTATTTGCTTAGCAAGCTTTAATTTGATGATTTTGGTCTCGACATGCATGCATTGTAACAGATCAGGGGCATCATGACCAGCAAATTTACATCTGGTGATCAGTCACCTCCAATCCTGCTGAAAGATGACCACATTTAAGCAAGGCCATTTGGGTGGCCCACGGCCTGTAGCAGTCCAGCACCTGGCATTGGTGTCCCCAAACAAGACACTGCTACCACTAAGCAAAACAGCCACGGCCTTAAGGTCTGCAGTAGACAGGAAGAGATTCTCAAGCAAAGGCCAGTCTCCCACTAGCAAACATGTAACACAATGCACATCAAGGAAACAATTAAGTTCATTAGCTTGTACATCTAAAGCCCTCAACAAATGCCATTTACCTTTGCTCAATTGAGTTACCGCCTCTTCAATGTTTTCATAAAGACAGTTCATCAGGCTCAATTCCTCTAGATTTGGCAATGGTACTTCTACCAGACATGCAACAGCAGATGCATTGAGGTAGTTATTGCTCAGGCCCAGCCGTCTCGAATTTGTCCAGTCGCCTTGCATGAGCTCAATCATTGCACTACTGCCCAAGTTAGCAAGAGACAAGTTGAGATCTGTCAGCAAAAACAGATGTGCATTGCTGAGCACAGAGCAGACAAGTTCAGCGCCGTGAACACAATGATCATTGTCCAGTGATTCGCTCAGCTCAATATCGTCCAGGTCTAAAATCATCAACAATGGCCACTTCATCTTATGCATGAAGTTTTCAAACTCTTCTGCCACTGCACGACACGACATCAGTCTCACACACTGCAGAAGTTGCCAGTCCTGAGCTGTCAGCTGTGTCACCGTCGAGGCTTCGAGTTTCATTTCATACCAATCCAAAGTCTTGATGCAATGCCAAATTATTGTAGGCGGCACAGTCTGCAGAGGCTCTGCTTGCCTGATACTCGGTGTCAGAACAACATCTGCCATAACAGCGTAACAAAATCCCAACTTGAGTGATTCAAGTTGAGGCCATCCGCCCACAAACAGGAGGGAGATGGGAATATGTGTCAAGAATACATTCAAGTCCTTCAGAAAAGGCCAATTGGCCTGAGTCAAACCAAATGCAGCTTGTTGATCTAGGTCAAAGTTATTCTCAAGGCGAAGACATTTTAGTTGCACCCAACCAGCATGTGCTAGACACTGCATAGCTGTTCCATCCAGGCCACAAGCACTCAGGTCCAATGTCTGTAGATGTGGCAAATCTGCACAGGACAAAGACTGCAGTACTGATGCAGTCAGCATGTTGCCACTCAGGTTTAGGGTGGTCAGCAAAGACCAGTTGGCCCTAGCTAGCGACCCAAGAGCTGTTGGAGCAAAGCTGTTGTTTGACACATTTAATTCTGTCAGCATTGGCCAGTCTCCATGCACAAGCCGATGCACTCCTTCATTGTTCAGGTTGCTGTAGGAAAGGTCAAGCACCCTAAGCATAGGGCGGCTGCCACTGACAAGTGCATGCATGTGTGACTCTGCACCAAAGCTCAAACGTGGCAGTGCAATACTGGTCACATAACAATGTATCTGCTTGTGCAGCCCAACGCTGGTAGCAGCCAGTTTCTTCAGCAGGTGCGGCGTCATCAACTCCAACAGTCTGGACACCTCATGGATCAGCTCCTCGACAGTGACAGACGCCCTGCATCTCTCCTGCAGGTTTGCTCTTATTGCAACTTTTGTGCTCTGCAGCCTGGTCTGAGGAGGCATTGGGGTCAACAGGCTGCCCCTATACCTGCAGCACTTGTCTTTGGCATATTGGTCTATGGAGCAGGAGCAGCTTCAGCTGCTGAGTGACGTGCGCACCAGTCCGGTTCCAGGGCTAGCGGCTTACTTGTCTGTTACGGAAACAGAGACATAACCAAGGACAAGGACGACGTATCCACCTCGCTGTAGTGAACGATCCCTGCAAGCAGTACATACCTGACGTTGCGTCATCTTTTGGCTGAACTCCGTTGCGGTGAACGACGTGCAGATTTATGACCTGCAGCTAAAGTACCTTTTCCCGGCGTTGGAGGGCAAGACCGTGTTGGCCTCACTCCTGGCGGGTAGCGACTGCTCACTGTCTTCTTCTGCTGGTTGAACTGATCACCTGCTCAGAGTTCGTCCGCCAGGCTCAGGAACAGGAAGCACACGCAAGCTGGTATGCGTACAGCAGCTGAGAGCTGTGACTAGATAGGTAGTTGGGGAAGCTGCTGCATCACTTGCATATGACTCACACAATGGCACATACAGAAAAAGGAGAAAACTTCAAATTGCACAAAAAATCATCAAACATTTGAGTTCAGAACAAGCATTGGAGCAATCCCAATGGTTTCTTCAGAGTGGTCCATATACCACACATGCAGTGGCTCAAGCTCATGGCATGGCAACTTCCAGCTGCAGTGACACTTGATACTTGCTAGCACTCTTGGATACAGGGAGCAGTGTAGTCACACATGACAAACATTGATGGCAGGTAATGCTATTGTTACTAGAGCATGTGAAATGCCATTGACACTATAATGGCGCGGGCTCTCATACGGCAGTAATACAGACAACATCCAAGCTAAGTCCACAGAACAGGCTTGACATGCATGTCATTGCTCATCATGACACAGATATGCATCATGCACCCTGACAAGAGTCCTTCTTTCACTGCAAGAGAAAGTTCACTCAAGTGAGTCCAGTACACAGCACCACATCTCAGACTGAGCTTGACTCAAAGTTGGGTGCCAATCGCACTTGGCAAATTTGTGTCTGAGATCCAATCTATCCAGGGAACTGTGTGACGAAGCATTAGATATCTGAGCAAGTATGTAAGGAACAGCACTTAATTGACAACAGGGCATGATTATTATCTGTATATTACATCGCATCAACTGCAGAGTTGGTTGATAGGCAACTTTACTGGGTTTTGAGTCTCTTGCGAAATGCGTTGACAGGGGTTTGACTGAGATGAAAGATTATCGTACTTGACCTGCGCTTGACATTGATTCTAGAAGACTTGTGTATGTTCCTTAAGGTCTAGAAAGTCCTAGTGTCAAGCCTATTCTAGAAGACTCCCGTGGGTCTCTGTAAATAGTTTGGGATCTCTAGACTTCGAGTCTAACTCTCTGAACCTCTCACACACACAACTCAGACAAGCAGCTCTCTGCTGCTGTCAGGCCTTACAACTATCTCTGTTCCGACTCTACCTGTGTGCGCTTCCTGCACTGCATTGCATACATGCGCACTTGCACGGTGACGCTTGTGAGCGTCACAACTGGACTTGGCAAGCAGAGGACATTATGCTTTCTCACTACAACTGTTGCAATCTGCGTACAGTGTACGCCGTACACCTGTTGTCTAGCTGTAGGTAAGCTCTGCAGACATCAAGAATTTGTGAATGGTGCAATTGCAGCGAGCCTGACAAGTCTTGCAGCACAGCAACAAGTAATGAACTGTGGGAGAAATCTGCAATGCCTGGACACCGCTGTTATGCAGAACACATGGAGCACGCTTGCAGCAACAAGCACTCATGGCTCATGCTGCGCTCAGACCAGGCTTGCCACTGACACAGCAGAGTTCTTCCTATCTGCCAACTTTACAAGGTCTGAGACTTTTGACAAGCAGGCACCATTTGTGCAGCTATCTAGCTTCAGCACTGTTGTAAAAGGTGACGATGTTGAGGAAAACGTCTGGCATCATTGTTCACAAGCTTCTGTTGTCGTGTTGTGTGTACCATAAGGACATCTTGTGCCAAGTTGGTGCACGCATATGTGGCCACTGACAGTGTGACAAGGAGTTGTCCTGTGCACTACTCATTGTTGATATGCTACCAGAGCCTGCTGACTTAAATTGCGCAGCCTCCTTCCTGCAGCCAGCATCTCTAAGCTGGGGAACAAGCATTCAGCTAGGAGGATGTACCCAATGAAATTTGCAGTCAATGCTGCCCTGTCAGCATCTCATGCCTTGACATTTTTGATTGTGTCTGGCACATGAGCTGCAAAAGGTACCAGCCAGCGCTGCAGAGTCCATCTAAACAGCGAAGGGCATGTGAAGTGATTTATAGATGTGTCGTTGCAAAGCACAAGGTCTTGTAAGTTGACACGTGATGCATACTGCATATGTATGTGCACGTTACTGCCTTGCTTCAAGCTGTACTATAAATTGTTTGCAAGATGTTCTAGTCTGGGTGCATACCTGTCTTCCAACTCTGAGGCCCCTTTCAGAGTGTTCAGCGTGTTCTACAGTAGCTACATTGACACTAGCTCTCTGACTCTTTGTACAATGTACAACGCTGCTCTTAGCAGAATAACGAAGATCAACATCACAGGCAATGGATCATTCCCAAAACAAAACGTGGTGTATGCCGGGTTCGAACCGGCGACCTTGTCAGTGTGAGTGACATGTGATAACCAACTACACCAACAGACCATGTTTACAACCCATTTTCACAGACTATGTAATCAACGCCTGCAATCTGTAGACTGATACAAGTGTTCAGACTGTCTGTTCACTGACACAACTGCCATCATGCCCTGCCAATGTTGTCACAGCCGGGCAAGATGCTTCACACAGCAGACATTTCCAGCTTCTCGCAATCAGGTAATGCCGGCCGCGATTCGTAAGACGACTTGACTCAGACATGCGTTGATCACTGCTGTGCTGCAGCTGCGTTGCACGGCGACGCGACGACATGTCGGTAGGTGCAATCACATTTCCGTTCGAGCTGAATCGAAGGGGTTCAGCCCACCTGACAAACCACAGCAGAAGTCGCAGCAACAAAAGGTATGTCGGACTTATACCTAACAAGCTGACAGGCGTGCACACAAGTCCTGCAGGCTGTATGTGCAACGTGTTTTACCCTTACGCCTTTGTCAGCATGTATACTCAATGCCTGGGCGTATGCTCAAAGCCACGCCTTAAAGCCTGACATCCTTCAGTATAAACCTTTCACTCTCTTTAGGTCAGCAAGCGCGGCACTGTTGCCTCCAGACCAGATGCAAATCAAAGGCCTCCTCAGCAGCAGCAGCAGCAAAAGCAGCAATCACAGGCTAAGCAGCAGCCTGATGAGCTGCCTCGCAGACAGCAAGACTCAGAAGAGGTTCCAGAAATTGTCAATGATAGGATACTGAAGCGGATCATAGCATGCAGTGGCATACCAGTCTTCATTGGTTTTTCCTTGTTCCCTTTCTTTTATTTTTTGAAGGTATGGTTTCAGTATTGTTGTATGCCTGCTGCTGTGCTGGTTTGCTGTCCACTGAGGTTCATGTTGCCATAATATAAGTCCCGTGCATATGCTTGCATAACAGCAATAAAACACTGATCACAGCTTGGCAAATTACATCACATCCATCAGGGTCACAGTTTGAAGCGATGGGGGGCAGAACTACAGTCTGGCACGGCTCTTGCCGTATTTGCTGTGACCACGTTCAAATCATTGATCTGATGCAGGTGACCAAGCATGTGGATCTGCCAATGTCTGTTGTATACATAGTGCAGCTGCTCACTTTTGGTGGCGGGTTCTTTGGCATCACCTATGGCATCCTCAGTGCCAGCTGGGATCCCATGCGAGAAGGCAGCCTGCTAGGCTTCACAGAGTTCAAAGCTAACTTGCCTTTGATACTTGACCGTGTCAAATCCAGAGGAGGCAAAGGCCGTGTGTGATGCAGCTTCCTGTGGACTGTATTTTTGGTGCTATGTTGTGTCACCCTTATTTGATACATGTCTGTCTACACCTGTGTATTTGATTGGCGTATACATTCAAGCACAACATCCTGATGTTGCACTGTATATATAGCAGCCTGTGAATCTGCCAGGATCAGATCATCAGTCGACTTGTTGCTGCCCATTTGTTGGACACTGTGTACTGTTATGCATGTCGAAGTGTTGCAATTGTAGCTGGCCGCAAGCCGAAGCTACAAGTCGTGTTGCTGCCCGGTTTGACCTAGCTTACCAATTTGTTTGAAAGCACATCGTATATGCACACACAACAAGGGCACGCTAGCAGATTTTTAGAGACTGTTTCAGCTTCACCGTACATGCATGGCTTGTCACTTGCAAAGATGCTGTAGCACAGCAAATAAACATATTGCGGCCAGGGCATTACAAAACAAGTGCAAGCTGTACCTATTCGGTTGATGCTCACGGCAGGGGCAGAGGTACAGATACACATCTGTACACGTACAGATGCATGTATAAATTGGCAATGCAAGGTATCAGATATACGTATACATATCAATATATGTGTGCACCTTCGTAAATCGTGGTACGATGCAACAACACACATTAATAACCTAATACTACGCTGAGCTGTCTTGTATGGCACGTGCAGACTCCTTGGTGTCTCTGCTGGCTTCAGCAACAAGCTTGCTGAACACACTGTCTGGGTTCTGCACAGCACAGTCAATGCATGTCAAAATGCACTGGCAGGTTTTGGCTCCTGAGCTTGAACAGGCAGGCACAATATGTCAGACTGTGGACAGGCTAACACCAAAGGGTGGACAGCTGTACTTCCAGTCACATTCTCTGACGGCAAACCACCTGGGTTAGGCTTGACGCCCCATCATGAGGAATCACAAGTAAGAGAGGGTAGTATCGCAATGCTACAAACAATCACATGCTGTGACTCAGAAACATGCGCCATGATTCAATTGGCCTGGCTCACCTTCAAGAGTGTAGCTGGGCTGTCAAATTCAACCAGCTGCCCAGCATCAAGGACCATGATCCTGTCACTGTCAATGATGGTGTGCAGCCGATGAGCAATTGTCAGAACTGTGCAGTCCTTGAAGGCACTTCTGATGGTTGTCTGGATAAGCTGATCTGTGCCGCTGTCTACATTACTGGTTGCTTCGTCAAGCACCAAAATCTTGGTTCTGCGCAGGAGGGCTCTAGCCATGCAAAGCAGCTGCCGCTGCCCTGTACTCATGTTGCCTCCACCTTCGCTGATCTGTGCGTCCAGGCCGCCCTCCATGTGGCGAATGGTGTCTGCCATGCCGGCCTGCTCCAGAGCTTGCCAAATGTAGGAGTCCCCACCGACAGCGTCAAACGGATCCAAGTTGGCGCGCACTGTGCCGCTGAAGATGACAGGGTCCTGTGGGACCAGCGCAAGTCGGCTGCGCAAGTCCGTGAGCCCAAGCTGGCTCACATCAATGCCGTCAATTATGATGCGGCCGCCGCAGGGCTCCACTATGCGATACAAACTGGTCATCAACGTCGACTTGCCACCACCTGCAATGTAGGACCACAAATTTGCATCCCACTTTGCAAGCAGTCTACGCTGCAGCATATGCTCAAACGGTCAGCAGCAGCAAGAGGCTGGCCCACCTGTCCGACCAACCACCCCAATCTTCTCATGAGGCCGCGTCTGGAAGCTGATGTGCTTCAGTACGGGGTCCAAGTCCTCCCTGTACCTCACAACCAGGTCCTCTGCTTCAATAACGCCCTCACTCGGCCAGCCCTTGGGCGGCCTGTGGTTCGCGATCACAGGAGGCTTCTCTGGCGTCAGCTTTGTGTACTCAATCACACGCTCCACAGCATTCATGTTGACTTCCAGCTCAGTGCTCTGCCGAACCATCCAATTCATCAGACCTGTACTTTGCAATCTTGCTTAGCATGTGAACATATGCAGAGGTGATTGTACCAGACTCCGTGTTTGATCATATGAGACCACAAGAAACTTGTGACAAAGCGAGGAGACAAGCAAAGAGACAACAAAGCAAGTGGCAAATAGCATCACAGGAGATTTTCCACCAGAAGCAAGTCACAGATGAGCAGCTGACATGAAAGTACAGATGATGCACACAGTGCAAATCATAGTGAGACAGTGACCACACAGATGAGCACATTACAGTGTTTTGAGATGCACTGCACATGCCAATAAATGCTGACCTGTAAGGTTGAGGGCACTGGTGAGGGCCAATCCAGCCAGCCCTGCATTGCGGGGCAACAGCACCGACACAAACAGTGCTGCCCCAAACACAATGCAGATCCCAAGCATCTCCAGCCTCACAGACAGCCACCTGCAAGTCACAACAACAGTCTGCAACTGCAGTCATGCCTGATGAGTCAGCAAATCACTCACGAACAGGGGGATTCTGTCAATAATGCCTGCAGATTCAGACAAGACACCCAAAAATTCCGCCTGCAGTGTAAGAGCAGCATTTTCCTACAGCTTGACGAGCTATCAGCACAACGTTATGAGCCCATACCATGCAAGCACTTTGCTTGATGCTGCACCTAGCTCTGCAATTCACCAAGCACACCATGCACCTTGACACATGAAGAATCATACCCAGAGCCATGCAAGCACCTCAGTCTGGTCAATGGGCTCAGCACAGGCACGCACCTGTTGACGACCTGTATCGGCCACCAGCAACGGTTGCTTTTGTCTAGCAGAGCCTGGTTGCGTTGTGTGAACTGATCCTGCTTCCTGAAGGCGCGCAGCGTAAGCAGCCCTTGCAGGCTCTCATTGAAGTTGCCAAAGATGGGTGACAGCGCTAGGCTGTCAAGACGCTTCAGTTCCCTCGAAGTCGCAATATAGTACACCTGGAAATTCACGTCACTTCAGTCACTCCCGCTTTGATGGTCAGAAACACATCATCATGATCATCATCCGGAAACTGATCGACTATTAACAAAACTCACTGTCCGTCCGTATTGACACCAAGACAAGAAGCACACATATCTGTAACCCATGCAAAAGTCATTGCATGCCACCCTGTGAAGGGTGTCAAGATGCCAAAAAGGCAAGAGCAATAGCATGAAGAAGATAAGCGTACCCAGAAGGGGTGAGCAACAGCAATGTCAGCGGTGTTACCTGTACTCTGTAGTAGACAATGCTGAGAGCTGCCACTGCCACAATGATGGTGGGAGTGACAGCTGTAACCACTAGAATGGCACCAAAGACACTAATGCTGCAGGTCATGAAAGACTGGACAGAGTATGACACCGAAGTGTCCACTGACTCTGTGTCCTTGGTGAACCTGCATCACACCACCTTCTCACCATATGCTCATGGCAAACAACACAAAGCTTGAGGTAGACTTCTGGTGTGCTGATAATGCTGAGTGTTACAGCAAACAAGCTGCACAAAGATTCTGCCAAAGTGCTTCCTTACAGCTGTGTTGTGACATACGGTGCATACATTGGATGCTATACGCAAAGGCTCTTGATCCATCATGCCTTGTGCATTGTGCAAAGAAATGAGAACACCCTTTCCAGGTGTGAAGCATACCTATTGAGCAGGCGACCAGTAGGCTGGCTATCAAAGAAGGCCATAGGGAGGCGCATGACCTTGGCCAACAGATTGGCATGCAGCCTACGGGAGGCATTGAAGGAGCCCAGCACCAGCAGCAGTGCCCTGCCACCTTGCACAAACAAGGATACCAGACCCAAGGTGAAGTAGAGTGTCATGTACTTGCCGCTGTGTATATGCAGGCCTTCCTTCTCCAGCCTAGTGGTTTCATTTGACCAAATGCTGAGCCACCAGTTTTGACCCACCTGCAGACAAGAAACACCATGATGTCAATCAATCTTTCAAATGTGCCACAACTTTGCATGCAACAAGGCTATGTTCGTATTGGCCAAGGGGGTTTGCAATTGGGTTGTTGAAGCACCTTTGAGGTTCATGCAGCAGAATCAGGACAGCATGAGTCAATGTGAATATACTGAAGTTGACAAGCAAACGCTGTGCCCCCCAATAGATGTTCACACTTTCTCAACTGAACCCAAGTTGACTGCTGTGCTGAGTACTCAAATCAGCATTGTGTGCAGGCAGATGGGATGAGCGGTGCCGTGTGCACCCGGTCCCAATCAACATGCACTCTGACAAGCCTTGACTGACCTGCAGACCTCGCTCTGAAGTGGCCAGCACGACCATAAGCAAGGGGATGGCAAAGAAGGGTCCCCAAGCAGACAAGTAAGTCCTGTACAGCCTGCGGTCTACTCTCCCTTTTGCTCTCTCCTCAGCTTTCACCAACACTCCTGCCTCCTTGTTTGTCTCCTGCACAGCCATTTGTTGTTTCATCACAGCCATAACACGTATGCCATACATGTAAAACGCAGCTCTGAGCATTGTGGACATTGCAGCAGCATTCTGGTACCATAGCAGTGTCAGCTGCAAACATCCAGATTGGCTTGTGCTGTGGTACATGCCTCAGTCTGCCATGACAGCAAGGCAGCCAGCGCCTTTGAGCAAGCCAACCTCAATCATGACAGCAAGGCAGCCGACGCCTATGAGCAAGTCAGCCTCACCATACCTTGACAGGCTTCTGTGTCTCGCTCAACAAGTCCTTCTCTTCATCTTCTTGATCCTCCTCCTGTTGGAGGTCGTCAACAATACCATCAACAACATTTTGCTTGTAAAAGACATGAGGACTGCTGGCCTTGCTAGGTGTATTGGGATGTAACAGATTAACCATCTCCAAATTGTTCTCCTTGTCACTGTCAATGCTGGGGCTGGGGCTGTTGTCCTCGTCTGCCCCTTCTACAGGGCGTTCCCCAGCATGAGCGTGGGTCACATGGTCAGGATCTGGGTTGGTGCTGAGCAGGCTTGCAATAGCGCTCTCCCCTGCGCCTACACCTGAAAGTACAGAGACAATGCTTGAGAGGTCAACTTGCTCACATGGACATTTTGCTGACGGTGCAATACATACCCAGTATATCACATTGTGCTGAAATGATGCTTGTGTGATGCTGCATTGTGCCATGATGCCATGCCATGCCAACAAACTTCTGCATACAAGTATGAGCAGCATGCTTTGCTGCTCACTGACCACGCGGCCACAATCAGCTTCTACTGAGAAGGTGGTGAAGCACGCCACTCACAAATGCATGCAGATGTGAGCATACTTTGTATTGAACATAGTGTATATTACAAAACAGAATCTTGCACATGTCAGCAACAAAGGCTACGCTTGCTTTTAATGTGCAAAGATTTTGTTTTGATGCCTGCCTGCATCACTGCTGGCAACAGAGTAGAGTGATGTGCATACACAACCCAGGAGAGTGAAGACTGAGTGAAGAGTGAGTGAGTGAGTGAGTGAGTGAGTGAGTGAGTGAGTGAGTGAGTGAGTGAGTGAGTGAGTGAGTGAGTGAGTGAGTGGGTGGGTGGGTGGGTGGGTGGGTGGGTGAGTGAGTGAGTGAGTGAGTGGGTGAGTGAATGACAGAGTGGATCGCTGGTATGCTTACCTGCGTCAAGGATGCCCATGCCAGCATCAATCCCAGCCTCGACCACATGCTCCAGAGCAGCCTCAAGAGCCAGCACGCCTGTCTGTGGCTCATCACCTGCTGCTGGCTGGGCTGAAGATGATGCCTCCAAGTGGCTGCTGCGCCGAGACTCTAACAACACTTCCTCTTCCTGTGATAGCAAAGTCAGGTATGCAAGAAGGGCAAAGTATTGCAGCTGACAGCAAGGGCTGTAGCTAGATGCAACAAAGCCATTTTGATGTAACGACCATGCACATCTCTGCCTCGCTTGGTCACGTTTTGTTCAGAGTGCTGTCACTATGATGTAATGACCCTGAACAGAACATGACCAAGCCAGACAATGAAATGGGATTCTGGAAGCAGTACAAAAATGTAGTGGCAAGGTGATACTGCAAAGGCTGGTGAGCATGTTGGGAGCAATCAGCAACTCCCAAAATGCCAATGGGCATTTGACCGAAGTTGTACCTGTGGAACTGCCTCAGCAACCCTGCGCTCAGATGCCGAGTCACCCAACTGGAACTCATGGAAGTCCACTCCTCGAGCCACGAGCTCGTCATAGCTTCCAATGTCACTGATGCTGCCATGCTTCACCACAGCTACCAGATCAGCAGCAGCCAGGTAGTGCAGCTGATGCGTGACCAGAATCCTGGTTTTGCCAGCTAGCAATTCACACAGGCAGCTGTCAAAGAGATGCCGCCCAACATGCGCATCAACAGCACTCAGTGGGTCGTCTAGCAGATACACATCTGCGTTTGCATAGCAAGCTCGCGCGAGTGCAACTCGTGAGCGCTGACCACCGCTCAGATTGATTCCCTTCTCACCAATCTCGGATTGGTCACCTGCTGGAAGCATCTCTAGATCTGTCCTCAGTGCACATGCTGCCAGCACTGACTCATACCTGCAGGTGGTTAGTCAGCTTTAGTATTGCAGCACCAAATTTGCGCTCAGTGCTGTGTGTAGACAGCTCTGAGCTTCAGTAGTAGCAGCTCAGCTCAGTTGCATGCTGTTGCAATCTGTTACATGCTGCTACATGGTTGTTAAATGCTGTTACTTGGTTGGTACATTCTGTTATATGGTGTTACATGCTGTTACAGCCAGTTACATGGTGTTGCATGCTGTTACATGGTATGGAGTACATGCTGATAGGGACCGAGGAGTGAACCACACCAAAGCAGTGCCTAGACAAGGCTATGTTGCTTGCATCAAACATAATGGAATCAGCAGCACCTTGTAAATGGCTGTAACAACATGTAACACCATGTAACAACATGTAACAACCATGTGACAGCATGTAATAACCATGTAACAGCATGTAATAACCATGTAGCTGCATGTACATCAGAGTGCTGGAAGAGGGAAAGTGTTGAATCCAACAACATCCTGCAGAGGACAGTGCCTATCTGGACTGCGATGCATGCAGCTCACCTTGATTTGTCATAGTCATAGCCCATGAGGATATTATCACGCAGGGTGGCATTCTGGATCCATGGGTCTTGAGCAGCATAGCCTGTTGTGCCAGCCACCTTGACAGTGCCACCTTCGTTATACATCTCCCCCAGTAATGCTGCCAGCAGACTGGACTTGCCTGAAAGCGCAGCAACATCAAGGTGAAAATTCGAAATCTGCTGCTTTTCCTGAACTGCTGTTGGTAAGTACATGCGCTGCAGCGTCGCCTGTTTGAAATTGCAATTTCCATTGAGCACTGCCAAGAAACTTTCCTGCAGATGTCTGAACTACTACGACTATGAAAACTACTGCCAGTACAACTACTGCTTCATGAAGCGTGCTTAGCGAGTTTTTCTGTAAGCTGCCTGTTGTGATGTTCCATAAGCTGCCTGTTGTGATGTTCCATAAGCTGCCTGTTGTGATATCAGTTATTGTGGCAGCAGCAAATCATGTTACACACAGAGTCATCCACGACAATGCGCCGTTCTATCACAGCAAAGGTACACATAAAAAGCATGAGTGGTGATACTATTTTTGGCCTGCTCTGGTAAAAGGTCTGCCCAGAGCAGGTGTCAGCCACTTTTGATGTCAGAAGTGTTAGCAATCTGAATAGCGCCAATACAGGTTGCTGAGCGCTCGCCTGAACCAACTTCCCCAATTACGATTAGCAGGCGGCCAGCTGGTATCTCAAGGCTGATGTGGCGCAGAAGAGGAATGCCGCCAGCCTCCGATGCAAAGCTGCCGTTGGTGATAAGTACTGCTGGGCTGCCGGGGGCAGCAGCAGGGGTCAGTGCGGGGTGCCTCAGCTCTTCTTCCTGTTGCAGAACAGAAGTGACGCATTGCATGCTATAAGTCTAGACTCACAGCGTGCACAGCAGAGCAATTTGAAGCATGTTACACAGGCTGAGCACAGACCCACATTCCCTTCTTTTGCTGTCTGAAATAGTATGTATTGAAACAGTCATTGCAAGACATGTGTATCTGTATCGCAGCTTGAGGATGTTTTGCAGTCTTGCCATGTATACCATATGTGTTGTGACACCACTGGCCAGGCTCTTCAAAATACTGATATAATGATGATGGCTGCAGCAGGACCTACTTACTCATGACTCTAAAGAGGCCATGCAATCTTTGTAGCACACAATGAGTGACAATGACAAATTGAGTTGCGCAAGTGCTCCTGTTTCTACACCTATTATTGATGCACTTCAAGAGCCCACTGACACAGCACAGCACAGCACAGCACAGCACAGCACAGCACAGCACAGCACAGCACAGCACAGCACAGCACAGCACAGCACAGCACAGCACAGCACAGCACAGCACAGCACAGCACAGCACAGCACAGCA
>JAABUP010007319.1_pt1 | contig 14932 bp, 14 predicted proteins | sample 5559201 | NCBI WGS metagenome assembly JAABUP01 (sample SAMN10711887, study PRJNA513373) | rock metagenome | isolation source: Antarctica rocks | place: Antarctica | reverse complement strand
GGTGTATGTCCTGCATCTCTTTCAGAAGAAGTCGCCGCACGGTATCGCCACGCCGAAGCGCGAGATCGATACGATTAAGCGGCGCTTCGCAGAGGCGCAGGCCAAGCACGAGCAATGGGCGCGGGAGCGCGCGAAAGGGCAACAACCATGAGCACGGAGCACGTCACGCCGGGTCAGGGCAATATCTTTGCCGATTTGGACTTGGCGGAGCCTGAGGAATTGCTGGTGAAGGCGCGGCTCGTGCAGCGGATTAGCCGCCTCATCGAAGGGCGCGGCTGGACACAGGTGCAAGCCGCCGAGCGGCTAGGGATTAACCAGCCGAAGATCTCCGCGCTCCTGCGCGGGCGGCTCGATGGATTTTCAACCGAGCGGCTGCTGCGCTTCCTCAATGCCCTGGATCAGGATGTGGAGATTGCGATACGACCAACGTCCGCCACCCGACCACACGCGGGGTTCCATGTCTCGTTTGATGATGAGGTCCTCCCGATGGCGGCGTCGGATCGCCGATAGCACCGTTGTGGTGTCGCGCCATGGATACTGCTGCTGATCGCGTCGAGATGGCAGGGTCACAGCGCACCTATTCGGAGACCGCGAAGCGGACGTGTGCTACCCTTCGGACGTTGGCGAACTGGCGTCAGCTGCAAGGGGTCATGCCGCCGTGCCCGCGCTGTGCCGAGTCCCGGGTGAAGGATGATGGCCGCGGCGGTGAGGCGTAGCGCTGCCGCCGCTCTGCCTGCCGCCGGGCCTGCATCGCGCGCACGGGCACCGCGCGAGCAGAGTCGCGTCGTACGTCCAACGATTACCAAAGCATTACAGAGCCCGACGATCAGGAAGGCTAATGCGACATATCGCATTAGCCTTCTATGCGCTCCCGGTAACAGTCCCGCAACTATGTCATCTTGGCAATTATGTGGCGTAGTATGTTTGACAATCGCCGACATAGGCGGGAGCGTACGCGGACGGCATGCCGAGGGCATACGCCGTGGGGCAGGGTAGCAGAAGAAGATCGGCGTGGCAACGGAGCGACCCGATCTCCCGGCGCTCAGCCCCGCACAGCCGATGCCGCGCTGGCGCGCTAGCAACTGCTCTGCCCGGCGTTAGCAGGCCAGGTGCCACTCGGGCGCCTGGCGCGCGAGGCCGGGGTGTCGCTGCGGACGGTGCAGCGCTGGATGGCGGCCTAGCACCTACGCCATCCTCGGGATCGGCCACCGGCGGTCGCGGGCGGTCACCGCGCTCCCATGGTCTCCCTCACTGTCTCACGGCAGGCAACGGGGCAGGGGCGGCATGCGACGTCGCACGATTGAGCATCCAAGTAAACCAGCGTACCGCTCCCGGTAACACGATCCGCAGCCGGGCAGGTACCGCGTCGGCCGTGGCCGGCGTCGCGGAGGTCGTCGGCCTGACCCACGGCACGCGTCGTGGGGGCAACGCCGCCGGTGCGGGCGCGGCGTACGAAGCGGCGCTTCCATTAATAGCGGTACTAGCGAATAGCGGTGATACCGGCGATCCCGCATGCCGCGCGCGGCACCGGATCCACAGCGGGGTGGGCGCGCGCGGGCGCGGCGGCGGTCGTGGCGCGCCGTCGTCCGGGCCGACCACGCCTCGGGTGCCCGGCCGAACGGGCACCCGCTGGCGAGCGGACGCACGCCACCGCGCTGGCGCCGCACGGCGCCAGGTCGGCCGCCCGGCGGCGGGGCTTCGTGCGTGTCCGGCGGCACCGCCTTCCTTTTAGTATGGTCGATAGGGGATGACTGGGACGGCAGGCGCCTGCAAGCGTCAGGTGTCGTCCCAGGCCGCGCGGGCTCCCCGGCGGGTCCGGTAGCGCCCCCCTACCCCACCGCGGCGCACGCCGCTGGTTATGTCACCTCGCCCCCCACCCTTGACAGACCCGTGCTGGCTTCCGATAATGCTATGGTATCGGAAGCCAGCAGGGACGGCGACCCTGGTTGTGGATATTTGACATAACGGTGTCGTGGCGAGTGGAGGGGAGACGATGATCGACGAAGCGAACGATGCGGCGGCTGGCGCCGGCGGGCGGGGGGGAGCAGCGGCCGCCGGGCTGGACCGGATCGTCCTGGACCGGGCGGACGACGCCGTCGCGGGAGACGGCGTCGACGACGCGGTGGCGCTCACGGCCGCCGAGCTGCGCCTGCGCCTGGGCGCGGTCGCCGCCTCGACCCGGAACTACGCCGGGCGGGCCAAGGCGCCCAACACGCTCCGGGCCTACCACGCCGACTGGGCCGACTTCGCCGCCTGGTGCGCGCGCTACGACCTGCCCGCGCTGCCCGCCGCCCCGGAGACGGTTGCCCTCTACCTGGCGGCCCTCGCCGACGGCGGTCGTAAGGCCAGCACGTTGCAGCGCCGCCTCTCCGCGATCAGCCAGGCCCACCAGGTCGCGGGCCTCGACACCCCGACGCGCGAGGCGATCGTCCGGCTCACCTGGGCCGGGATCCGGCGCACGCTCGGCACCGCCCAGGCGGGCAAGGCCCCCCTGGTCACCGCCGACCTGCGCCGCCTCGTCGACACCCTGCCGGGCACGCTGCCCGGCCGCCGCGATCGCGCGCTGCTCCTCGTCGGCTTCGCCGGGGCCTTCCGCCGCGTGGAACTGGTGGGTCTCGACGTCGCCGACGTCCTGGCGACGCGCGACGGCCTCGTCGCCACGATCCGCCGCTCGAAGACCGATCAGGAGGGTCAGGGCCGCACGGTCGGGCTGCCGTACGGCTCCCACCCCGCGACCTGCCCGGTGCGCGCCCTCGCGGACTGGCGCGCCGCGGGCGCGATCGCCGCGGGGCCGCTCTTCCGCCGCATCGATCGCCACGGCAACGTCGGGGCGGCGCGTCTCTCCGATCGCGCGGTCGCGCTGATCGTCCAGCGCGCCGCCGCCGCCGCCGGGCTCGACCCCACGGACTACGCGGGGCACTCGCTGCGCAGCGGCCTCGCCACCGCGGCCGCCCAGGCGGGCGTGAGCGAGCGGGCGATCATGGCCCAGACCGGCCACCGCGCCGTCACCATGGTCCGCCGCTACATCCGCGACGGCTCCCTCTTCCGCGACAACGCCGCCGCCCGCGTCGGCCTGTAGCGCGGGCGCGATCGTGGCACGGGACGGCGCTCGGCGCAGACTGTCCTTGTTACCCTCGATATTATGGCGCATGCGCGGCGGGCGTCTTCGCAGACAAGGGTGCTATCGCGAAGAGGTATCGTGGCGACCGCCCGCCGCGCACGTTCCAGCCCGATCATGCCGTCGGGCACGTGATCCTGCGAGACCTGCTTCGGGTATTGTCAACCTGGAAGCGGGCTGCCTGGAAGGCGATACCGGTCGCATGAATACTGCTGCTGCGTCGCCAAACTACGCCGACAACCGGTTCCCGACCGAGGTGATCGCCCACGCCGTCTGGCGGTACTGCCGGTTCGCGCGCCGCTCCGGTGCGGCACGCACCATAGCGCGCCGCACCCGCTCTTCGTCCTGCTTGTCTGGCGCCGACTGCGTGCATTGGCAGCGGTCCAGCGCGCCGAGCGCGGCGGCAAGCCAGGCGTATGGTGGGGGCGGTCGGCGATACGGGCGAAGAAACCGGCCAGCGCCGCGCGGGTGACGAGGCCGTTCGGGCAGTAACCGGCGTAAGCGGGCGGATTGCCGCCCGTGGTGCCGCCGACCGTTTCGATGGCGGCGCTGGTATCGTTGTGCGGGCCACCGGCGTTGCGATCGCGGAAGGTGAGGTCGGCGGCGACGGTGGCGCACAGCAGCAGGGCCACCGGCAGCGCGACCAGGGCGCGTGGCAGGACACGGCGGGGCAGCCGCACACGCGGGTGCGGGCGGCGAGCGGCTGCCAATCGTGCCACCCCGGCGCGGCGTTGGGCCACGCCCGTCGCGGGTGGTGTCGTCGGCCATCTTCCCCCGATCTCGCCGCTGTGGTTGCGCGGCACGGTCGCCCTCGCGCGCATAGCGCCAGGCGGGCGGCGTGTCGCTACAGGGGTACGCGCGCGGGGTGGGCACCGGTGCGTGTGGGCGCACGCAGGCCCCGCCACGCGCTGCGGGCACCGGGCCTGCAGTCGCCGTCGCAGGGCCGCTTGTCGAGGACGAAGTCGTCCAGGGCGGCGCGCGCGTCGCGGGTGTCGTTCAGCCGCGCCGTGTCGGCGCAGCGGAGGCCGTGCTCCTCGGCGGTGCCGTCGTCGGCCACCGCGTTGCCCGGCTCGAGCACCACCGCGACGGTCCTCGTGCCGCGCACCACCAACGCGCCGCGTTCGATGCGGGCGTCGGTCACCCCGAGCTGCTCGACGCGCCCCACGGTGGTCGTCGTGGCAAGCTGGTCGAGCGCCACCGTCGTCCCGGTGGTGGCGCAGGAGCGGTCGAACACCTGCTTAAGGGTCGCGGCGTTGCCGAAGCTCCGCGCCCATGTCCGCCGCCACCGTCCCGGTCATCGTGTGGCGCGCGGCCTCGCCGGGCACCATCCCCTTCCCTGTTGCGCGCAGCATAGCACAAGCCCCGCCCCACGGTGTGACCGCGGTACGCCGCCGTCCCGGGCACAAGGGCTGCCGCGGGCGGTGTCGGCGACCCCCTGCGTGACCGCCGTCTCGCCACAGCGTGGCCGGGCGGCACCGCCCGGCGCGCAGCAGGCCACGCGCCGCTGTCCGTACTCCCGTGGGCCTGCGCGGGACGATCCCCGGAGTCCCGCCTGCGTCGGGCACGCGGTGGATGGGCGCGCCGTGGCGAGGTGGTGCGCCTGGAGCGGATTGATGACCGCGACGCGAAACCCGGCCTCGTGTAACGCCACGGCCAGCGTCACCCAGTAGCTGCCTGTCGCCTCAGGCACGACGAGCGTCTCGGCGGCCGGGATCCCCGTCCCCCCGAGGCGCTGCTGCAACGCGGCATGGCCGATCGGTGTCTGTTCCCAGGTACATGGCGCGCCCGGCGCGCCCTCAGGCCGCCGCCACGCGGCGACGACGGTCGCGGCCGCAACGTCGATGCCGACAAACAAGCGGTAGGTGGCGGTTGTGCGCTCCATTTCCCTCCTCATGGCGTCGGCGGACGGACCAAGGGTTCGGGCGGGCGGCGCGCGTCTTCCCTCATGATGCGTGGTCGGGGCCACTCGATACGGTCCAGACTGGCGCCGGCCCGTCGGCGGCGGGGGCCTCGCTATGAGACGCGGTCTCAGCCGCTCGGGTCTCCACGGCCTCTCCGCCACCGCCGAACCAGTAGCCCCAGTATATGAGGCGGTCGCCCACTTACCGCATTCCTTGGGCATGGCGCGCCACGAGGCACGTCGGCGGAGGACCCAGACGATCCCGCTCAACACGGAGCGGTGGTCGTGGCGCGGCCGCCCGACAGTCGGCCGCTGCGGCGGCAACAGCGGCAGGACGCGCGCCCACTCGGCTTCGGTCAGCACCGCGGCCGGTGTCGGCGGGAGGGCGTCGGGGTCCTCTGGCGCGGGTGGGGTGCGGCTGCGCGCACGCCGCGCGGTGTGGCCCCGCGCGGCGATGGCTTGATGCTTCCGTCGCCACCAGGACCACCCAAGCCGGAAGGCACGCCGTTCGGCCGGCTCCCCCAGCGCCAGCACCAGTCGCCGGACTTCCGGCACGGTAAGCGGGAGCAGGGCGGCCGCCGCCCGCCCAGGATGGGCCTCGGCCTCCCGAATCCGTGCCTGCAGGCGCAGGACGACGAGATACGCGTGCGCCAGGAGGCAGAGCGTCACGAAGCGATGCCAGGGGACCCAGCCGCGCACCTCGTACTGGTCCAGGCCGAGCTCGCCCTTCGCCTGCGCGCACCCTTCCTCGATCCGCCACCGCGCGTCGCCGACGCGCACGCGCTCCGTTGTCGCGGTGCCCGCCGGGCCGTAGGCCAGGTACTAGGCCGTTTCGCCCGGCTCGTCCGCGCTGCGGCGCGCGAGCAGCCAGCGGCCCATCCCCTCGGCGCACGCGCTGGAGAGCGTGAGGCGGACCCAGTGGTGGCGTGGCCCGCCCGGCGTAGCGATGCCGCCCGCCTGCGCGGACCACGCGGGCGCGGGCAACCGCGCCCCCAGCTGCTCCGCGCGCTCGCGGCGCCCCTGGTACTCGACGGCGGTCGTCTTCGGGAGCAGCAGCACGTCGGCCCGCCCGCGCTGCTCCAACCACCGCCGGAACGCGTGCGATCGGCCGGAGAACGCATCCGCGACCACCCAGCGCGCGGGGACCCCCGCAGCGAACGCGCGCGTGAGGAGGCGCCGCGCGAGCGCAATCTTGGTGACGAATCGCGCCCCCGTGGGGATACCCGCCGCGCGGCGGCGCTCGCGATCGTCGGCCCAAGCACGGCGCAGGGAGAGGGCGCGGTCGATGAACGCCGTGCCCCGGTCCGAGGTGTAGGCGAGGAACACCCCGATCTGCGCGTTGGCGGTCGCGCCGACCGTGCCGCAGTACTGGGGCGCGACGCCGCAGGACCGCGCACCCTTCTTCGGGAAGCCGCTCTCGTCCACGATGAGCACGCCGCTGGTCGTGTCACCGCGGTGCTCGATGACATACGCGCGCACGTCGTCCCGCACCGCGTCGGCATCCCAGCTGGCGGCATGCAGGAGGCGCTGTACCCCCTGGGGGCCCGCCTCGCCGCTCGCCTCCGCCAGCTGCCAGCCGTTCTTGCGCTCCACGCGCTGGACCAGCCCGGCGAGGTAGCGCCCGACCCGCGCGCGCACCTCCACGCGCCGGAAGCGATGGGCGATCCGCCCCTGCAACTCGTTCAGCGCTACCGACCAGCGGTCGAGCGCGGCGACCGCTGTCCTGGCTAGAAATGCATCCGGCGGCCTCACGCGGCGCGCTAATACGTGCGGTGCAGGCCACCCAGGACGGGCACCGCGACAATCCGTCCCGTCCGGGACCTGGTCTCCTCTGATGGCGGCTCGGGCGTCGCCTGCCCGAGGCCCTGGTGCGGCCGGTCCCGGTTGAAGTAGGCCACGTACTCCCGGAGCACCCGCCGCAGGTGGCGCTCGCCGAGGGCGAGGACCTGGTCCAGGCACGCCCGGCGCACGCTGCCCAGGAAACGCTCGCAGGCGGCATGTGCCCGCGGCGCGCGGTGAGGCGTGCGCAAGATGCGGATGCCGCTGCTTGCGGCGACGTGCGCGAATGCCGCCCCGTACTTGCGGTCGTTGTCGCGGATGAGGAACCTGGGGCGCTGGTCGAACGGCGTGGCCGCGCGCCGCTGCTGGGCGACCCAGGCGTCGGTGGGGTGGCGCGTCACGCCCACCTGCACCACCCGGCGCGTGCCGAGCGCGATCACGAAGCAGGCGAATAATGGACGGAAGGCCAGGTCGGTGACCGGGAGGAAGTCGCACGCTCAGATCGTCTCGGCGTGGTTGCGCAGGAAGGTCGACCAGGCCTGCCCGCGCGGCCGCGGGGTACCAGCGCAGCGCAGGGAGGTCTGCATCGTGCGCTTGGCCACGCGGACGCCGAGCGTGCCCAGTTCGCCCCGGCTCCGCTCGGCACCCCAGCGCGGGTTCTCGGCCGCCAGCCGCCGGATCAGGGCGACGGTCTCCGCCGGGAGGGGCGGGCGGCCCGGCCCCGGGTGCGATCTCTGTAAGCGCCGAAAAGCAAGATGCTGCTGGTGAACCCTGATTGAGCGGGACGTTGAGGGCGACGGTGGTGGCGGGGCGGGGGTAAGATGGTGCCCTGGCATGGCGTAGGGTCGCTAGCCGTTCGTGAGCGGGGGCCATTCATGTCGCTACGTGCGCCGATTGTATACTGCTTGCCGGAGGATACCGCCCGCGTGGCGCGCGCCGCCTTCCCGCGCGGTAACGCCTACCTGCGGGTGTACGACGCCCTCGGGCCGATCTACAGCAACCCGCAGTTCGCCGCCCTCTTCCCGAAGGGTGGCCAGCCCGCGGTCGCCCCGGCGCAGCTCGCCCTGGTGACGATCTTCCAATTCGCGGAGGGTTTGTCGGACCGCCAGGCCGCCGACGCGGTGCGCGGGCGCATCGACTGGAAATATGCCCTCTGCCTGGAGTTGGAGGACCCCGGTTTCGACGCATCCGTCTTGAGCGAGTTCCGCGCCCGCCTCATCGCCGAGGGTGCCGAGACGGTACTGTTCGAGACGCTGCTGGCAGCGCTCAAGGAAGCGGGGCTGGTCAAGCCACGGAGCCGCCAGCGCACCGATTCGACGCATGTGCTGGCGGCGATCCACGTACTCAACCGGCTCGAGTTGGTCGGGGAGACGCTGCGGCACGCGCTTAACACGCTTGCCGCCGTGGCTCCCGACTGGCTGCGCTCCCAGGTTCCGGCGGACTGGTATGCGCGCTACGGCCGCCGCTTCGAGGAGTATCGCCTGCCGGACGCGCTCGCCGAGCGGGCGGCGCTCGCCGAGCAGATCGGGGCTGACGGGCGCGCCCTGCTCACCGTGGTCTTCGCGAGCGAGACGGCTGCGTGGCTGGCGCAGGTGCCGGCGATAGAGACGCTGCGGCGGGTCTGGGTGCAGCAATTCCACGCCGACGAGCCTGTCCGCTGGCGGGCGGCGAGCGATTTGCCGCCGTCGGCGGTGGTGATCAGTTCGCCCTACGACCCCGACGCCCGCTATTGCAAGAAGCGCGAGACGATCTGGACCGGCTACAAAGTCCACCTCACGGAAACCTGTGACGCTGAGCTTCCGAGCATCGTGACCGACGCGGATACGACGGTAGCGACAACGGTCGACCAGGAATTGTCAAGTTAAGATGGCGGGGAGCAGCGACGCGGCGAGCGAAGGCATGCTGCCGCCTGGGAGAACCCCCCCGGGATCAGGCCATGGCCGGGGTGCCGATGACCGCCCGCCAGGTGGCGAAGCGTTCCGTTCTCGTCTGGCGATAGGCTGCGGCGGTCAGGCGGTGGCGGCGCGGGCGGAAGTGGCTGGCGATCGGCCCGTAGGCCGCGAGGAACCGCTGGGCATGCCCAGGCCATGCGCCGCTCGCGCTCGCGCGTGGGCTGGTGGGAGTTCTCCGCCCGATTGTTCAGCCCCTTGTGTCGCCGATGCTCCACGCTGGGGAGCACGTCTCGCTTGGCCGCGCCATAACTCGCGAGCTTGTCGGTGACGACGACGCGCGGGACATACGGTAGTCCCTTGAGCAACTTGCGGAAGAACCGTCGTGCCGTAGCGGCATCGCGACGGGGCTGCACGAGGATATCGAGCACCTGCCCGTCCTGGTCGACGGCACGCCAGAGGTAGTGCTGCTCGCCGTTGATGCTGATGAAGACTTCATCCAGGTGCCACTTGTCCCCAGGGCGCGGCCGGTGTCGGCGCAGCCCATTGGCGTACGTCTGTCCGAATTTCCGACACCATCGGCGCACCGTCTCGTAGGTTACGATGACCCCGCGCTCGGCGAGCAACTCCTCCACGTCGCGGTAACGCAAAGCAAATCGGAAGTAGCGCCACACGGCGTACGCAATAATCTCTGGCGGGAACCGATGCCGCTTGTCGCTGGGGACGAGTGCTTGATCATTCATGCGCCGCGTATCGCATACTCACCAGCCCGCGAGACCGTTCGGTTAAGCTGACAATACCGTAGCGCGAATTGCCCCGGATGGCCCGTCTCGATCATCGAATGTCGGCAAGACCCCCGATGATGTGGCGAGGCGTCCGGGACGACAGCGTGGCGCAGAAAAGGGCGAGCCGGGGGATCGCCCGGTGGCTCCCGGGAACCGATCCCGCCCGACCGGTGTACTGGGGACAGGGCGATTGCATCTAATTTCTGAGCACCTGTTCCGCCAGTTGCCTTGCGCTGCGGTTGCCGCTTCGGATAATGGTGCCCACGGCGTGCTGGTGCGCCGCAGTTGGCGCGGATTCGGCGAGCGGACGTCCCACGAACCGTGCCGCTGGGCCGCGACTCACGCTTTCGGGGCGCGTTGCTCGGCCCGGCGGCCGGAAAGCGTGTCGCCCCGCAGCATTTCGGGCGTTCCAGCAGACATAGGGCCCGAATTTAGATGCAATCGCCCTGGTACTGGGGATGATGTACGACAGCTTCGGTGGAGGGCCGACCACTGGAAGACGCTGGATTGGTCGAGCGCGCGCGCAACGGCGATGGGCAAGCCTACGACGAACTCGTACGGCGCCATCAGGAGCGTGCCTTCCGCACGGCCTACCTGATCACCGGCGGCGCGGCGGAGGCGGAGGACGCGGCGCAGGAGGCGTTCGTGAAGGCGTTCCAGGCCCTGCCGCGCTTCCGCGCCGGGGCACCATTCCGGCCCTGGCTGCTGCGCATTGTCGCCAACGAGGCCCGCAACCGGCGCAAGGCGGCCAACCGGCGCCTGCACCTGGCGCTGCGGGCCGCCGACGACCGCCCCTCGGGCGATGTGGCCCCATCGCCCGAGGCGGCGGCGTTGGCGGGCGAACAGCGCGCGGCGCTGCTGGCGGCGCTGAATGCCCTGCGCGAGGACGACCGCCGGGTGATCGCCTACCGCTACTTCCTCGACCTCTCCGAAGGGGAGATGGCCGACGCGCTCGGGTGCGCGCGGGGCACCGTCAAGTCGCGCTTGTCGCGGGCGCTCGGTCGCCTGCGACCGCTGCTGACCGGGCATGGCGGCGACCCGCCACCGGCCGCCGGCGTCGCGGGGGGCGCGCATGGCTAAGCGACGACTGCCCCCGGACAACGGGCAACTGGAGCGGGCGCTGCGGGACCTCGGCCCGCGCCTGGCCTACCCGCCGACGCCCGACATCGCGCGGGCGGTCCGCGCGCGCCGCGCCGCCGCCCCGCCGCCGCGCCGCGCGCCCTGGCGCGATCTGCTGGCCGCGCCGTGGCCCCGCCGGCTCGTCCTGGCCCTGGCGCTGCTGGTCGTCCTGGTCGGCGCGGTGCTGGCCTTCTCGCCGGAGGCGCGCCGCGCGGTCGCCGGGCGGCTCGGCCTCCCCGGCATCGCGATCGTCTACTTCACCCCCACGCCGCCGCCAGCGCCGATCCCGCCGACCGCGCCCCCACTGCCCGGCCTGCGCGCGACCGCCACGCCGATCGCCACGCCACCCACGCCGTGGCTGACCCCGACGATCACCGCGACGCCCGCCACGATCGGCGAGCGTCTCCGCCTGGGCCGGGAGGTCACGCTCGACGAAGCGCGCCGCCAGGCCCGGTTCCCCGTGCTCGTCCCGACGCTGCCCGATCTCGGGCCGCCCGATGCGGCCTTCTTCGGGATACCGCCCGTTGGCGGCCAGGTCGCCCTCGTCTGGCGCGGCCGCCCCGCGCTGCCCGCCGCCGCGCAGACCGGCGTCGGCCTCCTGCTAACGGAATTCACAGGCCGACTCGACCCAAACTTCCTGAAGAAGATCACGGGGGCGGGCACCCGCCTCGAGGGCGTGACGGTCAACGGCAATCAGGGCTACTGGTTCGAGGGTGACCCACACGAGTTCGCCTACCAGGATGCGAACGGGCAATTCACCACCGCCACGACCCGCCTCGCCGGCAACGTCCTGATCTGGGAGCAGGGCGGCGTCACCTTCCGGCTCGAGGGTGCGCGGACGAAGGCCGAGGCGCTGCGGATCGCCGCATCGGTGCGGTGAGGCGGTGCCGGCGGGGGAGCCGATTGTAGGCGGGGAGGCCGGTGGATTGCAATCCCGGCTGCATGGCCTGCGGGCCACGAAGCCCACCTCTGTGGGCTGGGACCGCGCCCAGCTCAGAGCCTTTGCGGACAGGCAATCGGCTTGGCGCGAACCCAGTCCGCGCAGGCGGACTTCGCAGCCGCAGCCATGCAGCCGGGACTGCAGTCCACCGGCCCCCACCCCACCACCCGCATCCCCTGAGGGAACCACTGCCCCTCCACCGTTGTACTACCCCCAGAAGCGAGCGCCACTGGCGCAGGCAGCAACCCGGAGGTGGATGATGCACACAGCGCGGAAGATGCCCGGTATCCGACCGATGGTGGCGGGCCTGCTGGCGGTGGCGCTGATGGCCTGCGGCCCGGCGTTCGGCACCGTCGCCCCGACCGCCACGCCCGTGCCGCCCACGGCGACACCCACCGCAACCCCGCGCCCCGTCGCGGCGGCACCGGTCCCGCCGACTATCGCCTCGACGCGCGCGACGCCCCCCACGCCGAGCGTCACGCAGGCTCCGAAGCTGGACGATCGCCTCTACGTCTACGACAGCGACCAGGGCGGGCGCTTCCTGGTCATCGACGGCACGACCGGGCGAGTCGAGCGCACCCTGCCGTCCGGCGCGCCGAATGCCGACTGGACCGTGCTCTACGCCACCGAGACGACCGGCGAGCGGACGACAGTCAGCGCCATCGAGGTCGCCACCGGGAAGACGCTGCGCTCGACGACGCTCGACGGCCACTTTTCCCTCTCCTGGACGATGCCCGATAGCCTGCTGGCCGGCCTATCGCGGGATGGGCAAACGCTGGTCCTGGCCACGGAGCCGAGTCGGGACGAGATCGCGACCTTCGAGCGCGAGAACCGCTGGGTCAGCCGCTTCGCCGCCCTCGACACCGCCTTCCAGCGCCCCGCGCGGATCATCGAGCTCGATGGCAACTTCAGCTACGACGCGCTGGCCCCGTATGGCAGCACCCTCTACCTGATCGAGCACCGCCCGCCGGTCCATCCGACCGGGGAATACGCCGTCCGCGCCTACGACCTCGCGGCGGGCACGTTGCTGCCGGGTGTGATCGTCGACAAGTCGGCCGGCGGGGCGGTGATGGCCGGATACCCGCTCAGCCAGATCGTGCCGAGCGGCGGGTCATGGGTCTACACCCTCTACCGCAACAGCCACGACGGCCCCTTCATCCACGCCCTCGAGGCGGACAATCGCTTCGCGATTTGCCTCGACCTGCCGCAGGCGGGTAAGGAGGACGAGGCGGCGGCGCTCTTCTGGGGTATGGCCCTCAGTCGCTACGGCAACACCCTCTATGCAGTCAACAGCGCCCTCGGCCAGATCGCCGAGATCGACGCGGGCGGCGCGAGCGTCCGCCGCATCGCCACCTTCGACCCGCGCGTCGCGGCGGCGGCCGGGCCGCTCGCCCGCCTCGGCGGTTGGCTCGCCCCGGCCGTCGCCGCGAAGCAGCTCACCATGCGCGGCGTCGCGCTCTCGCCCGATGGGAAGACGATCCTGGCGGTCGGCGAGCGGGGCCTCCTGGCGATCGATACCGCGTCGCTGAAAGTGACGCGCCGCATCGCGCCGGACGCCGCCGTCGGCAGCGTCGCGTTCAGCGCCGACGGGCGCAGCTTCTACGCCCTCGACGCCGCGAGCGGCACCCTCCAGCGCCGCGACACCGCGACCGGCGCGGTGCTGGGCGAGTTCGGCGTCGGCGCGCACCCCGCGGGCATCCTACGCGTCGAGGCGCGACGCTGAGACTCGCCACATCGTCCGCCATCGGGGTAGCTGCTGTTCGGGAGAGCTGCTGAAGGTGGGCTTGACGCCGCGCGGCGGTCGCCCCCGCCGGGCCGGTGGTCGCGGGCCTCGCTGGGACGAGCGCGCCGCGTGGAGGGCAGGATCGCGGGCAAGGGGCGCGCTCGCGACGCGGTGCGTGCCAGCACGGACTCCTTCGTCAAGGTCGGCGGACGGCAGACGTCTCGCCACATCATCGGGGGTCTTGCCGCCTTTCGATGATCCGGGTTCGGCTTTTCCTGAACAACGGCGGGCAGCAAGTGCGACCGCTCCGCCCATGCCAACGCATCAAACAAGCGGAGGGCGATCAGCGAATGGCGGCAAGACCCCGCATCATGTGGCGAGGTGTGTGGCGGCATGCTATCAAAGCATACTTTGAGTACCGCATTACCAATGGCTATGTCGAGTCGATTAATGGCCGCGCGAAAATGATCCGTCGCATAGGGCGTGGTTGCACCTTGCCACTTGTCCGGGCAAAGTTGATTTATGGGACACCGACAGTGCCGGATCATTCCGCCTATAAGGATTTTGAGCAGGAAACCCCCAAGCTGCGACAACGCCCGTCGCGCCGCAAGAAAACAACAGCGCAATCGGTAGACTAGGCAGCAACAGGAACAACAGCCGAATCGGCAAAGTGCGAAATCTCGGTGGGGTTATGGTCGAGTAAGCAGTGTCTTTGCATCAACATTGGCAGGTGCATGAGGCCGGGCACATAGAAGGGCGCGATCCACGACAGAAACGGTAAAGCCAAGCTGGCCGGGGTGCTGTGCGAAAGCCGCCTCGGTGGCGCGGGCTTGCAATACGCCGTGGTCGGCTTCGGGCTGAATATCAATCTCCACGCCAGCGCGCTCCCGGACGTGCCCCCTGGCAGCCTGCCGCCGACGAGCCTGGCGATCGCGCGCGGGGAGCCGATTCCGCATCTACCGACCGTCGCGGCGCTCTTCGCGGCGATTGACGACGCGTACGATCTCCTCTGGGCCGGGCGGGAGGAGGAGATTCGCGCGCGCTGGGAAGTGCGCCTCGCCGGGCGAGGCGAGATGGTGCGCGTGGTGACCGATAGCGGCGAGCGCACGGGGCGCTTCGTCGGCGTCGACGCGGACGGCGCGCTCATCCTCGAGACGGCGAACGGCCCGGAGCGCATTCTGGTCGGCGATGTGGCGCTCGGTCCACGCCCACGCGCCACAGCCGCGCCGGACGACACAATACTTTAACCTACTTTTAACATCAGGCGACCGCTCCGTTAACGGAGCGGTCCCATACTGTTCTCAGGTCGAAACGAGGTGTCGTAGATAAACGGCAAACCCGCTGAGACCGCCAAAATTGCCAACTCCTTTCTCTATCCCCAATCCCCTATCCCCTGTGGCCCCGCCTCCCGAGCGGGGCCACACCCCTTTAATGTCTCCCCCAGGCGGATACAGCGCGATAGCCAGCCGCGCCTGCTCGCAATCGAATGCGTCTATAACTCGTTGCTCAATCGGGGGTGGCATTGAAGAGGCGTGGCTGAGCCCCGACTGTACGCTCAGAGTTTGTGAATCTATCGGCGCTCGTCATGGTATCCTGCGCGGTGCTGCGGTACGGTCGGGCGCTCGGGGCTGGTCCGGGTCGCCCGCCCGGTGCGCGGAAAGGAGCGACAGATGGCTGCG
>JAABUP010007318.1_pt1 | contig 14933 bp, 5 predicted proteins | sample 5559201 | NCBI WGS metagenome assembly JAABUP01 (sample SAMN10711887, study PRJNA513373) | rock metagenome | isolation source: Antarctica rocks | place: Antarctica | reverse complement strand
GCGGGGCTGCCGTTGATGGTTACGGAGGGTATGGATTGGAGGTTTGATTCTGTTAGTTGGGTTTGTGAGGATAGCGCTGTGGATTCTGATGTTTCGATGGGCTTGGGCTGGTCTGCTCTGGGTGGTTCCTCTGTGGGTTTAGAGTCTGCTGAAGAGGTTCCGTTTGTGGCTTTAGTTTCTTCGGGTATGGTTTCCATTGGCGGTGAGGGCATGGATGATGGGTCTGGAGCTGGCTCGCCAATCTTGTCTTCTTGGGCACCGGCCGCGGCATGCCTTTCGATCACGCCTTCCACGCCTGCTGCGACGTCTGTACCATTGACAGCTGGAACAGCAGCGGCCTCTCCAGTAGCAGTCTCATCCGTCTTCTCACCAGCTTTGGCCTTCTCAGCTTTTTTGGCCTGGTACGCTTCTCTTTTCTTGTTATGCCTTGCCTCTCTCGCCTTACCCCTCTTCCCACGCTGCCACTTCTTAACTTTCTCCTTACGGAAAGCTTCACGCTGCTTCTTCTTATCAGCCGCCTTCTTCTTCTCCTCGCGCTTCTGTCGCTCGACTTTCTCGACCTCCGCCTCCTTAATCACACCCTTTGCATGGGCGAGATCGTATGAGAGTCCAACTTGGATCAGCTTATTCTGCCTGTCTTTGCAATTGGCCCTGATCACTTCCTCGACGGGTTTTTTGTATGTCCAGCGGCTGGCTGTGATTTTCATCAAGACATTGTAGGTGCCAGGGTCGAGCTCTAGGTCTGTGCTGACGGATCGACGCATGGAATAGTTACCGTGACTGCGTACAATGTAGTCTTGCTCACCCTCTTTATCAAGTCTGAAGTGAAGCTGAAAGATATATTGTCCTTCAAGCCCTTTGAAGTACCGGTCGTCCAGTTGGGACAATGTGATGACTATAGGAGTCCGTTTCGTGACCGTGATTTCAAATTTGGTATCATTGTAGTCTGCGGTCCAGGGCACATCGAGAGTTGTCCATTGTTGTGTGATTATCCAATCAGGTCCGAAAAGCCGAGTGCGATCGAAGCTGGAGTATCTTCGCAGCAGGTCCTCGTACGAGATCCAAAACATGCCATCGTCACCAAATTTATGATCGAGAAGCTGCATCCACTCTGCTGTCCACTGTTCTGAGCCGTCGCTCCACGCACCTCGCCACTCACCTTCGCCCCAAGGGTTTCGCACTTTGAGCAGCCTGTGTCCCTTGATCTCTTTGGCTTCCATGATGGAGTATGCGTGCATGCGGTAGATGTCGTTTCTTGCTCCGACTCTTGAAGCCACGTCTGAATCCTGCCATTTATCGAATGTGCCCGTTGCGCAGCTGAAGAGGAATTCCTTGTTTACTTTCATGATCTCTTCCGACCAGAATGTATTCTTGTCAAGGATGTCGGTGGTAAATAGCTCGGTAGTCACACCGCCTGTGAGGTCTTCGATAGCTTCTCTGTGAGAAGTCAGTAAATCTCAAATTGAGACGAAAGGAGTGTACTGGCCCTGTGAAGCCTCCATCAATAGCACTGAAATCGCCGTGTGCCTTAGCAAAGGCCTTTTCCAGCAGAGGTAGCCAAGTCTCATTCTCACTGGTGCACTGTGCGAAATAGAGAGCTTTGGACCCAGTTTGAGTGCTCAGGCGATACCTCTCCTCGGCCTCATGCCTGTTGACAGCCTCAAAAGTACGCTTTTCATCATCTGAACTCTCCCACCAATCCGAAGCGATGAGGTATAGCTTGTCGTCGATAATCGTTTGGATCCACTCCCCATCCCGATGGAACACGAAGCCATAAACGCCCACCACCTCATCTCTCGCAACACATATCTTGTCAATGAGGTCTTTGTCGTTGCAAATCGCACACAGCGCCGACAGGAACCAGCAGTCCCCATTGAATCCTTGACGAACATCACTAGCATTTGCTCCCCCTTGAAAGAACTCCGGTTTGTCGAAAATATCCGGTACTCTTTTTACTGACCTTGGGCAGTGTTTCTCATCATCGTCGAGGTCGTTTAGGCCATCTAGGCAGTCTCTGCGCCATCGCTTCAAGTCGAACTCGATATCGAAATGTGGGTCGCGGTATTTGTGGTTTACACGCCGACATTCTTTTGCAATCTTCTCCACTGCATGTTTGCATTCGGAGGTGGCTTGGTCGTAGGATTTTGCAGCGACTTGGCCTTCAACGACTCCTTTGGCGGTTTTGGATGCTTTGGTCTTGGCGTAGACGTCTGCTGGGAGGACACTATGGACTTTTCCTGGATTCTTGGTTGTGAACTAATTGGTGTGAGCATCTTCGTGGTTTTGAGTAGAGAATAGAGATACAGACCTTCTTCCAGAAAGCGTCGACGTTCCTTTGAGGTAGCTCTCGCCTCACTGTAACAGCGGGTTCGGGCGTCGTAGACTCAGGTGCAGCAGGGTTCTGCTCGAGGAAATCCTCAGCCTGCTCGTAATTCCCGTCCATCTCGTCGAAGCTGACGCGTCAGGCTCTATCAAGCTAGTCGACAAGCTACAAGGGGCTGGTTATCCTTGAGAGGCTATAGCGAGCAGGCCTCAAGGTGGTATATATGTGCGTGGGGGGGCAGGTTTCTTAGTAGCTTATCAGCGCAACCTCCGACGCATACACGACCCCAAGCTCGGCGCATGTCTGTAATTAAGCTCCTAGAGCTAGGGAGCTGAACGTTCATGCGGCTCATGGGGCGGCGTAGCCGGGGCGTGGTAGTTGGTGGTTGGTGGGTGCTAATCTGCAGTCGACGATCTCCTGCAGCCCCATACTGACAGGGCTGCACGGGCTGGGCATTTGAGCGTTTCAAGCGTGCCACATGTGGCCCCCAACAGAGCGGTGGAGGCGATGCAGCGACTTTCGCTGCCACTGTAATATGGTCGTTGGCTGCGCGATTTATGCACTGCCTGCAAGAGCGGAGATGGGCACCTGGAAAAATTGCGTGGGGACGTTTCATGGCTGTCTACTGGGCGGCAAATATCACGAACGTGATACAGGGCTGCTAGTGGGAGGCCTGAAAATATAGCGGTCTAGGGTGGCGGATGTGCCTCGAAAGGGGATGCGAACGAGGCCTGCTCACAGATACAACTTGCTCCTCACGAAACTGAACTTCAAGTCCAGCGACTGCACGGGAAATGCAGTCCGGAACCAAAGATACTGAAAGTTGGACCCAAAAGGAATACTGACCTTAGATGGGTATAGCGGTCTGGTCCAACATAGGACTACCTTCTCGACTGCAGAAGTAGCACCACCGCGCAGCGCAGAAACTTGAGGGAGTCATGCAAGAGGACTTTGGACACAAACTATAACACACGGTGGATACCGTTAGGAAAGGTTCGATCAATGCAGATTGGCAGAGCTTTACATTGTGGAAAAATATGATCCCGGGAAGAAGATCATATCTTTGGGCCTGTTAACCTGAATGGAAAAAACCGAAGGTTCTTCAAGATAACGATTCACTGTGATAAATTGGGTTGACACTGTATGGCCACAGCTCATCGTGTTAAGCGATGGCTCCCATCATACAACATTTCCCACCCCACCAACCCCTCCGCAACCCTCGTTGCTCTCCAGACTTCTCCTTCCTTTTCTCCCTCTTCTTCTCCCCCTTCCTCTTCTTCGCCTTCCCCGCCCTCTGCGGATCCGCGACAGCCTCAATCCTCCTTTTAACCCTCCTCCCTTCTCTCCTTGCTTTGACCTCCTCCCTGACCTTACTCAAAACGCTAACGTACCCAGTCGTCCCCATTTTCTTCTGTAATAGCGCCATAAGTTCTTGCGCATTGCCGACGAGTGTCTTGTAACCTTCTCCGAATCGTGGGTCGGTGGAGGATGGAGCTGCTATAGCAGCGTCGGTAAGATTGTGGAGGGGGAGGAGAATGGTGGCGATGTGGGGTGTAAGAGTTGGGAGGGGGACAGCGTTTGAGAGAGCGCCAAGGAGTTGGAGGGGTATCAAGGATGGGGATCGTAGGGTGAAGGTTCCTCGCTCGTTTTGGGGACCGCGACGTAGGATTAGAGAGGTTTGGTAGATTAGGTGGCCCAGAGCTGGCTTTGTGGTAATCTTGACGGGAAAATTCTCATCAACCTCGACTTCGTCTTCTGACTCTTTTTCCTCACCATACTCTATTTCGGATTGTTGATCTTTTAATTGTGGCCAAGCCATAGATGTCTGGGCCATAATTTTGCCTGAAAAGACAAGATTGCGGACGCTTTGGCTGGCTAAATCACCGCTGACGCCGGGTACGCGTAGTAAGCCGAGGGATGATCGTGTGACTTCGATGATCTCTTGTTCACTGAGTAAGAGGCCTCCGGAGCCTTTGAGAGGTACTGTAGCATCCTCGCTGCTGGCGTTGGTTCTGGCGAAGTCGGCGAAATAGGTCCCAAGCAACTTTGCAGATGATGTTTTTACCCAGGCGTGTGGGAATGATAAGCACTGACGGACGCTTGACCATATAGAAGCGGATTTTGTATCGAAGGCGCGTGTAGGGAACAACTGACATGTCTTCGCGAAGGTTTGGAGAGCGAAGTATAGCAGCTCCCAGTCGCCGTCTAAAGGAGCCTTGAGGTTGCTTTTTAGAATCTGAGCAACGTGCGACTGGAGCACCGGTATCTCCTTCTCGCCCTCCGCACCGTGGACGTCAAGATACATGCCATATATCTGAAGGGCAACTCGGACAAGGAGCTCCTCCGACCGATCAAGCCATCCACGGATCACCCCCAGAAAGGACAGAGTACGCTCGGCATCTGCACGCTCAAACAACCTGTTTAAGAGGGCACCAGCAATCTCTCGGCATTGGCTTGATTCATCGTTAACAATTCTCATGACTAGTGGAAAGAAGAATGTAGCGAGGATGTCCTGTACGAGGTCCTCTCCTATCTTGCTGATGAGGAGGTGGATAGTTTCGAAGATAGATTGGCGACCCTCTGCATGGGGGTATTCTAGACCTGTGACTAGATATTCCATCTGCTGCGAGAAAAGCTTTTTACTCTGCGGATACTCCATAAAGAATTGAACGTATGCACCTCGAGCCATGTCACGGGCCCCTCGAGTGTGATTGGTCTTCATGATGACGCGGACTGCGTCTATTACTTCGTATACCTCTGGTATGTCAACCTTGCGGGTCAAGACGGCTCTGAGAAAGTTGAAAGCCACACCCTGCTTGTCCAGCTCTTCCAGATCAGGTAAGATGCGCTTTAGAAGATAAGCGAGATCTTTCTTCTGTATGCCTTCTTTCTCATGGCTCTCTTTTGACTCTTGTATATGAACGTTAGTTCGCTCACGCAGCATAGCCGACACAAATTTCAGTGCTGCTTGCGCTACTTCGACATTGGTTGAAGTCGAGGCTTTGACTATCTTTACGCACTCGGCAACATAGATGGCTGCATTATTGTCGATTGTCTTTAAAGGCACTTTGACGATAATAGTGAGAAGGCGAAGCGCAGAAGCTTGGACCTCTTCGTTGGATTGAACAATAGCATCACCAATAATTGGGATGAAGCCCGACAAATTTGCTGGGGTCTGAAGGCCATCGTACTTCTGCAGTACTGCGCGAAGCATGTCAAGGGCGAAGCGAGTAAGCTTGTAGTCGTATGACGAAGTACTCTTACGAGAGCCTGCCTTATCAGCCCCCTTGTGATTCGACAAAAGTCGTTTGGTTCGATAATCCTCGTTCTTGCTCCTCTCGTTCGCACTCGTTTGCCCTGTTTTGTACACTTCTTGCATAATCTCATAGCAAAAAACAAGTACCCGTTGATTTTGGACAGCTTCGTTGCGTACGAGGCCAATGCCAATCCGTCTGAGTAGCTCATCAATCTTTTTCACCATCCGGAGGTCCATCTTGTCCTCAAGCAACGCTTGTAACGGTTTGATGAGTTGTACAAAGTGGTCCACAGTCGCAGTCTTCGCCACAAGCTCTATCGAATCGTAGCTTTTACTGCTCTTCACCTCCTTCATCTTGCTGATATACTCCTCTGCATCTTTTTCCTGCCCTGTTGCACCAAAGATATCGTCCATGATAATCGCGACGACTTGTGGAAGGCAATAGTCTAAATCACCTGGCTTGAAGATGGATGAAGTCGCCACCAATATTGAATGTACTGTGTAGGACAGAACATGCAGCTGATATCCTCTCGCAAGCGAGCTGCGCAGCTCCTTCAGGACGAAGCCGAAGTAAGCAGGGCCGATCAAAGTTGAGATCTCCACTAGAGTCTTTCGGGTCAAGTCCCTCGACTCTTGGGCTCGGCTACGGAGAATGTGACAAACATCTGTTAAGACTGGTGGTAAGCGGTCTTTGAGCCTCTCTATGGGTAAAATGTTGAGCAGTTTGACGACAGAGACCGCTACAGGCACACGCAGGCTGACAGTGGATTCATCTTTATCATGGAGGTACTTCTCAAGCGAAGGCAGAAGGTTATCAGTCAGGTCAGCCGTGAGCTTTTCATGTCTTGGCATGGTAGTCGCGAGCCTGCTTCTTGCACTGCTTGAGGCTGGCTGGTCGGCCACATCCAGGCCTTGTTCTACTATATGCGAAGCGCTTTCTTTATGTTCTGCGGCCTCGCTTAGGGCATCTATCACGACACCCAGGAGCTTGATAACAGTCTTCTGGACATCTGGCTTGCTTTGGATGTATCCACTGAATCTTCGAAACATGGCTCTGTATTGAGGCCATTCAAGCGAAAACACGAGTGCACCGGCTGTCACCACCGTTTCCGCGCTCAGATTGTGCGCACTTTCATCCTCGGCTTTGTCGAAGACGAAATGCTCAATCAGTGGCAGGAAGAAATGAGCTACATTTGTACTCCGAAGGCCACCCTGCTTCGCCTCAGCAGCTAAGCGTCGTAATGCCCGCATGCGCCTGTGTTGTTGGATATGGAGGATATTGCCGAAAAAAGATGCTTCTTCATCCTCAACGACAAGGAGAACAGCCATGTCGCTGACTTCTTCCCAATGAGGATTGTAGCGAATGAGGTGGGCCATGATGCTGAGATATTCTGTCCGAACTAATTCAGAAGACTCTGATACGCCAACCCGGAGAGCAGGAAGGAGTACTGATTTGATCAGTTGGAAAGTCTCGCTCTTCGCGTTCTCTGAATCTGCGACATTGGTCTCCACAAAACGGCGCAGAGTGAAGGAAGCGTTGGTCCTTATTGCCAGCTCCTCGCTGTCCTTAACATAAAAGAGCACGTTGTACAGGATAGGGCGCCACTGCTTTGCAGTAAAATCCTTGAATCCTGCCTCATTGATGGTGCTGAAAGCTCTTAGTCGCTCATCGAAATCAGGCTCGTCCATTTTTCTAGCTGAGAAGGAGTTCAAACTCGTACAAAGCTGTGCAACATCTTGAAGTTCAGCATCTCTCTGCGCCAGGACCGACATGACTTGGGAAAGAGTCACTCGATTCGCTCTATCTTTGAAATACCCAAATAGCGACGAAATCGTGCGGTAAATTCGATCTTGCAAGTCCAACGGCAACTTTGAGTCGACTAATAGTACAAAGTGCTGAACGATCTGCAGCAGCTCGCCTTTCGTCCTAGGACTGACTCGGTGCGAAGGCTGATCGAGGAGAAACGTACATATTTTAAGAAGATTCATCGCGTGAGAAGAAGCTTCGACTAGTGGAGCAAGCGCGGAGACAGTCTGTATCGTTGTACCCAAAAGCTCCTTACTTGGACTCTTCCGGAGGAGATTTCCAGCTCCGTTCAGGATGTTGTCGATATTTGGTTGTAATACAGTCTGAGCTATCATGATGTGCTGAGAAGCGTCCTCCGCGTCCGAGCCTTCAGCGCTTGAAGGCTTCGAGAGCTGGACGATCCTTTCCAAGATATTCTCAAAAACGAATAACTTCACCTCGTCTTTCGCCGAGGGGACCTCAAGACAATTGATGACAGAGCTGACAGCTCGCGCATCAGATTTTACTAGGAACATCACGGTGCTCCGCGATGAAGCCCAGGTCGAGAACAGTTGCAAGATACTAGAGACCGCTTGCGCTGTCTCAACTGGAAGGCTCTCAAGTCGTGGGCTTAGCACCTCCGAGAACAACGAGGGAACGTAAGGCTGCAGCAATTCGGCAGGACAATACTGGAATAGCAGATTGAGGCATTGCAAGCCACGTTGGCGAACTGCTTTGTACAGTGACACCTGATGGCCCTCTTCCTGTACTTGCTCTACGTTCTGATCCGGCGAAGCCAAAGAGCGAGCGGCTCGAATCAAGCAATGTAGCAAAGCAGTAGCCAAATTCTGGGTAAATGGTGCAAGACGGTCCCCAAGCGTATCGAGCAGGTCCTTCATCATGTTGACCAGGCCTAATTGTTTGCGGACGCTGACGAGCTCTTTGGCTAGTACTTCTCCATTCAATTGACCATCCTTGATAAGCTTCACGTCACTCAGTCGGCCAAGCGCAATCTGCGTGAAGTCTCGAAGATAGCTTTCATCGAGCCTACAGAGGGTCTGCAGGACAGCCTTTCGCTTCACAGCTTGTGATTTGCTACCGCTGCCAGTCCCTGCAATCATCTTGCCATAGAGCAGCCTCAAAATGACAGGCATTAACGCTGCACGGTGATCTTCTTGTATGGTACTATTGTGATCATCCGCCTGTAGGAAGGTTGAAATTTCATCTCTGAACCTAGCGTCATCAAGAAGATTTAGCAAATTCTCTTGATAAGGTCTAATCCCTTCGACCTTCCAAGTGAACAAAGCCCTGAGAGCAGATGTCTGGATGTCGACATTGCCATTGGAAAGCAGACCTTGCAGGGCTGCAAATACATCTGATGTTCTGTACAGTACTTTGGGGTTCTGAAACGACGCAAATACATCGAGCATGGCTTTCTGGTCTTTACGCTTCAGCCTTCGGGCAGTCAGGCTCTCAATCTGCATCAATGAAATTTCGGTATCCTCTGCCGATGCCTCAGGTTCTTCATCTTCAGTTGTATCTGTAGCCCATGACAAGAACAAGGGCACAAATTGTCGTGATCGTTTCTCTGCGACTTGCGGAACCGCCGATAGCACGCGAAGAGCCAGAGCAGGCGCGTCGACGACATTTTGCTGCAGAATGGTATGGGTGGCATCAAACTTGCTTTGTAGATGTTCAGAGGCTGCTGAAATCTCTTTGACATCTCGATCGATCAGTCTCTCAACATGAATTAGATTTGAGCACTGAAAAGATGTCAAGGATCCTTGTTGGGCTTGCTTCGAAGTGCTCCCCTCGCCGTCTCCTAGTCTCGGCTGAGGATCTTCCAGCCATCTGAATGCCAGCGTAGAAACGATTTCTTCCCCCTTTTTTGTTTCGCAGATTTGTTTCAAGGCAGCGGTGGCATCATTCCAGGCTTGCGAGAGCTTCAAGGTAAGCATACCAAAACAGAAGTGTGGTATAGCTTTCTGGAGACTTTGATCGGACGAAGCTGCTTCATACTGTGAAGCCATCTTGCGAGTCTGCATTGATATGGCTCGAGCCGACTGTAGATCCAATGAGCTATTCTCAATAGCTAGGGCTGTGGCGAGTATATCTGCATTTCCACCCTTCTGCTTCGTGTACAAAGCGTGCAGTATCCTGAGTGAGAGAAGGCGCAGTATGTGTGACGAAGAGTGAAGATTCGTCACAAGTATATCCACCATCGATTCAATGTCGTAGCGCCGGACGTCACTTGCTTGGACTAGGATGAGCACGGCTTCAAGGAAAGGGGGATAAGAGCCATGTTTCATGGCTTGACTGCAAAACAGGGCCAACTTGTCGGAGTAATGGACCACACGCGTGGGAGATTGATGGAGCAATGCTTTCAAGCCGGCTCCTAGGGTCAAAAGACTTCTTGGACTGATATTCGAGGGGGTCTGCAAGTCCCGATCAACCATTGCACCCAATGCGTCCAGTATCATAGTGGTGGATTCTGGAGAGATTGTCGTAAATTCCATTAACTCGAGGTAGCTATTACACTGAACAATCGATTCGTCATCATTAATAACATCCCTAAATTTTCTGACCATGTGCTCCTGCCATGTCGCAGGGCACACAGGCTTGCTACGTGCGCTCAGTCCAACGATTCTCGGAATCGCCATGCAGAGCTCAAGCTCCTCATCCTGCCATTTCGAAACCATGAACTTGGCAAAGTAAGGCATCAGTAAGTCTTGGAAGCGTTCTCGGCCTAGATCGCAGAAGTAATTGCAAAATGGTAAGAATTTTTGGGCAAGTCTGTCGTTTGCGATAGTGTTCATGGCCGTGCGAAATTTTGGAAGCATCAATTGTAGTGACGATGACTGAAGGACCACAGCAGCTGCTTTGTAAACTTCCTCGATGGCTTCGTTATCTGAAGTCGAACATATTTTAAGCAAATGCAATATGGAGTCTAACATCGGCGCCCAGTCTTGAACTCTGGTGCCTTTCCGTACTGTAGAAATGATGAAGAGGAGATGTCCACCTGTCCCTATTTTAAGATCATTCGAATTAGAATCAAGTACATGTGTCCCTTCAACTACAGTGTTTAGTATTGGTTGGAAGCTCTCTGAGTCAGTGTAATGTATCAGTGCCACCGTGACTCCATACACAATCTCCTCGAGCCTAGCGCGCTGAGATTCGGCCGAAGCCAGGAGACGATTGACCATGCAGTGATAGATGTAAGGACCTCCAGAAAACAACTTCCTATCAATACCTTTGATTGAATCAAAGAGAAGGGTCATGAGACCATATTTGTATAGCTCGACTTTGGCTTCCTGTCCTCCAAGCTCGGCCAGCTTGAGTATGTCTTCACATATAGCATCAACGATGATGTCAAGAGGCTTCCGGTCCTTTGCATACACCGTCGCTGCCTTTCTAACAAGGAACGACATTGCTTCCGCTGCAAATCTTGTTGTATGGAGCTTCTGTGGCTCTCTTCCCAGTAGAGGCGCCATGATCTCGAATACCGGTCTCAAATTCGGTACGAGCAAGCGCGAAAGGTATTTGAACAGCCATGCCAGACAGGTAAAGCTCCATTCAATGACTTCAACGTCCCCGTGCTTTGCCGCCAGAGAAGCCACCAGTTTCACAGCTTTTGAAAAGTGATATTCGAACCTCACACCTAGGTCGTGCGCAAAGCTGCTCAGTAGACCTAACAGAGGTCCTAATGATAATGCATCTTTTTTCTCAATGTAGCTCACCAGTGTGTCGAATACACGCTGATTATTGTGCAGAAGTTGAGGCAAGCTGCTGCACACTGGCTCGACCTCTCGGGTAAAAGCTGTGAAGTTCTCTGACAGGTTGAGGTCCCTCCACCGGTCGAGCGAAGCTCTGAAATACGAAGATGACTCTTCTAGATCACTTTCCCCCACCTCATTGCGCCGGCGCCTGCGAATGGGATCGATTTCGAGCTTTGCGATCCGCTGATTGAAGGACTCAAAGCGGTGCTTCCTTGTAGATGTAGTTCCCCCTTTTATCATTTTCTTGGGACGAGCCTGCTTCACCGAAGACATGGCTGCCATACAGTCTTGATCAGGTCTGGTCATTGGTCGATCGAGGAGACATTGATTCATGATGGCCGCTGTTGTAAGGTAGCAACACAGCAAAAAGTTTGTGGATTTCGGATAATATTCGGCACTCAAAAAGTTACCTTTAAACGCCAAGAGCTAGTGTCAGTGAAAGTCGATATGAAGATGACTATTGATATGGGTCCAACATTGAATTTCCAGAGCTAGCCAGGAGACAGAAGACCTTCTATTTCCAGCCTCTCTAGCCTCGTGACTAGGATGTCTACATTTATGTCATTGGTGAGAGATTTTGAGATCAATGTCTTATCTACAGTTTTATTATAGGGTATTTTACACCAAGTCTTATCATTGTTGCACGATTTTACTTTTCGCAAGGTCTGTATTTAGATCACCGCTAGCTCTGCTGCCCACTTCCATTCAGAGATCGAAGATCCCAAGTAGGTTAGATCAATCGGGCCTGCTTCGGCAAAACCAACGATATCAATATTTACCGCTTGATATTCGAGTCAAGTTTTTCTTCGTACCAGGATCTAAAATCTTTCACTAAATCCGCCTAGGATGGCCTCCAAAATGTAAGAATGGATATCCATCTAGTATCTAAATCTGAGCGACTTGGCCATGCCCTGAAACATGTGTTTATCCGCAATGTTTATAAAGTTAGCATTTGCAGAAAGACGTTCATGCATCCCAAGTTCAAACACCTAGAACGCTTCGGGCCTTGAACAGAAATTCCGAGCAAACTCGCTGACTGTCTGCCTTGCAGTATCGTTACTGGTGCCGTATTGGGTCGTTTCATCGAGGTTTTCGAAAAGATCTCAAAATTACATGCAAAGACCTCATTCTCTCTTGCCATTATCCTTGGAGACTTATTCGCGGACCCTGCCAACCCTTCAACGGAAGGTGAGGATGACCTCACATCGCTCTTGAGCGGCAAGATCTATGTCCCTCTATCAATCTACTTTACCGTTGGAAAGCACCCTCTACCTCAAAGAGTCATAGAAAGATTAGAAAACTCAGACAATGAGTTATGTCCCAATCTGTATTTCCTGGGCAAGCGATCAATTACGAAAACCTCGGAAGGTTTACGAATAGTCACTCTTGGAGGGTTACTGAGTCTTGAAGTCACTGCAGGGCTGTCAGCAGACAAGGTGCTACCTTTTCACACAGAAGTTGATGCTAAAGTGCTTCACGGAGCTAACTCCGCGAAAATTCTCATCACAAGCAACTGGCCTACATTAGTACATGCTAGATCTAATATAAAGCTGCCCGAAGGTGGGGAAGAGCCACCACACGAGCAATGCGTCGCGGATCTCTGCTCAGCCCTTAAGCCTCGTTACCACTTCTGTACCTCAGATTCGTTTTTCTATGAACGTGAACCATTCTTTCACCTCAACAGTGATGACCAGCCCGACACCTCATCTATCACTCGTTTCATTAGCTTAGCAGCCTACAACAACACCGCCAAGCAGAAGTGGCTCTACGCGTTCACCATGGATCCCAATGCTGCGCCATCTGTCAGTATGCCGCCCGGAACGACGGCCACTCCATTTAGTACCTTCAAGAAACGGCAACGCCTCCCTGACCAAGAGAACTCCTTCTCTCGCTTTAATCACGGTAACGGCCACCACCACCGACATGAATGGCCCAACAAACGTGCTAAAAAAGCCCCGCCAGGGCCCCAAGAATGCTTCTTTTGCCTTTCCAATCCAAACCTTGCTACTCACCTCATCACCTCAATCGCAAATGACGCCTACCTTACGACCGCCAAAGGGCCTCTCAGCACAGCTTCCACCTATCCAGCACTCGACTTTCCAGCGCATATGCTCATTATCCCACTCTCACACTCCACTTTCTTGTCCAGCATCTCGCCACAGGAATCGAAAACAGCTACGTACAATGAAATGCAGCGCTACCGTCACGCGTTACACTCACTTCTGAACTCCTCCAGCAACGGCGCACTAGGAGCCGTGACGTGGGAGGTCAGCAGAGCAGAAGGAATTCACATTCACTGGCAATTTTTACCCGTCCAGGCCGAACTTGTAGAGAAGGGGCTGGTAGAGGCGGCTTTCAAAGTCGAAGCAGAGAACGAGAAATATCCGTTCTTCAAGGAGAAAGATATTGGGGATGGCACCGATGAGACTGGTGACTATTTCCGAATCTGGCTTTGGCAGCCTGCCGAGTCTACTCCGAAAACGACCATCGCAGAAAAAGATGGGGACGGCAAAGATGGGGATGGCGGTAAAGCGGACGAGGCAAAAGGCGGAGATGCTCAGGGTGTGGAGAAATCAATGATGCTACCTCTGTCGGAGAATTTCCGATTCGATCTGCAATTCGGGAGGAGGGTGATGGCAAAGCTGCTAGGTCTTGAGAAGCGCATGCATTGGCAGGACTGCACACAAAGCGATGCTGAGGAGAAGAAGGACGCAGAGAAGTTCAAGACGACATTCAAGGAGTTTGACTTCTCTTTGGAAGAAAGCTAGATATTAGAAGCGTTGAGTGCTTTTTCCGAAATGCACCGTGCCTGAAGAAAGCTAGATACCAACAGCGTTCATTCGATCTTACGCAATACATCATGCTGATCCAGATGCTTCCCCTCTACGCAAGGCTCAATTGAGACTTTCACAGCCTGTTTACCTTCTAAAAGATGTGCGATCATACCCTACTTGAAGCGCGCCATTGGCAAAATGAATATTTGGGTAAGGTACGAGCTCTTATTGATCGATGGCCTTACACGAGCAGACCCTAGTCTAATTTGACCTCTGGCAAGCTGTGTTGTATAATAAGTAGAATGAACACTAGAGGCCATAGAGAAGGGCCGAGACATTTCATGTCGAGATACTTAGTTCTACTTGACGTTGCGTTGGCGCTCGAAAAAACACCACTGCTGGCACGGATCTGTCCAGATAGAGAGCTTAGGTCTTCAGGGAGGGAGATTCCGCGAAAGCCTGTAGGTTATCAATGGAGTATTGACAACAATAGAAACGACATTGAAAGGGCTGGTAACAATCTATCGTCTGCTTATAGATATCTGCGCAGTCTCCATTCAGCAAGAATGCTACGATTGCGGAGTAAAAGGATGCCACTTGATGTCGATGATGGGAAAATAGCCAACATCTGGAGCAACTGAAGCTGGACTGGACATAGAAACTGAGTACTAAATTCGAGGATCAAATACTTCTTGGGAGGAGGTGTTGTATTACAGTGCGTTTATTACATTCTAGCGGTTTGATACTTTACCTGAACAGGAGTGCCGCGATGCCATCGATATCTTCATGCCAATCTGACTACTGTTGTACACTCTTTTGTTAGACAAGTCGTGCGGCATTTCGCCCGGCTAAGACAATCATGATCGCAGCCAGGTTCTCTTTGAAAACGCGGCTGAACATCCTCTTTCCCTTGAATGATAACCATCCTCGCCTCGGGTTTCACCTCCGCACCTGTCTCCGAATGCCTCCTCTTTGGAGTCATTGCCTCTTCGACTGCTGTTAGCATTACAGATACAAA
>JAABUP010007316.1_pt1 | contig 14933 bp, 13 predicted proteins | sample 5559201 | NCBI WGS metagenome assembly JAABUP01 (sample SAMN10711887, study PRJNA513373) | rock metagenome | isolation source: Antarctica rocks | place: Antarctica | reverse complement strand
CAACGCGCCTTCGCCGTCCGCCACCCACCAGAGGCTCCGCACGCCGGGCAGATGAACCCGTCGGGCCACCTCAGCCGCTCCAAATAGGCCAGGCAGGCCGCATCGTCGGGAAACCATTCCAGGAGCTGCTGAAACGTCCGCGGATAGTCCACGCCACCGACTGGATGACTCAATACGGGCTCTGACATGCCCCAATACCACTTGACTCAAGCAGCTACCTAGTACACACGTACTAGGTTGCTGCGTGAGCCGGGTCGCTACTCCGGCACCGCAATTCCGGTTGCCTCAACCCGGCCATGGGTACAGCGTGTCCAGCTGCCCGAAGCTGGCGGGCCGGCCGTCGGGGTCGTAGATCACCTCGCTGTGCTGGTGGGAGCCTGCGGCGTGGGCGATCGCGGCCAGCACCAGGTCCAGCTGCTCGCGGCCCAGCGATGCCAGGGCGTCGCTGAGGTTCACCTGCACCTCGCTGGACCCGATCGAGGCGACGATCAGCAGAAATCTGCGTTCTCCGCCGGAGTAGGCGCCGATGTTGTCCGGGATGGCGGCCAGGTCGATCCAGTAGCCGCCGTCCTCGCCGGGACGGATCCAGGGGTAGCCGGGCTGGGCGAACCGGCCACCGAAACCGCGGATGAGCAGCTCGGCGGCCGCCTCGGTGGTGTACATGCCTTTGGCCCACGCGCGCAGCGCTTCGGGTGTACTGGTGATGATCATCTGGCCCGCCTGTCATGGGTGTGGAAGTGCTCGGGTGCCGGGGGATCGGGGTTCATCGGTGCTGCGGTACGGGCGGAGCCTCGTACCGCGCAGTAGATCACCACCACCCGACACCCGCGGCGGAGGCACTCGCCGGCCGCGCAGCGATTGCGCAGCCCTGGCCGGGCCGGCTCGAGTGGTGGGCGGCTTCGGTGGTGTCGTGCAGTTCGACGATGAGGTTCACCCGGACCTCCTGGACGTGCTCGTCGACCCCGGTGGCGTAGTTGCGGTCGCCGGGGCAGACCTGCATCCGGCCGGCGTGGAAACCTTCGAGCACATCATCGGAGATCTGCCAGCTGACCGGGCCTTCGTGCAGGTGCTCGCGCAGCTGGGCGCGGAGCAGCTCGACGGCGGCCGTGGGGGTGTCAGCGTCTTCGCTCGGACCGGCGCTGGTGGTGACGTGATACATCGGGTGCCTCCTGGTGGGTGGGGGTTCGGGCCCTTCATGAACGGGAGCCGACAAGGGCCAATTACCCACGATAATGCATAGAATCGTCGGTAATAGACGCTAGAATCTGCCGGTGAGCGACCAAGTCGAGGACTCAGCCCGTGAGCCGGCCGCACTCGATTTGTTGCGCCCCGAAGCCGACGACAGCCTGGCCCTGACCCTCGACGGCGGTGACTATCCGAGCCTCGACGAGCAGCGCTACGTCACCGCCGCCCGGGCGCCGAACACCCTCCGCGGGTACAGATCGGATTGGGCCGAATTTCGCACTTGGTGCGGCCACGCGAACGTCGACCCGCTACCGGCCGCGGCGTCAACCATTACCGGTTACCTGTCCATGCTCGCGGCCGCCGGCGCCAAGGTCGGCACCATGAGCCGGCGGCTGTCGGCGATCAAGTTCGCCCACCGCGCCGCCGACCACCCCGACCCGACCGACAACGCCCGCGTCATCGCCGTCTGGGAAGGGATCCGCCGGCTGCACTCCGCCCCGCCGGAACAGGCTGACCCGCTGATGCCACCGGAGCTGTGGGACGTCATCGACCTGTGCCCCACCGTGAAGAACTGGAAAACCCGCGGACGACCCGCGGAAGCGGACCTCGCGGGCCTACGCGACCGGGCCCTGCTGCTCACCGGCTTCGTCGGTGCGCTGCGCCGCAGCGAACTGTCCGCCCTGGACGTCGCCGACATCGCGGAGCATCCCAGTGGACTCGTGCTGACCCTGCCACGGTCCAAGACCAACCAGCGCGGCGACCGCAGCGAACTGGTCGTCCTGCCTCGGGGGACCAAAACCGGCCGCTGCCCCGTCACCCTGCTCAAGGAATGGACCGAGCGGGCCCAGATCTTCGACGGGCCACTGTTCCGGCCGGTCAGCAAAGGCAACCGGCCACTGGCCCGCCGGCTGTCCGAAGGTGCCGTCAACACCCTGATTCAGCAGGCCATCACCCGCAGCGGGCTCGAGGGCGACTTCAGCGCCCACAGCCTGCGCGCCGGGTTCGTCACCTACGCCCACCTCCGCGGTGCCTCCGACCGGGCCATCGCTCACCAAACCCGCCACCGCTCGCTGGCTACCGTGGGCACCTACATCCGGATTCACACCGCCTGGGAGGACAACGCCGCCACCCAGCTCGACCTGTAGCCCCTTCGCTTGACGTAACGTCCATTATTGGTGAGATGCGTTGTAGTCCAACAGCTCTCATTGCTACTTGGTCAGGCGTTTCTGTCACCGGAGAATAACGCCGCGAGTCTGGGCACCCTGTCCCAGGGGGATCACCTCCTCAAGGTTGGAACGCACAAGGAGATCAAGGTCCAGCACATCCGAACCGAGATAGATCGCTTTCACCGAAACCGATTCGGCCATGGTGAGTCGCCCAAAGCCGGAGGTGGTCAGTCATGCCGTGGAACTCTGAACAGCTGGGCCGCACCAATCAGAAGGTCGGCGTCTTCACCGCTCGCCAACAGGCCACGATCTCTGTGGTTAGCGGCCTGGTGCTCGCCGCGGTGCTGTGGCACGTCACGGTTGTCCTGCTGGCTGGCGTCCCGTTCGGGCGGGCCAGCGGTGACCCTCCGGGCCGTGATAGCCGTGCACCCGCTGGGCGCCCTGAGCCCGCAGTACGAGCCGCCGTCGGCTGGCCGGGCTCTGAAAAGGTCTGGCTGGGCCTGCTGGTCCTGGTCGCCGGCAGCTGGATTGGGTTGCGCCTGTGGTTGTCCGGCCGACGGACGCAGCGGCGCCGCGGTGTAGTCCGTGAAGGCATGTTGGTTGAGTGGCTGGGCTACCGGTGTATGCGGCGTCGTACTGATCGTGCTCACCGTCCGGTATCCGTCGGTGTGGTGGACATTGCTGCTGTGGATGCTTGCGGCTGGTGTAGTCGTCGGTGATGCGCGCGAGCAACGAATCCACAGGTAGCTCATCGCTCTCTCAAGAACCTGATTGAACCGGCTACTCACCCGGCCGAGCCGATGCGACTTTTACGGCAGAGCCGCGGGAAGGCCGCCGGCTTTCAGTTCAGAGATCAGGTCAGCCTTCCAGTTCCCGTTGGGGTATGGGATGTAGGCGACGCCAGCTACGTCAGAGGGCGGTTCGACGCCGGCGTTGATGACCGCGACCTTGTCCCGGCCAAGTTTGCCGATAAAGTACCCCATCTCGTACACGACGTTCTGACGCGCCCGCTTCTGCACCTCACCTCTACCGGCGACGCCCCCTTCGTCATCGGGAGTCAGGAGCACTACGGCATAGCCGCTGTCCTTGGCATGCCGCTCGAACTTCTCGATGATGGTGTCGCCACGGTTCGGTTGCTCGTCCAGGATGGTGACCTTCGTTCCAGCTGCAGCGGTGGCCTGCTCCAAGAAGCGGGCGATGTGATGCTTGGCTTCACCATCGTGTCCGTGGACGAGAAAGATGGTCCTCGGCGGTTCGGTTCCTGCACCGACGGTCGTTGCCGTCCCCCACTGCACCGCGATGTGCTGCATGTCCTCCGACCCGTAGTTGTTCATCTTCAAGTTCGTTACTACTCGGCGGTCCGTGAATCCCCGAGGGTCGGCCACCTCCACGATGTCCCCGTCGAAGATCTGCGTGGCCACGTCGAAGTAGCCCTTGCTGGCGTGGATGATCGCCCGACTCTCGGCTCGACCCTCATTGCCGGTCGAGTCTTGGTGCACGATGGTGACCGTTACCTGCTGGTCGGGCATCATGTTGAGCGCCATGGCTTCTCCATCGCTTTCATTCTCTGGTGGCAGATCCGGGGTCTTTCCGGTCCATATATCCGTGCGCGTGGCGTTCATTGACCTGTACCTCGTCCAAACGGCGTCGAGGTAACCCCGGGCATCGTTCACGCCGGCCAACCAAGCGAAGTTCCCGGGTCCGATGTGGACCTCATACTTGCCAGGGTGATTCGACTGCGATACGAGCGAAGGATGCTCGTGCATCAGCAGCTCCGCGGCGGCCTGAACGGTCATCGAGGTAATACCCGCTCGCTGGTAACTGCGGCGGCTCAGCGTCCGGGCCGCGCGGTCGTTGAACGGAACCCTCTGCTGTGCGAATTCATTCGGATCGTTGGGAAGCGCCTCTTCATCGGCGGCGAACGATGCAGCTAGCTGCGCGACCGTGTCCGCGGGGTTCATGGGACCGGCCAGCCGTAGGCCGGCAAGTGTGAGGCCGACCTTTTCGCCAGGCTGCGGCAACGTGGAAGCGCCGGAGTTTGCCCGCCAGATGAAGCCGTAGCCCTCGCGGGTGCCGTTATCGATCGGAGCTGGTAGGGCCATGAAGAGCTCCTCGGCCGAGTAGCCCTTCTCGTTGAGAGAGCGCACTACGAAACGCCACACCGGCCACGTCGCATCGTCGGAGCGGTTCTCTTGGACCACGGGCCACAGGATGGCGTTGAACAGGTGCAGGTGGAACCCCGACGGTGACCACCTTCCGCGCCGCATTGTCGATGGTGGAATCAGCGGGTTCGGATTCTCCTCAGCATTCCGCATCCGGCGAAGTACGCCTTGAAGGAAAGCCTCGTCATCAGCTGACATACGATGCCTCCAACGCTCGGTAGATGGAGCCGCGACCGACACCAAGAGTCGAGGCGATACGAGAGATGGGGGTACCCGCAGCGACCATGGCCCGGGCCGTGGCGATTCTGTCCGGCGTCATCACGGTTGGCCGACCGGGTGGTTTGCCACGGGTGCGGGCGGCTTCCAGGCCGGCCATGGTGCGTTCGCGGATGAGGTCGCGTTCGAACTCGGCCAGCGCTCCCAGGAGCGAAAACATCAGGCGGCCGGATGGTGTAGTGGTGTCGATTCCTTCAGTGAGGGATCGGAAGCCCACTCCCCTGGTTCCGAGGTCGGGGACGGTGATCAGCAGGTGGGATAGGGAGCGGCCGAGTCGGTCCAGTTTCCAAACGACGATGGTGTCTCCCGGCAACAGCGCATCGAGGAGCTTGTCGAGCTGGGGACGGTTGGTCAGGATACCGCTGGCGTGGTCGACGTAATTGCGGGCGCAGCCGGCGGCGGTGAGTGCGTCGAGCTGGAGCGCCGGGTCTTGCTCGGTAGTGGAGACCCGGGCGTATCCGAGTAGGTGTCCCATGGGGTTGATCATGTCCGAAACCACCGACAGTGGGTTGCGGACACTCTTGTTTTCGGACACGGATTTCGGACCGTCTACGGCCGGGCGCGTCGTGCCCGCAAGGTCGAGTGTCCGAAAGGATCGTATTCGGCCACAGCATCAGTCCTGGGCCCCCATGCGGCACCACGTTGGCCGGGAACCGCTACTAGCTCCTATGACAGGACTGAAAGCGGAGTGTCCAAAAGTCGCGCACAGAATGAAGCGGGTTGTGCCGTCGAAGGCGCGCGTTCTCTTTCGTAACCAGCTGACTTTGTTGCTCTAAGAGGGCAGTCAATGCGCTTATTTGCAAGGCTAGTTGATCCACCATACAATCCCTCCTAGTCCGATCTTCTATACGCTCTATGCTAAGTTTGTCATTCTTAATGCGATTGCAGAGAAAAATCTCTCTATTGGCTAAACGAAGCTGCCGATAGGTCTCCAGTTGAAGCGTTCTGGCCGCAGCTGCGCGGACAGCCAAACTCGAGACCAATGAGGATGCGATAAGGATGAGCAGTAGGCACCAGTTTGCTGGCTTATGCCATATGCCAAGTAACCACAGCAAGACCCAGATGCCGCTACCCGCGTAGAGTATTTTGTACTGCTTCCTATCGATAGCAGCGCGGCCCCAGCCGTTTCGAAAAGTCAACGTGCCACGAACGTTTTCACCGTGTGAGGCAAGCTCGTCTGCCCATAGTGCAGCGCCAATGAACCGTTCCGGGAGAAATCCCGGCGCGCGGCGGCTTCCAACGCCTGCGTCGCTCCCAAACCGGATTTCGTCTACTCGCTTCCGCCCCTGAGCGGCATCGACATCGCTTTCGAAAGGCCAAACATCTGAACCATACCGATGGTTTGCCAAAGATCGTATGACCATCGAGATAACGAGAACTGTAACCACGACCGTGAAGATTAAGAACTGCCACCCATACTGAAAGATTGAATGAAAGGGGTGACTTTCCGACCCGGCAAGTAAGTAGAACGCGACGCTTGTCCCCGCCGTGCCAAATAACCCTAGTATCGGGATCACGATCAATGCAATGACCAGCTCGATGCTGACGGCGGCATCAGATCCGTCATATGAGGCCGTTGGCAAATGTTTGCGGAAGATTGTATACAGGAAGCCAAAGCCGAGAATTGGGGCCATTACTATCACAGAGATGGGGGAAATAAATGCGAGCAGTAGTACCCGGATGTATCCCCACACTTGAGCACGCCCAACTGGTTTCATATGGACTATGCGATTAGGCGCTGCATCTACCAAGTTCCACCATTTTGGCTCTTCGCTGGCCGTCGCTGATGACGCTGGCTGTCCGGGTGGCTCGTTCTGCGCGTGAGTAGGGTTCCTGGTGATCATCGATTCCGCCTTGGGGTTGAATAGGGCGGTCTGCTGTCATGCCTCTTCGGCCCTGATTTGATCGTAGCTGCCGGCGAGGTAGTCCAGCAGTGCCTGGCGAAATTCGGGTTTGGCGAAGAACGCGCCGAACAGCTCACCGTTGGCCTCGTGGCGGTCGACGATAGCGTCCTCGGCGAACTTGTCGAGCACCACGCGGTACTGGTCCCGGTCGTTGTCCAGGGCGACGACGCGGAGCCGCTCGTCTTCCTTGATGGCTTGCAGCTGTTGTTCGAACCAGACCTTGTCGGCGTCGGTCAGGTTCATCCCGAACCGTTCGTTCATGTCGAGGATTAGCTGAGACAGCTTCTCCAGCGGCGACTCGTACTCTTTGCCGGTGCCGCCGCCAGGCAGCGCCGTGCCGGGTTCGGTGGATCCGGTAGCCAAGGACAGGTTTTCCTCTTGCCCGCGGGCTTCGGTGCGTAGGTGGGTGAGCAGGACGGCGTCGCTGATCTGCGGGAGCGGATCGTCCGGCGCTTTGGGGAGTAGCGACAGCAGCGCCCGCCCGTACAGGTACAGCGATTCGAGGTCCCGGTCGGTCCAGGGCATGACCTGGGCCAGGAAGGAGTAGGCCCGGATGTAGTGGTTCACAGCATCCCGGAACACGGTCTGGTCGTCTTCGTCGAGGTCGGTGAATCGGGTGACGGCCGGGGTGAGGTTCGCGTAGATGGTCTTCTGGTTCGGGGATCCGCCGGCCAACAGGGCCTGCACTGCGGCGGCCAGCTCGTCAGGGTGGATGACGGCGGCCTGTTTGATCGTCGTTTCCAGGTTGTACAGCAGGTTCGGGTCGGTCGGCGTGGCCGTGGTTTCCTCGAAGAACGGCTCGAACGCTGTCTGGATGTCCTCCGCCTGGTTGGCGAAGTCCAGCACGAACGTGTCGGACTTGCCCGGGTGGGTGCGGTTGAGCCGCGACAGCGTCTGCACGGCCCGTACGCCGGCGAGTTTCTTGTCGACGTACATCGTGTGCAGCAGCGGCTGATCGAACCCGGTCTGGTACTTCTCTGCCACGATCAGCACCTGATATTCGGCGCCGGCGAACCGTTTCGGCAGCTGCCCCTCCCCGAAGCCGTTCATCAGCGGCTCGGTGTAGGACACGGTGGGCTGGTCCGGGTCGGTGACGGTCCCGGAGAACGCCACCAGCGTCGCCAGGGCGCCCGGCCCGGACGTGTAGCCCATTTTCTGGATGTAGGTGTCGATGGCCTGCTTGTAGCGGACCGCGTGCAGCCGGGACCGGGTGACGACCATGGCCTTGGCCTTGCCGCCGACCTTCCCGGCAGTCTTCTGCCGGAAGTGTTCGACGATGATTTCGGCCTTTTGCGCGAGGTTCGTCGGGTGCAGCGAGACGAACCGGGCCAGCGCCGCGGAGGCCTTGCTCTTCGGCACCTCCGGGTCGTCTCCACCGGGTTCGCTGTTGGCCAACCGGTAGTAGGTGTCGTAGGTGGTGTAGTTGGCGAGCACGTCGAGGATGAACTCCTCGTCGATGGCCTGGCGCATCGAGTACAGGTGGAACGCGGTCCGCACCGCCGACCCGTCGGGTGCGGTGACCAGCTCCCCGAACAGCTCCAAGGTCTTGGGTTTCGGGGTCGCGGTGAACGCAAAGAACGACAGATTCTTTTGTGCGCCGCGGGCGGTCATCGAGACGGCGATCAGATCGGTGGCATCCGCAGCGTCGTCCTCCATCTTCGTCTCGGCGACCTCCGCGAGGGTGAGCGGATCCGCGATCTCAGCGGCGGACACGAAGGTTCCTTCCGCGCCGCCGGCCAGGATCTTTTTCATGTCCTTCATCGCCTCACCGGAGGTCGACGAGTGGGCTTCGTCGACGATCACCGGGAATTTCTGCAGCGTGGTGATGATGATGCGGGCGGTGTTCCCGGCCAGGGCCGTGTGGAGCTGGGCGGAGTCCTGGTCGATCTTCACGATCGTGCCCGGGGTGTGCTCGAACCCGGCCACCGTGGACTGCAACTGCCGGTCCAGCACCACCCGGTCGGTGATCACGATGACCTTGGAGAAGATCGGCTGATCCGTGGACAACCCCGTCGCCCGGATTTCATCGGTCAGCTCGGCGTCGGTGTGCGGGGTGTGCAACCGCGACAGGTGATGCGCGGCCCAGGCGATGGTGTTCGACTTCCCGGAGCCGGCTGAATGCTCGATCAGCCGGTTCACCCCAGGGCCGGCGGCGCGGGTCGCCTCGAGCACACTGCGGACCGCGTGCCACTGGTGGAACCGCGGGAACAGGGTGTTCCGTTGCCCGGTCTTCTTCCCGTCCTCGCCGTAGACGTCTTCGACGTGCACGAACCCGCCCAGCAGACCCAGCCAGGTGTCCGGGTGCCACACCTGCTCCCACAGGTAGGCGGTGTCGTAGCCGTCCGGGTTTGCCGGGTTCCCCGCCCCGCCCTTGTGGCCGGCTCCGCCCGATCCTTGGTTGAAAGGCAGGAACCGGGTGCGTTCACCTTGCAGCCGGGTGGTCATGTACACCTGGTGCGGATCGACCGCGAAATGCACCACCGTCCGGGCCCGGAAAATCAGGTCCGCCGGGTTGCGGTCGCGCTGGTACTGCTTCATCGCGTCCTGGACGTTCTGGTGCGTCAGCGGGTTCTTCAGCTCCGCCGTCGCCGTCGGGATGCCGTTGACCATCAGCACCAGGTCCAGCGAATCCGCTGGTTTGGACTCCGAGTGGTGTAGTTGTCGCACCACCGTCAACCGGTTCGCCGCGTATCGGTCCCACAGCGACTGGGTCAACCTGTTCGCTGGGGCGAAGAAGGCGACTCGAAACGCGACCCCGTTCATTTTCACGCTGCCGCGCAACACGTCTACCGTGCCCCGGAGATCCAACTGGCCCCCGACGTGCGCCGCGACCTTTTCCGTGGCCGAATCCACCCCACCGAGCCGCTGGATCAGCTGCTCCCACTCATCCGGCTGTGACACAGACAGAAACACCGCTAGATCTGCTGCATCGATACCAAGTGCACGCCGATATCGAGTCGGATCACCCCTATACCAGCCATTTTCGAGCAGATTGGTTTCGATCGAATCTTCGAACGCGGCTTCCGATACCACCTTTGTCACACCTGCACACCTGACCCATCGGCCGTCGAAACGTCAAACTGGCCGGTCACTGCCGCCGTAATGAGGGATCGCTTGAACTCTTGCATTAGTTGAATTGACGCCCTTTGCTGGGTAATGCCCTCGTCCCGTCTGGAGTACGCCTGATCTGCGGATGTCGACACCTTCGTCTGCTCAACCAAGTCGCGCAACACGATAGGTAAGTCCCCAATCGCGTTAACGCCGAAGTGCTGCTGGATCGAACCGGACGATGCGGCGGCGATCGACTGGCTTCTTCGATTCGCATTTAAAGCATGCATCAGATATCGCGGGTCAGCTTTAGCGTTCGCCCGGACGATCACTAGGTCGATCGCGTTCCAATCGTCTGCCCAGGCTGGAACTACGCTAGCCGCCCCTGCATCACCCGTACGGACCACGACGATATCGCCCGTATGCAGCTGCGACCTCGGGTGTAGCTGATGCCCGCGGGCTGATATCCGCACCAAACTTTTAGTTGAGATTGTTCGCTCTGAAACGTTCAAGCCCCGCAGGGTCGGTACTCCAGGTTCATCTGCGGAGACGTAGTACTGAGCCGGTTGTACCACAATGCCCACAACCGCCTCCCGAAAGAACCGACGCGCTGGAATCGCCGGGCCTTGAAGTAAAAGCATCCGAAGCCGCGCAGTCAGTTCGGCGTCACACAGTGCAGCCTGGCGAGCGCGTGACGCGATCACGTTGTCGATGCGGGTGACCTGATCGTCGAGGAAGTCAGCGATCCGTCGCTGTTCGAAAAGGGTCGGAACTGGAGCGCTTATGTTTGCGATCGCGTCGGGTGTAGCCCGTATGCGCGTCGCGCCTCGCGACTCCATCGCGATCTGGTGTTCCGCATCGGCGGAGTTCAGGAACCAAGCAATGTAACGACCATCAAAAACATCTGGCCGAGGTCGAAGCCGAAAGCAGTCGGCCTTAACCAGAGCTGGGCCCAGTGAATCCGGCGCGACACACGCGCGACCGACCGCATGGTTCTCGTCGCCAAGACCAGCGACGAGGATGTCGCCACTGGTCACAGCGTGCCGACGTAGTCCTTCGAAGTAATCCAGACCTATATACGCTTTGTCTGCATCACGGAACGACATGGTGCCGATGTTCCCCAGACGAATCACGCGTGCACCGTGATCGGCGTAGTGTTCGCTGGCGAGATTCGAGCCGAAGGGTCCGTCGATGATCGATTCGATCCCGCGGCGCAAACCGACGCGGTTCGTGGGGCGCGTCACGTTGCGAGACCCTGCATCCAACGCTGGATCTGTTGCTCCAAGTCATCGATTTCCGCGCGGATTTCGGTGACAGGGCGTGGGGGTGCGTAGACGTGGAACTGCCTGGTGAAGGGGATCTCGTAGCCGATCTTAGTCTTGTCGTGGTCGATCCACGCGTCGGGTAGGTACGGATGAATCTCTCCGATCAGATGCTTATCAGCCGCCGCGCGCACCTCCGCTAGCTGTGTAGCCGGTGACATCTCGAGATAACCGCCCGGGAGCGGGATGTTTTCCTGATCGCGCAAATCGGCATCCGGCTCGTACCCGTTGCCCTTCCTCGCCTTCGCCCGCTCGGCTTCTGGGTCGGTCGCAGCTGCTGCCTTGAGGATCAACGTGATCTGTTTGGCTTCGATACCGTTGTTCAACAGCTCTCGCCGTGCGGCGGATTCTTGTGTCCAGGTAGTTTGACGGAGCGCCTCGAGCCTTTCGGTGAGGTCCTTGGCGAGCACGGGCCAAGCTGCCTGCATGCTCCACACTCGGCGAAGCGGGCGTTCCACCGTTAGCCGAGCGAAGCCAAAGTCCTGGTTTAGTAGCACTTTGATCCGCGGATCACTCCCGTCGACTTCGCTGACCCCGGTGAAGAGCTGGGCGATCTCATCTATCGCCACGGAGCTGAGTTCCTTGCGTTTGTTGCCCAACGATTTGCGCATCTTGGTGCCCATCTCGCGGGCGTCGACGAGAGTGACGGTGCCACTGCGATGCTTTGGTTTGCGGTTGGTCAGGATCCACACGTAGGTGGAGATACCGGTGTTGTAGAACATCTGGTCCGGCAGGCCCACAATGCCCTCGAGCCAGTCGTTCTCGATGATCCACCGGCGGATCTCTGATTCCCCGGATCCTGCACCGCCTGAAAACAGAGGTGAGCCGGACAGCACTATGGCGATGCGTGACCCACCGCTGGCCGCGGAGTGCGGTTTCATTTTGGAGATCATGTGCTGGAGGAACAGTAGCGATCCGTCACTGATCCGCGGCAGACCGGCCGTAAACCGGTTGTCCGGGCCGGAAGTCAGCGCTTCAGCTCTGATCGGCTCGGCGTACTTCTTCCAGTCCACGCCGTAGGGCGGGTTCGCCAGCAGGTAGTCGAACCGGGCGCCGCGGAACGCGTCGTCGGCCAGCGAGTTGCCGGGCGCGAGGCGGTCAGGGTTGTCGCCACGCATCATCAGCTCGGACCGGGCGATGGCCCAAGTCTCCGGGTTCAGCTCCTGGCCAGTCAGTTCGACGATCGCGGCTGAATTCAGCTCCTTCATCCTTTGCTCGGCGATGGTGAGCATGCCGCCAGTTCCCGCTGCCGGGTCGTAGACCGTGCGAACCGGTGCCTGGCCGGCCAGAGCGTCGGTGTCTTCGTCGAAGAGCAGGTCGACCATGAGCCGAATGACCTCCCGCGGGGTGTAGTGCTCCCCGGCGGTCTCGTTGCTCATTTCGGAAAACTTCCGGAGCAGCTCTTCGAAGATGTAGCCCATGGCCTCGTTGGAGACCCGTTCCGGGTGCAGGTCGACATCGGCGAAGTCGCCCAATACTTGATAGAGCACCCCGGCCTTGTCGAGCTTGTTGATGGTCTGTTGGTAGTTGAAGGCGTCCAGCACCCGTGCTGCTTCCGGGGAGAACGCGGCGACGTAGGTCTGCAGTTGGGCGGCAATGTTTTTGTCGTCGGAGAGCATCGCGGTCATGGTCAGCGGGGACATGTTGTAGAACGCCAGACCGCCAGCGGCGCGTCGGAGCAGCGGGTCGGCGGTCGGGCTGTTGATGTCGAGTGTCTTGGCCCGCTCGACCACAGCCTGCTTGGTGGCCTGTAGTACCGCATCGAGTCGGAACAGCACCAACGTGGGCAGCATGATCGCCCCGTACTCGTGCTGCTTGAAATCACCCCGCAACTTGTCGGCGATCCTCCACAGGAACGCAACCTTGTTCTCGAACCCCGCTGGTGTCGCCATCCTGTCCTCTCGACGGCGGGTGGGAGACCTGAGCCAAGTCTCGTCGCACGTCCTGTCGGGAATGCTAGGCGAAGGGACGCTACCTATCCGGTACGCCCGGTTTCCACCGGTTGGTCGGTCCGGATGTGGCGGTAGATCGTCATTGGGGTGACGCCGCAGGATGTGGCGATCTCGGCCATGGTGAACTGGCGGGCGTTGTACATCCGCTGAGCCTTGCCGATCAGCTCAGCGGTCATCTTCGGCTTGCGGCCACCCTGCCGCCCACGGCTACGAGCGGCGATCAGGCCGGCCTGCGTTCTCTCCCGGATCAGCGCCGCCTCGTAGTCGGCCATCAACGCGAACATCCCGAACACCAACTTCCCGTGCGCGGTGGTGGTGTCCACGATGCCGTTAGTCAACGACTGCACCCCCACTCCCCTGGTTTCCAGGGTCGTCACGATGTCGATCAGATCGCGCAGGTTCCGCCCGAGCCGGTCGATCTTCCAGATGACCAGCGTGTCACCGGGCCGCAGATCCTCCAGGCACCGGATCCACTGCGGCCGGTCCACCTTGGTGCCTGTAGCAGTGTCCGTATAAACCTTCAGGCAGCCCGCGGCGCTGAGCGCGTCCAGCTGCATTTCGGGGTTCTGGTCCGCGGTGCTAACCCTGGCGTAGCCGATTTTGTCTCCCACGGGACAAGACCCTATCGAAAGTCACCAGCAGATCCAAGTTCCGTTACGGTGATTTTGCGGTGACTTCTGAGAGCCTCTCCCGAGCGTGACGGTGGTGAATTGCTCGTCAGCGGCCGGGCCTATCGCAGACGACCGTTATCTTGAGCTGGTTGACTACGGGTGTGCTCTGACCTGGCCTTTCTCGTTGCGGTCGTTGTCCGTGACGGGGGCTCGTGGGACTGCTGGTAGGTCATGAGCACGGCCCGATCGTTACTGAATGGTTGCCGCTGGGACCTGGTGCGGTCGGCGGTTGCGGATGCTCATGGTGGTTGCGTGCTCGTTGTTGGCCGAGTGCCTGCTCGAGCTGCCTGCGCAGTCTGTGGTTGTCTGCGGTGAGCTCCCGGATGCGGGCGGTCGCGGTCTCGAGACGGCGCTGCAGCGACGGCTCGGTGGTGCGCTGCCGCGTGGGGATCGTGCTGGTGGGTGGTTGACGGCCGTGGTCGCGGAGGCGCTCGATCTCGGCTCGAATGTCGGGCTGGGTGTAGAGCCAGGACCGCGAGACCTGCGCGCGGCGCGCGACAACCTGGTAGGTGACGGTGATGCCAAGCTCATCGAGCTCGTGCAGCGCCTGGATGGTCTTGCTGCGGGTGAACTCGTGGCGTCGTCGCGCAGCGGTGATCAGGTTTGCCGTGTTGTCAGTCCTCATCGACTGCCTCGGCATGGGCCAGCTCGTCGTCGGCGAGGGCGGTGATGATGTGGTCGAGGTTGTCCAGGACCTGGTGGTTCATCTCGGCCAAGCGCTGCTGACCACGGGCTTCGGCGGCGGTGATGATCTGGAGGACTTGCTGTCGGTGCTCATGGTGTTGGGGCAGGAACTGCGGTGTGGTCAAGAACATCGGACAGGTCAGGCAGGCGTTCGCGTGTGGGCAGGTCTTCTGCACTGGAAGCCCGCAGAAGCCGTTGGGCAGCGCCTGGGTCGCCCGGCTGATCCGTTGCTTGGCCCATGCGGCCTCGGCCAGCGGACCGGCGGGGTCCAGTAACACCACCTCGCCGTTGATGTTGACCTTGCGTGCCCGCTCCCAGTGCCGGCGGATCGTGGTGTCGCTGAGGCGGGCGTAGCGGGCGGTCATCATGTGCGAGTCGTGGTCCAGGATCCGCCGGACGACCTCCTGGGGGACGTCCCGGTTGATCAGCTGGGTGCCTAGATGAGTAATTCCAAGGGCTGATCGGCGCGTTGAACCTCAAGTCGGGGTGGAGAGTGTCCAGGCTGGCGTTGCTAACCCAACGTCGAGCAGGAGCTCAAGTGGACGCTGACCTGGACACTCTCG
>JAABUP010007315.1_pt1 | contig 14934 bp, 10 predicted proteins | sample 5559201 | NCBI WGS metagenome assembly JAABUP01 (sample SAMN10711887, study PRJNA513373) | rock metagenome | isolation source: Antarctica rocks | place: Antarctica | reverse complement strand
TGCATTTGCTCAGTGACACACTCAATTTTCAAAAGATTGAAAGATCTATATATAAAGTATGATTCTGTATACTCAGATTATAAAACTAAATTGTGATTGTAAAGTAGTTATGATATTTGTGATTTTTAAAAATCTTGAGCATTTCAAAAAAAGTGGTTTTCTGAGCATCATGAACGGCTCAGAGTTTTTGTCCCTACTGTAATAGGCAACAGTGAAACAGCTTCAGCAACTTCTTGTCAAGTAAATGATATCATTCAGAGTTGTATGATACACCATCAACATCTAAACTCATCTTACATACTGTCTAGATCTGAAGACATGCACACAAGTACATGTACTTTGAACAGCAGAGTGCCTTCAATATCTAGTGGTTGACTGTATTGAACATCTCAAGCAGGTGTATGTGAACACTGTCATGAACCTTTCTCTCTTGCTTTCTCTCTATTTTACTTCTTTATTTACAGAGAAGAGGAAAATAAACTACTCAATTAATAGTGCTTGTACTTCTGGCTAGTACTCTGACACTCATACTATACCTATGTACATACATAACAAAACGGTGCTTGTAAGTTGTACGGTGGTGTCTTTGAGAGCTTACAAGACGCTTCGGCACATGTCACCCCGAAGCCCCAAGCGCACATGCAAGGCACCTCGTACATGTACGTAAGTATATGCGAAGTACAAACACCAAGCAACGTTGAGATACAACCCTCACCCCGCTTTTACACCCGTCATGGCATGCCCAGTGGATTTATGTACTTGTGCCTGCGCAATGATGGCTACTGCTCTTGATTATTATCAAACACTGAAATGATGAAGGACTGAGACCTTTGTCAACTTATAACAGAATCTTCCTCACCTTGCGCTGAGCTATAACAAGCTTCTATAAGAGTGTTTGCTCTGACGCTTCTTGTCTCTCTTACTGTGTTCTGCTCTTTCCCCTTCGGACGTCAGAGACGATGCTCACGTTTCTGTCCCTTTTGGGCTGTTTTGGGACCGCGGTCATAGTCAGCGGTCAATCCTGTCCTGATTATCTTGACTACTCCAAAGCGTATCATCCTCCTTTCTCGGGGGGACGGTACAATTTGTCCTACCAGCGTCCGAGTGAGGCGTGTCGAACATTCATTTCTCCAAGTGTGGAGGATACAATCACACGTCTTAATTCTAGTATCACCGATCGTGATCTGTTCCGCCTGTTCCAGAACAGCTTTCCAAATACCCTGGATACTGCCATCAAGTGGAAGGGATATGCTGCCGGTACAGACGAGGAGTTGACCTTCGTCATCACTGGCGACATGTACGGTGTTCACCAAATAAAGTCCTTGCAGACTAGTGAGACCTGCTAATGCTGCCTGACAGCAATGCCATGTGGCTGCGGGACTCGGCGAATCAGATGCAGTCATATCTACCTCTGCTCAACGCGTCGTCTTCCAACGACTCTATTGCATCTTTATACCGTGGTGTGATCAACTTGCAGTCGAGGTATCTTCTCACGTCCCCGTACTGCAATTCCTTCCAACCGCCCGTCGAGTCTGGCATTGCTCCTGCAAACAACACATCAGCTCGCGATGATATAGTCGTACCGGCATACAATAACCGATCTGTCTTCGAGTGCAAGTACGAGCTGGACTCTCTGGCGGCTTTCCTCGAGGTCTCTACAAATTATTACACCGCAACTCAGGATATCGATTTCTTTCGGAAATATCAATGGATCGATGCAATCAGGACGGTAATGGGTGTTGCCGAGGCCATGATGACCTCAACATATGCGAGCAATGGCAGTGTCAATATCAGTCCTTATACCTTCACCCGCGTTACCAGTCGAGCGTCGGAGACTCTGGAAAATGATGGGCTGGGCAATCCCGTCCAAGAGAACACTGGCCTCATACGTTCAGCTTTCAGGCCTTCGGACGATGCGACAATCTACCAGTTGTTAATCCCTGCGAATATGATGTTTTCTCGTTATCTTAATTCCACTGCGCAGATTATGCGGTCCCTTGGCGGTCAGATTGACCTTGCCAGTAATATGTCGAGCTTAGGCAACCAATTGAGAGACTCTATCAACAAATTTGGCATTGTGAACGATCCAACGCACGGCAACATCTACGCATATGAAGTTGATGGGTTCGGCTCACGCAATCTGATGGACGACGCCAATATCCCGAGCTTGCTTAGTAGTCCGTTTTTCGATTATCTCGGCCCGAACGATCGGGTCTATCAAGCAACACGCGGTTTTCTACTCAGTCAAGACAATCCGTACTTTATGCGTGGGCCTGTAATCAATGCAATAGGCGGAGCGCACGACGGACCAGGCTATGGCTGGCCTATGGCTAGTATTGTACGAGTCCTTACGTCTGACAATGATACCGAGATTAAAGCCACGTTGAAGGAAATCATCAGCAGTACAGATGGATTGGGTAGGTCGCTGTAGGGATCTTAAGCTCACCACATGGCTTACGTTCATGATTCTAGGCCTCATTCACGAGAGCATCAATACTTTCAATCAGTCGGACTGGACTCGACAATGGCAAGTCGCGAGCTTTTGGGCGATCTCTGCGACGGCTAACAAATCAATAGGTTTTCTTGGGCCAATGGTCTCTTTGGTCAGATGATACTTGACCTCAATACAAGAAAGCCAGAGATGCTGAAGGAAAGTTACCAATAAGCAGTTGTGTGACATGTGTAAGTAGAGTACAGTTTTCGTGAGACTGGGTTAGGCTGGCCGTCGGGTTGGGTTGGATGTATGAAGCGTGCGTCGTGCTGTCACGCCAGTCTTCAGTGTATGGTGCGGACAGGATGAACACTGGTGATTTGATCTTACCAATGGGGTCAAATTCTTGCCCGTGCATGATGATTGTGTGGTAGCAGGCCTCACCATGTCAACCTCACCTCGCATTAGGTGTCCAGGCCGATGTTCGTCCAACGTCTATTAGGTATCTACTGCTGGAGCGTGCGCTGTGGTATCGTGGGATTCGTGAGAGTGTGATGGTGATGATTTATTGTTGGAGTATGATGTTTGGTAACTTTATGTGGGTTTATATGAAGGGTCGTTGAACGTCTAAGAGTCTCAACCTTTCAAAGTCTGCGTTGTGCAGTCATGATAAGCTGACGGGTATGATGATGATGACCCGGAACATGGGTGATTCCGGTGAGACAGTTTCGTCGAACGTCCAAGGGGTATCTACTGTTGAAGGCGCCGTCATGCTGTCATGGTAGCCTGAAGAGTACATGTGTGAAGGATATGGTCAGTACCTATAGGTAATAGTTGACAACGGTGGAACGATCCGACAAACTACACTGCAGCAATTTATGACATGAAGAGCTTTTGCAGATTGCACTGCGTTACAAGAAGTAATGCTCGGCGTAAGTGCAATTCAGGATGCTGTAGTGTAATCCCTTTGTATTCTCAATTGGTAATTTTGATGAGCAGTAATCTCTCCTCCATATCCAAGGATCAGACACTGCAGACTCGACCACATTACTCAAGTCAGGAAAAGTATTAGAAGCTAACGAAAGAAGCACTTTTATGCTCAACGACCCGGTAAGACGTAAGGAAAGATCGTTATAATGGTACATTGTTCGGAGAGGCGGTTGACAAAGGTTATGTGGTGATGGCAGTAAGAAACTCATGGTAATCCGACCCATTGATTCGCTGCGGCTTTCGTTCCAAGGGCCCCTACCTAGTCGTGTTACAAAGTTAGACGTAAGAAAAAGCTAGAGCCCTGTCCAAACAAGGAGATCATTATAGTGGTATCATTGGAGAGAATCTGACATCATGATGAAACAAGCAGTCGAGATAGCATTGACGGAAAGTGGACTAAACTGCGCAAGAAATACGTAAAGGGAGGCTTAAGCGTTCTCAGGCGTGGCGGACTGTGACGGAGTCTCTGAGCTTTCGGCGACAATATCGGACAAACGCATCTTCTTCGTTCGTGGCTCCGAGTCTCGCAACTCAACGATCTCGCGCTCGAATTCGTCTAAACGCCTCTTCAGATCGTTCTCCCTTCGATGCGCCTCGTCCAGAGCACGCCTCAGCTGGTCATCCGATTCCCGCGACATAATTTCCCCGTTCCTAGCATTCGCATCGCTGTGTTCCAGCTCTGCGACTCTGCCGCGGAAGAGATCATTGATAACCTCCAGCTCACTGACTCTCGTCTTGAGCGAAGTATTGGCAGCCAACAGGCCTTCGTACGTCTGCGGTGGTTCGAGGTGTCGGTCATTCAACGAGGTTATAGACCCAGGCGATGGTTGATTTAGATGGAGGGCAGGAAGAGATGTCGAAGGATGAAAGCCATGGTCCGAGAACGAGACGCCATCAAATATATGTTGAGGCGCGATATTGGAGGGATGATGAAGCGTAGGAGTGTCGTTTCGCGAAATGGGCGAATTGGAGCGATCAGAAGCGCCAGAAGAGGTCTTCTGTGACGTCCGTCGATGGCTGAGATGTCCTGGTGGTGGTGTACCGGCATCCGAACGTGATGCTGAGAGGCCGCTGCTGTCGAAGAGTGACTGTGGGCAACGTGTCAGCCTCCAGATCGGGAGTTGAAGTTGATAACGCGGTAGAGCATACTTTCTTCTTTGGCCCTTGTGCGGTGCTCTTGACGCGATTCCGACTCTTGATTACATCGGTTTTGAGGCTTATCGGTCGAGGTCTGCCATGCAACTTAAGAAAGAGGCCGCAAGCATTGCAAAGCACTGAACCGATTTCATCTCTCCGCCAAAGAGGTGTGGTCGACGTCGCGCAGTTTTGACATACTGGCTGTAGATTATCACCCTGATTGTCAGTAAACGCAGTCATGGTATTTGCGATGCGATAAGGGATCCGGCAGCGGACTTTGGCGATAAAGTGTACTTTGTACAAGACGAAAAGCCGGGAGATGAACAACTCACAGGGGTATTGCCTTGACCACCAGTAGTCGCCGCAGGAGAGGAGGTAGCGTATGTCATGCTGTGACCGACATTGTATGCCCTGTTTGCCACACCATATGGTCAGCGTTATGTTGTGCTCGAGCTGTACAGGCACGTCGATAACGGAGTCTTCGGGACAGATAGCAAGTCAAATTTATTATGCGCGCGAAAGAAAAGCGTGGACAAGCGTGTAGGGCGATTGAAGGGAGATCAACGCACCTCAAGTGTGGAGAAGGCTCGGACGCGATTGAAGCCAGGGCTGAAAGGCCAGGGAGTGAAAGGTGTGGGTTGTTGATGTTTTGATGTTGAAGGAATGCGGAAGAGGACTGGGTCGAAGTCGATGATGGCCTTGAGATGTCGTTACCGAGTGGAGGCAGCGGCGATGGCGCCCTATCATCTGCTGATGGAGCCGTGGTGAAAACTGTCAGGTCTCGAACCTGCTGTGATGATGGTGGTCGTAACGCTGGATCGATGGGCGATGCCCGATAGATCAGTGGAGCCAGTGCTGAAGCCGTGATGACAATGCAGTAAGGCGATGATGACTTGTGCTATGGTTTTTTCTGCCGATTAGATTTCTGGCGTATCGTTGGAAGTTGCGATAAAGGAGCGAGGATTAAGAATAGGTTTTCGCGATATTGCTGCCACTCAGTGCAGAGGTAAATGAACGACTGAGCGAAGGCACGGGCGTATTAGTGTACAGTACATGTGGTATTACAAGTCAGTCAGACGGAGGGAATGGAATGCCTCAATTGCTGATGCGTCAAGAAAGGGCGGGAGGGTATGTAAGGCGTAGGATAAGGGGTTCCAGGGGTCAATTACGGTAGGGTAAAGCATGCATAAGGTGACTTCTATAATTATGTCCCCAAGAAGCGCTGTCCTCAAGCTGGCTACAGGGAGCAAGGTAGGAGGTATCGAATCTGACAACGAAAGGGGCCCTTTGATACAGAGGACATACAATGGAGAGCCAGCCCCTTTCTTCAGTAGACAAGTGATTGTGCTCAGTACCCTACGACGATAAGCTTTTATCTTCGCGCAAGGCTGACAAGGACGCCAGGACACGGAAGCTGCTGTGGCTTGTGTCTCCCGTAAGGCGTAAACAGGCGATAAATCTGCAATTATTTTACCATGCCATTCTGCAATGAAATCCTCATTCTGCAATCAGTCATAAGATAGTAAAGTAATCAAGTTGAGCCCGGTAAATAGTCCGTAGCTCCAGTCAGATGTTTGCTCTCACTACGAAACGTCCTCATACAGTACATGTAGTGGAACACCCAGATTACCATGACAAGGCTTCGGTCTTCTGGCAATGTTGCAATGTACTTTGATGACAATATGAGATCCATATCGAGAACCCCATTGATCTACTTTGCAGCAATTATATGACTGCTCTCTCAAGCATCCCTTTCTTTGAAGCCATTCACCAGGCTGTTGACTTCTCGGCTAAACTTTCACCTTGATGTCCGGTGATGCTGTCAAAAGCCAGAGCAGCGGATCCCGTCGTGACAATCACAGAAGTCTTCCATACTCCACCTTCACACTACAGTATGCCGAAGCAGCGTCCAGCTACTTCCGGCTATGCTCGTATTGCCCAAGCAGAAGAAGATGATGGTCAAGGCTACCGGGACGACTCTGAAGAAGACATTCACCAAACGCCAGCCACCATTTCCGCTTCAGCACCGCGTTATGCACCTATACAACCACAACCCCGTGGCCAGATGCAGGCGTCTGGCCTTGAGTCGTCTCCAGGCCATAGAAGGCGACCAAGTACAGGCAGGAGGCGCATGCGCAGTAATTCCTCCGGCGTGGACATCAAGGCAATAAACGCACGGTTGGAGAAATGGGCGGAAGAGATCGCCTCCAAATTCAAGATCAGTAAGGTGAAAGGGAAAACGCAAGAAGAGCAGCTGGAAATCCATCACTCCGTCTTTCAGCCTCCAGATGGTATGCGGCCGGCCACAGCAGAAACATTAGCTTCTGACTCCGTGGAAACCCAAAGGGGGGGAATGACGAAAATGGAATTTGACGACGTGGTCGAGAGCGTAAAGGTGGCGATAGAGCTGGGTGTACATCCCAAAATGATCTCGCAAGGAAGCTCAGGAAGCTACTTCGCCCGAAATTCCGAAGGAATGGTGGTGGGTGTGTTCAAGCCAAAGGACGAGGAGCCATATGCGTCGAGAAATCCGAAATGGACAAAATGGATACACCGGAACCTCTTTCCGTGCTTTTTCGGGAGGGCGTGTCTTATACCCAATCTCAGCTACGTTTCTGAGGCAGCAGCCTATGTGCTTGACTGCCGATTACGCACAAATCTCGTGCCCTACACGGGCATTGTCTACTTATCATCAAAGTCCTTCTACTACGATTTCTGGGATAGGTCGAGTTACTACCGGAAACGCAAGCCGTTACCGGCTAAGATTGGGAGTTTTCAAGTTTTCCTGAAAGGGTTCAAGGATGCGAACGTTTTCCTGCGAGAGCATCCGTGGCCGGATCAAGTCAATTCAGGTTTCCGGACGGAAGCAGCGCCAAAGAAGAAGAAACGACCATGGGCGGAAAGTTGTAGACCTAGGGGCGCACCGTCCGATGATGAGGGAGAGGAGGAAGCGCAGAGCGAAGGCGGGTTCGCTGCAACCGAAGAAGATACACAACAGAGAAGGTTCTTTTGGACAGACGCCTTGCAGATATCCTTCCGGGAGGAGCTGGAGAAACTGGTCGTTCTGGATTACATAATGCGTAACACAGATCGAGGCCTAGATAATTGGATGATTAAGGTCGATTGGCATAGTCAGGAGGTCTCCATTGTGTCAGAACCGCCCAAAATTAACGGAGAGGCTCGCGAGCAAGCACCCAGGCCTGTTACAAAGAGTTCCGATGGTGTCGCCATGGCAGACTTATACCCATATAGACGTCAGGAGTCCATGGTTGCTATAAGCAGATCAGGCACCCCTTCAAACGCAGCAGGTGCCGACAAGGGTCCCTCGATTTCTATCGGAGCCATTGACAACAGTTTATCATGGCCCTGGAAACACCCAGACGCTGTAAGTCTATCTTCTAATCATTTAGGCACTAAACCTGACATGTCTCAGTGGCGTAGTTTTCCTTTCGGGTGGCTCTTTTTGCCGGTGTCGCTTATTGGACAACCTTTCTCAAAGAATACCCGAGATCATTTCCTTCCACTTCTCACATCGACGCAATGGTGGGTGCAAACGCAGATGGCGCTCCGCCGAGTCTTCAGCCAGGACTCTGATTTCAAGGAGAGCATGTTCGCAAGACAGGTCGCTGTCATGAAAGGTCAAGCTTGGAATGTCGTCGAGACTCTCAAGACACCAGATCATGGCCCCCTCGAGCTTACCCGAAGAGCACGTGTCTGCGTGTGGGACGATATGGTCGACGTTCCAGTAGCCATCCCACTTCGTGTATCATCTACAGAAATGCGACGGCGGAGGGATGTCGGCTCCCGGCCGAGTATCGAGGAAGAGGAGATGGACATTAGCGCCGCAAATGCCTCGGCTCCTCTACCCCAGCATGATCTTCTTGGATTGTCTTCGCCCACAGCTGAACTTCCAAACCCAAACCGTTTCGTGTTGTCCCGAAACGGCAGTTCGGCTGATCTTGGAAAGTCAAACGATGGTCTAGGGACACCAGCTACCGTCGAGGGTGATCGTGGTGGTCGCGGCCATATATCCCCGCCGCGATCTGATCCAGCTCGAACAAGGACTCGAACGAGCTTCGAGGGGAATCGTCAACGACGAAGTTCCGGCAGTCAACGGAGACGATACTCGTCCTCGGCACGGTATGGGAGTACGGCGTTTCTGTACGATGGCGATGATTTGGAAGGTGATTTGGGTTATGCAGCTGCGGAGGGCATGGAAGGCAACCAGAAAAAAGTCATTATAGAGAGGCTGGAAACTGTCAAAAGCCAGAATCCGGTGTTTACATGGTGCTAGATTTGGGTTTGCATACAGCGAGTGCTTTTACTTCCTGGGCAAGAAGGTACATCATATAGCGCATAGTGTCGGCGCCTTCGAAGCTACAGCAGCACTGACTCAAGGGCCATTACGAATTCTTAGACAAGAAGTCAATATTGATGTGGATGCTTTTCTTGAGAGACCTGCAGTCTCCAGTAATTAATACCTCAGCGCATGAATGAAATGCAGTGCTCGAGACTATGGCACAGGCGTCTCCAATTTGATCGACAACTGTAGAGTACTTTGATCCGACGTCTAGTAAGACGTCTGGTAAGACGATATCCGTCTTCAGCTCCAGAGGTAGGCCGCTCAGCCTTTGAAGGATTGGCGAAACAATAGTTGGCGTTGTATTCGACAGCCTCGAGCATCTGGCTACCCTTACTTTCGCCTGACCCTTGTCACCTTGTGGCAGATACTTGAGGCTTGGAAGCTTAATCCTTAGCGCGTTCTCGGCTATTTACTTTACTTTATCAATCTCAATGCGCGACGTTATCGTGTGGCCCCTGTTCAGATTCCTCACAGTACTATTCATAAACCAACTTGCACCTATTTTCACGCATCATTCACTTCAAGCCCCCTCAGTCCTCCGATTTAACCTGTTCCTCTGATGCCTACATGTGTCCTATCTTCCCGTACATCTCATCCAAGGTAATCCGCCGCCATGAACGGCTATCAGAGCGCAATCAACCATGCAGCACCTTCGCAGCGGCAAGATACTCGTAGGATGCCAGCATCGTCGAGTCTCAACGGATACCCGATCTCACCTGGAACACTCCTGAATCCAAAAGGGTATCAGAAGCAAATGGCTACTGGTATCACCTCACCTTCCTCTCTTTTAAATACTTCATCCATGAATCCTTTTCTTCGCGGTGGTAGCGAACCACCTTGTCTATATCCTCCCTTTGCTACTTCTTCACTTTCTACGTTTCCAAATTCGCAGGAAGATGCTCACCTCTTTATTTATTTGCAAGGCCAAGGGCATTCCAAGAAAGCTGCTAGCCTGAATGGCGATGTTCCACTGTCTACTCCTCACTTCGACCCCAAGCAGCTCCTCAATCCGAAAGGCTTCAACAAAAACCAGAAGAAACAGGACGCGGAGATCAAGTCACCGTTCTCCGAACAGCTTCAGCCTGAAGATGCATACCTTAACCCTCAAGCCCTACCACAAGCGCCACCGCATGCTAATGGCACACCTAAGCGTGAGCATGAGTTGATTGTGGATGAGGCGCAGGGCATGGGCAGTCTCATCGAGCGCATGCATAATGTCTCGAAGCGAGAGGAGCAGCCGCGGAAAAAGCAGAAGAAAGAGCACGGGAGCGAAGATGATCCGGGAGAAAAGAAGAAGGCTGTTTTTGCTGGTGGCGGGAAAGGCGGCGAAATTGGAGAGTACTTGAAGCAGAAGAGAGAAGAACGAAAGCAAGAATCTGGGCCGACAAATATGGTGGTAGATCTGACTGCTGGTAGGGAGCGACCCCTTTGGCCATGATGATATCTGAAAGAGGCTAATGCCGGTTGATGCAGCCGAAGATGATGATCTAGTTATTGTTAGCGACAGCGGAGAGAAAGAGGTCTGCTATGGGCGGATCGAAGGGACCAAAGTACACGCCCATCGTGTCCCAACTCCTCATCCCAAGCAAACCAACATAAGCACCCAATCATGGCCGAGCATGAAGCTTCAACTCAGACGTTTTCCTACAGCAACTCACATTATCCGCGTCATCGATCCGTGCGACCATGACATAGGGAACGTCGATGTCCGCACATCCCTCGGTCTGGCTCCTCTCATGGATGGAAAAGCAATAAGGGTTCGAGTGCAGGCTCGACTGAACACTAGACGGAAGAAGCTCAATGAGCAGCCGGGAAATGCTTGCTCCGATCATTTGGAAATGACCGTCAACCTATACGGTCAGAAGAAACATGCCGCCGGCATTGGCAAGTTTCTCGGTCAAAGACAGCTCTGGCTGCGCACGCCTTTTGCCGTAGACAACGGCCTCGAGGTCTGTAATCCACATGCGCCAAAGGTTAATGCGGTTCTTCCAAGGACAGGGCTCTCGGGCGTGTCAACATCTGCACCTGCTACCGGTTACGTTATTCGGACAGTTGAGGAAATTCGGAACGATGTTATCGGCATGTTCGACTCCCTTCAGAAGTCCGAGAATCTACCAGAGATGGAAGCAGATCCACGTATCATTACCTCTTTGTTAAGCCACCAGAAGCAAGGCCTCTATTTCATGATGAACAAGGAGAAGGAGCGAGTTTTCAGCGACAAGGAAGACGACAACAGCTCACTTTGGAGGTTGAAGTCTAGACCGAATGGGCAGAGGATGTACTTCAACGTCATCACTGGGAAAGAGGAACGTGAAAAGCCGCCGGAAGTCCTGGGAGGGATTCTGGCCGATATGATGGGATTAGGAAAGACGTTGAGCATACTGTCCCTAGTGGTTGCCACGCTAGCAGATGCAAATGAGTGGGCTAAACAGAAGCCGCCGCCACAGTCAACAGATGGTGTTGCGCTCCTTCGCAATTCGAAAGCCACATTACTGGTTTCACCTTTGAGTACCATTGCCAATTGGGAAGAGCAGATTGGGAACCACGTCAAACCTGGCACTCTGTCCTACTACATCTACCACGGAAGCAATAGGTGCAACGACATTAGGGAACTGTCGAAGTTTGACATGGTCATAACAACGTACAGCGTCGTATCTAGCGAATTCGATAAGAGGAGCAAGAAGCGCACAGACAGCCCACTAGAGCAGACTAATTGGTTTCGCATCGTCCTCGATGAAGCTCACATGATCCGAGAGCAATCAACCAGACAGTCGAAGGCTATTTGCACGTTGTCAGCTCAGCGCCGTTGGGCCGTTACGGGTACACCAGTGCAGAATCGCCTAGATGATTTAGGTGCACTGATTAAGTTCCTGAGAATCAAACCTTTCGATGATAAGGGTGGCTTCGCACAATTCATCCTCAGTCCATTCAAGAACGCGGATCCGGACATCTTACCCAAGCTGCGCCTCCTGGTCGATAGCATCACTCTGCGACGACTGAAGGACAGAATCAATCTCCCAGATCGCCATGACCAGATTGTAAGGCTCCAGTTCAGTGATGAAGAGCAAGTCTTGTACGACTGGTTTGCGAAGGACTCCGACAACAAGATGCGTATCATTGCTGGCGAGCAGAAGAAAAGCCTTGGTGGGAAGACCTACGTGCATATTTTACGTGCTATCCTACGTCTACGCCTTATCTGCGCACACGGTAGAGAGCTTCTGAGCGAGGACGATCTGAAGATGACGGAGGGCTTTAGCATGAACAATGCTATCGATCTTGAGGACGAGGATGACAATAGACCGGCCATCACCGCTAGACAGGCTTATGAGATGTTGATGCTCTCCAAAGAATCTGACATGGATACTTGTGCCCAGTGCGCGCGGAGGATTGGGTGTAAAGAAAGTGTTGCTGAGGACTACTCTTCTGGCAAGGACGAGGTCATCGGTTACATGCTGCCGTGCTTCCAGATTGTCTGCAGAGAATGCTCCGCGGACTTCAAGCAGCAGATGGTGGGAAAGGCGACTTCTGACAACCACTTCGTTTGCCCCTTCTGCGAGCAGTACCTTCGCCTCACATACTTCGAGCTTACGCAAAGCGGAATAGAAGAGGCTGAGGAAGCCAAAATCATGGCGCGCGATAACCCGAAGCATGCCAAGATGATGGGTAGATACGGTGGACCACATACGAAGACGAAGGCTTTGGTCGAGTCTCTTCTGCAGTCCAAAGCCGAGAGCCAGGAAATTCAAGATGAACGGCCAATCAAGAGTGTTGTCTTCTCTGGTTGGACTTCTCATCTTGATCTAATTCAGATTGCTTTAGAAGAAAGACAAATCAAGTACACAAGACTTGATGGTAAGATGACTCGCATGCAGCGCACTGCTGCGCTTAATGCTTTCCGTGACGATCCTGATGTTCCTGTCATCCTCGTCTCAATCATGGCTGGTGGTCTCGGGCTCAATCTTACTGCAGGATCCAAAGTCTACGTGATGGAGCCACAGTTCAACCCAGCGGCTGAAGCTCAAGCCATCGACCGTATCCATCGCCTTGGACAGACGCGGGAGGTCACAACGACAAGATTCATAATGGACAGCAGCTTCGAGGAGAAGATGTTAGATCTACAGAGGAAGAAGCAGAACCTAGCGGATCTCAGTATGAACCGTGGAAAGCTCGACCGGGCGGAGGCGACGAAGAGGAGGCTGGAAGAGCTGAGGAGTCTTTTCAAGTAATGATGGAGTGCCCTGAATGATTTTCCATATATCTCCCGCACCGGGAGGGGCCTTCGCTTTGAGACAACCGTCTCCACCTTTTCATGAAGCTTAGTGGCTTGATAATATCTGCATCCTGTGAGGCTGGTTCGGTCAACAGTGCACGGTCATCTTATAGGGGTTATTTGCTCTGCCCTTCCATCACACTTTGCGTCTTATTGCTTTTCAGCGATACGGATCTATGACGATCAAACTATCTGCATTATTAGCGGCATTCTTTGCATAGCGACACATTGCTTACAGCGAAGGAGGCAGTCCTTTCATGAATCCCATGAAGGCTGATACTGGGTGAGGGTCACCAGCATCTTTCAAACCTAGATTTATGGATAATTCTGGTAGCCGCTATCACGAATTGCATCTTTACAGTCGATATTGCGTCGTATCCGATGCCTCGAATGCAATATCAACCGTAGCAATAGAACCAAATCCGAGCAATACGCCCTGAACGCCTCGCTCGTGACATCATCCATCGTTTTCCCTGCTCCTTGATTCAGACTTCATACTCTTGTAACCTTCATCAATGCTCCATTAGACCCTCCTCACCCCCCGAATAACCCTATCCAATCTCTCCAAGACCTCCTCCTTCTCTCTCACAGCCTTTACCCTCTCCTCCTCCGCCTCCTTCAACTCCCTCTCCAGCACCTTCAGCCTCTCTTCCTGCTCCCTTTCCGAAGTCCCAATGCCAGGAAGGACCGAGATCAAATATTCGATCTGTTGCTCTTTGATGATCAGGTCGCGCGCAAGTTCGCGCTGGGCGGATGCGAACGTGCGGGGTGAGTCTGGAGTTATGTCTTCGGAAGTGGCTTTTGGTTCGTCGGAGGCGGGCGAAGAGTCATGGTGTGAGGAGATGTAGCGGATTGAGGCGTAGAACTGGGTCGCAAGCTAGTATGGGTAGGGAATGGTGTTAGTCTTGACGACTGATGTGATCCTTCCGGAGGAGATAAATCTTAAATTGAGGAGAGAACGTACCTGATCTAGACAGTCTTGGAGCTGTGTCAATCTGTCTGCCATGCTGAGTTGTCCAGGTGCTGCTGACTTGCATAGCTGAATTTGATATTGTATCTGGGACAGCGCGCGAGTGTAGGGCTGAGATCCCGTTGAGCATGGCTCGTGCATTAGCGGCGGAAGCTATTCAATCATCCATCCGAACTTCGTCACTACGGAGGACTATATCGAGCTTACCACATTTATCATTTTCCGTTCGCGAAATATGATTTTAACATTAGAAATCACATACAGAACAGTAGAACGAGTCCTTCCTAGCTGTCTAGCTAACTGTCGCAACGAGTCCTTCCTAGCTGTCACAATGAGTCCTACCTAGCTGTCTAGCTAGCTGTCGCAACGAGTTCTTTCTAGCTGTCTAGCTAGCTGTCGCAACGAGTCCTTCCTAGCTGTCACAACGAGTCCTACCTAGCTGTCTAGCTAGCTGTTACAACGAGTCATTTCTAGCTGTCTAGCTAGCTGTTGCATGGAGTCCTTTTCTTAGCTAGCTGTAATTATATAGACATTAGAATTAAATCAATATTATGAAAATTAAGTCAGTAAAGTAAATAAAAGCTCTAATAGTGATAAATCAGCTCAGAGCGCTCAAAGCGCTCAGAGTGCTCAGTAATAATTAGATGACAGTTCAGATCACTCAGAGCGGCTCTGAGCTGAGACATGAGATCATTGACTCTGAGCACTCTGAGCTGGATTTTGTCACTCTGAGCTAGCTCTGAGCTGCTTTCCCAACTTGCTGATGTAGCTGT
>JAABUP010007314.1_pt1 | contig 14936 bp, 15 predicted proteins | sample 5559201 | NCBI WGS metagenome assembly JAABUP01 (sample SAMN10711887, study PRJNA513373) | rock metagenome | isolation source: Antarctica rocks | place: Antarctica | reverse complement strand
CGCCAACCCCACCACCCTCTTCCCCTCCCACAAAACTCCCCACGCCAACTCCACACAACCAGCAAACCCATCAACATCCGACACGACTCCCACCAACCCTTCGCCCAGCTTCTCGCAGGAAGCAGGGAAATGACACTCCGCATGACGCTCACGCGGCCGGATCTGCGCGCAGATGAGAAAGCGTTGTATGCGCATACGACGGGGGATGATCCGCTGGCACTCGAGCATCTGCCGCCGACGAAAAGGGAGGCGGATATTTGGGATTCAATGCCGAAGGAGAGGGGGATTGTGGGGAGGTTTTGGAGGAAGATTAGTGGGAAGTCGTGATCTTCCACTACTGAAGACACCGGTCTGGCAATATCTTTGCTCCACTTGCTGGGTGCTTGGCAAGACCTGGAGGCTCATGAGCCGCTGTCTTGCCATTCTTCGCTCTAGGCTCCGGGCACTTGGCAGAAAATCTGGGCATGATAAATTTGCATTTTGCTCTTTGCTGTTCTTTAGCGCTTGAAGCGAGCATTTATCTGGCTTTGGGGGTGTTGCTTGGGATTTGAGCGGAGATATTTCCATGATACCAAAGTTTCTTGACGAACTTCGAGCTTTCATTTCTGAAATGTGTATTACTTATCTAGCTATTACGCAGCGAGTGAGTGCTCGCTTGCTTGGAAAATCTACCACCACCTCTACCTTTGAACCTGCTTTAGATTGGAAAGATTCCTTTGGTAGTTATATCCGGAGGTCGTTCTTACCATTCAACTCCGCCTGCCAAGGTCTGTATCGGCTTCGTGGGAAAGATAATGCTGCGGTATGATTGCTTCCCTTATAGAGCGCCCGAAGACTTGCCATATGATACGCCCTTTTGAAGAAGGTAAAGAGCACCAAGGGTCAATGGCTGATTTGGCAGGCATGATAAAGAGTCACATCGAGTGCGGTTGGTATGAGCCGAAATAATAAAATTACGAACTTGGAGTCACTTGTATCGTGATTGGTATCAATCGTGATTGGTATCTATGCATGCTTTTCATACACGATTTACCTCGAAAGCGCTATGTCATCAATTCTAGAACAAAGTCAGTAAACTCAAAGCAGGCCCTCTACGAATAAGGAACATACCTAAGTATCATCTTCACCGTCTCGGCCGCCAACTCCACCGCACTCGTACTCACGAGCAAAGGCTGCAACACACTCTCCTCCTGCATGTTGTTTTTCACACCACCACTCCTAATGCTAACACCAGCATTCTTCTCCCCAAACTCATGTCGATGTCTAAGATCCGTAACGACTCGTATGCTATTCAACCCAGCATTCTCCGCCAACGTAGTCGGAATAACCTCCATCGCATCAGCAAACGCCTTCCAGCAAATGGCTTCCGTGCCCGTCAACTCCCTACTCTTACTGCTCAGCGCATTAGCAATAGCGATCTCCGGCGCGCCACCACCGGCAATTAGTGCTTTCTTTTTTACCAAGCAGCGTATTACGCACAAGGCGTCGTGGAGCGAGCGCTCGGCTTCGTCGAGGATGAGGGTGTTGGCGCCGCGGCAGATTATGGAGACGGTTTTTGGGCCGGCGGTGGATTTGTGCGATATGCCGGTTACTTTTACGATGCGCGAGCCTGAGGCTTGGATTTCGTCGAGAAGGTCGGCGGTGCCGAGTTTGTCTTCGGTGAAGGAGTCGATCTCGGCGATTGGTTTGCAGCCGGTGCTCTGGGATATCGTTAGTTCTAAGTCTGATGAAGAATTAGCAGTAGCATACCTTGCATATAAATTCCACCTCGTCTCGCTCGATATCTTTGACACATAGGATGTTGAGCTTGGCCAGGAAATGCAGACTGAGATCGTTGACAGCGTCTCGCAATATCGACTTTTGGATCAGTAGGACGTTACACTTTGCTTTCTTAATCTTCTTGACCATGTTCAGAAGGTATGTGCGCTCTTCCTTCAGGATCTTGTCCATCTGTCTGTAGTCATTGACAACTATCTGGTTCTCCATGTCCGGCTTAGGGGGGCTGAGCTGGAATTGTATGAGTGCTATCCTCGCTTTCTCCATCCTGGCAGGTCCACCTCCACTTTTTACCACTGGCTGATTGAGGACCAGTCCATCAATCATCTCACTATCTTCTATTGTGCCCCCAACCTTCTTGACTATCCTGATGTTCTTGAGATCGACATTGTCTGCAGTCTTCTGATCTATAGTTTTCAAAACAGCATCGACAGCCATAGGTCCCAGGAGATTCGAGTGTTGAGAGACAATCTTCGAGGATAAGGATGTAGAAGCGGCTTGGAGTAGTGTAGCTCGATCCGACAATTGAATAGGATGTGACATTTTCTCCAGAGTCTCCACCGCCGCTGCTGCTGCTCGCTGGAAGGACTCTGAGATGACTGTAGGATGTATGCCTTTCGCGAGTAATCGGTCTGCTGCTCCAAGTAAACTTCCAGCAATGACTACCACTGAAGTTGTCCCATCTCCTGCCTCCACATCTTGTGCTGCACTGAGGTCTACGAGCATCTTGGCTGCTGGGTGCATGACCGCCATATCTTTCAGCATAGTGTTGCCGTCATTTGTGATTATGGTCTCGCCCTTTCCCGTCATTATCATCTTGTCCATGCCTCGCGGGCCGAGCGACTGTTCAGCTTCGATTAGCTCTCAGCAATCGATATTCTTTCGTAGATTTGAGCTCACAGTTCGTATGGCATCTGCAACAGCTCGAGCTGCCATAATGTTGGCATTTCGAACAGCCATAGGCTTTTCTTTGTCCTGCATACAAGTCAGTAATTCGAAAGCACTTGCGATATAAGAGACCAGAAGTACTTTGAAGGCATTATTGCCTGAATTTGACTGCATTGGCGCTGTAGCAGCCGCCATTTTGTATGAAGAATATGGTTAGGGCAGAGCCCTGGAGATGTGAGAGTCTGAGTAGGATACAGAAATACAAGTGGACTCGTGTTTGCGTATCAAATTCGTAGATTGTGTGAATATCAAAACGGGTCAGTCGCGTCCCACGAATTTCTGCAACCGCGAGACTAGCGCCGGCTGAAGCCGAGGGAGCTTCTAGAGATGACATCCGCCATCCTCTATCACTGCTTCCTCAGTTCAACGTGTCGACTTCACCAGGCGTTATCTCTAGAAGATCCCATCTGAACGGCACAATCGCCTGCCTTTTCCTCTTCCTCTCGAGTCGCTGCGTCTACTGAAACCTTGATCAACAAACAAGCAGTGTATACGACAATCCAAGATGCCTAGTGCCACTGGGCAGAGCTGGGAGAAGTACAAGAAGGAGTTTGCCGATGATGAGGAGCCCGAGAAGAAGATAACGCCACTTACGGATGAGGACATTCAAGTGCTCAAGACCTATGGAGCTGCGCCATACGCCGCTGGCCTAAGACGACTGGAAAAGCAGATCAAGGAGAAGCAGACTAGTGTCAATGAGAAAATAGGAGTCAAGGAGTCAGATACTGGTCTCGCGCCACCACATCTCTGGGATATTGCAGCGGACCGACAGCGAATGTCAGAAGACCACCCCCTCCAAGTCGCCCGATGCACCAAGATCATCCAAGATGAGAAAGACTCGGAGAAGAGCAAATATGTCATCAATGTCAAGCAAATCGCCAAATTCGTCGTCAAGCTCGGTGAGCGTGTCAGTCCTACAGATATCGAGGAAGGCATGAGAGTCGGGTAGGCTATCCTTACAACAATGATCTTTGTCTATGGTTCCAAGCATCTAACACTGAACAGGGTCGATCGCAATAAATACGAAATCCTCCTTCCCCTGCCACCTAAGATCGACCCTTCCGTTACCATGATGACTGTAGAAGATAAGCCCGACGTTACCTACGGCGACGTTGGTGGCTGCAAAGATCAAATCGAGAAGATCCGAGAAGTCGTTGAGATGCCTCTTCTTTCGCCCGAACGCTTTGTGAGCCTCGGTATTGATCCTCCGAAGGGCGCTCTCCTCTACGGTCCCCCAGGTACAGGAAAGACGCTCTGCGCTAGAGCCGTAGCAAATCGTACAGACGCCACATTCATTCGTGTTATTGGTTCAGAACTTGTGCAGAAGTACGTTGGCGAAGGTGCGAGGATGGTGAGAGAACTATTCGAGATGGCAAGGACGAAGAAGGCTTGCATCATTTTCTTCGACGAAATCGATGCTATAGGCGGTGCACGTTTCGACGATGGAGCTGGTGGCGACAACGAAGTCCAGCGTACTATGCTGGAACTCATTACCCAGCTCGACGGTTTCGACTCCCGCGGAAACATCAAAGTCATGTTCGCTACTAATCGACCATCAACCCTGGATCCAGCTCTTATGCGTCCTGGACGCATAGATCGAAAGATCGAATTTTCCCTGCCAGACTTGGAGGGAAGAGCCAACATTCTGCGCATTCACGCCAAGAGTATGAGCGTAGAGCGCGATATCCGATGGGAGTTGATTTCGCGACTGTGTCCCAACAGCACCGGAGCTGAGTTGAGGAGTGTGGCTACTGAGGCAGGTATGTTCGCCATAAGGGCGAGGAGAAAGGTGGCTACGGAGAAGGACTTCTTGGCTGCGGTGGACAAGGTCATCAAGGGGAATCTCAAGTTCAATTCTACGGCAGCCTGTGAGTCTACGTCCTGGAGAATCCATTCTTGGTGTCCAAAGGTGATGCTGACTTTGAGATTCTAGACATGCAATACAACTAGAGGGGTTGAAGGGCGTGACAGGCGATCTGGAGGGTGCTGAGGGATCCGAACAATGGCCAATGTACAATAATTGCGCAGCATCGTGAGCATCGACGGTACGGGAGCGTTGGTATGCTGCCCCATAGACGACAGCATCGAATAAATGGGTTCGCATTCGAACAAAATCACAGTAGAGCATAGCTGGCGCCCAAACAAGGATTTTTCCGTCTTTTGAGCAACATCGTACCTTCAGCAGATGTCAAGACTCCAAGCTTTTCATGGAGAAAGAAAAACCCGTCTTGGTATCTATCATCTCATTGGTCAGATCAGCCTTGGCGCTCCGTGAACCTTTTTACACAATGTCCTAAATCTTGCACAGTACTTCCTCCGGCATGATAATCTCAATGTTTAGGTAACAGATATACTGAAGTCGTTCCCTCCTTCATATTTTTATACAAGGCTCCACAGAGAGTTCGGAGAGCCAACAGTCATTGATTCACGGTTGCCCCCTTTCATATGCATTGCGTTTCAGCTCTTACGGCGTGTACTCTACAGCTTTACTTCAACGCTTTTCCCCGCATTTTGCAGCTGTCCTTGAATCTCAAGTCTCGTTGGCAATGGTCCAGAAAGTCATTGGAGCATGGCAGCGGGTCTACAATATCGATAGTGGTGGTAGTCTTCAGAGTATATATCTACTTCCATCCACACAGAACATGTGCAGCAGGGAGATCCTTGGGAGGTGGGGGGATATTTTGAACAAGCTCCACCGAAGTCTCGGTGCCCGCCGCTGTCTGTTTCGGGTCTGGTCACCTCGGAGAGTATCACCTTATTTCCTGATGCTACAGAAGAAACCAAGTTACCAGCGTTGGTCATTTTCTTTAACAGTATTGCACGCTTACGTTATTTGTCTCGTCAATCGCTCTTGTTTCCTCCTCTTCAACATCTTCAACTCACTCGTTTAACATGCTGGCAGCCAAGTTCATCATATCCATTAATTCATTCATTATGCATTTCTCCTGCTACGTTCTACCTGGGCTTGCAGCCTTGACTCTCACTCTCGCATCTCCACAAGGGGGCGGCCATCACCACAGTCGTCCCGGCGCTGGCACTGCCCTTCCTGCAACTACTGCAACGACTACTGCCGCCATTATCGGCACCCCTACTCCTGTTGCTACTAACTCTAAACCTGCTCCTTCGTTAGCAGTCGTCGTTAGCTCCCCCTCTGGTACATCCTCCGCCGGCAGTACCCCATCTGGCTCTGGTACCACGGTATGCGATGCAACGAGCACATTAACAGCTGATGGCTATACAATCATGGCGAATATATGGGGAGCGACTCTAGGTTTAGGAGGGTCGCAATGCGCTCAAGCAGCAGGTACTAGCGGTAGCGGCGTCGCGTGGACTACCACGTGGAATTGGAATAGTGGCGATAACATCAAGAGCTTTGCCAACGCCAATGGAGATACTTTGACTCCATGTAAGGCCGTCAATGACATTACGAGCATTCCGTCGACATGGAAATGGAGGTAATGCAGCTTTCACTTGCAACACTCCACTTCTCCTTTTGAGAATGCAGATACTAATCATATGAACAGGTATTCAACGGACGCCATCAAGGCCGACGTAGCTTACGATATGTTTCTCGGATCTGGTGGCTGCACCCCTGTCGGCAACCACACATACGAAGGAATGATCTGGCTCGCTTTCTACGGCGACCTCGGACCCATCGGCTATCCCTCAAGCAAAGTCGTTTCCTTCCTTTCTCAAGGCTCTATCTTCGACATTTACTCGGGATCCAATATTCCCAATGGTGTCAGCACAGTTTACAATTTCTATCCTACCAGCGGGAATATTGAGATCTTTTCGGGAGATTTGTTGCCGTTTCTGGCGCAGTTGAAGACGATTGACGGCGGTATTGGGGCGGCGGAGCTGCAGAGTGTGCAGGCTGGCACTGAGGCAGTGACGGGGAGTGCGACCTTTAGTGTTAGTGAATATTCGATTGGTGGGAGCTGAGGTATCTGCATCTGAGTCTTATGTATAATTATGGAACGAACATCGATCACAGTGCGTTGTAAGAAAAAGGTCTGAAGCCATGGAATTTCATATACTCGGCCAGGAGCCTCAATCTTGAGGATATTCTGATGAAATTATGAATTTCAGTGTTGTCCGCTTTCATTCAGCGCCACTCCCCATCGAGGACACTGAAAATTTGGACGCTTTAGTGCAAGACCCTTGAAGTAATAGTAACGAAAAGCATTGGCACACAAAAGCGCTGTCTATGTCCGATCCAGATGAGTAGTTGTGCTCCTTACCAAGATATCTAACTCGGACCGGACCACTATCCCTACCTTGGCTCAATAGGCTGAATTGATCCAACTCCCAATCTAGTGTCCGGATTGTGTTACCAGTATGTTCCATTGGTTCCCAGTGAGCTCCAGAGTGTCGCCAGTGTGTTTTCAAAGTTTCCAGTGAGACTTTCCTCTCAGAACGCCTTTTTAGTATTTCGTTCTCTTCCCATGGCTAAGAATTCTAAAAGAGGTAGCAGACCAAGGACGCCCAGTCCCTGAGGAAAGCTGTCTTCTCTTACAACTAGCACCTGCTTTCGCAGTAAAACTCAACCACGAAAGAATAGGAAGTAGAATTGTTCATATCACGAGAGGCCTGCTTGGTAAAACTGTCCTTTGATTGGCCGAAAGCCCACAGCCTCGGCTGATTCTGCAATGGCTCTAGCGCCCGATCTGACGACAAGATGCACTTTCCGCCTCCGCAAAAGTATACAATCTCTCTACGCCTCACCTCCCTACTCCTCCACTTGTTCGCAATCAAGCTCAATTGTCTGGTTGTGAATTCTCTTATACAATGGCTTCCCTAGGGATACGGAAATTTGCTTCAGCATCCAAGGTCTGTCCCGCCGCCTGGTAAACATGATGAGGGGCGAGTGCTGATGAGAAGAATGTAGTTTTTGAAGGCGGCGCGCCAAAGTCGAGTATTCTCTACCTCGAGACCTTATGGTATGGTTGGGCTACACATGATCCAGGCTGGACTTACTCGCTGACGCTTCTCAGGTCGAATAATAGCCAATCAGCCACTGCGTGCCAAGGAGGCGTCTCCATTCATCGACAACAAATACCCAATTATAGTATGCCTCTCCCACCAACTACGATGGAATTCATTCTGACTGAATACGATGTAGGATCATGAGTATGACGCTCTCGTCGTCGGTGCTGGTGGATCGGGTCTGCGAGCCGCTTTCGGTCTGGCAGAAGCTGGCTTCAATACGGCATGCATATCCAAGCTGTTCCCGACAAGAAGTCACACAGTAGCCGCACAGGGCGGTATCAATGCTGCACTAGGGAACATGCACGAGGATGATTGGAGATGGCATATGTACGATACTGTCAAGGGATCGGACTGGCTCGGCGACCAAGATGCTATCCACTACATGACGAGGGAGGCACCAGCAAGTGTCATTGAACTCGAGAACTACGGCTGCCCATTCTCGCGAACGGACGAGGGAAAGATATACCAACGAGCTTTTGGTGGTCAATCGCAGAATTTTGGCAAAGGCGGGCAGGCATACCGATGCTGCGCTGCTGCAGATCGAACCGGACATGCTCTACTTCATACTCTCTACGGTCAATCGTTACGACACAATACCAATTACTTCATCGAATACTTCGCGCTGGACTTAATCATGGAAGATGGCGAGTGCAAGGGTGTCATTGCATACAATCAAGAAGATGGCACTCTACATCGATTCCGTTCACACAATACTGTCCTCGCCACTGGAGGCTACGGCCGAGCATACTTCAGTTGTACCTCTGCCCACACCTGTACTGGTGATGGTATGGCAATGGTAGCCCGCGCTGGTCTCCCCAATCAAGATCTGGAATTCGTCCAATTCCACCCTACTGGTATTTACGGTGCTGGCTGCTTGATCACCGAGGGATCGAGAGGTGAGGGTGGCTACCTCCTCAACTCGGAGGGCGAGCGGTTCATGGAACGTTATGCTCCCACAGCGAAGGATCTAGCATCCCGAGACGTCGTTTCCCGATCTATGACGATGGAGATTCGTGAAGGCCGTGGTGTTGGACCTGACAAAGATCACCTCTACTTACAGCTCTCGCATCTGCCACCTGAGGTCCTTCATGAGCGTCTCCCAGGTATCTCAGAGACCGCTTCCATCTTCTCTGGTGTCGATGTCCGCAAGCAGCCCATTCCAGTACTGCCAACCGTCCACTACAACATGGGCGGTATCCCCACGAAGTACACTGGCGAAGTCATCACTGTGGACGAGGCTGGCAACGACAAGGTCGTACCTGGTCTTTTCGCCTGCGGAGAAGCTGCTTGTGTCTCAGTACACGGTGCAAACCGTCTAGGTGCCAACTCGCTGCTTGATCTGATTGTCTTCGGCCGTGCCGTGTCTCACACCGTCCGCGACAATTTTGAGCCTGGCATGCCACACAAGGAGATTCGCGCCGACGCAGGTGCCGAGACCATTAGTATGCTCGATAGCGTTCGCACAGCCTCAGGACCCAAATCTACGCACGAGATTCGCAGCGCCATGCAGAAAGTCATGCAAACCGACGTCTCCGTCTTCCGTACCCAGGAGTCCCTCGACCAAGGAAGCAAGCGTATCAAGGATGTCGACCAATCTTTCTCCGAGCTTGGTACGAAGGATAGATCGATGATCTGGAACAGCGACCTTGTCGAATCTCTCGAATTACGGAACTTGTTAACCTGTGCTGTCCAGACTGCTGATTCCGCTGCGAACAGGAAGGAGTCGCGGGGTGCTCATGCCAGAGAGGATTACCCTGATCGTGATGATAAGAACTGGATGAAGCATACGCTTAGTTTCCAAAAGGAGGCACAAGGTAAGGTTGATCTTGGGTACAGGCAGGTTATTGGGCATACTTTGGATGAGAATGAATGCAAGGTAAGCTTCAATCCTTACGATTCCGCTTACGAGGTCAATTGCTAATATGTTCACAGGCTGTGGCACCATTCAAGAGAACCTACTAAGTATTCTGGCTGCAGACGAAGCATGAAAAGGCAGGTTCGGTGGCATTGGCGTTCAGCAGCATTGTTTGATTTGTTGACCTTTGAGCACTTATTCAAACGTCCTTGTATATGTTTCCTCTTCCAAATGAACATACATTAGCAAACGCGGTCCCTTGCAATCCACCTTTTGCACAGTTATGATTTTGAATATTTAGCTGATTGGATTTTGCATCGTTTGATCCTGTCCTTCATTAAAGACACGCTAATTTGTTCTTCTTATTCTTCTAATATTGGATGTCGATTCTCTCATCTGCTCAAGAAACCTGCCAAGAGGAGGATTCCGCGCTCAACCGAAGGTGCGAAGACCATGGTTGATGGGCACGGAGGCTGGGATCCATCTCACGAGATTGGACGAAGAGCGCGGAAGTCTGTCAAAAAACGAGCGCGCAACTACCCAATATTGTCCAAAGGATTGCTCCAGAGGGACGAATGGCAAATTTGGAAGGGTGAGATGCCCAATACTTCCTCCAAATACGCACACACACATTGTAACTTCTTATTCTCGAACACTGTAGCGAAAGCCAGGCGTCAGCGGCTTCGAAGCCTGGAAGTTTTACCAAAGTGATCGACAAAGAGCGTGACAATCAGACAAGAAAAGCGAGGTATTTCTTCTTTGGGGGAAATGTCTTGGGAAGCCTGCTCAAGAGTATTGACGAAGTGTAGACGTACTTCCAGGCTCGTGCCGGAGCTTAAGCTCGGACCCGGGGATGCTCAACAAATGAGAAGGCTTCATTTACCGAAGTGGCCCATGATGTCATCTTTTTCCCAGCACCAGCAGGGGTTACGGACGAGCATCCGCTTTGACAGCTCGGACATAAAAAGGAACATGCCAAATTGTGGCTTGTGTGTGGGGGTTGCGTGAACGTAATACGAGGAATTCATTGCCCCCAACTTTCGTGCCGTTTCCTTTTGTGGAGCTAGCTACTCGTACTAGCGTTACGAGAATGGAGGGACCCTTACCATGGCCTTTCACTTATCGGTTTGTTCGTGCATGGGGAAAATTTCCGGCATGTTTGGCGGAGGTTGCTAGCTTAGATTTGTTTGCCTGACCTTATTTCGTGTTTCCATTCATTATAAGTAGGGCAAGACTCATCTCTATCTCGCCACGCCACATGCGCAAAACTTCCCCATGTTTTCGTCATCGTGATTCATTTTTGGTGTGACTCTTTTTATAGCAGTTGCACTTGCTCGTAACGCTGTACTGTTGATTCTAAGGTATATCTATATTACTTAGATGGCGACACTTGCAGAGGAACACTTTTCCCATGACCCTTCTTACTGGTCTGCGCAACTACAATAGCTGCATTCCTCCATGAAGATTTCTCTTTCCTACATCAGCCGTCTCCCAACGAACTCGCAATACAACCCAAACCAGAATCCCCCATAGATGAATCAAGGGCATCCAACCAATTACTAACCAACAAAAACGCCATATCAGGCCTCCAAAATTTACAAGATGTCTCTCACCCGCAACATCGCCAAGACCAACATCTCTAGTGCTCTATCGAAGGCCACCAACACCGCTCATCGCTCTATCGGTAGCAACCCCTTCGCTGCACGCTTCCTGGCAGCCAAAAGTGTTCCCCTCTTCAGCTTCCAGCCGTATCGCGCCCTAGCCATGATGGGAGAAACGCCCCCAATCGCCAGGAAAATCGAGCCATCCCCCGTCACACAGGCTTGCTGCAAGCTACCCGAGAACGAAGACAGATCCACATTTCTATTCTACAAGCTCAAAGCGGATCAAGTCCCATACGGCTGGTCGAACAACCCCGCTAATCTGGAGAAAACCCTTAGTATTCCTATGCAGGGCTTGGGCTATAGGTTCAAGCCAACAATGCCCATCCTGGTGCTGCTTCAAGACGATGTCATTATTTGGTACTTGTTTGAGGCCATGGGGAAATACCATCTTTACAACCGTTCGTCGAATTCGGCATACGAGATTACTGAGTCAAAGAAGCTAGACGAAGTTCTGGAGAACCTAGACGAGATTCTGGAGAAGATCGATGAGTCGAGTGCCGAAGGTGTTCAGCCATTGATCGCGGGGGGTGTCCATGGAGAGGACTTGGAGTATGGAAGCTTAATGGCTGCTTCCTAAAAACTCGGAGGAGTAGGTCTGTGGTTTGCACGACGTTGGGAGGAGATGAATGAATAACGCATACGGGATATGGGTGTGAGTTCTTCGTTTGATGGGAAGCTTGCGAGAATTGATCTAGAAAAACTTAAAACAAAAAGCAGGGTACGTTAGACAATCATCATCAGATCAAAATACAATATACACACTCATATTAAAAGAACACATGATGTTTCACCGATCGGGAGTCATGAATTCAGTACTCGACGCCAACAAAGAAGCAAGATGGCGGTTAATTGTATGCGAACATTAGGCATTACCAATACTACAAATATACATGTCAACTACTTACCGTTTACCCTCCTCTACTACTCAAAACTTCGCTCTCCGTGCTTCTTCCAGTACTTCAATGACAGCCTTGTATGCTTAAACTACATGTGTCCGAAACACTTTGCCGTAACACTTGTGCAACAACACTCCTCTGTGACACTTCCTTCCGGTCTGCTTGAGTACGAGTACTACCTTGCTCCATGATCTCTTCTGTTTTCTACATATATGAAACTGTTCTCAAACAACCAATACCCAAATCAACACCAGGATCCAACTTCCACAATACAATCCAATCTATCCACAAAATGTTCGCTCGAGACATAATGAAGGCAAAAGCCTTGCCTGAAATGTCACGGTTCGCAAACACCACTCATCGCTCCTCTATCGTTAGCCACGTCCTTCCCAGTGTTCGAACGGCCAACACCACTTCGCCCTCCTCTCCGATCAATCAATTCATTATCCCCAAGATGCACCAAACTCGCGACTTTTCGATCAAAGGAGACACACCTCCACCTGTCAAGAAAGCCGAGAGATCCCCTATTGTGCAGGCATACCATAAGCTGCCAGAGAACAAGCTCGCGGTAGGATTCTCAACACCCTTGACAGCATGCTCAAAGACCATACTGCTAACTCTCGTGTGTCAGGCAACGTTTCTCTACCACAAGCTCCACCCCGAGCAGATCCCAAAGGGCTGGTCGAACGACCCTGTGGACCTAGAGAGGGCTCTCAGTATCCCAGTCTCTGACTGCGGCGACGATTTCAAGGCGCCGATGCCTATCCTCGTCTTCGTACACCACAACGAAGTCATTACTTGGTTCCTCTTCGGAGCCGGCACGAAATTTTATTTCTACGACCGCAAGACGAGCGCGGTGCATGAGATTACCGAGAGCGATCGGTTGGACGAAGTGCTGAAGATGATCGTTGATGTTTGCGCCCAGGGGATCAAGACTGCGCTGGTCGGGAAAGTGTATGGGGATGACTTGGAGTGTGGGAGCCTTATGGCAGCTTCTTGAAGAGACATGGGGTGGGAGTTCTGGTGTGATTGATAGAGGAGTTGGTAGACACGGTTGAAGTATTGCATGCGTACATAAGGTATGAGGTCTTCGCCTAATTGAATGTCTGCGATAGGGTCTGGCAAAGTCTTTGAGGGAAAAAAGATTACAGCATGCTTTGGGATAATTGTCGAATTTGATTACAGAGACTCACTCTAATACAACTAAGGATATCTTACTCATCACACATCACCAATTGAGAAGCCATTCACAAGGGATACCATTGCATGTGAGCACTATTAACTCGTAGAATAGTGGAAGGCCCTGCGTGATCGCACTGGCGGCCTCCCACTCAAGACCCTGTGTTTCCGGTTCCTTTCATGTCTTCTTCAAAGCACCCCTTTACTGGCACTAAATGCACCAGTAATTACACTTTCCTATAGCACTTGGCTGAGGCTCGCGGCAATATACTTAAATCCTTTCGTCCGCCATGGTAGTTCTTGAAGTTCATCTATCCAAAGGTGATTCGGAACAACACCAATGGACCCTAAAGGTGGATGCTTTGTCGCTCTAGAGAATGTATACTACACTTTGAAGCATCCTCGGACTTTGTTGGTGAGTGGCGTCTTCAAAGCTATGTTGCGGCATGAGATTACTGAATCAAGGGTGTGGCGAATGTAGGAGATGCTTGCGAGCACGAAGCTCTGGCAGATTGGAATAGCGTCAATCGACCCACGGGTTGGGGGTTGGAGTAGAGTGACTGGCTGAGAACCCAAAGTTTGAACTTGGTTCCGTTGGTCTTAGATTTATACAATGTCAAGAAAAAAACCGCAGCCGTGCGCAGGATGTTTTGTTCTTGGATATGACCCTAGCGCCTTGGCATTCGGTTAAAGAGCTCTGCACACGGTCCCCCCATTTACCCTTCTGAATCAACAACATGCACCCCCTCAATACCCAAAGATTGTGAAACAGTGGTAGGTATGGCTGAAAGATCACCTGCATGATGCATGCTTCTCGGGCAATGGCTACATAAGCTAATGCATGCGCTTGAAGATGATATGCATCCCTTCTCACCGCAGTACCTTTTCCCAAATCATCGTGAATACCATCTTTTCATTCTTGCGATACAGAGAGCGGCCGGCGTCCTGGCTATAGTCAAACGTTGAATACGTTGATAATCAGAATGGATGTTGTTGTTTATTTGGAAGGTCTATGGAGTTGAGACTATTTGACCCCCTTGCCAAGAGCCACTAGGCCCAAATCCAACGCTCCCCTTTGGGCCTTGCTAGCGCTACCTCGCCGTCGCTACTCCCTTAATTCCAGAGAAACTGAGCTATCCTAGCCCAAATACTAGCTGTTATCCCCAGCCAATTGCCATTCCAGAGTCATTCTGGCCCTACCGAGCTATCCTAGCCTAAAACCAGCTGTTTTCACCAGCCAATTACTATTCCAGAGCTATTCTGGCCCTACCGAGCTATCCTAGCCCAAAACCAGGTATTTTCCCCTAGCTATTTACTATTCTTAGAGTACTTTCTTAACCTTAGTAATTATAGCCTTATTACCGAAACCGTGTATACCGTTCTTGGTTCATTTATTCTATAGCTATTCCGGGGCTAGCTCAGGGTAATTTTCCTAATAACGGTCGGTGCGGTATTTTTTACTATACGTCCTATATACCTCCCTTAAATTAACCTAGCCTTTATCTTTAAGCGTTAAAGCTCGAATATTTTTATCGTCTTTATTTTTTTACCTACGCTCCTCTTCTAGGAGTATATTCTTTATTTTTATCGTTATTATATTATTCCCGGATATTAACTATAACTATATAA
>JAABUP010007313.1_pt1 | contig 14937 bp, 17 predicted proteins | sample 5559201 | NCBI WGS metagenome assembly JAABUP01 (sample SAMN10711887, study PRJNA513373) | rock metagenome | isolation source: Antarctica rocks | place: Antarctica | reverse complement strand
GGGCCGCGTCGATGGAGGCGTAGGAGCGGGCGGTGGCCCCCCCCGCCTTCGCCAGCACGTTCGTGATGGCCGCCGTCAGGCTCGTCTTGCCGTGGTCCACGTGCCCGATCGTCCCGATGTTCACGTGGGGCTTCGAACGGTCAAACTTCGCTTTCGCCATGTGTCAACTTCCTCGTTTGTATGTTTAGATAGAGCCTGCCGGGGGAGTCGAACCCCCACCGCCCGCCGGTCTAGATATAGAAGCGCAGGCGATCCGCCGAGATGCAGGCACTTCGCGGCCAAATCCGACACAGATTATAGCACATCCTGGGGGGATATGCAACCGTGGCGGGCCGCTTTCGTACCGCGTCCGGCCGTGCCTTGGATCACCCCACCTCTAGATCACCTCGACCTCGATTGGCAGGACGTGGCTGATCATGTAGCTGCGGCGGTCGGGGTCGCGCTCCATCGGCTGTGTCCGGCCGCGCGCGTCCGTCGCCCGCGCCATCACCGTGCGGGGGCCGGGGCGGGGCGGCGTCCGCCAGTCATACTCCCAGAGACGCCAGGCATCGGGGCCGCGCGCCGCAGGCGGCGCGTCAAGCAGGCGGGCCGCCGCCCACGCGCGCCCGCCGTCTACGCTGATCTCCACGCGGGTCACTGCGGAATCCGATGTCCAGGCCGCGCCGTGCATCCGGTACGCCGTGTTCGCCCGGACCGCCTCGTGCATCGCGGGCCGCGCGATCTCGGCTTTGACCTGCATTTCCGTGACCGGTGCCAACGTCGGCAGCCCGTCGCGCCGCTGGAAGTAGCTGTATTGCGGGGTCTGGAAGAAGCCCTGAAACGGGCGGTCGGTGACGACGATGCGCGTGAGCCACTTGACCGAGGCCATCCCGTACCAACCCGGCACCAGCGCGCGGACGGGGAAGCCGTGCGCGGGGGGCAACGCCGCGCCGTTCATGCGGTGGGCGAGCAGCACCCGCGGCCCCCGCGCTTTGGCGAGCGGCAGGCTGCGCGCGAAGTGGATCACGCCCGGCGATTTCGGCTCTTCGCTGATCTCACCCGAGTCGGCCCCCTCGAAGATCACCTCAACCGCGCCCGCGCGCACACCCGCCCGGTCCAGCAGGGCGGCGAGAGGCACGCCCGTCCATTCGGCGTTCCCCGCTCCGCCCAGCTCCCACTGGGCACCGCTCGCTTTGGGCACGAGGAAGACGCGGCCGTTGCCCGCGCACTCCAGCGTGGCTGTCGCGGTGCGCGCGGGCATCCGCAGCAGCTCGTCATAGCCCAGCGTGAACGGGCGCTCCACCGCGCCCTCGACCGACAGCCGCCACGCCGACGCATCCAGCCTCGGCATGGCAAAGTGATTGCGGATGTAGAACTGCTCGCTCGGCGTGACGAACGAGCTGAGTGTGGAGAAGGGAAACTCCAGGTTCTCCGGCTCCTTCTCGCGGAGGATTGAGTCCCGGCTGCGGCGGCGGGGTCGGCGGTGACGCCGACGTGCCCGCCTCGGCCTGGGCAGCCAGCGGCAGCGCCAGCGGCAGCGCGGCCAGGGCACCCCGGCGCAGGAAGCCGCGCCGCCCCGTGTTCACGCTGTCCTCGTCTTTTTTGGTGCTCATCTTGTCCTCTTGATTGACTTGATTGACATCGCCGGGAAACGGGCGGTATAATGTCCGGCGTACAGGCTGGGGTGGCGAAATGGTATACGCGCAACGTTGAGGTCGTTGTGGGGGCAACCCTGTGAGAGTTCGAGTCTCTTCCCCAGCACTTTCTTTTCCTACATCTTTGTCTAATTTCCCCCCTCTTTTTCCCAATAGGTGAGCGCGTGAACCCCAAGCAGATCGCCGCCGAGCGCGCCGTCACCCACATCCGAGGCGGCATGACGGTCGGCCTGGGCACGGGCACCACCGCCGCCCTCGCCATCCACGCCCTGGGCCGCCGGTTCCAGTCCGAGCCGCTTGCGCTCCGCTGCGCCGCCACGTCACAGGAGTCTGAGGCCCTGGGCCGCTCCTACGGGCTGGAGTTCGTCCCGCTGGAAGAAGTCTCCCGCTTCGACGTCACCATCGACGGCGCGGACGAGGTGGACCCGGCCTTCCGCCTGATCAAGGGCGGCGGCGGGGCCTTGGTCCGCGAGAAGATCGTCGCCGCCGCCACCGACAGGGAGATCATCATCGTGGACTCGGGCAAGGTCCGGCCCGCCCTGGGTGCTTTCCCGCTCCCCGTCGCTATCCTGCCCTTCGCTTGGACGTGGACGCAGGCGCGGCTTGAGAGCGCGTTCGCCGTGCCCGCGCCCCGCCGCCTGCTCCCGTCCGGCGAGCCGTTCGTCACCGACGACGGCCTGTTCGTCCTGGACATGGCCTTCGGCGGCCCCCTCCCCTCCCCGGACACGCTGGAAGCCGTCCTCAAGACCGTCGTCGGCGTCGTCGAGGTCGGCCTGTTCGTCGGCCTGTGCCACCTGCTGATCGTCGGCCACGCCGACGGGCGGGTCGAAGAAAAAGCCGCGCCGGCCCTCATGGGCTGACGCGGCTTCTCCACTTTCCTACTCCTAACCCTTGTCGGAGCGCAGGGCCTGCTGGATCTGGCCTTCGGCCTGGCGGCACAGGTCGGCGGCCTTTTCCCGGTGCCCGCCGAAGTCGCGGTTGGCGTGGCGCAGGTCGGCCTCGGTCCGCTCCAGCGTCCGCAGGGCGCGGCGCAGCTCAGGGTGGCGCTCGCCGCGCGCCGCGAACGGTGGCGGGGGCGGCGTCTGTGCCTGCGTCGAAATCGGGAGGGCGGCGGCGGCGAGGCCGAGGCCCGTCACGGCGGCCAGCGTGGCCGCGATCTTCCGGGACGTATTCATGGGTCGTGTTTCCTTTGCGTCTGTGTCTGGGGCGGGCAGCCAGCCGAGCGCTCGGTTCGCCGCCGCACCTTGATTGACGCAGCGCGGGCGGGGATGTTCACGGTCACTTCACGGCTACACAACGGCAGCATATTCGATTCTGGCCCCTAGCCGCCGCCGGGTATACTAGGCCATGTCACTCTATGCCGAACTCCACCGCCACCTGGGGGGCGCGGTCGTCCCGCGCGTCTTCTGGCGCTACCTCGTCCGCAACGGGCATCCGCTGGCCGCCGAGTTCCCCGCCTATGAGGACTTCGAGGCGTTCGTCACCAAGCCCCGCGCGTCGCTGGCCGAATACTTGGAATTGCACGCGCTGGTCGAGCCGTTCCAGACGTTAGAGACGCTGCCCTACTTCGTCTCCAAGCTGGTGCGCGGGGCGTATGTGTTCGAGGGCATCTGCTACCTGGAGCTGCGCCACACGCCCTACTATCGTACCGACCCCGCACTGCCCGAGGCGGATCGGATCGCGCAGATGCGGGACGTCGTGGTCACGGTGGGCGAGGCGGGCCGCGACCCGCGCTACCCGCTGCTGATGCGGCAGATTTTGTGCATGCACTCGCGGCTGCCGCCCGCCGTCAACGAGGCCATCTTGGAACTGGCCGCGCGGCTGCCACAGTACGTCTGCGGCGTGGATCTCGCCGGCCCGGACATCTTCTACGCGGACCGGATGGGCGAGTGGGTGGATCTGTTCGGGCGGGCGCGGGCAACGGGCATCCCCACGACGGGGCACCTGTACGAGACTGCGGACGGCTGCCACCCGGCCCTGCTGCCGCACCTGTCGCGCATCGGGCACGGCATCCAGATCGCCCTGCGCTTCCCCGAGATTCTCCCCCAAGTCGCCGCGCGCGGCCAGTGCCTCGAAGTGTGCCCGACGACGTACCTGAAGACGGGAACTTTGACCGACCTGACGGCGCTTCGGACCGTGTTCGAGCGCTGCGAGGCGGCGGGCGTGGACATCGTGATCTGTACGGACAACGCGGGCCTGCATAACGTGCGGCTGCCGTGGGAATATGAGAACCTGTTGACCCAGGATGTCATCGACTTCGGCCAGCTCGCCGCCTGCCAGGACGCGGCCTTCCACCACGCCTTCGCCTGGCCGCACCCGCACCCGCCGCGCGTCCTGCTCGACCAACTGATCCAACCCAACTGACTCGATCACCCCCGCCGCCGGCGGGGAACTTCACAGGAGAAGCCCATGAACAGCCGTCCTTTCACCCTTGTCACCGCCGCCCTGGCGGCCGCCTGCGCCCTGTCCTCGGCACCCGCCGCCCTCGCCCAGCACGACAGCAACACGGGCCACAAGATCGGCAAGGCGATCCAGTACCCGTTCCGCAAGGGCGGCGAGAACATCAGCAAGTCCACCCGCAAGGAGGCCAAGGACGTCCAGTACGGGGCGCGCAAGAATACGACCAACCTGAGTGTCGATGCCCACCGCGCGACCGGCCACGATTCGGTCGAGCGCCGCCGGAACGGCAGCCGACGCCACAACGCCGTCGTCACGCCGAAGGGCCACCTGTACCGGATCAATGACCACAAGTAGTGACTACGGGTGAAGACACACGCCGTCCCGCGCTTCAAGCCGGGGCGGCGTTTCTTTTGCCCGCCGCGCGGGTAATTGTCGGTTACAAGCCTTGACGATTTCGGGAGGAGTACAAGCCCATGAACGTCTGGAATATCTCTCTCGTCGCCGCGTCCGTGTTGACCGGCCTTTCCGTGTCCGCCACCCCGGCGGGCGCGACCCCTACTGCCTCGTCCACCCTCAGCCCGGCCCAGGATGCGCTGAACGCGCTGATTTCCCAGCCGAACTCGCCCTTGCCGGCGGGGACGCGGCTGCTGTCCGTGAAGGTCGTGGACGGCCTGGCGACCGTGAGCCTCTCGCGCGAGATGCGCGACAACTTCTCCGGCGGAGACAGCGGCGAGACGCGGGCCGTGAACGGTATCCTGCGGACACTGGGACGGTTCGGGACGGTTGACCGCGCTCAAATCCTCGTCGAAGGCAAGCCCATCGACTCGCTCGGCGGCCTGCTGGAGCTGTCCGGCCCCCTGCCCGTCATCCGTCCCGTCGCAGCGCCCACCGCACGGCGCTTTTTCCACCGCACGGCGCGCTGACGTGACCGACGTGACGGATGCAGACGCAGGAAGCCGCTCCGGGAACCCGGAGCGGCTTTCTGCTTGCCGCCATCAGGTATACTGGCGGTGTATGGCCGTAATCGACAAAAACGTGATCGATTCGCTGATTCGGTCTGCGTCGGACATGCTGGCCGCGAACGGCGACGGGGATAACCACACGGTCGCCGCTTCCATCTACACGGCGGACGGCGCACTGTATACGGGCATGAACTTGTACCACTTCACCGGGGGTCCGTGTGCGGAAGTGGTGGCCCTCGCGCGTCTGACTTCCGACGGCGGGGGAGCGCCTTTAGCCGTCGTGGCCGTGGGGGACAACGGCAGAGGGGTCCTCGCGCCGTGCGGGAGGTGCAGGCAGATACTCGCCGACTACTGCCCGGAGGTACAGGTCATCCTCATGGCCGAGGGTGAACCGAGCGCCAAGCCGCTGTCCGACCTGATCCCCTACACCTATTTCTGGGCGGAGCACCAATAGCAGGCGAGATGACTCAAAGCAGGGCGATGGAGTTTGACGAGGCGCTGGCGTATATGCAGGGGCGGCTGCGCCTGGGATGGAAGCTGGGCAACGAGCGGTTCCTGGCCCTGCTCGCGCGCCTGGGCGACCCGCAGGCGGGCTTGCGCGTCGTCCACGTCGCGGGCACCAAGGGCAAGGGGTCCACGACCGCGATGGCGGCCAGCATCCTCCAGGCTGCGGGGCACCGGGTCGGGATGTACCTCTCGCCCTACGTCTACGACGTCCGCGAGCGCATCCAGATTAACGGCGAGATGATCCCGCGCGCCGACTTCGCCCGCTGGGTGAGCGCCATCAGGCCGCACGTCGAGGCACTGGAAACAACGGAGTTCGGGCCGACGACCGAGTTCGAGCTGAAGACCGCCGTCGGCCTGTGCTGGCTGGCCGAGCAGGCCGTGGATTACGCCGTGCTGGAGGTCGGGCTGGGCGGGCGGCTGGACGCCACCAACGTCGTCCCCCGCCCCCTCGTGACCGTCATCACCAACATCGGCCTGGACCACACGGAGCTTTTAGGGGAGACCCTGGCGGAGATCGCCGGCGAGAAAGCCGGCATCGTCAAGCCCGGCGTCCCGTGCGTCACCGCTGTCCCCGTGGGCGGCGAGGCGTGGGAGGTGATCGCTTCCGTTTGCGCCGAGCGCGGGGCACCGCTGATCCCGGTGGAACCGCCGGAAATCCAGCCGGACGGCAGCGTCTACGTCGGGACGGGGGGACGGTCGCTCCAGGGCGTACACCTGCGCCTGCGAGGCGCATTCCAGGCGTGGAACGCGGCGGCGGCGGTCACGGCTCTGGACGCGATCCCAGCGGCCTCGCTCCCGTTCCTTTCGGACGAGGCGGTGACGCAGGGCCTGGCCGCGGCCTGGCTGCCGGGGCGATTGGAACAGGTGGCGGAGCGCCCGACCGTCGTCGTCGATGTCGCCCACAACGAGCTGGCCGCTGAGGCGCTGACGGCGGCCTTGCGCGAGGAGTTCGGGGCGGACCACCGCAGGCTCACCCTGGTCGTCGGGTTGTCCCGGCAGCACGACCCCGGCCCGTTCCTGGCCCCGCTCGCCCGGCTCCGCCCGGCGCGGCTGATCGCAACTCAGCCCGCGTTCCGCCCCCGCCCCGCGTCCGACGTGGCCGAGGCCGCCCGGCTTTGCGGCATCGCCTCGGTCGAAACCGTGGACTCGTCGGTGGCCGACGCCGCCCGCGCTGCGCTTTCTTCGGCTTCGCCTGATGATCTCATCTGCGTCACCGGCTCGTTCTACACGGTCGGTGACGTGCCGTCCGCCTTCTGGTCTTCCCTGCCTGACACTCACCGCCCCAAAGGATAACCCAACCCATGCCGCACCAAGGAATCGTCACCATCACCGTCGCTGCCATCTCGCTCGCCATCACCCTGGGCGTTCTCTTCTACGTGCTGGGCCGCGAGAAGAAGGCCCAGGCCGGCAACACGAACGAGCATTAAGAGACCCCCCGCCCCCATGATTGGGGGCGAGGGGTCCCAAAGGTCTCAGTGTCAGTGCTCTCACCGCTGGGCTACGCTCTTCTTCGCCAGGGCGGCTTTGATGGCCTCCCCCAGCGCGGGGCCGCGCACTTCGACGGCCTGGATCGTCCCGTCGCGCCCGATCAGCAGCCCGAACGGGATCGACATCACGCCGTACTGGTGCGGGACGGCGCTGTTCCACCCCTTGCCGTCGAAGACCTGCCGCCACGGCATGTGGTTCTGCGCGATGAACGACGTCAGCGCCCCCCGGTCCTGGTCCAGCGAGATGCCCACCACGTCGAAGCCCTGCGCGTGGTACTTCTTGTAGTCCGCGATGACGTTGGGCATCTCGCCGACGCACGGCCCGCACCAGGTCGCCCAGAAGTCCATCAGGACAACGCGGCCCCGGTACTGGGTGAGCGACAGCGGTCTGCCCTTCAGGTCTTTGGCCGCCAGGGCGAAGGGCCGCGCGCCCGGCACCAGGCGCGGGTCGTGCATCGGCGGCTCGGCGGCCTGCACGATCTTCTTCGCGCCCGCCGGGGGCGTGAAGGCGAAGTCGGCGGCGGTGAGCATCGGGTTCGCCGTCAGGCTCGTCACCGTCTCGGTGTGCGTCGTCCCCCCGTGCGGCCCGGTCGGCGTGAACGAAAGCCGGCGTAGCAGGTGGTCGTCCGCGCCAAAGGCGAAGGTGATGCGGACTCCCCCGCGCGCCCCGCCCAGTGTCGCCACGACCGTGTCTGTGCCGATATCGCCGACCGCTGCCTTCGGCCCCAGGGCGATGCGGACGCCCGGCTGCGACATCAATCCGTTCAGATTCTCCGGGGCGGCAAAAAACTGCGTCGAGATGGCACGCGACTGGCCCAGGACGAACGCGAGGCCGGCGCTCCCGCCGCCGGGTGCCGGCTGGGTGACGTAGCTGTTGGCGTGGGCGTCGAAAGCCGTCAGCGCCTTGCCGTCAGCGAAGAACTGGCGGAGAACACCGGTCTTGTCTGAGACCGTTGCTTTCGCCAGCCCCGGCCTCTGGAACGCTACCGTGACTGTCTCGACAGGGGGAGGCCCGCCCGAGTTCTGCAAGGTGAGCGTGGCCGAGAGCGACGTCAGCGCCTGGTGTGCAGCGACGGCCTGCTCCACAATCGCCCGAGCCTGCGGGTCAATCGTGGACTTGGCGGGTGCGGGTGTCGCCTGGGCTTGGATGCTCGCGGCGAGGCCGAGGGCGGCCAGGGCGAGCGCGTGCGAAGTCAGTTTTGCCATCCGAGTGGGCCTCCAATCGTCTATGTGTTTCCTGTCAGTAAAGAATACGCCGAACCGTGGGGGAACGGTTCGGCGTTCTTCGCTGTCTTTCAGTTATTTCGACCGGCTGCCGGTGCGGGTGAAGCGGACCGAGCCGCCTGCGCTCGACGACGTGCGCGGGTTCGGCCCGCGCGCCGCCCCGCCGCCCAGGAGGCCGGGCGGCGGGGCACCCGCCTTCTTGCCTTTCGCCTGCGCGCGCCGCTCGGCGCGGTTCAAGGCCGGGGCTTCCGTGCCTTCTCCGCTGACTTCTCCGCCGGCGGCCTCGGACTGGGCCTGCACCCCTTCAGTCAGGTCAGGCTCGCCCGTCCCACTCCCGCCTAGTTCCTGCTGTGTCATGCGTCCGGTCTCCTTTCGCGAGAAAACTTCCGAGCAAACCTCAACACCTATGTGCCAGTATACCCGGCCCGCGTTTCAAGCCGGGGCAAGGCGTAGCGCAGCAGCGTCTCCATGTTGACCACGTCTTCTTTGTTGTAGGCCAGCAGCAGGCGGCGGGCCTCGTCGGCCCCCGCCCCGCCCCGGCGGTAGGCCCGCCACAGGCGCACGGCGTCCATGCCGCCCAGGCCGTCGGTTTCGGGGACGCGCGCGATGTGCAGGGCGCTCTCGATGCGCTTCAGGCCGCCCGTGTGCCCGAGCCGCTTGAGCAGCGGGCAGAGGTCCACGTGGAAGCGGTCGGCGAAGACCGATTCGAGCACGGGGAAGCGGCGCTTCAAAAACGGTAGGTCGAAGCCGGTGCCGAAGAACGTCACGAAGCCGTCATAGTCCTGCGCCTCGTAGGCGAACTGGGCGAGATTCTCGCCCTTGACGTAGAAATGGGTCTCGCACCCATCATAGAGGCCGATGACGGTGATCGAGTCGGGCGACATCCCGCCGTCGGTCTCGATGTCCAGAAACCCGATCTTGGGGAAGCGCGAGACGGCCCGCCAGTGCTCGCGCCGGGGCAGGGCATGGGCGAAATAGTCCGCGCGGGCGTCTTCCAGGGCGGCCAGGCTGCTCGCGACCGTCCCGCGCAGGGCGTCCCGGTGCCGAGGGGACAGGCTCAGGGCCTCGGCCCGGTCCAGATAAGTTTCCCAGGAGGTCGCCCCCTGCGCCCACAGCGACTGCTCAGTGGCGGGGCCGACGCCGGGTGCATGGATAAACGTGGCGGTGAGCATGGAAAGAGTATGGCGGGTCGCGCGGCGGGGTGTCAAGGGGCGGGCGATGGCCTGGGTGCCCACGCACTGCGGTGCGTGGCTAAAGCCTCACCCCACTAGACTTCCAGGCCGACGGCGCGCATGAGGGCGATGGCGTTGCTCTGGGTGACGACGCCCGTGCGCAGGCGGTAATCGAAGGTCATCCGGCCCCCGGTCATCTGGTCCTCGAAGTGGACGTTGGCGGCGGCCAGGGCCGTGTCATCGGTCAGGGCGGCGAGGGCCAGGTCGTGCGTCGTGATCAAACCGACCGCCCCCCGCCGGACGAGGGCGCGGGCGACGGCCTCGGTCCCCTGGTGGCGGTCGTGGGAGTTGGTGCCGTGCAAAATCTCGTCGATCAGGAACAGCAAGGGTGGGGCCTCGCCGTCGCCGATCTCGACGATCTGCCTCAAACGGAGTATCTCGGCGTAGAAGCGCGAGATGCCGCCCTGGAGCGAGTCCTGGGTGCGGAGGGATGCCCCGATGGCCAAGGGGGACAGGCGCAGGCTTTGGGCACGGACGGGCGCACCGGCCTGGGCCAGCACGGCGGCGACGCCGACCGCGCGGAGCAGGGTGCTCTTGCCGGACATGTTGGAGCCGCTGACGATCAGCAGCGCCGCGTCGCTGCGGTCCAATGTCAGATCGTTCGGCACGGCCAGTGCTGAGGGGAGCAGGGGGTGGGCGAGACCGACGGCCTCAAAATGCGCGCCGCTTTCGAGCAGCGCGGGGAACGGGTCGGCGGGATGCTCGTAGGCATAAGCGGCCAGGGCGCTCAGGGCCTCGAACTCGCCCACGGCGTCCAGCCATTGTGCCAGCGACGGCCCGTTCTCGGCCCGCCAGGCCTCGACGGCGAGCGAGAACTGCGTGGCCCACAGCACCAGGGCAGCGGGCAGGGCAAGAAGAGGGTTGTTCACGGCCTCCAGAGACCCGGCCAGCGTGTCCAGGCGGGCAATACGGGCCGAAGCCGGCTCGCCGCCCTCGCGCCCGCCGTGCAGCCGTGCCCGCAGGCCGCACAGCAGCGGCGACTCGAATGTCTCGCGCTCCAGCCGTGCCAGCATGAGAGAAAGAAGTTTCAGGTCGCGCGCCGGCCCGCTCAACGTCCGCCGCACACGCCTGACGGTCGAGCGCTGACGCCAATCGAACGCGCGGGCCAGGGCAACAACGGCGAGGAAGGGTACCAGTCCGGCCCCCCACCCCCACGCCGCCAGTGATGCCAGGGTCAAGGCGGCCAGACCAAACGCCGCCAGACGCACCCCGCGCCCGTGCGGGGCGGGAGGCTCGGCCCCCCACGCGACCAGAGCGGCGGGCTGCAAGCCGCCCCGGACGTCTTCGCCCAGCAGCGCCAGTTCTTCGCGCAGGTCCAGGCGCGGGGCCAGCTCACGCACGGCGGCCTGTCGGGCGCGGACGATGTCCGGGGCGGCGGGAGTCATCAGCCACGAGGCCAGCCGGTCCTCGCCCGCCCGCGTCCGGGCGACGCAAAGCAGCTCAAACAGCGACCCTTCACCGAACAGGTCTAGGTCGATGGCATAGGGATGCTTGGGATCGAGAAAACGGGTGCCCGGAATGCCTTTGCCCCGCCAGCGGTCTTCCAAGCGGGCCACGCCCGCCTCATAGAAGGCGACGCGGCGGCGGGCCAGGGCAAGCCGCGCGGCGACGCGCTCGTGCCGGACCATCAGAGCGGCAAAGGCGATGCCGAAGGCGAGGAGTGCCCAGGGGGTGAACCAGTGCCGCCCGAAGGCCAGCCACGCCGCCACACCGGCGGCGATGACGACGTACAGCCGCACATCGGCCAGCCGGCTGTCCGAGCGGGCCAGCGCGTCGCGCTCTTCCGCATGGCGCGCGAGGCGGGTCGCGTACTCTTGAGGGGCGACGTGGTCCATGCGGAGGGGTGGCGGGGTAGAGATGCCGTTACGAAGCGGCGACGGTGAGCTGATTGACGACCTTGAAGCCGACGTGATGATGGCCCGACAGTGAAGCCTGGGCGTCCTCGGTGGCGCGCTGCTTCATCGAGGCCGTGCGGACGTGGCCCGTGAGGGTCACGGTCTTGCCCGCCGCCGCGACGTTGACCAGGTTGGCGGAGTTGTTGAGGACGGGGTCACGGATGATGGCCGTCTTGACCTCGGGCGTCACCGCGGCGGCGTCCTTCACGTCGCGCGCCCCGGTCACGACCGCCGCGCCCGTCTGCTGGGCACCGGTCTTGACGGCGTTCCCGGCATCCTGGGCCGCTTGGGCGGTCTTCTGCGTGTCATTCGTGGCGTCCTGCTTGGCCCCGCTCAACGTTTTGCCGCACCCGCTCAACACCAGGCCCACCGGCAAGGCCAGCAGCATCGGTAGAAATTTGTTCATGCGTGTCTCCTTGAATCCTAGACGCTCCGAAAGCGCATCTCAAACTTGTTGCCTCGCAACCGGGCATATTGTACCCACAAGTGCGCCCGGCTAAAGATAACCGGAATGCGGAGACAGCAGCCGGCCCTTATCCCGCGATCACCTCGGCCCCGAACCGCTCCATCTCCTCGTACTGCGGGCTGAACTGAAGCAGCAGCAGGTCCACGCCCACAGCCTCGAACGCGGCCACCTGTGCCTTGACCTGGGCACTTGTTCCCACCAGCCCCGCGCGCAGGCCGCGGTTGGAGACCGAGTAGTCCTCCAAAGACACCTGCCGGTCGAGCTGCGTCCCCGCCAGCCACTGCTGGTAGTTGTCGTAGCCCGCCGCGTTCTGGCGGACGTCGGTGATGCGCGCCCGCTCCGCCTCGGCCTCGGCCTCCGAGTCCCGGACGATGGCGTAGCCGGCCACGCCGAAGGTCATCGGCCCCAGCCCCAGACGCTCGCGCCGGGCGCGCATCTCGGCGATCTTCTCCCCCACCCGCTCGGGCGGGTCGCCGTGCATGACGTAGGCGTCGCAGGTCCGCGCGATCAAATCTTTCGCGGCCTCGGACTCGCCGCCGGCGTAGACGACCGGGCGCGGGTGCGAGACGGGCTTTGGCGCTAAGACAGCGTCCTCAACCTGGTAGAGCTTGCCCTTATGGGTGAATTTAGGCTGGGTCCACAGGCCGTCCACCACGGCCAGCCACTCCTCGGTGCGGGCGTAGCGGTCGCCGTGCTCGTCGAACGTCACCCCGTACTGCCGCGCCTCGTCCGCCCACCAGGAGGACACGACGTTGAGCGACAGCCGCCCGCCGCTGATGTTGTCGATGTTGGCGGCCTGCTTGGCGAGCAGGGCCGGCGCGTGGTAGGAGGGCCGGACGGCCACCATCAGCTCCAGCCGCTCGGTGACGGCGGCCAGGGCTGCCGCCGTGGACCAGGCATCCAGGCAGGGCGCGTCCACGCCCTTGATGTCGTTGAGGTTCAGCTCGGCGATCAGCGTCAGGTCGAACCCGATCTGCTCCGAGCGCAAGGCCAGCCGTTTGGCATACTCCCAAGTCGCCTCCATGCCCTCATCCTCGACGTTCCGCAGCCAGCCGCCGAAGACCGGCATCCAGTACCCGTAGCGCATCAATCACTCCTCTAAATCGTTGACCGGCTGACGACCTGCCAGCCGAATTCTTGGGCTATCTTCCCTGCCAGCCTTTCGGCCTGATCCCTCTCGCCCGCAAAGCCTAAACTCGGCCCCCCTGACAATCCCGGCCGCCAAGCAACGTAAATCCCATAGCTGATGATGCTCCCCCTCGGCCTGATCTCCCGTACGTAGACGCCTCCGATGTCTTCCCACGAGCCTGACTGGAACCGCCGTTTGAGAAACGTGCCGAAGTGCAGACTGTAAGATTGCTGCCTCTTATCCAGGCGCAACTCCTGTGGCCCCGGAAGCATCCCGAACAACAGCACAGCAGGTAACAGAGGCACGCCCACGAACAACGCCACAAACGCCGCCGACCAGCCTGCCGTTACAATCAGGCTGTCGTGTTCCGCGAGGACACTACCGATCTGTCCCGGCAGGGCGCACAGGCCGAGCAACGGAAGCCCCAACAAGTACGTCGTCAGGAACAGCGTGAAGACACGGGGGCTGCGGAACACAACCCGATCTCCGCTGAGGTTCGGAGACGGGGATTTGCCGTTCAAGGTCCAGGCACCAACGACAGCGCCAATGAGCATGACGCCAAACCACAACCAGAAAATGGTAGCGGTGGGATGCGGCATCTCTACCTCCTAAAAGCTATTCGGCTCTTGAAATTGTTAGCAGGATGATCATACCACGCTAAAACACACGCGGATAAAGTCCCTCCAAATAGTCGGCCAATTTGGCAAACGGGTCGAAGTCGGCCACGCGGGGGGCGTCGGCGACGGAGTTCGAGAGGGCGTTGATGTCGTAGTAGACCAACGTCCCGTCGCGGTTATCAGTCACGGAGTTAATACCGCCGACATCTAATGCCCTCGTCCTCAACGTTCCGCAGCCAGCCGCCAAAGACCGGCATCCAGTAGCCGTAACGCATCCAGTGATCTCCTAATGTCAACCTAAATTATGACCAGTCCGGCAGCACTCGCTTGACGTAGCGCAGTATTGGTCCACAGACAGTAATTCATTATGACTGCTACCATTGGATTTCCCGCTGTGCAACGTGCCAGGCAGTGGGCACCAATCCGTGAGCAGTTGGAACTACGGGACGGGCTTTTCGGACTTCTCCCCGAAACGGCTGTCTTCCACTAGGACGACCCGCAGGCACCGGAAAATAATGGCCTCCATCACGCGCTCATCTCCCCGCTTGCGCCCCAGCTTCTGTATCTCCCGATAAGCCTGGGCGAACTCCGACTTGGTCACATAGAAGTCCAGCCTGTGGTCCGACTCGCGGTAGCCTCGGGGGTGCCTCTGGTCCCGGCCAGCGGCGTCCTCATTTTTAAGCACAATGGTTTCGCTATATTGCACCCATCCACCAAAATCCGTCAGAGTCGGGTAGAAGTCGTTCTCCAGGGACGGGTCTTCGTAGTATGGTGACTCGGCGTAGTTGAACCAAAAAGAATACAAGAGTCTGGCCTTGCACCGGCGGTTGATGTAGTATGTCAGTGCTTTGTCCACCCACGTTAGGCACCCCTTGAACCGGTGCTCATCAAGTGGAAAGGGGGGTTTTTTTATGTTCTTGCTGACTGCCATAAGTGAATTCTACACCCTGCGGCCCACCTCCATACCTCGCGACAGAGTAGCCGTATGAGAGGCTAAACTACATCAAAAATGGTTCCAGTAAAGGGAACCTATGACTTATTGGGCGTTTTAGCCGTGCCTTGTTCAGCCGTGTGTTGTTTCCAAATCTGGTAAGCACTGCGCAAGCAAGATAGGCCAAGGGCGGCAAACGTATATTGCCAGTATTTTGCGCTAACAGGCATTCCAATATACTTAAACACGAAGTACACACTCAAGGATATTGCTAGACCCATAATGAGCGCAAAAATGGTACTGCCAATTTTCGAGCGAATTGAATTACTAGAAGCCATCTCATAAATGCCTGAGCAGTATCATCATGCACGCCAGGTGGACCATGCCCAGGTAGCTGGTCGAGTACAGGTCCCAGCGCACCGTCACGCGGCGGAAGTTCTGCAGCCAGGCGTT
>JAABUP010007312.1_pt1 | contig 14940 bp, 15 predicted proteins | sample 5559201 | NCBI WGS metagenome assembly JAABUP01 (sample SAMN10711887, study PRJNA513373) | rock metagenome | isolation source: Antarctica rocks | place: Antarctica | reverse complement strand
GTTACGAGTATGGCCTTGGTGTCAGGTAGGGAGGCTGGATGCAGGAAGATGAGATCGAAGCAGAACCGACGAACAAGCATCCTCCCTACAACTAGTGGTGGCGATGAGGGTGAGAAGACCACGTGCAGCATGAATGACTGCAAGCGCAACGTGCGACTCGCGCGCGCCACGTCGTGTGTGTGAAAGGCGGAACCGGGAAATGGTTGTGTGACATTGGAGTATCGTTGGGCGGCGTATGGCGACATATCTTTGCACTATAGGTAGATTGATGGGGCCGAGACTGGACGAGCACATGGCTTCAAGGGCACCACGCGCCATCCCTTCTCAAGCTCCAAAGTCTCGTCCTTGGTGGTGTAGGGGGAGTGGAAACGGCGATTTGGAAGGGCGATGGAAGGATGATAGAAACAGCACGAGGACCGCGCGAGACAATTCCTAGCGCTTCTGGCGGGGTGTGTTCCAAACGTTCGAGTCTAGAAGATTTCCAGAATCTTTCCCGAATGGGGCCTAAAGGTGGGGTAGGCGATGCGCGGTTCAGCCACTCAACGTCAAGCGCTTCTACCGAAGATGACGGCGGCGGCACAATCCAGCCACGGCCAGCCAAAAGTAGGGACGTGACCGGGACACAATACCTTACGTGTAAAGTAATCATCCTCCACACTCGTCCGCCTGTTCGTGGATGATGACTGGTATGATGCAATAATGTTGATGCGCGCTTTGCGACCCGGCCACCAGTTGCCTCACTATACATCCTTAGCTCCTGGCTCAACCCTACCGCTGCACCCTCATCCACGTGTAACATCGTGGATATCATGATTGTGCCGCGCCGCATGTTGTAATATAAGATGCCCGCACCACCTCCGCACCCTCGTTGCCCATTCTCCCTTCGCTCCTCATTCACCTTTCTTCTCCCTTCACACTTCGCCCTCGACTCTTCTCTTGTCTCGGCGTGTCAGGGTTGCTTTGGACTCACTGACCTCTCCTGACGTTTGACAACCCGCCTGAACTGCATCTAACATCTCATCATCGGGTATCGTGGTCATTCCACCGCCACTGTCGCCATGGATATCATCCCTCGGTCCAATATCGTGCACAAGCTGGAGAAGCGTAGCCTCCTCATCGCGTGAGTAACACACATTCACATTGCACGTCGCTTCTGCTGACCATCTCGAAGCATCAACTGTGTGGCCGGCTTGTCCATCTTCTTTTTCGGTTATGGTACGTCAATCATCTTTTACTGAGGTAAGCCGGATTCGATGTTGACTGTGCTCTAGATCAGGGTATGATGGGCGGTGTCAATACCGCCGTAGATTACTACCAAACTACGATGGGTTTCGCTCATCCTGGTCCGGACGGACCTGTGATTGACAAAACGCTGCTACAAGGAGGCATTGTATGTTCACGGTTCGGTCGTCCGAAAGTGGGCTTCTTCTGACTGTCCCAGATCTCGGTGTATTATCTTGGTACCCTTGTCGGCTGTCTCGTTGGCGGGTGGTTTGGTGATCGATATGGCCGTATCAAGACCATCGCTCTCGGCGCAGGCTGGGCTGTCTTTGGCGCTTGTCTCCAATGCTCCGCTCAAAATCCCCAGTGGATGATCTGCGGTACGCTTCCCCGTAAGGCCAAAATCTAGACGCAGTCTGCTGATGCATTTCTAGCTCGTCTCATCAACGGTTGGGGTACTGGAATTCTCAACGCTATCGTCCCTGTCTGGGCCACCGAAACTGCCGAGCACAAGTCTCGTGGTCAATTCGTCGCCATCGAATTCACACTCAACATCTTTGGTGTTGTCGTGGCCTACTGGTTGGAATAGTAAGTTCTCCTCCTTCCTTGGTGCGTTCTCCGAGCTGACCAGCACCAGCGGTTGCTCATTTTACCAGAACGGTCAATCGTCCTTCGTCTGGCGTTTCCCCATCGCCTTCCAGATTCTGCCACTGCTCTTCCTCTTCGCCATTGTCTGGTTCTTCCCCGAGTCCCCACGTTGGCTCACCAAAGTCGGTCGCGAGGAAGAAGCTCGCTACGTTCTTGGCAGACTCCGTGGTGAGACTGGTGCGGACATGGGCATGGCCGAGGCTGAATTCCAGGATATCCGCAACATCGCCGAGCTTGAGAGAAAGACCTCCCAAAGCAACTCTTATGTCCACATGCTTTTCGGCATCGGCACTGGTAAGCTCCACACCGGACGCCGCGTCCAGCTTGTCGTCTGGCTCCAGATCATGCAAGAGTGGATTGGTATTGCGGGTGTGACAATTTACGCCCCAACTATCTTCGGGATCGCCGGTCTTAGCCCCGCCAAGCGGCAATGGGTAGCTGGTCTCAACAATATATTTTACATGGTATGCCGTGATCATTCTGCCCTCAACAAGCCGAGTCTTTAACGTGCCTTTAGTTTTCTACCCTCATCTGTGTTTTCACCCTAGACCGCATCGGGCGTCGCTGGACCCTCTACTGGGGATCTGTCGGGCAAGGAATCGCCATGGCCCTCGCCGGTGGTTTCTCCCGTCTTGGGCAGAATGCCGGCGCTGCCGGAGATGTCGGCCAAGCTACTAGCTACGGTATCGCCGCCGTCGCGATGGTGTACATCTTCACGTTTACCTTCGGTGCTACCTGGTTGACCGTCCCCTGGCTTTATCCCGCGGAAATCTTCCCATTGGAAGTTCGTGCCAAGGGTAACGCATGGGGTGTTGTCGGATGGTCAGTTGGAAACGGCTGGCTGGTGAGTCTCCATGCAAAACTCGTGCGGCTCTACCTTGCTCATAATTGCTGACCACCTGGTTAGACTCTGCTTTTGCCCGTCATGTTCAAGGCCTTGGGCGAAAAGACCCTCTACATCTTCGCAGCCTGCAACGCCATCACGATCCCTATGGTCTGGGCCCTGTACCCCGAATCCAACCAGCGCACGCTTGAAGAGATGAACCTCCTCTTCGCGTCCGACAGCATCTGGAACTGGGAGGCCGAGCGCAACTTCGCCTTGCTCAAAGAGCAGAACCCCGAACTCGTACAAGCTGCCGAGCGCGGCCACTCCGTCGTCGATCCCGAGACCGGTCTCCCGACCCAGAGGAAGGGGAGCGTCTCTCGCAATATGAGTTTGGATGTCAACCAGCTCCGGGCTCATCATGGGGACGATGAGGTGGAGAAGCAGACCTTCAAGCACGGTTAGACGAAGGTAGCTGCTGTGCAGACAGCTTTTTAAACCATAGATTCTTGTGAGGTTTGAACTGCTTTCTACTGGCATGAGGTAGATGTTGGGTAGTACACGATACTAGCAATTGGAGAGCTGAATCAATCTGATCGTTAAATATGGATGATCATGAGCGATGTTGACTTGACCTCACCAACCCTGGCCGGTCGTAGATTTGCCACAGTCACGGCCCGTAACACTGCCTTTTCCATCCACCATGACCTATTGAGGCCAGCACTCATAGATAGAACACGCACATCGCCACCGCTTGCTGCTTTCCATCACCATCTGCTGACCCACCTTTGCTCATCACCCCTGAGACGTTCGACGAAGTTGAGTATCTAAGCATCTTCGTCGGACGTCTCAAGGTTCGAGCTCCGGAAACATGCAGCGTGGAAGAAAGATCTCTTCAACGAACCATATCAAAGGTTCAAGACGATGCCAAAGACCGTGGGACCTGAGACGTTCAATGACAGAAGGGGTTTTAAGCACCTTTGTCGACCATCTCAAAAGTTGAGGTCTAGACATGCGACGTGGAAGAGGGTGAGACATCTGAAACAGGGTGGTGAAGATGAATGACCGCTACAGAGTAGAAGTTCGATGAAAGTTGGTATGAGGAGCTATCGTGGAACGTCTATAGGTCTCGCAATGGATAAAATTGTTCCCTGGGTACGGAGGAGAGGACTCCAGTACCTAGTAATTTCCAACGAACCCGGGTTGAGACGTTCAACGAAGATCGCTGACAAGGGCTACCTTCATCGAACATCTATGTTATTACGCAGCGGGTAAATCTGTCCCCGAAGTCCGGTAAGTAAGTATGTGTAGTTTCCAAGCACCCGACTTGAGACGTCCAACGAAGATGGCTGAAAAGGTCACCTTTGCGGGTCCGTCAGTGGCTCGCAATGTACCAGGTCTTGCACCGCAATTGAGGCTGTCGAGTTAATCCCAGGAGCTGATACGGCTTCGCCTGCCGGTGTGTTGACGTGGGGCGCTCCATGTAGTCCATAGCTTTCTGCGTCGCTCAAAGCTTCGTCTTCACTGCTTGTCTGCTCTGGAATGGGAGTGCTCCACAGTCTATCAAGCCGTTGCCGACGTTGGAGGTTGGATGATCAAACGCCTTTCTCATCGGACGTCTCAGGTCTCACGGCCTTCAAACTGTCTTGACCCTCTGAAGCTTCACGTTGTATGTTCCTGGACCTCAGCTTCTGAGATGTTCCACAAAGTTTACTTTCAAACCCACTGCTGCAAGTGTCTGCGTACAGAACCACATAGATCTGCAATGCAGAGACCACTTTAGACTTTCAGGACGGATTCAAAATTCAACAATTGCATGATACCTGGTAGTGATTGCAAGATACGGGACATTCAATGATGACGGAGTTGGGTCTCTATCCATCGTTGAACGTCTCCGGATACGGGTCAATCTTTGTCTACATGTATTGTGTATGGGTCGGAACTGAACATTCACCGACATTATTGCTAGTCAATCGTCTTACTCCTGGGCCTCTGGGGGCCCCCTGACAAATCCGCTGATCTGGTTTTTGTTGTGCTTCTTGTCATACTTCTCATTTACTTCTTGCATATTTATTGTCCTGGTTCTTGTTCTGCGTCTTAGGCCTTGACAGTCGACGAAGGAATCCAGATTCTCGACTTGCCTCAATATCTCACAGTTTGTGAAAGTTCCGGGAGCACCCCGTTGAATGCCCATATATTCCGTATACTCCGCCACCTCCACTGATATATCCATTGTAAGATTTCAGTCAGCGAGGCTCACATCCCAAGGTGACATATAGGGGCGAGTGGCACAAGGACTGCCTCTGTTCTTCCAGAGGTTAGATCATCTCGAGGTTGTGGGTAAGCACCGTTGCTCCATAATCAAAAGCTAGACCGAAACAATGTAGAACTGAGAAGAAGCTCGTTCCGGAGTGGCCGCATCTATCTGTCACAAAGAGCTAATGTTCAAGGTGATATTGACTGTACGTACATCAAGAGTCGAGAAATCTACACTAGATGATATTGAGATAGCTACAGCAATCCATGCACTTCAGACCCTACTAACGTTTACCTTCCGCGCACTCCTCTAATAACTTCCTATGACTCTGCATCGCCTTCTTTGCAAATTCTTCAAGATCGTACTCCTTGCCTTTCCCATCCTTTCCTCCGTCAAAGATCTCCAGGCTGAACCAATCTCTGAACCCGGTCCCCAACACCGCCTTTGTAACCTCGACCACAGGCAAATAGCCGCCGTCGAAAGGCATGGGTCTGAAATCATGGCTCCACCTGCCTCTTGGTCTCAGTCCACTCTCATCTACGTCCTTGCTGAATGGCTCAAGGGGCTTGTAAGCGTCAGAAATTTGCAAAAAGTAGATCTTGTCCTTCGGCACCGTCTTGCTCAGCTCCTCCATACTCCGTCTGAAATCGTTCTCCAGCGTCTCCTTCCCGGCCGAATGCTCGATCAGTCCCGAGGCAGTCGTGGGATCTGCCCACTCGCTCCCAGCCGTCTGGAACGTATCCAGACACAATCCTACGTTCGGTCTGTCGACTTTCTGTACGATCTCCCAGACTTGCTTCCAGGTTGTGGCATGTGTCGACCAGCACCAATTCTCGTATGCAAGGCGATAGTTGTGCGGGGAAAGTAAGTCGGCAAGCTGTCGGAGGTCGTTGGCGACGTAGTCTTGGGAGGTAGTTATGTTCGGCGAGTCGGAGGAACCAACCTACGTTCATCAAACAATTAGCTTTCACAGATGTCCGGATGACTTTTAGTAATATTTGAGGTGCGGGGGCCCCCTACTTGAAGCATGTCTGTCCCTGCAGCCTTCATGATCCTGATCCACCCCTTCGCGCGGTCGAAAGCGTCTTCCCTCTCCTTCGAACCTTCTGGCCATCCCTCGAAATTGGCAAATGGTTGCAAGATCAAAATCTTTAGGTCTAGCTTGTCGCACAACTTCTTCACTTCCTCGCCCGCCGTACAAAGATCGTCATAATGTGATGGTTGAACCTCCTTATTGAGGAGGTCGCCGGCGAAAGAGAGGAGATCAGGAAACGAAAGCTCTATAGCCTTGAAGCCGGCGGACGCGATGGCTTCGAGCTTCTTGGGAAGCGGATCGGTGGGTTTGCCGATGGAGCAGGTGGCGTAGGAGGTGGGGATTGATTCGAGCGAAGACAGATTGATGACCATGATGGACTTCAGGGCGGGCGAAACAGGAATATCGACGTCTGACTTGCCGCTTGGTTTACGATTGCAGATCCAAATTGCATTGTTGCCGAGTTGCGTCGATGATGTTATTATATGCTTCGGTAGGTATTCTGTGACGTACTTTCTCCGACATTACACGTGATAATGGAAGTTTTGGTATGGCAATCAATTCACTGAGCGTAAGAGAGCATTCGAGATGGAAACATTCATGTACAGTCAGACATGATCAAACTATTCCATGTCCCCTTTCCCCCTCTAAGGTTGCCCCATAACCCTTATTGCTGTTCCCAAACCTCGGATAACGTTGGGCTACCTTATCCTCGTCTTTATTCATCGTCCTCTCGCCATCGCCGAAGAGCTTGAAAAAAAATCCGTCATAGCTCGCCCATACCGCCTTGAAAATAGCTCCCGTGAGCTCTACCAACCATGCCGGACTTCTCCCATCCTTTCCACCAAACAACTTGTCGACGGAGAAAATAAAGCTGACTATTGGTGCCCACAATGCTAGGAAGATGAATTGACCAAGCCTCTGCCTATTCGTCGTGATAGTATAGGGTCGGAGATCATGCAAATATTGTTTATACTCCTCCGGTAGACCATGCTCGTCGGCGCCGTCTGTGATCAATTTTAAATATCGTGCAGAAGCCTGTGCATAGCTGGGATCAGGCCTTGTGATGCGACCGCCGCTTTTTGGTGGTGACTGGCCCGGTGGAGTTGGTGGTATGGCTGGGGAGAATAAAGTATGCGCTTTGAAGGGCGTTGCGGTTGGCTTCTCAGGGACGGTTTCTACAGCGGAAAGGGCGTAGCAGTCCACGACAATATCCTGGTATGATGCCCCACCTCCCTCCGTAGCTATGATATGTGCATAATCCTTCTTTGTAACCTCGTACACAACCCCCACCAGCCCTTTCTTCCATCGATCTTTGTGATACTTTAGCGAGCTTTCGGTCTTGAGTATCGGCCGTTTCTCGGAATATGCAGTATTCGACTGGACGGAGGCTGGATTGTTCCTAAATCGAGTGTTGGCAAAGCACGGTTCGGCGTACGGTATTCCTGGCAGGTCAAAGGTCATGACAAGCTCAGGAACAAGGACATTGACTTGCGCCAACGGTCTGATGCCTCGCTTTCCTTGGAACGTTTCTGCACAGAGATTCGATCCATAGGCGAGGTATAGGACGGTGTCGGGACGTCCAAAGGCCTTGTTGTCTGCTTCGTCCGCAAAGGTCTCCGGATCGAATGGAGTTTCACTCAGTGACTGTGACTTCCGTTGCTGTGACGGACATGGCAGGCCTCTGTGCCACTCTCTACACTGGTGGTGCTGATACGATGGCGAGTCGATATCCTTGACTTTTTGTAGCGCAGCGATGGCTTGCATACCCACTATAGAGCCTCTCCTAGACGTAAAACGCGAGGAGTTTTCGTCAACGGGTGGTCCCATGTTGCGCTCTGCGACAGATGTATACCAAGCTTGTGCGATTGCTTGGGCAACCTATGCCGCACAAAGAAGACTTGTTTTCAATGAGAAAACCAAGAACGGGTGTATCAAGTTGACGCAGCGTGGTGTTCAGATTGCCTCTTCCATCGATCGAGAAATTCCTCCAGAGAAGAGGATCGTTTCTATACATAGTAACATTCGGCAACCTATTACTGCCGAGGCCGCATTGCTTACAACTCAAGTCGCGACCCCGACTACGCATAGACTCCTTGACCGAGCCAACTACATGTACTGCGACTATCAACTGCTGCCTAATACGTCCGCGATGAGTGTCGTAGTGAAGAGAGGCGTCGATACCTCTCTCCAAATCACTCAAGATGGGTCCTTACTTAAGTCCAATCATTAGCGTTCAGCCTCCTGTTCAAGATAGCCGCGCACAGGCATTGGCAGCCAACGATGGACATGGAGAACACCCCGAGTATGGGGCTTTGATGATCTCTGGAAGCTACTTGAATTACTCTAGAATGGAAGAAGGGCCAATGCATCGGATCGTCTCGAGTATGACCCCACTATGAGACAGACGTTGGGCGAGGAAGCCCCGTAGCCATTTGCTCCATCGTCCAAAGCTGGCCGAGCTTTAATGCGTGAGAGTTCCAGCGCGCCCAACAGGCCCTAAGAGAAGGATTAATGTACTGAATGGATCGAAGCATGGCACTTTGTATAGCCTAGATGACCATGATCGCACCCTTTGTTGCGACATCTGTGCTGTAGATCTCACACTGCTGACATTCCCTTCCAGGCATGTCCGAGATGCGGCAACACTTCAGAATGGAATGTGAACTGTGCATGTTCCACGCCTTTGCACGCACCTTTGTTACTTGAGGAGAATTGATTCTTCACTCTAACCTTAGTTGAACGATGGCAGCTGAGACGTTTTCATTCAAAGATCCCGTGTCCCACAAGCCCTAAACCTTTACCGAAGTCGCGCTCGGTTGCTTCCGCTGCAAGCCCGCTCCGTATCTAACACACGCGTGCGTTACCATTGTCCAGTCCATTCCCTACACACCAGCTCCTCCCCAATACGAGAAATTCTTGCCTCCACAACTTAAGGAAAAAGGAACGCTTCTGTCCTCTCGCCTTCGCGCGATTTTCTTCGTGTCATTCCATCGACTAATCATGGCGGAGCTGCACGATGCGGCTAATGCCTTGCGCCAGTCACATCTACAGGCTTTCGTCAGCGAGTTTGCGGAAGCTGTTAAGAAGGATGGAGACTTGTCGTGAGCCGGGATGTCTCTTCCAACTTGGCGATCCAGTGCTGACACGACCTCTCAATATAGATTCTCCTCCTCGAGGATTGAAGAGTTGCGGGGGAAACTCCAAGGGGAGACATCTGTTCCCATGGAACTTGTACAGCAAGTGGTTCGCGCCATCGAGATCGATGGAGTAGAGGTCTGCGAACGTCTCGATGTTCAAAGTTTCTGCCTTGTGGTCGAAATATTGACTAAATCGCCACCGTTTGTTGCGCAAGAACGTGGACTTTATCTACTCATGGTAATGGCGATTGATCAATTGGCCAAGTCACCAAGCTCACATTGCGCAGGAGTCACTACAGGACAATGCCAGCCACTCCATTGCAGACCAAGTGTCAGAGACCGAAAATGGCGGAACTGCAGCGGAGGAACGGAAGGGACAGCTTGGGACGCAACTGCTGATTGGGTTACTGAAGTACTTCACCGACAACAGAATGCAAGACAGAGCTAGAAGATGGGTACAGGATACCTACCACATTGGGACTACACGAGTATTGACGATGATGTTGCTCTAGACTGGCCTGCTTATATCAGAGCTTGTCCGCAACTGTGAGAGCAACCAGCTACTCTTGAACATGGCGCCTGAGGATCTGCGGTTAGTACAGGACTTGTTGTCGCTCTGACCTGCGCTGACCATGGAACAACCCTCAGTCGCACGCTTGGCAGCATCATTACAGACGAGAAGAGTCAAGTCCTCAAGCTTGTCTCAGGGTCAATCATTCGCGAAATGCTCGCCGCTGGCTCACCAATACACACTTTCTGGCCCTTAGATATTCTTGACGATGCGACTAGTCAATTCCCGGAGAGCCTTGTACCGGCTTCTCAGTGGATTGGCCGGTTTGAACTCTTCCTGGACCGCCTACATACGTTGAAAGTCTTGAAAGACACGTAAGGAACTCCGAAGCCTTCGTTCAAAACAAAGCTAACCTATGCACAGGAACTCTGATGTATTCCTAGCCTATGCTGTAGCTGCAGATCATTCGCATTTCGAGGGAGAAGGCGCAGCAATAGCAGTTACGGTGTCTGATGTGCTCAGCATTGTTGTACCAGCCACTTCAACATCGCCAGTGCAGTACATCGACATTTCCTTAGAAGATATCAGCGAAGTTGAGATCCAGAAGACGATGTTGCAGCCTAAGTCGTCCCAATCAAACCACGAGCCCGTGGAGGTGACTGACCTTCTGGTCCGACTGTTTTCCGGTCAAGGCAAGAATTATCGGCTCAATGCAGCTTTCCATCACACCAAAGAGCTCCACATCACATACCAGCACCTTGAGGAAGCGGAAGACATTGCGAGCTACATTAAAGAAGAGCAGGCTACGCGAAAAGAGCACTCTGTTGTACATTCGATGGCTGTGGATAAGTTGAGTGTAGTTCCAGGAGAATTAGCCATCTCAAAACCGGATGCACAAGCTCGCAACGGCTCGCAAGCACCGTCGATCATAGCTGATCAAGGACGGGTTACCGTTGTGTCAGCTTCACAGCAGATCACAGAACTCTCTTCTAAGATACTTCAGAACTCAGATAGAGACACTACAACTACGAGCAAGATCTCGTACTCGGCACCGCTAGCTACTGAAGCTGCCATCCAACTCACTGGTGCTGAACATGGTGTGGGAACCTTAGCCGCGACCGAAACCTTAGTTGAGCCTTTGGACAGGAGGAATGGGCTGCCAAAGCCGGAACTCAACAGCTCTGACAAATGGCAAGAAGGGAAAGCTATTATTGAAGATGCAAAGGAGTTTCGCTCTCCGTCAGCTGAACCACGGGTTCGAACACCTAGTACGGATACACATCGCTCTGTAAGTCCTTCACCAGCGGCGATCCTTGAGGATGAGGGCCTTTACGATGTTAGTCCTAGAGGAGCCAAATTGCAGGAGGTGCGCAGGAGTTCGCAGCAATCTGACCCGGTCGGCTTTCTGAGAGATGACAATCATCCTGATCTAGGCACAGCTACGGAAAGGAAGAATGTAACAAACATGCCGGCAACCCAGGGGAGGAAGTTGAAAGATCTTCTTCGTGACCAGGACGGGCGACAGTCCAAAGAAGTCCTCGGAAAAGATCTGCCGTTACCCCGACCTGACGGCATGACCTCTGCTTTGACTTCGAATAAGCGTGTTCGAAAGAAGCACAGCACCTACGCGAACCCCAAACCCAGAACCAAAGTCCAGTATCAATCGGAGAAACAGGATGTCAACAGGATAGATACTGAAGGGACAGAGAATGACGCGCCAGATCCTGATATTTATGAGTTTCCTAGTTCCGAGCAGCAGGGGCCGGACCCAAAATCGAAACGGATTCCAGGAAAATCAGCATCCAGAGCGGCAGCTGCAAAAGACAAGGCGCAAAAGACTCAAACATCGAGCCGATCCCAGGCCTTGGGGAGACCCAGCGAGATTCAGGTGGTGAAAGACGCTGTAGCATCTCTGCCGCCTCCGCCAGCAGAGGAGACCTTAGGCGATACAAAGGGCAAGGTCGAGTTACGAGACCCCACGAACCGAGATGAAGTATTTAAAGTCAAGGAAACTAAGGCAGTAGTGGTGACAAGAAGACCTGGGCAGAAAAGAGACTCAAATGCTGAACGTAGTTCGGCAGTGAAACCCGATACGGTCATCGCATCAGTCGAAACATCTGCACCAATTCCACCATCAGCTATAAAAGAGCACAGTTCAAACCTTCAGACAAAAGCCGCAAAGCCAACAAAGCCATCAAAGCCAACAAAGCCAACAAAGCCAACAAAGCCAACAAAGCCAACAAAGCCAACAAAGAAACGGAAACCTAAAGTTGTCATATCAGAGCCGCGCAGCACGCGCGCTGCAGCGTTGAAAGCGAACCAGAAGATCTTGAAGTTGAACTTGGCGGAGCAAGGCGAGAATGGCGATATAGAAGTTGGAGCAAACAAGCATGAATCTCCGCCACCAGAACAAGAGCCTCCTGCAACTGAGACGGTACCTCCCTCTGAAGCTGTCTACAAGGTTCCCATAGTAAACTTGCTGGCTGGTAGTCGTGGCCAAAGGTCACGGAGACGACGCGTGTCATCAAATGTTCCAGAAAAAGAAGTGAACGGCCTCAGCATTGAAAGCAACAAGGCAGACGCAGTCAATTCCAGGCAAGAATCGACGATACATGGAAGCGCGGATCCTGTACCAGGAAGCCAAGGGCAAGCATCAAATAAGGGAAGGAATCAAGGCGGGGTTGAGATCCCTGATTCAGAAGAGGTCTCCGACTCGGAAGAGGTTAACATCGTCGAATGTCCTTCACCAATTGAAGCCGAAGGCGCGCCCTCTGGCCCGGTGAACCATCACTTCGATGATGCTGTGCTCGTCATGCAGGACGATGGTATAGAGGTTCCGGAGGTTGAAGCACCCAGAGAGCCAGTGGTTGCAGTATTAGCAGCTCAGAATGCTCAAGATTACGCACGGGGTATTAAACGGCAATCCATGGCTTCGAAGATCAAAGGTTCCCTCGCTTCACTTTCATTGGCCCCTGATCAAGATGATCATGTTCAGATGCCCACTAGCATACTTAAGAAGCGGCAAGACATCAAGAAAGAACTTCCCACTGCAAACAACGTCCCTATAAATCGTACTTCCACGAGACATTCTCCGGTGATGGAGAAGCGACCGATCAGAACGCCTACGCACGCCCCTATCCGTCATGTGACATTACCTAGCGGATCTGAGCCGGCAAAACGTGCAGCCAAGCATCTACATAAATCTCCATCGCAGATCAAAAGCACCAAATCTGTGCATATGCTGCAGCAAACGAACGACGTTACTCTCCGGACAAGCTCCAGCGAACGGCATTCTCATTCACAGCAATCTGAGGTCATCTCAATCTCTTCGAATGGAAGCGAAAATGATACTTACTATACAGACGAAGGTGATGAAGAGATTGAACCACTAAAAATACCGCAGCCGGAGAATAAATCGAAGAGAAGGGCTGATGATATTGATTTGGAGCACATTTCGAAAAAAGCCAAAGCAAACGCTGAGTCCAAAAAAAGAGCCAGCACACCAGTGGCTCAGCGAAAGGCTAGCCCCGATAGGCAAAAAGTTCCAACGCCAGTTTTAGTGGATGATTACCTCCAACGAAAGGCGCCGATTATCAGCTTCAGCGCCAAAGGCCCTCGCAATCAGGGTGTGAAGTTGGCCAAAAAGACTTCAAAGAGCCCACAAGACAATATTGAAAATAACACAGAGACGGAGAAAAACCTCACTTTCAAGCGGAAGCGTGAGGGTGGCGTCGATAAGTGGGCAAACGCAGCTGCGCAAACTCCGCTAGCGAAACGACGTAGAGCTTCCATAACTGTTCCGCATACCCGTGAGTATGTACCTGAGCTCGCACCCGAAAGCAGCAGTCCTCCCATAACGGAAGTGTCGCATCAGCAAGGTTCTAAGAAGAGGGTAGCCGAGAATGGCAGCCCAATACCAACTGTCCAGTACCTGGACCTATCAAAGGGCCCTTATGAAAGACTTCACGACCTCTTTGTGAACGGCGATGGTCATTTGGGTGATGATGAAAGCGTGAGCTTCGGAGACCATCTGGCAGAAGACGACATCCTACTGCCTAGGGATGGTTTGCCAGTTCCACGAAATGAGGAACCTCAACGAACCGACCCAGAGGAGATGATCTTATCGAGCAACCGCAAGCCTCCACCAGATTCGCCCAGCGCACCATCCAAAACTCTCGCAGCATTTAGTGCTCACCGTGTTCAATCAGGTGGAAAGTTTGTCAACGTCAAAACAGCAAAAGTGGTCAAGACTGCTGAACCGCAAGATCCTTTCATCAGTGTGAAGCCAGTGAGATCAAGCTCGTTCTTGGAGAAGCTTCGTGCGAAGAACAATCTAGGGAACAATGAAGTTCTTTCCCGGTCGAAGGATGTCCCTCAATTACCTCCTGTACAGCCGCAAGAGGAAGACCCAGATAAGACCCTTGTAGATGATCTGCCTGGGGAGAGTGACGTTCTTTCTCCACCTTCTGAGATAGCCAGTGCTACATCCAAGAGTTCGCGGAGCACAAGCACTGCTCGCCACACTGATGAGTCCCGAGCTGAGTCGGAACCAGATCTTGAGAGGGAGTGGCGGGAGGCGTTGAAGCCACATCAGCGCAACATGCTTGATATATTGTATCAGATCTCGAATGTATGCTACCCTTGTCAACCACTTAGATCGATACTGATAGGTGTCCTTAGCGCCTTGTGCGCCATCTCGTTGACAAGGAGACTGCCACGGAAGATATCATCCACGACTACGAGAGAGGTGGAATGCGACTCATAGAGGAACTTGAGCGGGCCCACCAGACTGAGTACGCCCGCTTTCAGCGAGATATCGACACTGCTAAGACAGAGCTGAAGGCAGAGTACAAGAGCACCATGGAGTATATCATCGAGGGCAATCGAGATATCCGGCAACAGCCAGTAGCTGCTTTGTATAAGGAGCATATCGACCAGCAGCAACAATTGAACGAGATGCTCGAGGCAGCGTACAGGGCATTGGATTGATATTGTACTACAGTGGTTTCAATGTACGCGATTTGGCTTTTGTTTTCCATTGGCTCTGAGAACGACTTGAGCGTAGCACCATCTCTATTAGTATTATATGTCTACAGTGTTATATGCAACGCACCACGTTAACAAGAGAACACTACTCTCATGTCTACTCCATTCGTGAATGTGTTCCTCAGATACCATATCTATTGTGATCCCGTTGTCCAGTCCGACTATATCCATTCGAATCAACGAGCCTCGACAGAGACACTTTGACAGAAGAGTAAGAAACGCAGCCCTTGGCAAGTATTCGCTTATACACTCCCTTAAGCC
>JAABUP010007309.1_pt1 | contig 14943 bp, 18 predicted proteins | sample 5559201 | NCBI WGS metagenome assembly JAABUP01 (sample SAMN10711887, study PRJNA513373) | rock metagenome | isolation source: Antarctica rocks | place: Antarctica | reverse complement strand
TATGCGATCAAGCTCATCCCTGTCTGCAAGTGAAGGCACCACTCAGAGACTAGTTGATGTACTGGAGAAGTAAGTCACTGAGCCTGCACACTGCTTGCATTTGTGTATCCTGGTGTCATCCCATTGATGGTCCATACCTTGTGTGGATGTGTGGTGTATCAAACAGCTTGTTTTCCTCTTTTGCCATATGCATACTGAAGTGTCAGAGTCTATTTGTGTTGCTACAGAAAAGGACAGACAAATGATGACATTGGTTGTGACTTCTGCTGACAGCACTTGTTCACCATTTGTGTGGCACTTTGTGCAGGATGTGTGACGAGAAGGTCCTTGCCAAACTAGAGCATTTCGGTGCCATTCATCGGGGTGTTAAGTCAGATTGACATCAACTGACTCTAGTCACGACTGTTGGATGCATGTTTACCATAACTCACAAATATTGTTTAACTATGAATGATGAGCAAAGTATTACTTTGAAGTAGCAAACACACAGCTTTGCCTTGAGGCAAGAGATCTCTGGCCATGACTATACATTATGACACTGTACTAGTGTGTTGCACATTCTGCCATCGACTCTTCAGGACAACCTTACATATCATAATAACATGCATGCATATGCTGCAAACAGTAGGTCACCGGGTGTCCGGGACAATTGGGGACCCCAATTGTGCAAAAGTTCGCTGGCGGTCTGTAGTTTTACTGACAAGGTGTGCTTGTTTGATGATACCTACCAGGATGCAAAATGGGCTGAAGTGTGAGAAGCACGCCATGGGGTGTAATCATGCCAACATTCGAAGGGGTCACAGCATCTTATGCATCAACATGGAGATAGAGCACTTTTGATCCTTACAGCATGGTGTTTACTTACAGTTGGGTAGCCTGGATGGTGCATATTTGTCTAACCAAATTGACTTATATACAGAAAGCAACCATAACAAGCACTCTATGGCCTGCAATACACTTGTCTTAATCTTTTGACCTCCAGAACGGCGGCCACCAGCTGCATAATGTACATGCTTGCTGACATAGTACATTCTCACGTGCCATAGTATATTCGTACATACTGCACAGCTATCACACACGACTTGCTGTCTTACATTGATGTGTCAGCAGCTGGAGTTGTGGGGGACTCTGACCCAATACTCTCCAAACTGAAATGACCACTGCCACTGCTGTCCAGGTAGATAGGACTGTTGCTGCCTTTCTCCATGCTGCTGCCATATGGCCCCTGCCTGCATGAGTGTGACAGCCTTTTGCCAAACGTGGCTGGGCAAGATCAGCTTGATAGGCCAGTACGTCCACACAGCGAGACAGCTCCAGCTATGCACAGGAGAGGAACGCCCCCAGGTATAGCTTACCAGGGGCCTGATGCGACCCTTCCAGTCGCAGGACTGACTGCATGGGGCGAGGAAGGAGACCCCTGCAACAGCGGGTACATCACGTCAAACCATGTGGGATCGGCTCGATTGCATAGCTGGAAGGCCGCAGTGCATAGCTGGAAGTACGGACACTCCTTGATGCCATCGACAAGCAGATTTGATCTATTGCGTCAAGACTGCAGACGCATCGAATTAGGAGCAAGCAAGCAGGTACAAATGCGTCAGGAGAACTATTAGGCTGAGTCAGCCGTGCTCCGGAACTGCCTGCTGAGATTCCGGAACGCTGGAAAACTTAGCTGACTGTGCAGCAGCGTAATCAAAAGTAACAGAAAGCAACACCTGGTAAGCACTGCCGTTTCCTTTAGGTGCTCGTCTTGTAGATCTCCCCTGCAACCGTAAGCCCAATGGTGTGAACTGTCACTGAGACCAAGTGCTGTGCGTGAAGATCGGGTGTAAAGCGAGTGAGCGTCTTGTCGTCTATTACCTGACTGCCCATGTTCAGGTGCGCAGCCACGATCACGTCGCGTCTTGTTCTCACGGTGAGTGCTGTGTCGGGAGACATGCTTGCCATGTATCGGTGAAGTATGCGGTAGCGTGTGTCGAAAGTCTCGAGCTGCAACAGAAATCTCAATGCTACCGGCGGTAGCGGCGGCCAAAGGATTTAGCAGTCCTCGTCCCCCCTCACGATGGCTGACAGGGCCCTGCCTTTGAAGTGCATCATGGTCCAAAACTTCTAGAAATGCATCATGGTCCAAAACTTCTAGAAAATCAAAGGTGCAGAAGACAAGTGGGTAATGTCAAGATGCCTTTCCCAGGCTATGCTGCCAAAAGTGACGAAGCTCACACAAAATAACAATATATTCAATAGCAACCTGATGAATGGCATGACCAGTCAGATAGAGGACTGGGACAAACACAAGGTGACTGGCTTGATGCGGAAGACAGGCGGAGCAGATACAAGGGCGGCAGGGGCAATCACTGTTGAGAACCACTGTGGCTGGAGCAATGGTACTCAAGACAGGAATTATGCCAGAGCAAGCTTACAAACAGATATGAACATAGTTACAAAAGCAGCTTGATTCGTCACAGACTGCCGAGAGCACCACCACTTAGGAAGAGCAGTCGTTTCTGTGCCAAAGCTTGGTACGATGCACTCCTGCCAGGCCTGACTCTGGATATCATGTCAAGCCTGCCATGTGGTGTTGCTGAGACCCTGCAGTGCATTGAGCTGTCTGTGCAAGCTCACTGGCAAGCCCTGCCAATCAAAATGCGGAAGTGTGGTCAAGATTTTCAGTTGCAGCAGCTCACAGCAGTACAGGATGTCATAATACAATACATATGCAGAGTTTGCAACAGAGGTTGGACAGGCAGAGCTTGACAGTATGCAAAAACTTGGCTTGAAAGTGCCCTGCCTGTCTGAATGGGCAGACAAGCAAGCAGCTTCTAAGCGCCCGGCTGAGGGCTGGGCCTCAGATGCTGAGCCTGCCTTTAAACGACAAAGAGTGGAGTTGCCTCAGGAAACTGCTGAGCTTGAAGGAATCAGCACTGGCAGCAAAGTGTGAAAAGTACGCTGCACATGTGGAGTCTTTGGAGTGTAGCAGGTTGGACATGGTGGTGGCACACCACAGCAAGCAAGACTGGCAAGAGAGCAAGCTGAAATAAAAGCAGAGGCTGCCATTGCTGCTGATAACAGAGCTGTTCAGCCCACACATCAACAGCAATCACAGATGTACCATAAATGCTAGATCTGCAGTCAACCTCGGCAACGCCAATTCTGCCTGCTGAAGCCATGTTGCTGCAGTACGGAAAGAGCGGCATGGGGATGATTGTCCCTGTGTAAAAAGCCGGTTGCGGGAGGCTAAAAGCAATGGTAGAATGACCTTGTGTGGCAGTGGAAAAGGAGAGCAAGAAGTGATGACTGGGCTGTCTAAGAAGCACCGCCTGTCAGAGGCAATTGAAGCCCTCATCAAGTGGAGCCTGCAGGCAATAGCCAGAAAACGAAGCCGTGAGGGCGGTTGATGAGCTGTTGCTGATTTTTGGAGTGACAAAGATCTGCCCCAAGTTTGATGCCTTTTTGTACAAACAATCAGATGAAACCCAAGAAGGGTGTGGATCCTTTAAAGATTGAAAAACGACAGCTAAATGCAAAGGAGCCAAATTTCATCGTCAAGGCCTTCCATGAAGCTTATATAATCGCATGTATGAGCGCCTTTCACAAGCTGCAACAATTGTTACTGTTATTCAAAGCTGATTGGGCTTAGACAAGCTGAGAGACACCTTGTATACAGTACGTACTGCAACAAGCACTGCCTTGGCACTCCATCCGCGTTCACTGATTGGGCCAACTGTCATAGTAATGATAACATTTTTCGATTTCCAGCTCATAATGAGCTAGGTACGTGCAGGAATGGTCTTGTCTCTCCAGAGCAGTCTGTCTTGTGCATCCCAGTAAGGTCTACTAATTCGACGATTGTCATGCTGTTCCCCACACTCTCGGCCAATTTATATGGGCTTGGGTGTGGCAGCACCCAAAATGTCAGATGCTACACCATCAGCATGACAATAACAAACTGCAGCATGCTCCCGACATGTTACCTGACGTATGACTGAACTCACATAAGGAACAAGGATGACTCATCTGAATCAGAAGCGCTCCGAAGCCAGCAGGCCTTTCAGCACGGCGAAAGGTTTTCGACTCGGCCATTGGTTGTTCCTTCTCTCCATTCTTCTTCTGCAGTGTTCCAGTGTTTGACTGACAAGCTCGTGTCCACTCAGAACAGCGGGCTGTGCGTACAGGAATAACCTGATGTGCAGTTGCTTTCGGTCGAGACTTGAGCCAGCCGCTGCTTTGTGATATTGACTTTGTCATTTGATCACTCCCGAGCTCTGCATGTCTACCGACCGTATGACCAGTCCTTTCGGTGACCCTTTCGCTGACAAGGGAAAGGAATCTATGACAGATGCTGCACAAACACTCCCACTGGAGGTGACCGCAAACGGCGACAGCGGGATTCTGAATAGTGCTGCTGCACGTCCTGAAACTGTCCCAGCATCACGATCGATGCGAAGTCAGATGTCCACAAAGTAACGCTTTTACACTTATGTGCTACACCGATCAGGCTGGCTCAGAGAGCTTTATTGCTGCGTTGCAAGAAGAATTTCGTCTGGCAAAAGTCTTACCAGCCAAACCATTGCTAGTTGCCTTTGCTTGTCATGTAGCTTGCTACATGCAGGCCATCGGATTTTGGGTTAGGAGTCTCAGATGAGCAAACAGATCAGGTGGAGTTTTTGCAACCACCGGGCGTTGCGGACTTTGAAGGGTTTCCAGATGCGCCAACTCTGCACAGGCTGAGACAAGTCAGTGATTTGCACATCACAGATGGTTCAGATCCAGACAGAATAGCAACCAACACTGGCAGGTACTGTGCTGGCCTATGGCACTCGCTGACGAGCATTTTACTGTCGACAACAGCAGGTCTGGAGCTGATATGATTTGACCACATGCAGGCCAATACACTTTGATGGCAATCTGTTCACTGGATGTGCAATGCTGTGGACCAAGGGTGTGCCAAGCCAGCCAGAACATCTCTTTCATGGACAGCGCAGGAAGTCATCCATCACAGTTCAAGGCCGATTCAAGAGACCAGTGGTCATGAGCCATCTTGTCACAGGCCCTGAGTGAGTTGACGTCATAATGGCACCACAGATGCAGACTGCTATTTGGCCAGCGCATGCCAGACACAATGTCATCATGTAATGTACAACATTGTGCTTTGCCACAAGGATCATCCGGGATATCTTCACAAGAAGAAGCATGTGTTCACTTTGTGAAGATCCTGCAGGTTCACAAGAGGCTTTGTCAACCTGCCAGCTCGGTGGTTCGTGGAAGGTGTCTTGTTGCGGGTGAGAATAAGCAGCTGCACCTGTCTGCATAAACTGCATTGTGTGTATCCTTCTGTAGTCAATTGGGCTTGACTAGACCTGTGTCTGTGGTGCACCATGTTTCAACTGAGTGATGTAGTCATGCTGCAAGACAGGCTGATGCAGCTGTCACATTTGGTTTGTGCGCAGCTGCCACCCTTCAGCACTCTTTCCCATTCTGCACAAAGCACAGCAGAGAACAGCCTAGCAACCATTCATACAGCTTGCCTGCTCAGCATGTGATGCATCTGCAGCAGAACATACACCTAACAATGTCTCAGGCTAGCATTCCACAACATTGCTTGCCTGCAGATTGCATCTCGCATCAGTCCTCAGATGAAGTTTGGACCGCCAAATCGGCCTTTCCTGCAAGTGCCTGTCATGTCACTAGCCCAGAAAGTGATCGTGAGCGAGCCAGGTGATGAGCCTCAGCTTGAAGGCAGAACCGAGCAGGGAGCAGAGCTCTACAAAGCCATACTTGAGGACACAGGTCAGTGCTGAACACAAACATGTAGTTGCTTTACGCTTTACACATGGGGAAAGTGTCATGCATGCTACACATGGAACAGTTCTGTGTTTCTTGTGAATATACTTGCACATCCTGTCTGCAGTTAGAGTCATGGTCAATCTGCAGAACAATATGCTGCCCCAACATCATGCGGCTCCACCAAGGCTCGAGAGATCCTTTCTCGTAGGCACCATGTGAGCACTGCGCTTGTGGTTGTGGCGCAACAGGTGTGCCTGCTGCAGGTGGGGAGAACAGCTGGGAATTCAAAAAGTCTCCATTGAGCAAGGAGAAAGTATTCGACATGGGTCACATCTGGACCTTCCACATGCATCAGCATATAGTGGACCTGAGCACTTTCAATATGCAGATCCTGAAGCAGTTTGACATTACGCACTACCTGAATGGACAGCCTCTCCAGAGCATGATCAAAGATAGGTGGGCAGCTTTGTAGATCATGACCCTTGTGTTGTTCTGCTGGGCCCAATTTTCCTGCAGCATAGCTTGCATTAGTCAAGTTGCAGCATGATATGCATCTCCAGGCACAATCTTTTGCGTGACTTTGAAGGAGTTTGGTTTGGCATCCATGCTGTCTGATGTGCCAAAGGAAATGCCCTTCCGCATGGTCAACAATCGTGCATGTTGGAATGCATGCACATATCTGTCGGCTTTTGTCTGCTGTCCTGGTAAGGCTGTTTTCAAGCTGTTGATTTTCTGCCTTGCTGACATCAATGCAGGGGAACAGGAGAATATGTAGTCAGCTTTGAGGTGTGGCACGAGAGGCTTATGAAGGATGCTGAAAGGTATTATGAGCAGAAGCAGGAGGAGTTTGGCTAGAGGATCAGCACCCTTGCAAGCGTGCGCTGAGCCTCCTAATTTCTGACGTGCAAGATATGTGGGTGACATGGGTGGCAAAGAAGCGTGCAGAGCTTCTTGCACCATGCCAAATGCGTTACTGACAAGTATAGATGATACTGAAGTCGAATAAGTTGTGCCTTCAGTTATAGATGTGTGCTGTGTAGTCATGACTTGGGGATATGTTTCTTGGTTGTACTTTAGGTGCGGCGCTTGGGTGGTACCACCGGTGTAATTGAGAATGCCTTTCTTACAAATACTTTAGGTGCTGCGCATTGGTTGTGCAGTAAGCATTTTTCAAGTGTACATCTTTGCACTCAATAGGATAGGGTTCATGTACGACATACATAAGTTGCAGGATCATGCAATCCAATATACGGATCATGGCTGCAATCTAGACAGTTCTGTACAAGGTCAGGTGAAAACCCATATCACCGTTAGCAGCTAGTCACTAGCGAGATGTAGCAGTGTTTTTTTTTGGGACAGCAATCCAGTGTCAACCACTGGAAGACGAGGTGTACTTCAATGTCCAAGTTCAAAGTAGGCCGCAAGAAGTAGGAGTTTTATACATTGAATGATTGTTGAGCTCACCCTGCATTGCAACTCCTTTGCTTGTGCCACAATCACACTGCTGACACTTACGAATATGCTACACAGCATGCAGTGAGCATCAACAATTATATGATTACCGATCAAGTGAATAAGAAGACCTAGCATAGATTGCAGGAATGCCTAGTTGTCACTAGCCCAGGAGATGGCTCATGCGGTTCCCAGGCATCAATCAAACAGTGTAGCTGAGTGTTTCACCCGAATCAGAGAATAAGGAACATATGCTCATGTCAAAACCATAAGCTTTAAGCTGTATCATGGGGATATCATGGTCATGCACTACACAAAAACAGAGTCAATCACAACTTGATGTACACAGCAATAAGGTTCAACATCACTCAACTTCTGTTGCTGACGGCATGAAATACAATCCAAATCATGTCTGACCTGCATCTGCATTGTCCTTGTGTAACAATCGGTCTAGCTGATGCTGTAACTGCTGAATGACATTTGGATTTCCTTTATGCTGCTTTCGTTCTGCAAAGTCAGGTGCGACATTGATGTATTGAGCTCCAACTGCATACCCAAAACCATAACCGAGTCCAATCCCAACTCCACAGCCACCGCCTATCCCCATACCAAGTAGGCCTATTGGCGCACCTGCAAAGCAAAGGAAACCATTCTGCAAAGTGCACAGCGTACAACCTTTTGAGACAGCATTGGCACTTGGGAGGAGCACTTGGGAGGACCAGACCATGCACACTTCATCACATGTACTACTGACACAGGAGACCATGGCAAAAGAGCACAAGTTGGTGGATTTGTGTCAGGCTCCAAAAAGATCACAGGCCGCAGGTAGATCTGCAAGCAATGCACACAAGGCACGTACCTCCGAATCCCCAACCGATGCCAAATCCGCAACCAGCCCCAATGCCTGCACAGTGTAATCAAGGCTGAACGCGGGTGAGGGCTGAGATCATTCGGCAGGGCGCATCTTTACCTATGCCAACGCCTTTGCCTGAGAACTGGCGTGTTCCCATGGCGAGCTATCTTCAGCAAACACGCAACACAACGCCAATTGTACCACAGACCACCCAAAATGAAACAGCGCACGGCTCAAACTGATCAGAGCTCTGATCTGAGTCATAACTCATTAGGCTCGACGGTTCATCTTCGAATCCAGACTTTGGCACAAAGTTTGTGTTTGGTCAGCGACCAGATCAGCGACACCGACAGGACTGTCTAACCGGTCCGATCTCATCCAAGCCTCATTCAATGCCCTGGCAATGCGCTATCAGGTTTTAAAGGCAAACAGTCTGCTACCTCAGCGAAGCGATGAACGCTCCTGACAGATATGAGAAATTTGTTGTACCAGAAGGCCTAGAAAAGTAAGCTCTCACAAGCTGATGGCAACTTCGTCATGGTGTTGTAAACATGATACCCACGTTGTCACTTGCAGGATCTCACACGAGAAAGACACCAAGGTACCACATGCAGCCACGTTCACAATACAAAGAGAGGACCACACAATAGGCAATATTGTCAGGATGTAAGATTTTAGCACTCAGGACTGAACTGCATGCATGAGGCCTGCTCCACCTCTGAAATGCATCTGCACAGGGTCTGCTCACACCTCTGACATGCATTTGCAGGCAACTGCATCGCGACAACCGAGTAAACTTTGCGGGCTATAAGGTTCCACACCCTCTGGAATACCGGATGCTGATCAAGGTGCATGCCATAACTTGGACGTTAATACACAAGATCATCAGTACTTGTTCTCTCTGACAGCTCTGAAGTTTGGAACTGAAGCATAGGGGTTCCTCAGTGTCCTGTGCTCAAACCTGTTGCTATTTACAGGTCCAAACCAATGGTGATTGTGAGCCCAAGGGTGCCATGCAAGATGCTCTGAAGGATCTGCAAACTGAGTTCTCAGAGATACATGACAGCTTCATGGTAAGCAGTGCAGTCTATTGATCTTAAAGCCAGTCTTGACGTCAATCACTGCATTGCGCATTTGCTACTGTCACCATTGCCATACACTGCTTCAAGATTAGCATTGTCTGTGCTCTCTGTAGGCTGAAGTGCAGCGTGTCAAGCAGGGATCAGGCGGAGCCGCACAGATGGATTACAGATGACGCCACTGAAAAGCTAGTTTTACAATGCTCAGCGCAGAGTAGGCCAGCGGCACCTTGCTACACAGCCTTCAAGCTATAGCTGAGCCAGATTTGTTCCAAAGCATAGAGCTGCAATTTGCTGGGCGCAATGTTGTTGCTGCTTTGGCCGCCAATTGAAATAGCGCATCATAGCAGAGCAAACTGCCAGACGTGCCCGAAGTATGTTGGCATGCACTCAGCTGCTTGCTTGGGTTTGCCACCGTCTGGAATCTGTATCTGTGAATTAGTGCTGTTGGAATGGTGGTACCACAGCCAGGCTCTGTTGCCTCCTCTGGGCCTAGCAGTTGCCTCCCTGCAAAGGAAATTTCTTGCGTTGCAGCACTTCTCCTGAGACACCATCCCCGCCTGACATGCAGCTCTGTCACTGAGTCAGGCAGTAAATTCAGCATGATCAACCTTTATGTCAATCAAAGGATGCTCTTTAAAGCAAATTTGCCTGTGCTGCGTAGCTACTATAGTCATGCTGGTGGCGCCCTAAGCAGGCCTGTGCCTGCCTGTGTGTGCGAAGTCTGTCCGCCTGCCGTGGTGACTACCTCGAGCGAGGGGCGGTTGCTGTGTCATTACAAATCACCGTGGCCGTTGCAGTTTATTAGCATATTATTTATCAATTCGAGCCAAAAACGTGAGCAAGTGGCAGGAAAAGGTTCGTTTAGACTGCTTTTGACAGACTGTACCTGCGCGACACTGACAAAGCTTCGCTCCTGAGCTGTGTCTGAAAAGACAGGCGTGAGACGGCCGCTGTATTGGAGCCTCTACCTGCGAAACCCTGAAGTTGGACAGCATCTCACAAACACCAGAGCTTTCGGCGGCAGGGGAGACACATGGAAGCACAAAAGCCAAGGAGTTGTTTGTCAGATGCTTTCAAGGCTGTCCGTGCTCGAGAAGGCAGTGTCAGCGCATCAGCGCCAAGAGCTGTCCCTGAGCCCGTCAGGCGAATCGTGCCTTCTGCCGCCGCAAGCCGGCCTTACAGTTTCAGCGGGTGAGCAGGACCTAGATAGGCGCAACGAGAAATATTTTGCACTGACTCCACTTTTTGGAGGTGGGGTGTTGAGGTTTCTTGTTTGTACAGGTCCACAAAAGATGTGTCAAATAGTTTGGAAGCCAGCAGAGAGTTGCAGCAAATTTTGTCTCAAGCTCAGCAGAGCAACAGAAGCAGTATTTTTGGATGCAGTCCACCAGTTCGAGCAGACAATCCAGTGATTCATGACTCCACCTTCGGTAGAGGCTCAGCAACAGAACAGTGTTGTGGAGCATTTTGTTCAGCCTATAATCAGTTCGTTGGCTTTGATTCTTCCCCAGCCTCAGCACTGAGCACTGCCTAATACTAGTTTTGTGTGACTATTGTGTATAACAAGAATCTGCTGGGCAGTGTGTATTTGATGCTTTTGAGTCTGTGAGTTACGGAACAACGTGATGAATCGGTGTATTATTTACTTACAGATACTTGTTAGGGAACTTGTACAGCCAGGGTTAGCCATGGTGTTTCCCTCATATTGATCACTTCCAAAACATTTCATATGTATTATGCTTGCTGTAAACTGCTGTAACGTCTACATGGTCTTAGTAATATATTCAGCTGACAACTGCACTTTTGTGCATATCATTGCACAGCTTGTCTGTGCCGTACATACCACTTATTGTTGATCTCGCAGTACTAAGCAGCACAGTGTCCGTATGTGCTCTAGCCCCACGGCCATGCCTATGGAAACAATGGTTTTCTTGATAGACTGAGCAATGTTATCACAGCATGTTGACATAGTAGGCTATTGATGATAATTCTATCGAGATTATCAGTCCAATCTGTTAAACCCGTCATGGGATCTCTCAATACTGCACATGCCTCTGATACTCCTCAAGTCATGCACATTTGAGTACGTCAGGGACCTGGTTGCTTATCATGACAAGCAGAAGGATGGATATCTTGAGTAAGAATGACGCGCAAAGTATGGCGCAATGTATATGGACTTTGAGGCTTCTTGACCAATCAGTACTGTTTCTATCATGCATATGAATTCATCGAGGCCATGCGGGTCTCTTGCCTGACCATTGGCAGCAATGCAGATAATCCTGCTACAATCTTCACGTGTACAACATTGTCCACAATGCAACAACATTTTCAACATTGTGACAACAAATTGACAGCCCTGCACACGGCACCAACACTCACTACTGCTCAAAGTTTCAATGATAAAAATACCACAATTGGAAAGCTGCAAGATCCGGTCGTCCTTGAAATTCACATGACAACACAGTCAGGCCAGAATTTCACAAAACGCCGGTGATGTAGATTGGTATATCTAAAGTATCGGCCTTTCTCTGGCAGGCATTCAAGGGGGACTGCCTAGCCTCAAAACAACAACATTCAGCAGAGCCAGCTTCTACTATTGCTGTTGGATGTAGGCAACATGGTCTGGGCATGCGCAGGGCCTGCAGCGCACAAGCTGAATTATTAGCTTCCCATTGCAGCATGCAGCACATACCAACACAACATAATTCCAACAGCCTATAGCAAATTCACACTCTCCACATGCCTTGAGCCTGATGCAGCACCATGCTTAGCCAATAGACAGTGAGCAGACAGGAGGGCATGCAGCAGCTTTGCGTGTCATGACACAGGCATGCTCACCGCTGCTGGGTACAGAGTATGGCTGAGGCTGCATGCTTTGAAGCATATTTGGGTCATTCAGGGGCTCTTGCAGACCAGCAGCTGCAGCTGCCAGCAACAGGTGTTGCTGTTGCTGCTGGTTCCACTGCTGTTGCTGTTGCCACTGCTGCTGCTGCTGAGCACCTGCGAATGGATCACCCAGCAGATTCTGCTGATGGGCGGCCAGCAACAACTGCATCTCAGGACTCAGATTTTGAGGCTGCTTGGACAAGCTTTGGGCATGGTCTTGGGGCGCCGAAGCTGCTTGCTGCCAAGCAGAAGCAATTTGCTGCTGTTGTTGCTGCTGTTCTTGCAGGGCCGCTGCGTATTGCCCTTCCCTGAACCATGCAGGATCATGTGGGCTGGCTGCTGCCTGCAGCTGTCCCTGAAGGGCAGCGTCAAACTGCCTTGAAGCCCCACCATTGGGGCTCATAAAGGAAGTTGACATGCTGGCAAAGCTTCCAGGCAGTTGCTGAGCTAGCTGCTCATGCATACTCCCGGGCAGCTGCTGATCATGCATGCTGGTGGGAAGCAGCAGGGCAGCATCTGGCTGGCTGTCTAGGCTGTGATAGGGGGTGCTGACTTGGGGGCTGGCTGACTCATGCTTTACATCAGTCAACTGTCTAAATCCACCCGGCCTGCTCCCTGTGTCCTCTGCTAGCAGCTGATCCTCACTGTGACAGGCATATCAGCACATGTCAGTAATGATGCGTACATCAGATAACTGACAATGAGCATGGGTTGTTGCCGATAGATCAGTGTCCTTTCAGACTCACAGGAGTCCAGTACACCCAAAACAAAAGGTTGCCCCTGGTGTGTGGTAGAGCGTCATCTCAGCAGTAGTGTCCAGGTGTATGCAAGCACAGAGGGCATTATGCAGAGCTTGTCATTGATGCCCAAGTACACAATCCTGCACGGTGCAGTGGACATGATACACAGCTGGCAAGATATGATACCTGAAATTGGGATCCCAGTCACTAGGGTGAGGGGCATCTAGAGAGGGCTGCCTACTCATCTGGCGCACTAAATTACCCTCCCCCCCTTGCCCTGCCCAGTCATCAAACAGCTGTTCAAGGTGGTCTTGGCTAGTGGGCTGCTGCCTCTTCCTATGCTGATGAGGAGACGCATGCTGCCTCTGCTGCAGTGATTGCTGCCGCAGTGACGGCTGCTGGGCCTGCTGTTGATCTGAGGAAGCAGATGTGCCAAATCCAAAAACTCTGTTGGGTGTTGGGGCAATTGGGGGCGTGGCTAATCCAGGGGACAAGACTGACCCTGGAGGCCCTGCTGGGGATGTGGAGAAAGAATGGCGGGAACGGTTGTTTAGACTGGGAGGCAGCCTGGGTGGGCCTAAGCTTCCTGCTAAGCTGCCGCCGCCTACGCTTCCCGCCAAACTGGCAGCTCCCGCCAGCCTCTGGGAGGGAACTGTCAGAGATGATACAAACATGTCACCGTATGCATTCCTGCCTCTGGGTGCATGCCATCCGCCCCTGAGAGCTTCCAGAGACCCAACTGGCAGATGGGCAGATGACATCTGTCCTTCAATTGGCACAGGCAGGGCCACAGGGCTTGCACTGACTGACCCAAAGCGCCCTAATGTCTGATACTGCTGCTGCTGCTGCTGCTGCATAGGGTAACTGCCATAGGGTGACTGATGAGCGCTCATGCTTGGTGTGAAGTTGCCGCCCATGCTGCTGCTGGTGCTGTCTGAGCCTGCTGTGTGATGCCTACTGGCTGTTACCCCCCGCCCATGGGGAGTGCCCCTGGCTGAACCCCCACGAGGCGACATGTAATCTGGCATGTACGCCCCACCCGGTTGGGATGGGTGCTGCTGGGGTCCAAGCCTAGCAGGCGGCATTCTGACCGCCCCTGCTGCGGCTGACTGCATACTGGAGTCCAGCTGCTGCAGCATGGCAGCCTGGTAAGCTGCCGGCAGCGAAGAAGAGGGGAACGCTGAATGGGGGCTGAGGTGAGCTACAGCAGCCATGGCAGCCAGGTGAGCCTGCGCTCGTGCCTCAGGCGAGCTGGCCACTGAGTTGGCCATTGTGGTGCCTGCAGACTGGTGTCCCTGGCTTTGGGAGTACATGTAGGCTGCAGGGTGACTGTTTGCTGTGCTGCTGCTGATGTACTCTGCGCCTAGGGACCGGGCCGGGAGGGGTGAGTCTGGGGTGGGTTGAAAGGGGCCTGTGAACAGCGCCTGTGTGATGAAGGGATGCTGGAGAGCCTGTTTAGGACTCCATCTGCAGCATAGCAACATGTGCATTGTACAACATTAAATTGGTATAAGCCAGCGCTTCCAAAACGCTTATGAGTTTAAAATCAAATGGGACCAGCACACACATCTGATAGCCTCTGTTGGCTGGGTTGTCCAGAGCAAACAAGCACAACAGCAGATACACTAACAGTCACAGGAAAACCACTGCACGCTTGCTACACTGCTGGAAGGTAGCAAACGCCAGTGCTGACCTGCAGGTCGGGTCCAGATCCAGAATACCCAGCAGGAAATCTAGGAAGCTTTCCCGCTGCTGGCGCTCTTGAAGGGCTGCCTGGTCATCCAGCCCTGAGGTCATGGGATACGCCCCAACAATGTCTGCCAGCTTGGTGTGCTGGAAGTAGCGCTTGCCGGCTGGGGCCTTGCAGTTGAACATGGCCTCAAACTCGGCCTGTGTCCGCACGGTGTAGCGGCTCCTGTAGCGAGAGGAGCTGCTTCTGGTGGGCTGCGATGATGGTGATGGTACATCAGCCTGCCTGAAGTACCTGCAGGGCACAAGAAACACACTATTAACAATGCTGCAGTGTTAGCTGTGTGTCATCTGTGTGCTGTCACCTCCGCCTGCTTCAGCACATTGGGGCTCAGAATGGACCAGAAGAGGGGGGATGGGAAAGGGGGGGGGGGGGGGGGGGGAAAGGGGGAAAATT
>JAABUP010007307.1_pt1 | contig 14945 bp, 16 predicted proteins | sample 5559201 | NCBI WGS metagenome assembly JAABUP01 (sample SAMN10711887, study PRJNA513373) | rock metagenome | isolation source: Antarctica rocks | place: Antarctica | reverse complement strand
CATCAATTTTCAGAGTCAGCTCGAGAACCTTATCTGAAGACCACTCGAGCCTTCTCGCATCTTCGCTCATAGCAGCCTCTCGTCCGCGATACTCCCTGGTGATCTCCGCTAACCTCCCTTGAAGTGACTGACGACAGTGTATACAGTCCGAGAGAACTCGGGTAGCGATATCCTCGGACCATGCACCGCATGGGGTTTCCCAGCTAAATTCATTACAGCGAGAGACAACCTCTGTTTCGCAGACATGACCACAGCATCGGAGAGTGTAAGACTTGATCTGACACATACTTGAAGCTTTTTGTGTATTTCCTGGGCGTGCTGTGAGATGCGAATTATCGTTGAGTCTACCGATCGTGTTGTGTCTGCTTGGATGGGAGGGGACTGCGTGATCGAGCGTAGTCCGAGTGGAAGCCTGGCCCTATTTATAATATTCTCGCATGAATAATGCATTGCTCGGAGCTCAATGTTGGTTGTCTTCGTCAAAGAACTTGAAAATCGGAGAAATTAGATAATAGAATGACATTGTTCCGCCATTATATCTTGATATTATCTGGATCTTGTCCTTTGATTTTCGTCTATACCCCGATTACTCAAACGCTCCGAGGCTGTCCTTGCTCTATTAGATGCCCGCCTTTGTTCTAATGTGGAGGAGATTTGCTGGACTAGCATTGGAACCGATGCTAAAGCCTTATAGCAGAACACATCCCAAGAACTTGTCTCATTTATGCTGAGGTTCAAGGCTGAGTTTTTCAGGCTGCTCATCAGACATGAAGGTCGTCAAAAATCTCACGATGGTGTGACAAAACCCTTGAAATGGTATACAGTGTGAGTATCTCTTGGAGGGTCAATGTTCGATGCCGGCCTCCACGGACGTGAAAATGGTAGATGTGGATGAATCGACATCACTCCTTTGTTCCAGAACTTCCGCGTCTCTATTCGCTTCAAAGAATTCTTTAAGTGTGATTCATTGTGTAAAAGGATAATGCTTCTTTGTTTGTGTGGTCTCATTGGAAATTTCTCCCCCGAATGCTGTCTCTGAAGCTCTGGGCCTAGAGAAGGCCCTGATTGATTTGTTCTTAACCAAACACCAACATAGCTACGCATTTTTTTAATCCCATGTGATACTCGGCAAGAAGAAACTGTCGCTCTATTTCCGAGCAGTTTGGAGTCAGCACGCAGAAGTCTAATCATACTATTGAGATCAATCAAAAGACGCAGCTAAACATGCCAATTCGATCCAGACTAATGGACAAGACAGCATCAGCACATACGCGCGGCGCGAGCGATCCGCACCCTTACATGGAGGCCGAGGGAGCTCAATGTCGCACATCTCTAGCCCGGAAAGCACCCTTGGGTGCAAGCAAGAAATTCAATTCATGGATCTGTAGTCACCCATCTAGTCCCACAACATTGATCACACCGATTCTCGACGGCTGCGATATAATTCAACCATCAAATCTCAGTAGTTATTACGTCACCAACAGTGATGCCTCCCAGAGAAGGAATGCTACAATAGATTTAGCCCTTGTGCCCAGACCCTTAAGGTGGCGTACATCCAAAAAGGTGGCAGCAAGCGATTACTGCGATAAAAAGATTCCTTCGCCCACTGACGACGAGAGCGTTCTCATGTCAGCAGCGATCGACACCCACGGGACGCTCAGGAAGAGTCTTGTCATGTCAATGTTCGAAAAGCAAGGCCCAGGCACTGAACCATCATGTCCACTACCCTTCAAAGATCTAATACACGGGGACATACCGTACAGTCCACAGGACTTTGGTACCTTCACAGAAAGCCGAGAACAGTATATGTCGGAACCAGAGGCACCCATCATATACTTTCTACCTTCACCATCGCCCTCACGCTCACTACTCACTCAAAGTATAGCGAATAAAGTAAGTGGACAATCGAATTCCAAGTACATGTCAGAAAGAGGATACAGAGTGGACAAAGAGCTTGATCTCCCTATCTATGCAAATAATAAGGCAAGTGGAATTCTGGGAAAGGATGACTCCAGTCAATTTTCCGATAGCAGGTCACTCGGTAAGCCACTCCTAATGAGATCCTCAAAGGTCGACATATTTTTGACGTGTCATGCTTACAGTACGAACAGAACTTGGAAGAGCTTTTCTCAGGCACGCGCCGACTTCATCGCCAACAGCTCCACGCTTCGAAACATATAGGCAGAAACAAAAGGCACTACACGAGACCCCGGGTTCACCGCATCGTAAAGGAAAAGTCCCTGGAAAAGTCGTCAGGCTGCTGCAGAAATGTACCCGGCACGTAGAGGGGCTCCAGATAATACAGCAATGACCTTAGAAAGTGCATTGCGTAGTGGCCCCTTTTTCCCGCAGCGCAGATGGTAACTTGCTGTACGCAAGCTTGAAAGATAGGGGGAAGCCAGATTGATGGAACTTTTGACGTTGCTGTCACTCATCTTTTGCGTCATAGTTGTCTACTCTCTATTCATAGGCGCTTCCCGAATTAGTGACTGACCAGGGAAAACCCCGTCATAGTGCCATTCAACCTCTTAAAGCATTGCTGAGGTCGCGGGCCTTTCTGCAATCGAATAAACGAATTCAGACAATGCGATAGTCATTTCTTCTCGCTATCGGGATCTGTTCTGTCATGTGATTGAGGGGCATCCGCGTCTTTGATAGTGTCTTTCCAACTATCTGGTAAGGGTGATCCTGGCATTGCTGCTACACCCAACCGTGCATCCTGCTCCTCACAGTTCGTTTGTGTCGACTCGGCCTTCTTAATTGCCCCAAGTATCCATGCGATAGTCGCGTCTCTCACCTTCTCAAGTTTTTCTAGTGCTGGCAGTGGAAGGCTCCCGTAATGAGGAACTTTGGTAGGAGAGACCCCGGAGTTGGTACCCGATGAAGAGGATTCCACCTTCTGAGTCAGCAAGCCTCTAAGTACAAGGATGCTGTTGTCCCTCTCTGGCAGTGACTGGATCAGTCTTTCTCTACTCGCTACATCTTCTTGCACCTTCCGCCTTTTGATAATCTTGTCTCTCTCTTGAGTCCAGCCTGATATTGCCTCTTGAGCACAAGCTTTCATGTGATCGAATCTAACGGGACCTAGCATGACACCCCCGTACCACCTTGCAACAACAATGGCGCCCTCCACATCCGCGATCGACATTACCTTCTCGAGCGTCTTACCACCGTACTTCTCCCCGTCGTCATCATGGCCACTATCGAATAGATGCTGGGAGATCAGTACACGTTGACTGCTAGGCCTTCTCCATGCGGCTATGCGATGGGTCGCTGTTCCAATCTCGCCTTGTGCCTGAAGCTCTTTAGCGGAAAGCGACGCAGAGAAGTAGGCAATGAACCTAGACGATCGGTCTATAATGGGCGACGACTTGAAAATGCGTGCCTCCGCAATCGGTGACGCTGAGCGGCCTCGTTTATGTGACATTTTTCTTCTTGGTTCCATGTAAAACGGAGGAATGGAAGCCTCTAAAGTTGCCGAGCGAGAGTAGGTCAAAGAAGTCGTGGCTGGTAGCGCAAAAAGACCCTGATGTCTGCACAGTCAAACAAGTCCACCGCCAAGTTTCTTTAAACTTTCAAGTGATCTATTTGCGAAGTCTTAGATGTCTCCAGAATTTTTTCGCAATTTTCGGGGCTTGGTATCCCTCACAAGTCGAAATCTTGAAGTTGAAACATCGGCCACGACTTATTTGACCGGCGGGTGCCAAAATTGTGCCAAGAGAACGCTTGACCCAGTTGATCCAACCCGTTTTCTGAGCTCCGATATCCCCTCAGCCAAAATTTACAATGCACGATCTCTCTACTGCCAGTGCTCCCCGGTCTTTCGCAGCCTTCGCCGTCAATTGAGGCCAGGTGGAGCCACAGATGTCTGCAGACGTCCGACGCGCGGTATACCGCGTAAGATGGTACAGATCACTATGGCGAGAGCATTCTCAGCATGCGCGACTCGGCGACCGACCAGAGACGCTTACAGAGCCCCAACCGGCGCTCTATACTTTAAGACTGCTCCGCCTTCTAAACGTGCCGTAGTGTCCAGCCCAGAATATTGAAGCAATTATCTCGAACTACGGAAGATATGCGCTTTGTCCCAGAAGAGATCTCTTTCTCGGGCAAGCCCAAGTCATTGCCATCGCGGCACACAGGCTAATACTTCTTTCCAGACTACCTAGGTCTTAATGCTGCACTCTTTGAGTGGGCCGAAAGCTATGACTCCAAGGTTTGCGATGTTGTATGCTATACCTCCTTCGACGCTAACATGGATTCCTCCAGAATTGGGAACGCCTTCGCGATTGCGTCGCCCCAACCCTGCGCATCGATTACCGCTCCTTTCTGAACAAGATCTGGGAAGACTTGCCAGCGGATGAGTACGTCGCGATGGCTTCAGACCCACACGTACTTGGCAACCCGTTGCTCAAGACACAGCATTTCATCGGCTCTTCGAAATGGGAGAAGGTCTCGGACAGTGAGGCTGTTGGCTGGCACCAGTTGCGTGTACCGCATCAAAGATATACGGACGAATCAAGAACCGAAATCGCCGTCAAGGGACATGCCCACGGTACCAATCAGCACTGGTATCGAAAAGTCGACGGGATTTGGAAGTTTGCAGGCCTAGCACCCGAGATCAAATGGGGAGAATTCGATTTTGATAAGGTGTTTGAGACTGGGCGCGAGACCTTTGGTGATCAAGAGAAATTACAGGAAGAAGCGGGTATTGCTGTAGGACTGGTCGAAACTGCTACTATCGGCGGAGCTGTGCAGACGCCAGCAAGAAAAGATTACAATGCTGAAATGATGCCCATCGACGTGGAGAGTGTTCACACCGCAAGTGGGATCAGAAATACTTTGGAAGAGTTACCTAGGGAGGTCAAAGCGAGAATGATGGAACAGATTCCGGATAAGAACCACAGCCATAACTCCATTGAAGCCGTCGTAGGGGCTCGAGAGGCTATCCCCACGGCAATTTAGGCTCATATCGATTGCTAGTTGGCAATCACTTCTCAATTCTTACCGAAGCTTTTCATGCTCCTATGTCTAATTTTTGACTGGCCACATAATATGACTAAGTAGTCCTTCCTCGTGTCCTCTCGCTACCTAGCGCTCAAAAACTTTCTCTTCAAGAGATGGGCATCAGCAGCTTCCACAAAAGCGACTTAGTTTGGGGATAGGCATTGATATGGGCATAATTGGTACTGTCATTCCCAATGTGCTTATGTTCATTATCTTTGATCGTTTACATGCTAAATACATTCATGCTCATCTTTTCTGCCGACTACTCAAAAACATTAATCGCGCAGATGGAAACCAGATCTTTGGAATGGGCCGTTTCTCCCATAATAACCAGCTGTGCCAGTCGCATAGGCAGTACCTACGGTAGAGGTCCCTGTGGGCGTTGCCTCCTCTTTGGTACAATTACTCCCCAGAATAAACCAATTTGCCTCCAACGGTGGCGCTTTGAAATCGACAGCCACCCTGCTCACATTGAAATTGGAGCGGAACTTTCCCGTATACGGGAAGTCAGGCGGGACGATGAACCCTGGCGGCTGCGCGTACAACAATATCAGATAACCGTGTCCGACATTGGCTGGCGCCAGGTAAGGAACCTGAGCGATCGACCTCGAACTGGCAATACCAGCAGGGGAGAAGGCGAGGTCCTGTTGAAACCAGAGGAGCTCGGCAGGGATAGTTGAGCTGAGGTTGGCGGTGGTGTCCACCGCGATTGCGATGTAAGTACTATTTGAGGCGACCGGAGTGCTAAGGATAGGTGCTTGTGAGGGGACTAAAATACACGTCAAATCTATGGATCTGCTCCAGAAGATTCTGGCGAGCACTCACCATTGAAATCAAGAGTTGATCCCGCAGTCATGTTGATGCTGCCATACTTCACACCGAGTGTGATATTTGTGTGGGCGAGCGTATAGCTTGGAGGCAGCTGTGCAAGAATCCCGGTGATCAGGCACGCTGTCGCGGTCGTCAGTAACAGCATTGCAAAGACAAATTCCTGCCAAAAGATCTTCAATGCCAATGTAACCCCAACGAATGACTACTTGCCCCAAACCCGACAGTTCTAATCGTGGCTCTTATACAAAATCGGCGATCGGCGGTTCGACCGATTATTCTACATCTACACTGATGCAGGAACGCCGACTTTGTCATCCTGATTCTCCAAAACAGGAATGAAGCAGAGAAAGTGAAGACTTTGGTTGAAATCCAAATGGGAGGTGTTTGGATATGCAGGTTTCGGCAACCGAGCCATTGCCGACACCCGAAAGAGACACCAGGTTGCCCAAACTCAAAGCCACCTCAAGATCAATAGTAATCTTAATTCCGCAATTCTGCCTTTATGCATTTGCTGTCAACAATCAGGGGATTCGAATGGCGCCTGATTGAAATCGCTAAAGGGGAAATAAATCCTGCATGCGACCGAGTCCTGCATACTCACCTCTCAATCGTATGCTCTCGAACGGGATCAAACCATAGATGGGGCAGGATTGGGATGGTAAGTCACCGAGGCTGTCGCTATATCGTCCTTCAACGGGCTGGGATCGAGAGCGACGCGACGAGAATAGTACGGTTTTTTGGCCCAGCATCCTCGAGCAAGCTTGGATCCATTCACCAAGAGGGTCCACTCTACCAAGACAGACGTAGAACATTAGACCCAAATAACAAGTCTGCACTACAATAGCGGCGAGCGACATACACATACGGACACATCACCGAAGTCGATTACGTCTTGATTGTTACATTGTGGCCATCCTCCGTATATGAAGGACCTCTGCGCTGAACCATTTCGTTTACGTCTGAACACACAAACACCAGGGATCATTGTTTCCATCTCTCTCAAAATGCACCTTTCGCTCCTCCTCGCTACTGCTACCTCTATTTCTGTCCTTGCAACTCCGACCCCATTGAAATGGCTCAGCAGCAAGAACCTCGCTGCCCGCGACTCCACCTTTCCTCAACCATACGCACGCTCTAACGTGACGAAATCTTACTGCCCGCCTCGTCCAGCCCCCGAGCCCTACCAGCGTCAAATCTTCGACGGCTTCATCAATGCACTCTACACTGAAAAAGACGTCATAGGGGCTTTTGATACCTACATCGCTGAGGACCTCATCGAGCACGATCCGTTCGACGCTCAAGGTCGAGCAGCCAACGCTGCCAAATTATCGAACATCATCCCATTCGTGCCGTCCACGGTACTGCGCCACAGCTTCGCCAATAATGTTGGACTGATCCATGTGAGGGTTGATGAGGAAGGACATAGGCCCATCGCGTTGGCGGATATCTATCGCATGAATGGGACTTGTATTGTTGAGCACTGGGATGTGACTCAGGAGACGCCAGCGAATGCGACAAATGCGATCGCTATGTTCTGATGGGCATTTGATGGATGCTGAATGAAACTACTTGGGCTATGGAGGGTCGAGGTGGTGGGACTACCAGAGTGGGATTATTAGAGTCTGCCTATTCACATAGTAATACCTAGAGAAATGGTGAGGGGATACTGCCTTTTCTATTGGCTCTAAGGGGGATGACTATAAAAAATCACATGCTTCACGCACAAAATCTGCCCTACTGCTTCAAGTCCTCCGGGTGCGTTGCTCCACTATTGCATAACGGGCTCGGCCTTCAGCATACGATTGCAGTTTATCACCGATATTGCAGTGGAGTTGTTGTGTCACATTCCTACTACCATGTCGACGAGGTGAATTGCGTACACCACCCCGATTCAGAGGCCGACGATCTAGAATATCTCTAGCTTTCAGACTGGTGAAGTATGGGCTTTCCGTACACGATAACCAAGAAATTGTTGAAGCGGATCGTAAAAGCAGCAAAAAACGGAGGTGACCTTTAGATTGGTCGCATCACGAGCAGACATGGCGAGAAAGCTTGCAAGTATGCCTACATAGGCCACCGGAACCAATCCCTTATAGACTCGACAATACGAACATTCCAGAAGTCATTCAAGCGTGAACCCTTTCCATTTCCCAATCTTTCGTAGTAGTCTTGAATCAGGAAGTGGCCGAAAGGCAAATCTGGTATTGGCAGGAAAGCCTCATTTGGACGATGCCACGAGATTCCTATCCTCAGGACCTCGAAACCGAGCCAGACATCGCGCCACGAGTAAGATTCGGGTTTGTTGATGATGTCGAGTTTGGTGACCTCTGTTGCCCCGATCTCGCTATAGAACAGCAACCAATTAAGTACTTCATTCAACTGCCTGAAGTCTAGCACGTGCCATTCCGCGCAAACGTTGACTAATGAAATGTCAGGTCGGCAATAGAAGTATATCCTGGCAGTGAACGCGCGATAGAATGCTCTGAGGAAATCCGTACGCTCCGTTAGCGTCAAAGAAGCTCGTCCAAGCATCAGATACAACCGAGGAGCTTGTTGAGTTTCGAAAGACTTCAAGATATCACGTGCCATGCGCGCGTTCGATATCATTGCTTTGGTACGGTCAAGCACAGCCTGGTTGCCAACGATTCGGACTTTAGGACTTGAGAGACTTTGTTGAACGTCAAAGAGAGTATTGGCTTCCTCGGGACATTCAATGACATTCGTGAGAATTCTGGGACAGATTGAAGCTGAATTCGCTTGCCAAATGGAATGCAATCGACAAGATGTTCGACCGAGAGCCGAGACTGTCGAGAAGTCTTCGAGAGACTCGAGTATCTGGATGAGAAGCTCAGATGGGAGCTGTGAAAGAGCCGGAGAGGACATTGCTGATAATTCTCTCGTCATCGAGCTGAGGTAATTTCAGCAAGAGCCAAGGGTAGAACCCAAACGCAAGTTTAGCAAGGCCCACGGGCCATTGAAAGATATCATGAGGAGTCACTGTTGCAATAGTGCTTGGGCATAGCGATGTGATGTGATATATTAGATTGCGGGATTCAGTTCCCTTTTCCTTTCCAATCAAGGGTTATTGGAGGGTGAGGCGTTGACCGTTGAATCTCCACTACTTCTATTAAGACTTAACTTCCATGGAATAGTAATGGCTAGACTCCTTTGTTAAGATGGTCATACATCATCGGACGGGCCGAACTCCCGGAGCTTGACGCTGATGAAATTATGCTCTCGCAAACATGTTCAGAATCACGACATGATGATGAACACAAAATGGCGAGCAAGGAGTGGTTGAAACTTGAAAGGGGTGATTCGGTCCGCAATAAGCTAGCCGAGAACATATTAGCCGCTGTTCGATAGCACCGGAATTTGAGCAAGCTGCATCCTTGCTTCCTCCCTGACTCCTTGAGAGAATGGGCGGGACTGACCGGTGTACGGCGAAGACAAAAGGTATCTTGGTATTCGCTACTGTGCCATGCTGCTGCTCTATATACAATTATAATCGTCAAGCCCTCGGTTCTTCCATCGCAAGCGTCCACCACCGACAGTAATCAAGAGATTGTTCAAACCGCAGAATCCAGTTTCCCGACATGCTCACGAACCTGTTCTGGCGGCACAGAGATTGACATGCCCTTCTCGGTCAAACCCATCTCAGAGGCAAAGGTGGAATGTGGCTTCCAGCTCGCAGACTTGCGGGGTGTGGTCTCTTCCAACATCTTGTCAACCTGCTCAAGCGACAGACCCTTCGACTCGGGCACGAGGAAGTATGCGAACGAAAGGGATAGGCAGCAGAGGGAGCCCCAGAGGAAGAAAACTTTGGCACCAAGATTCGCGTCACCTTTCTTGGTACCGACGAGGTAGGGAGTGATGGTTGCGATGATCTATAAAAACCCTCATTAGCAACGACCGATGGCTGCGAGGAAGGGGTTCGAGCTTACGCAGTTCCAGAACCAATTGGACGAAGTTGAGAGAGCCACACCACGAGAGCGAATTGGAAGAGGAAAGATCTCTCCGATCACAACCCAAGCACACGGTCCCCAGGTGGCAGCAAAGAAGGATATGTTGAAGCAGATGAATGCAATCATTGCCGAAACAGCCGCCTTATTATGTTGACTCTCCCGACCTGCAGTGACACCGATAATACCAACGATGAATTGCATAACGACCATACCGGTAGCGCCAATTATGAGCAACTTGCGACGGCCGAATCGCTCAATGGTGTAGAAAGAGATGGGCGTCGAGCATACGTTGACGAGGGTGGTGATCAAGGAGATGAAAAAGGGATTATTGATGGTGCCCAAACTCTTGAAGAAGACGGTGCCGAAGTAGAAGATGAAGTTGATACCGGTCAACTGTTGCATTGCCTGCATCAGGATACCTGGAGCACGATGGTCAGTCTTCCCGCTGAGAGAGCGGCGTCTTTCGTATACATACCAACCGTTGTACGGCGGGTGTTGCTGCTTCCCTTCATGATCGAACCTTGGAAGCAATTGGCCCAGCTGCCAATCCAGCTCGTTTGCGGCACCACCTGCAGCTCATATTCGTGATTGGCGATAATTTCGGCCAATTCGTCTTGAATGAAGTCCGAATCGACTGGCTGTCCACGGACTGAAGACAACGCCTTGGCAGCTTTCTCAAGCTTCCCCTTCTTGACGAAATAACGTGGTGACTCGGGAAGCACGGCGAGACCGGCAGCCAGGATAATCGCCCACAAGAATTGTACAGCGACCGGAATACGGTACGACCCAGTGTCATCACGATCCTGGGTTGCATAGACGACACAATTGGCGAGGAGGATACCGATGGTGATACAGAATTGATATCCAGCTACGACTGAGCCACGTACTTTCTTCGGCGCAATTTCCTACTCAGTGCCGTTAGACGGTCCTCGCAAAAGTATTGGGCGGGATTTCTCTACTCACAGACATATACAGAATGACAATTGCTGAAATGAAGCCAACACCAAGACCACAGATGACACGACCAGCCGTCATGACCCCCAGACCAGTGGAAGCAGTCTCCAGGATACATCCGACTGTGAAGATCGCACAGCCCGCGATGATGGTGGTCCGACGACCCGTGAAATCGGCGAAATCGCCTGCAATCAGCGCACCGAGGAAAGTGCCGAGAGACAAAATCGAGGTCAAGAGTGACTGGTTGCTTGCGGGCAACGCGAAAGCCGCTTTGTCTTCGGTGTAGGTGGGGCTATTGGGATCTGGATAGGGACGCCCGGTGTACTGGCGGATGAAGTAGGGCATGGCCAGTACGCCTCCCATCCAGCCGGTGTCATATCCGAAGAAGATACCGCCAAAGGCAGCGAAAGCACAGATGAGATAGGCCTTGAGAGTGATGGGGGCTTCGAGACGAGAGGTGTCGGTGGTACCAGTAATGACCGCTGGGGCCACTCCTCCTCCAGGCATGATTGCGGTATTGCTTGGAGAAGATGATTGTTTCGGTCGAGTTGGGAGTGGGAGAGAGGGAGAGGAGGAGATGGATTGCAGTGGTACTTTGAAGAAGGGAGTGACCAGCAGCAACACGAGAAGAAGAAGTCCCGAAGGTGTCCAGCAGGGGATCAGCAGGCTTTTGAATGACACTGCAGGAAGTGAATAGTAATAGTAATGGCGGGCGCAAATGCTACCACACTACCATACCACCATACCACAACACGACCTCCACCATACCCAGCTCCTGGACCCCGCATACTTAATCATATTTCGTCGGACTGCCGCTTAGCAGGGGTCTGCCGCGGAGGAGGTAACCATGTGCGGGTGACCCCCGAGATCAGGTGCTGCACTCATGTGGCGACCTTGTATGTAAGCTGTGGTACCCCTCGTACGGTGAAGTATCACTGAAACTGTCTAGAGGTAAAATGTTGTGCTAACATTGTGTCAATACGACGCATTTGCTAGTTGAACAACGAGACGCTCGGACGTCATTGGTCACTCAATATTCAGATGGTGGTGTGCTGAGGACTCCGGACGGTATCGAGGTGAGTAGCACCGGTCATGCATGAGGGCCAATTGCGTGTGCAGGAGAGTACTGGCATTTGGCATCTGGCAGCACTACTTTACTGTACGACCACTACCCCGGTTTCCCCGCTCTCGGGCCACTGAATGGGAGTCGAGGCTAGCCGCTGATGCGAGTAAGGCCGCGACTGGTGGGAAAGCGGCCGACCGATGCTCAAGCGTGGAAAGCAAAACGTGAGGGAAAGAGAGTTTGAACGACTCGTGATGGCTGGTGATCCAGCCACGTCCACTCACTGCCTTGTACCAAGTGAGATGTCACCCTGTCTTGATGGACGATAACCCGAGTATTTGGATTGCCTAGCAGGGTACTTAGTAGGTACTGTATTGCTGCATGTGTGAAAGTGGCAGGTGGGGGGACTTCTGCGACAATGGAAGTCTTCAGGGACCCTGCAGGCACCCGAGACGGATCAGGATCGTGACTGTCAGACCCTGGGCTTCCCCCGAGTGCCCCCTACAGTTAGCGCCCGCCCTCGGCCATCTCCGCACTGTGGAGCCTAGCGCCTGGCAATCGTGGCCGGCTAATGTCGGCCAACGGTCCTCGCAAGGCCTGGCCCATTGGGACACCCTTCCAGGAAAGCTACCGTGTGATGCTCGTGAGGCTCTGGTGTAGCGCTTACTCTGCATAATCATGCATGCCATTGCAACGGTCCGATGAAACGTCGATGCACGCGAAGTCATGTAGCAAGCGGCGGCTTTCGCGGAGATTACTGTTGGCCTCAAGAGGCAATCATATAGACCTTCACTTCTAGAGAAGGAAATCATCATAAGACTGGCAAAAGAGCAAGGCAAGGAGCGTGAATGATGACCTCAGCCACAAGTCCGTATTAATCTATTGACATTCTACTAATCTGTAGTCAGTCTAACACGGAGGCTGTCGCCACCTCTCTGCACGTTCGATGGCCATATGATCAAGACTTGAGAGTCTTCGATGGCTTTGCTGTGTCCCTCGGTCATGAATAGCGAACACAGTAGGTGGTGGAAAGAAGAAGAGCAATTCAGCGGTCGAAGCACCAGTCATGAACAGTCTCAAATGCAATTTCTTTGATCATTCAATATCTTACAATCCTTCGATATACTCAACTCGATTGAGTTTCGGACTTGTAGTCTTTCATGGTCCCCACTTCCACTCTGTTGTGGCGGTCTGCCTGCTATGGAAGACAATGCTCACAAGCGCTAGATCCTCCAAGCCCAGTAGGTTTGCATCAGCTTCTAGAGATTGTAACAATCTTACTCCCTTGCACAGTAGAAAGAAAAGGCGACCCATTTCTCAAGAAACAACGTCATAGCTAAGGATCCAATGCAGGTCACCTTGTCGAGGATGACAACTCGGGTCCGATAGCGATATCAAGTGATTCTGCCGTAATGTTGGACGGCAACGACAAGGTTGGAACCCCAGGAGGCACTAGCCGGTCTTCATAGCAACTCGATGTCCAGATGAAGACTCCAATCGATTCATCCTGGCCTTTTGAAAATCAGTCGACGTTAGCGAATAACAGGCTTGCTTTCTGATGTTCTAAAAGAGAAAAATGCCTACCAGAGCTAGCCCATCCCGGATACTTCTTTGGGATCAAACAACAAGACTCGACTAGATCTGCGGTAATCCAAAGATCGCTGAATGACGCCACATCGGTTTCCTCAGTAGCGAATGGACTCCAAGGGTCATGGCCCGGCAAGCTACGGCCTGCGAAGAAATCCAACATTACAATCGCCAGTGTACATTTTCCTACCCAATGATGAGTAACATCACAACAACTCTGTCGTCGGTCCTCAACTGACCAACGGTGTACCTTCGCGGCGTCTGCATAACGGGAAGACTGGTCTTGTTCTTTGCCCCACGCTTAAGAAATTCAAATTGTCAATTACTGTGCTTGGAGACCTCGACGAAATAGAAGCGCTGGATGACGGCGATGCAGTCACTGTTGCTGTAGCCATCTCCGGTCCAATCAATCGAATCCGTGCAAGCGTATGTGGGCAGGTCTCCTCCTGGACTTCTAAAGGGACATTTCGGGATGGTCGAAGCCGGTACAGTAGCACCAATTGTCAGACGAACGAGCAAGGAAGTCAATGCAAGTAGGCACAGGATCGTGGCCGCCATGATGCCTTGAGGATCAGCTGCGTGAAAAATGAAGGCTGATTTTTTTGCAAATTGATTCTCAAGAGGCGCGGCCCGCATCTCCATATCAGAAGCGAGGGGTTTTCTGTGCAGCTGTCCGGAGGGTTCTGTATATGCGCGATTGCGCCCCGACTCCGATAGGATGGCAACAACGCTGCGCATATCATTCAATGGGTGATCGGCACAAGTCCACTGAATGTGAAAGGTCTGCTATACACGTGCAGGTTCCTGAAATAAGAGGCACATAACATGCTAAGCCCTCACTGGATTTCTATGGAGCCGCAAGCGTGATCCAGGCCAATGACAGCGTTGTGATCGCCGATAGTTTCAGCCAAGAATCCATGTCCAGAGGAGATTGAATGGAGACGAGCGTGGTTTGAAATACTCTACCAGCGAATGTCATCAGCTGGATATCAAATTGTGAACATTGACACAGCGCTATAATCGAGATTCATCTACATCTATAGACATGAACAGCTCCAGTCTTTGACCGCATTGCAATGTTTATGGCCGCCACTGCACTGGCTTTGGCTATTGCTCTTTAGGACAAATTCACCCATCCAGGTTACCCTTTGAATGCCACTCAGCTAGCGACGTGCGGATGGACTCGGCCGGAAGTGAGTCGCGAATTCTTTCTTGAAGTCAAAGGTAGTAGCTCCGACGCGACGGTGCACTCGAGGTAAAGGGCAGCAAAGTTCATGGATTCGGCGTTCCAGGCTGCGTAGGAGCAGCCTGTAGATTGGGGCCATGAAAGACGTTTTGGATAGGTGTGAGTACTAGCCAAAAGGTCTGTATGGAGGTAAAGGAATGTATAATGAGAGTGCCATTGACCAGAGGCCTAAAGAAAGAACGTGAGTCGATTTTGCCTTCCGTGATCAAACCAGGTCTCAATTCACCTACATTCAGACTTCAACCAGAAACGTTTGCCTACTAGGGTGAATAGGCCCGCAATCAAGCCCCAA
>JAABUP010007305.1_pt1 | contig 14947 bp, 14 predicted proteins | sample 5559201 | NCBI WGS metagenome assembly JAABUP01 (sample SAMN10711887, study PRJNA513373) | rock metagenome | isolation source: Antarctica rocks | place: Antarctica | reverse complement strand
TACTGTTCCATCCCACCCCTTCTGTCAGCTATGAACCCATGTTTGCTGCTCTCGAGACCCGAGCTTCTGGGCTATGCATTGGCGTTTTCATTGCTATTGTACTGCTGGGGAAGATGTTCGGTGGTTCACTGAAAGGCCTGATTCCGACAGCTATGTGCATTGTTTCTGGCATATATCTCTGGATGAAGGAAGTCGTCCGTAGCGGGCGCGAGGTAGAATGGTCAAGTGAACAGGCCAGAGGAGAGACTGTGAGTCCTTTGGACGATAAAACCTGGCGGCCGAACGCGGAACTGACGAGTGCAGGCAACCGCAAACCTCCTTCCCGAGTCTGTTGAATGGATGAACACTTTACTGGGCATAGTTTGGGGGTTGATCAACCCGGATATGTTCGCTGGAGTTGCGGATACCCTTGAAGACGTGATGGGCGCATCAGTGCCTGGTGTCATAGAAAACGTTAGGGTGGCAGAAATCAATCAAGGCAACAACCCTATTCGGATATTGAGTCTACGAGCACTTCCAGATACACATGTCAAAGAGTTGAAAGAGAGCGTCCACGCGGAAAACAAGAAGAATAAGGATCCTCAGGAAGCTGCAGCTGACGAAGAGGGTGGAGACTATTACAACCTCGAGGCCTCCTTTGCCTACCATGCTAAACCTAGTGATGCAAAAGATACCTCTTCCAAAGCACGCAATATGCACATGCAGCTTGTGTTCTATCTGGGAATGAAAGGACTTTTTGGTGTACCGTTGCCCATCTTTGTTGAGTTACAGGGACTGGTGGGAACCGTAAGACTACGGCTTCAAATGACGCCTGAGCCTCCGTACCTGAAGAACCTCACCTTTACTCTGATGGGGTTGCCTCAAGTCCAAGCCGGATGCATTCCTATGGTTCAGAAGGGGGTCAACATCTTAAATCTACCCTTGATCTCGAATTTCGTCAACTACGCTATTGGTGCCGCTGCCAGCATGTATGTCGCGCCAAAGTCAATGTCTATCGATCTTGGCGCAATTCTCCAAGGTGATGAAATTGCAAAGGATACGCTCGCATTGGGCGTCATGTGGATTCGGATCCACCGAGCAATTGGTCTAAGCAAGCAAGACAGACGTGGAAGCAAGGGTGGAGGATCCGACCCGTACATCACACTCACTTTCTCGAAGTACGGCAAGCCAATGTACTGCACGCGTGTCATTACTGACGACTTGAATCCAATATGGGAAGAGACTGCAGCCTTGCTCGTGATGCCGGAGTACATAAAAGCGGATGAGCAGCTTAGTGTAGAGCTCTGGGATTCTGATCGTTCCAGCGCAGATGACATTGTTGGCAAGGTCGAACTGTCCATGCAAAAGATGATTCAACACCCAGGTAAAATGTATCCTCAAGTATCAAAGCTTACAGGGATGGAAGCCGACAGCGAAATGCCGGGAGAGCTGCATTGGGAAGTTGGATACTTTACGAAGCCCAAATTCAGGCCTGCCCTACGTACCGACGGCAAGAACCCGAATCTTCCTGAGTCGCTCAAGGACAACCCCGCGCTCCAAGACGATAAGGGAGTCCTGAACAACGCCGACCAGGATGCGGTCGCACACACTCCCCCCGATCCGCTGTGGCCTAGCGGTATATGCAGCGTAGTCGTCCACCAGATTGTCAACCTGGAATTGGAGAACCTCCAAGGCAGCGACGGCAACAGGAAAGGCAGAGAATATGAGCCGGCAAGAGATGCTGGTGATAACACTGATGAAATCAGCAAGAAGCTCCCAAACAGCTACTGTACGATCTTGTACAATGACCAATTGGTGAGTGTCTTCGGCAGATAACCATCACATCCACTAACATATTGCAAGGTATATCGCACCCGAGCGAAGGTTGTCAGCAGCAAGCCAATCTTCAATGCTGGGACCGAGAGATTTATGCGTGATTGGAGGTCTGGAATTGTCACAGTCACCGTCCGTGATCAGCGCCACAGACAACACGACCCTATCCTTGGTGTCGTGCCATTAAAGCTTTCGGAGATTCTCTCCACAAGTTCCCAAGTCACTCGTTGGTACCCGCTGGATGGTGGCATTGTAAGTACCTGGTACCAGACGTCCATAGATGCAATTGTTTAATTGAATTAGGGGTTCGGTCGCATCAGAATATCTCTGCTGTTCAGGGCTATTGAGACCCGCTTGCCTCCAAACATGCTCGGTTGGGATGTCGGTACATTCGAGTTTACTTCGAACAGAATATTAGCACTCAACTATCACAGCAACGCGAAATTAAAGATGAGAACAGGCGGTAGCGTGGGCCAAATTGGTAGAACTCAATGTCAGAAACTTTCCGAGGGTGATGGCGTCTACTGGGATATCGCCAAAAAAGAAGGCAGAAACAACGTTCGACTGCCCGTGAAATTCCGCTATCGATCCCCTGTGGTTTTCGAATTCCACCAGTCAGGGAAGCGTGGAGCCGCTGCATATGCAATCATATGGCTCCACCACCTAGTGGATAATACAGAGAGCAACGTGAACATACCCATCTGGACCACTAAGAACAGTGCCCGGTTGACTCAGAATTACATTACCGAAGAGAACATCCGCGCGAAGGAGGTTTCTGGATTGGAGGACTTGACTGAGATAGGCCGCTTGCAGTTCCGATGTCAATTCAAGGCTGGGACCGACGAAGATCATGAGCGCTTTGTCGTCGACAATGATACTCGCGAAACTTTCGAGACTTGGGAAGCTTGTTTAGCGGAAGGTGTTCGTGACAAACGCGTGACTAAGGAAATGCCACCAGCTGTGCAAGAGCTACACGACAAGTCTTTGACCGAAAGCCGCGATGTGCTCAAAGAAGCTGATCCCGAAGAGCGTCAAAAGTGGCTTGCGAAAGACGGTCAGGACTGGAGCGGTGCTTTCACGCATGATCCAAAAGCGTACATGGACTCCCAAGGCCGGAAGAGAGCAGAACCTGGTGCTGATCCACCAGTCCATAATCCTCATTTGCCAAGCGATGATGATGATGGTGATGATGACAGCGACTCTGAGTCCGATCTCGGCGTGCAGGATGGCCAGAGCAAGATGTCTGGAAAGATGACGAACGGCACTGCTGCAAATCGTGCAGAAGGGACGACGATTAGAGAAGACGAGAGGAATCGTGAGATTGCTAACAAGCGGACGGAGAAGAGACATAACAGGGGCTTGTTGCAATGGAAGCCTGTCAGGAACCTTGCGTTCGCAAAAGATGAGGCCAAGTTCTCTGTGAAGAAGCTGCAGAACAAGCTAACAGGCGGGTTATCTGGAAGGGAACCCGACGTGGAGACGGAAACATGAGCTTTTTGACATTGGAATGTTGCTTGCGTTGTATGTAGACTTACGAGAGCCCACTTTAGTCTTGTGGGAGAAAGCAGAGAGGACATAATACTATTCTTATAAAAATTCAAAACCTCCAATTTCGTAAGTCAGTGGCAACTGATCGCTCGATTTTGACTGCCACCACCGCTATTTTATTGCACTACTCTTTTTCAGCCTGATTGCTTTTGCCGTTTCGTGATGTCCAGACCAGCCTTACGGACTTTCCTTCGAACCCAACCAACTGCAAACAACACCACCTCTGACCAAGTCTAACCCTCAGCTTTCTTCATCCACCTCCCGCACCATCATGGACAGTCCAGAACCCCAATCCCAAGGCGGTGACGCCGAGACCCCAAGCCAAAAGCAAGCCCGCCTCCGCCGCGAGCGTCGAGAAGCGAAGATACAAGCAGGAGGGTCAGCACGATTAGAAAAGATCACAAATCTCTCTGGCAGACAGAACCTTCCTGGTATGCTCCCCCAACCTTCAAGGGTGCTGAGGTCTCTACCTAACAAGCTGGCAGAATTCCCACCCGTACCTGCTCCCACCGGCGCAAACGACGACCCGGACGAGGTCGACCTCTCCACTCACCCCTCCGCTGCCCCCACCCCCAACACAAATACAAACTCCAATGATGGCGCACCCTCGCAGGCCGAAATTCGCGCTCTCCTACGCTCGCAGCAGCCGGGCGGTGAGCCTCAGCAACAACAAGGCGAAGAAGACCCCATGATGAAAATGCTGCAGCAGATGATGGGCGTTATGCCCGGCGCTCACGGTCAACAACCAGGGGAAGGAGATGGGGGCCTACCGCCAGGTTTAGCTGCCATGTTGGGTGCTGGTGGTATGGCGGGGATTCCCGGTATGGGACCAGCTGCACAGAAGGAGGATACGTATGGGTATTTGTGGAAGATTGTACATGCTGTGTTCGCGTTGGTACTGGGGATCTACGTTACGGCTACTTCGCATGCGTTCACTGGGGGTGTCACGAGGGGAGAGATAAGTGGAGCTGGACATGAAGGGGGTGTGAATGTATTCTGGGTGTTTGCTACGGCGGAGTTGGTGTTGCAAAGTTCGAGGTTCTTTCTGGAGAAGGGGAGAAGTAGTCCGCTAGGGGGATGGATTGGGATTGTGGGGAACATGCTGCCGGAGCCGTGGAAGGGGTATTTGACGTTGGCGGCGAGGTATAGTGGTATTTGGAGTACGGTGGTTGAGGATGGGATGGTGATTGTTTTCGTTGTCGGGTTGGTGGCTTGGTGGAAGGGTGCTGTTGGTTGAGAGAAGAGGAAGATAGATTCCCCCAGCGAATGAAAATTCCTGACAGAATTTTACGGTCCTCCTGCAAGTATCGTAGCCTCGGAGAGTGAAGGCCCAGGCGAAACGACTATTATGGGCACGACAGGGCAGGATAATCAAATTTCTTGGATCGATGGTAATTATAGAATCTAGAACGCTCCAGGGACCCTCATTGTCATATGAGCCTCTTCTTTGCCCTCAAGAATATCTAATCTTGATTGAATCCCGTCTATCGACATTTGGGAGTTGATGCTTCATTTTGGACGTTTCCCAGTGACAACCGAATGTCCGGATACGGTGATTACCTCTCACACTTTGATTAAGCCGCTGGCGATGTCTCTTCCCCAAAAGCTGGTTGAGGGTACAGAAACATGCCTAGAGCATAGCAAGGGGCTCCTGTCGAGTTTGGGTCTTTGACTTTACCAGCATCCGAGCTTCCAGACGCAGTCTAGCTTGACGTACATATTAGCGCACAGAATCTGCTTAGCAGAGGTTGCAATGCTTGTCTCCTTCAGTCCGGTAAAGCGTGAAAGCGCTCATGGGCAGGCATAGCAAATGGTGGCATCACAGCACCACAGACTTTGCAAGTTTCGCCTGGGTCATGCATGCCATCCTCGCTATCCCATCCATCGTCAACATTGGGGCTGTCCTGCGTGAAGGCTCGGAAGTCTTCTGACCCAAGAGCAGGATGGTCTAAGGGTTGGTCGTGAACAGCATTGCCGCTGGCATCATCTAGACCTCCCATATCAGCCTGCCAATCCTTGAGTTCGTCTTCGTCCTCTGAAGGCGCTATACCAATATCCTCAACCTTCCACTCCTTGAGTACATCTTCTTGTCTTCTGAACATCCTTCCGATGTCACGACCAACACCATCTTTGCCATCGCTAGCGGTCACTGACATATTTGTTGCACAAACGTTGACCAAACTAAGATTCCATCCCGATTTCTCTGGATGTAGCTTGCGAAAAAGGGGCATCAGGGCTTCTTCGACGAGCCTCTCAGCTAGATCGTCCACGGCAATGGAGAAGTTGAGTAAGAAGGTCGGCATGGTTCCAGACTTGGATATGCGAGTGAATGTCCTGGATCGGGTCCCGTCAGGGTTCAACGGCGATCTTGGTCGTGTAGAGAGCCGTAAAGCTTTTGGATGGGCAATCCATCTACGAGATGCAGTAGCGTTGACTGGCTGAATTATGTTATGGTCTTCGTCCTCGAAAGCAGGCTCCATATCGGCATCATCTAAAGGGGCAGTAAGATCCAATCGCATTCTTCTGATAAGGCTTCGGGCAAGCATTCTCAGCTCTTTCCTAACTTCTTCAACTTCATCGAGCCGGATATAGCTGTCCTCCTGCGCACTGCGTTAGCCACGAGAACGAGATATGCGGCATTGATTACAAACAATGCTGATTTGCTGAGGCACCTCCTTTGCCTTTGCTACTTCGGTATCGTCGACACCATTGATCAAGCCCCACACCCGATCCCCCAAGTCTCTAGGTACTCCGGGGCCAGCGAGGATTCGGCCGAGCAGCTCCGGCCCCATGCCATCACACCTCCGTGCATCTCGTACCTTGACGTTTTCTTTCGTACCGCCATAGACGAGACCCGCGCTAAAGGCAGCTGGACGTTCTAGTACGTGGTTCCGGATCTTCTGAGCTATTTTGAAGCCAATGCCTGGTACTTTACCAATATCATGTTCATCAATGAACATTGTCACGTTACTCTCGGCAACGCCAGGAACAGAGTGATAAGGCGGGATAAGAGTAGTCTGGCCCTTGGGCTTGTTGAGATTTCCTACCAATTTAGAAATGAGTTTGTTAGTGCTGATGCCAACAGTACAAGTATAACCTTTCTGCTCTTCTAATTGATGCCTCAAGTGCTGAGCAAGGTAGGAGCCAAGACGTAGGCGGAGTAGAAGGTCATCAGGGTCGCTGCAAGATGAATTAAAACTGATTGCTGGCGTGATGCCGTCTAAGATTGGTGAAGTGGGGTATGTATGACCAAACCCCTTGGAAGCATCAAAGGCAAAGCCGACTGTAGGGTCGTTACGATCCAAGTGAAAGAAAGAAGCGGTCAAATGATTGTGGTTGAGAAGGTCAGCATTGTAATCAATCAGATCAGTCACGTCCATGAAAACCTGCCTTGACTCAGCTACAATCTTGCCTTTCTCGTTGTAGTCTGACAAAGGGCTTACTTCATCGAAGCCAAGCCTTTCGACTTTGTGACTCCATGTATAGCTTCTTAGGAAGTTGTAGTTATCTTTGGATGCATTACGAAAGCGTGTGAGATCCTCGCCGAGGACGATGATCACATCAGGGCATCTTTTGCGAGCCTCTCGGACAAGCTGGAGCTTGTACAGGCCTCTGCGGCGGGCCTCATAGTTGCAAGTAACGATAATCTGCTTTTGCTGTACGGCGAGTGGCAGAGACTTTAGTTTTGGGTCTTCCCGTTCGAAAACAGCAGCATAAAAGCAATCTTAGCGAACGAAAGTCAGCCTGTAGGGTAAGGGGGGAAAAGCGTGCGTACAAACCGTAGTCCTACTCGGTAATCAGATAATTGAATAAGATTATCTTCAATACTCGTAGGCAGAGTTATGAAGGGAGTGAGGCTGCTTACGAAATGTATAACTATCCTGCCGTCGTGCCTCTTTGGCGCCGCATTTTGCATCTTGGCCGCGGCGGACTCATTGTCACTTTATTGGTAGACGGCCTTAACAGGGTGCGAATGTGCGAGAGGGTCAAGCGAGAGGGTCAAGGGAGATACATGGTGAGAGTCTTTGTAACGAAGCATCTCAGATATGCCGAGGGTGCGTTGAGTTTTTCAAGTCAAAGGGTCTCGGAATAATCTCGGGCAGAGCAGGGCATTCTGAACGATGGATGATGGCAATACGATCACCAGTAATAGCTTCTACAGCCTGTCTTTTAGGATTACGAGTCACTTCGGACGATTCGGCCTTTAGTATTGTCCTTGTCTTCCTCGGGGTGAGGCATGATATCTCGCATGGTATCACATCGAGTTGGAGCCGGAGGCGGAGGAAGAGGCAATACTCGTCAGATAAGAACTAGTCTATTTTTGGATGGCAAGAGTTGTGGCTGGTGCAGAAGGCTTTTACTGGACGATGGGCGATGGGCGATGGGCAACCGAGGAAGGCTACTGGGAGATCCGTTGTGGCTATCGTTGGAGTGGGTTGTAAGTACTATCTAATCCTCTCCAATCAAACAACGATAGTAACGTCGATCGCTCTGATCCTGCCGTTAATACTTTACCTTACTTGCGTATCGTCTTAGCGGTCTGTTAGTTTTCCTCCAAATAATGTCTTGGTCACTAATGTCCGACATTACGAGTACACAAATATACTTGGCCGTCGTGTCTCTCTTACACGAGTAGCCGCCTATCCTTCAAGCTGCCCGTTTACTGACTTCTCCACCGAGGGGAACACTGCCTCGTCCTCAGCTCGCAATAGCCACTCCTCAAGCAATCCTCCACATCAAGCTCTCAATCCTCTCACATTACATGCTCCACTCTTCGGGGCAGCAGCCGTCATGCTAGCCCTGTCCATGCTCTCCCAAGACCCCAACCGCCAAAGTCCGGACACATACGCGACCTCTCTACCAGCAAGACCAAGGGAAACATCACCACAAACATCCGAGCTTCGAAAGCAAGTCGCTATGCTCTCAGTGATGCCGCCAAACAGGCCATCGCCGGCAAAAAGACCAAAATTGTCGCTTCAGACCTCCATGACGCCCTCACCGGTCGCGCAAAGGCCAGGCGCATCCCTCAACCTCCCCGCCTCTGCCACACACTCACCTACAATCCGAAATACCCATGCAAACAAGTTCGAACCGCCTCCTCCCACGCCTTCATCGGCTGTGCAGCCACAGGTCAACTTTCCAACCACCTCGTATACGGCCTCTTCAGGGCAGTCGCCCTTCCCACAAGATGCGCCCTACACCCTCCCCATCGGGACTCACAGTATCCTCCGCAACAGTCCGTTACCAAAACGTCATCTATCAGCCACATCAGCCCGAGCGCCAAGACGGATGTTTCCACCTGTGAAACGGGTGGCTTTCCAAGAGAAGCTTGTTGACTTAGTTCCTACGCCCGATGTTGAAGACTCGTCAGACGTTGAGACCGAGGTGCCTTCGACGGAGGATGAACACCAGAGAAGAAGAGAAACCATAGAAGCAGAAGATGGGCATGTTGTTCAGGGATGGCGAAAGAGGAGGAGAGAATGGGTTTGGCGGCCTATGGATGATGATGTTTTGGCAACGCATGATACAAACCTGTCAATGGATGGGGTAGACACGCCTTTGTCAGCGAAATCACCCGCGCTATCGGTGATTGAGAAGGACCATTTTGGCACAGGTGGCCCCCGAATAGTTGCGAAGGAAGCCGAAATTCGGTCACACCAATGATATACCATGCTGCGATGATCAACAAAATTACGAACCTGGCATTATACCACTGGACTGTGGAGTTGTAGATGAAATGGGCCATTCATAGGCATAGACATACTATTTTAGTTGTTTTGGTAGATATTGATTCAAGCCATTGAGACTCCGTAGCTGGCTTTTGTGACTCTCCTATGCTGATAGAGACTCTGTTCTACGTTGGCAGAAAACGCTCAATGCTTTTGGCAAGGCCACCATTAACTAGTACCCGTATGACTAAATATGTACGTTCACGGCGTTGCCCTGCTCATAGCGATCAAACGCTTCACCCCAACCTATCATCATCGAGTCAGCTTTGCTCCTAAACCGAAACCGTTCGAGAAGAGCTTACCATCCAGTTCCCACATTCATCAGTCTTATTCGTCATAATCTCCACATGTATAGCCTGCGCTTGTTCGAAGTCCTTAGCCTCTACGGCTTGCGAAAGCTCTACCATATTTGCAATCGTATCGTTCCTCAGCAAGTCCTCGTTGTTAAGATGGTCAAACAGAATGTTCAATCTCTTCTCGGTGTCATTGACCTGGGCTTTGAAGGAAGCCGGTGCTCGTGATTTGACTCGCTGCATGTCCTGATTCAAAACCTCGTATAAGCGTCGAGCGTTAGCGGGAATGTGACTTCGGTCACCAGGCGCTAATCAAATGTTAGTCGGCTGCTATGAGGAGCTCTTGCCAAGTGTTGGGACTCACGGTACTTAGGCGTGGATTTGCGCTGAGCCAGGGCAGTGCCTGGTCGAGAACCCTGAGATGGTGCTTGAGACGGTCCCGAAGGAGGTACAGCGGCCCGTGGAGGTGGCCCCGCTGAAGGTAGCGGCTGCTGAGGCGCATTTTGCTGTGGTGCATTATAATTCTGCTGTGGAGCGTAAGGGTGAGCAGGGGGGGGTCCTTGCTGGCCTGCCCGAAGCATCATCGGAGGTTCTTGCTGAGCAGGCATTTGCGCTGGTTGCGTCGGAGCATAGCGATTGCTGGGAGGCGGCGCAGATGGTGAGGCGTTATACGGTGAAGGTCCACGGGGAATAGGGGCCTGTTGCTGAACAGGTAAAGTGGATGAAGTTTGCTGTGGAGCGTATTGATTCGCAACAGATGAGGGTCTTTCAGGTTGCTGATATGAGGTGCTCGTTGATGGAGATGACATCCTTGGCGGTGGAGCTGCAGGTCCCTTCGGTGGTGGGCCAACTGGTGGTGTTGACTTTGGAGGTACCCCGGATGAGGGGCCAGGGGTTGGGGGCTGCATTGGGTGATAGGCTGAAGGTGCATATGCACTAATTCCAGGAGTGCCGCGTCGAGATGTGGGGGGCTTGAAGAAGTCCTCTGGGGTGTCATTCCAATTGCTCATGTTTGTTGCCTTGGAAGGTGGTGGAACGGAAGGCGATGCATTGAGATTCCGTGGAGGAGGGCCGAGGGACGAATTCTGATAAGTTGCATTAAAGCTGGGTGGCGGTACCATGCCCGGCTGTTGCTGAAATTGTCCCTGATAACCTTGTTGTGGGCCATACGTCTGGCCGTTGGTGGGAGCGTAGGGATTCTGAGCCAGTGGTGCTAAGGCTGGGGCATATGGATTCGGCTGGGCACCTGCAGGAGCTGGCCTGGCTGGGGCTTGCTGTTGCGGCTGCAGGTCTGCCTGCGGCATTTTCTGAGACGTTCGACTGGCGGGCTGCTTAGGCATTGTCTGTGATGCAGCCTTTCGTGTTGCTTGCTTCACCCGACTTTTTGCTGCTTCCGCAGCTGGATAGTTACTAGGTAACAAATCAAGGTACCTCTCCGCAATCTGGAGCTGTCCATGAGCAGAAGCAATGTCAGCATACTCGGTGTATTTATCGTACAGAGTGGCCAGTTTCCAGTCTGATTTAGCGTTCCGGTCATTGTCCTGGTAGTTGGTTACTTCTCGGAAGACGGTCACTTTTTCAATGAAACTTTGTAACGAATGTGCGTGGATGGAAAAGGAAGAGCCCTGGCTCTCGCTTCGCAGCCCTGCACCCTCATCCTCTTCCAATTCCGCAATCCAGATAGAAACAACTTTTTCCAGCTTGGACCCTGCGAGGTAGCAGAACGAGGCGTCCTTTCGAAGACTAGCGTCACCTCCTTGGGCTTTCATTTGCTCATCGAGTCGATCTCCTAAAGCTTCGCACAAATCCGAGAATTCTTTGGCATCAGCGTATGTGCAAAGAGTTGCCATTATCTCTTTCCAGCTGTCTAGGTCGGCGTTGTGCACCAAGTCCCAGAGATTCTTCCCCACCACTGAGGCCAAAAGACGTAGGTAATTGGGACCTTCGGCTTTCCGATTGAAGTAGGCCTTTTGAGCCTTGTCGATGCATTGCTGGCCTCCACAAATCGCAATCATGAACGCATCTGACATCAGGTCTTCTTGCAAGCATATGTCCAATGCTTTTTCGAATTCGCCAACTAGAAGCGCTCGTGTGATCCTTCGATCCGATTCAGACTCGGAGCCCGCGTATAATTGAAAAGGATTGTTGGTCTTTGCGCCTTTGGTGGCTGCAAGCTCAGAGAGGAAGCTATCACCATCAGCACTGTTGTCGAAAAATGCTGATAAGCGATTCGATTCTGGTGCCGAGGGTTCTTTGAGTGTTCCTGGTTCTTCGTCTTTCGTCCCGTTCATCGAGAGTTTCGAAACACCATCTGCAGCCTCATCTTCTTGATCTGAAAAGCCGAGATAGTCGACAAGGTCCTTTCTGGTGTTCTTCGACGTAAGAGTCTTAATAACTTTCCAATCTGCTGTTTCTGCGTCAGATGATGCCTCTGAAATCCGACTTTCGCAGATACTGTTCAGATCATTCTTATTCAATGCTGTTTCAAAAGACTCTGTAGACGAAACAATGCCGTCGTCAACCACAAATGTCGAGATGCGAACCATTGAGCGTCTTGGTCCTTCAGACGCACTTGCTTTAAAGCTCACTACCTTTCCTCCAAAGCCAAATGAGGCCCCACATGGCCGCTGTAACCATTTCGGAGCCTTTTTCAGCGTAAAGGTTGGACCTTGTGGTTGCGTTTGGGCTTTGCTGAAGAAGTCGTCATCATCCACGGTCTGTGACTGACTGCCAGTAGCTCCATCTGCCTCGGGCTTGGTATTCTGAATGGATTGAACAGCGATTTTGCCGTCAAAAGAAGCCGTAGCCATGAGACCAGGGTTGTGAGGGTTCCAACGGGTCTGGAACGTCCAATTCGTGACAACCGGGTATTCGCCGTTAGATTCACCAGTCTGTGGGTTCCAGCAGATATTTCGATTGTCTTTCCCGCATGAAAGCAGTAGATCGCTGTCTTGCGAGCACCAGGAGAGCGAAAGTACACCTCCATCGTGTCCTTGGAGAACCTGAAGATAGTCAGTCCATCTCCTTCGGTAGTCTGGGAGATACTCACCTTTTCTGGAGCGTTCGCATTTCTAAGATCCCAAACCAGAATCACGGGATCAGTATCACTGGGAATCGCAGTCATTAATCGAGTGGTCTGTTGGACTGATCAACAAAGTTCCCTGCCAGTGGGTGGGTCCGTAATTACCTTGACAGGGTCCCAAGCTATTGCACTGACGGGCTTCCTGCCCAGGTTGTTCAAAGTCAAGCTTTCTCTCTTATTCTTCACATCCCACACAGTCATTGTTCCCCCACTGCTGCCAGTTGCCAATATATGTGCAGTCCGCTTATTCCAGTCAAGACAGTCAAAATCGTCAGCCCGAGCAACGGCGTTACCCATGCGGAATGGACTCCCAAGGTTGTTCAGGTCCGAGATGAACAGCTCGCCTTTTGCTCCAACGGTGGCTAGTAGCTCCGATCGGAATGCGTTGAATTGAAGTGCTTTGATAGCACCGCTATGCTTGGAAGTCCGTGACATGAAGGCATCCCCCTCTTTACTGAGAAGCTTGTCGGCGTCCCATAGATCCAGGGAGCCATTATCCAGCGCTCCAGCGATGATGCCCCTCGAAACTTCTGCCTCTCCTTTTGTCCACGCTATATCGTTGAACCTTGAGTCAGTACTTATGCTCGCCGACGGCTGTAGCTCTTGCCCTTGCCGACCACCGTCCAGATCCAGGTCCCATAGCTCAAGTTGCGTGTCGTTGGAGAAGCCTTCGTCGACAGCTCCTGCCTTTGTACCTGTGACTATAAATGGCGATGTAGTCCCCGGTGACCAAGTGAATGTAGCTGTTCGGGGTATTTCGCGTAGACCGACCATAGCTGCAAAATATTTAGCTCTAAGCCCCTAGGATGTTCTCTGGCAGTGGCGTGAAGTAGGACTTGGACAAAAGGGCAGGCGGAAAAGTAGAAATGACTCAGATGATTGCCCCAAGGCTCAATCACATATACTTCATGAAGAAGGTGTCATAGGACGTTGCAAAATGGCCTTGGGCACTGTTTTTGGAAAAGTGGTTAATTTTTGGGGCAGCGTCGGCATTCCAGACACCTTTCTCCGTCTATCAATCGGGCCCATGCACAAACCTGAGGTAGTCGGGCTACGATACAATGATGTTTTCTTGTTACTTTCAAAAGACATCATCTGCGTCATCTTTGGTATTACTCTAGAACAATGACGGACGCAGTACGTTTCTATCATTGGGCCCTCACGTTCAATGCTGATCCCCCTCAGTCTCGTCTGAAGTCAACAGTGTATGTCGCTGGTCTTGATAATGCGGTCAATGATAAGATCTTGGCCAATGCCTTTCTCCCATTCGGCGAGATCGTGGATGTTACTCTACCAGAGCCCGAGCTTCCTTCAGCGACAGAGCCCCACAGGGGCTTTGGCTACGTCGAATTCGAAATCCTTGAGGACGCAAGAGAGGCAATAGACAACATGGATCAGAGTGAGCTATTTGGCCGCGTCATAAAAGTGGCGCCGGCCAAGCCGCAGAAGGATAGCCATGAGGGTCTCGGTTCGAAAATTGCCATTTGGGAGCAGGTAGTTCAATGAATCTGATCGGATCATGCACTACAAATACTGATATCCTCTAGGAGGGCTACTTAGCGAGACATGCCGTGAGCGAAGAAGATAGGATAGCAACAGGGCAAGGAAGGCAAGAATTGGAAGCTGTTCTCGAAGACCCAATGCAAGGTCTTGAGGGACTTGATGTTGCAGGACCACAACCAACGTGACATTGAGGCCACCAGCGAGTTTATGAGGTATTCGGTTGAAAGTGGAGCAGACCATGGCCGTTGATGGGTACTGCCCTTCTTCGAAAACACTTTCAAGGAAGGCAAAGGCACAGGATATGTTTGTACACGCATGAGCTCCTGCTATCCGTTTGAAAGACTGAATATGATGGGATTCGTCCAGTATTTAATGATCTATTCGCCATCATGCAAGCTGCTTCCAACACACCTAAAACCTGTGCTGCTTCTGACCTCCCTCGTTCTCAACGACGACTCATTTAAAGCTTTCGGTCCGATTCGTCTTGTGAAGGCGTAGTGTCTTGTCGGTGAAGAGCTTGCTGATCAGGCTATAGCCTGCAAAGCCGATGGCAACACTGGATTTCGCCCGTTAAGTCACCGTCCTACCGAAATGACATGAGCAGGAACCTACGCTAATACGACGCCTGTAGCCACATGTCGAATTAGCAATTGCAGTACTACTTGTGTTTGACATATAGATCCTACCAAGTGGCATAAGTTCCGGGGGAATCTTCCTTAGTGTGCGTAGACGCTGCGAAATTGTATGTGCTAAGCAGGATGCACGGTTAGCATTGTAGAGGTGTCATCTGCGATTTCGCTAGCTTAAAAGCTTTCATCGAATTAGCATACCGCTATGCTCCTCTTTCTATAGGCTGTCAGTCATTCATGGCTCTTTCAAAGGGCAGTCAATACATACCGGCATGGGCCTGAACAGAGCCCTGGAGGGCTGCAACCCCAATGGCCGTGTGGGCTGCATCCTCAACATGCGTGTTGGATACA
>JAABUP010007303.1_pt1 | contig 14952 bp, 11 predicted proteins | sample 5559201 | NCBI WGS metagenome assembly JAABUP01 (sample SAMN10711887, study PRJNA513373) | rock metagenome | isolation source: Antarctica rocks | place: Antarctica | reverse complement strand
ATTACCGTACGTGCCAGCATGTACTAAATCCCTCCTTGCACCATGATATCCGTCCGCAGTCGTCACAGGCTGCATCGTAGAGTGAAGGGTGTGTTGTGCACACTTCTAGATGTAGAAATTAGAAGCGATGATAGTAATTGGTAGCTCTTGAAGCACATGATCTTGTCGTTGCGGGGTGCATCACACGATACACGGATATGATGCCCATGAGCCACTACCACTCTACTACTAGATCACAGAGAGGTAAACAATGGCGGGCGTCTCAAGTAGCCGATCACTCGTTAAACTTCTCCCGTTCCGAGCTATAGTCTAATCCCTCCCTCCTCCGAACAGCTATCACGATGCCGGGTAAGCTTGAAGCTTCGAAAGTTCGAAAGTTCGTGCTTTCATTCACAGACCTTCCTTTCCCTCTAGCCACTGTACATAGACACACGTTTAAACATTCATATTCCCAGCTCCTGATTGCAACGACAGATCGTTTTATTGAGTGGGTCCACATGGACTGCATTGCCAGTGTTGAGAGCTAGAGGCGGGGAAAGCCAGCTCCGTCACATTTGAGATTTTCGGACAGACCCAATTACCACCTGTAACTCCTCTTTACTGGAGGTTTGGGATCCTCCAAGGACTCTTCAAGGTCAAGCAAGCATACAATCCAGTGTGGAAGTTCCAATGGCGGCACAAGATGAGGATGTGTACTGCACGGTTTGCTGCTTCCTCCACTGCTGGCGAATACCTCAACATTAACCGTGGAATAGCTACTCATGAGCGATGCATACCTCCCAGGCAAGCACGGTCACTCCGTATGTCGCTGTTTATCATGACTGACTCGGCGTAAACAGGTGCAATGGTCTTGGCCCACTCATTGCGAGACAGCGGCACCAAGAAAAGGCTTGCGGTCCTTGTCACACTGGATAGCTTGGATTCTGTGACCGTTGAGGAGCTCAAGGTAAAAACTTGGTCCCTGGTCGATCTGCTCCTCGTTGACAGTTACCCGCAGAAGTTGTACGACGAGATAATTCCCGTGGACCGCATCTTCAACAAATCCCCTGCAAACCTCTACTTGATGAACCGGCCGGACTTAGCATCCACCTTTACGAAGATAGCTCTCTGGCGGCAGACACGGTTTCGAAAGATCGTATACATTGATGCCGATGTCGTTACGCTACGAGCCCCGGACGAACTTTTCAAGCTAGAAACGACATTTGCAGCAGTGCCAGATATTGGCTGGCCTGACTGCTTCAACAGCGGTGTTCTTGTCATTTCTCCCAACATGGGCGACTACTACGCTCTACTGGCACTTGCACAACGAGGGATAAGCTTTGATGGAGCAGATCAGGGAATGCTCAACATGCACTTCAGGGATTGGCACAGATTGAGCTTCACATACAACTGTACGCCGAGCGGAAATTATCAGTACGTACCGGCGTATAGGCACTTCCAAAGCAGTATCAGTATGGTGCACTACATTGGGCCAGATAAACCTTGGTCGATGGGTAGAGAGGTTAAGGGGGCAAGCGGTGTATATGAGGAGCTGTCGGGTAGGTGGTGGGCGGTTTATGACAGGCATTACAGGGTTTCAGTACGTGTTACAAGATCCCTCATCTTAACGTTGGCGGCTCACAATCGAGTAGAGCGCCGCGTACATGTCAGGCCAAACTCGGCAGGGGCCACGCACTGTGCAGCAGCACGTAAGGGGCGAGGCTTCGAGTCCTGATTATGGGTTCTCCTCGAGCGCATCACCGGTAGGAGAAGAGAGAGAGCCGGCAGGTACCGTCACCATTGCTGAAGGCCCGGCCACCCAGAAGACCGAACTCGGTGAAAGCATAGAGCAAGGCGAGGTCAGGCCAACTCCGACTGTACAGCAAAGGCGCTTTTCGGCTCCTAAGGTGGAGTGGGATCCTATTCAGTGCGTTTCCAATTGATATAATTGAATGTAGATGGCAATGCTGATGTGTCAGCGCTCCTCCTCCCGCCGACTCCCGTCCAGAGGCCTCCAACTTCCCAAGCCAAATCTACACCATGTCTTCGGACCGGAATCTCTTCCAGGCGCCAACTGCATACCCTCAACCGCCGAAAGACATGTACTACCAAGTCCCCACAACCCCTCCAGCCGTACAAAAACCGAAGCCCATCTTCCCCTGGGAGGAGAACCAATCGAAGCCAGCGCGAGTCTTCCCAGAAGACAAACCCTCATCACCTGAACCAAGTATTACGTCGCCATCTATCACGACTGATGATGACACAGTGAGTCCGTCTACTCCATCTACCCAAACCACAACGGAGCCGTTCGCCTCATACACCCGCACCAACGCTTGGGATGACGTCCCTGAAATTGATTTTTACATCAGCAGTCTGCAACATCATCGCAGGGCCAAGGTGCAGGTTTTGATGAATACTGCAGCGACTAGCGAGGCTATACTCTCTCCTGATGCTGCACCAGCGCCACAGGAAAGAAGACCAAGTATGAGGCTTACGGACTTTCCCACGGAAATCGAGCGGCCAAGTCTGCCCGTAACACCGGCACCAGTGCGAAGACCAAGTTTCTGGGGCGAGGAGAGGGACGAAGCAGGGGAATTGCCAGCGGCGGAGGGAGTGCCAAAACAAGAACACTGGAATCCAGCCGCTAAGCTTGAGGAGCTTCAACAGCGGCAATCTGAAGTTTTGGCTCAAGGGCCAACGAGTCCACAGAGGGAGATCCCAGACAGAAAACTACCTGGGTCTGCAGCACCTGTTCCTACACCCATGGCTACGGACTTGTCGTCCAAATCGTCAGATAAGGAAGCGGGTGTGCCCCTAAGCGGAGGCTCGGGTCCAAATGGGCTTGGAGCTGCACCGCCAGCTTTTGAAGAGCTAGACTTTGGCGCGAGGATGGTAGCGAAGAGTGGAGAAGACGAGGCCGTCTTCAGTCCCATCGAGTCTTGATTGTCGGTGGCAGCCAAGTAGGGGCAAGGCCAAGTAATATTCACTCAATGCCGAGAAAGCTTCTAAAACTATTGCGTTGCATCAACCTCGCCTGATTCTTGATTGTCTTTTGTGTGTTTCCAGCGACGTGTCCATGACTGCATTACGAGGATCTTGAGACTTTTCCTTTTCGCATGGCATACTCATCACTACCTCATGATCGTTTCGAAACCATACGAGCCTTCAAGCGTGTCTGCTCTCAGTCTGAAATCGCTTAGCTGCTGCATCATCATCTCTTGAGCTGGATCATCGCATCAGATACCCTTAGTCAATGCATAATATATTTCAGAACAACCGTACCACAATCTCATACATCTTTCTTACCGGTGAAGTCAGCATCTCTTAAAAACGGATTTTATCCAGGTCATCAATGTTTTTCAAACCCCGTGGAAGTGCGTCACAATCCAAACTCCTCCACATCCCAGAGAAAATATCCCATCTCTGAGCCGTCCATCGGCCCCTCCCTTGCGAAGTGAAGGCGCACTTCTTGCTACGGTAGTACGGCCGCAGCCTAGGACAATCACTCACATGTCTTCATCTCCGTCGCCGAAAAGCCTCAGTCTCAGTCACGATGCAGCGAAGGTCCGGTCATCCACGCCGTAGAGCGGGATCGTTGCCGAAAGGGAGTATGTGTGGCTCAGCGGGGGCGGTGCTGTGTCAAGTAGCCACCCGTCCTTGAAAATCCAATCAGATCAATCAATATCTCTTCGTGTCGCCCCCGCTCTTCTCCGAATCTTTCTTCGGCCCCCTTGACGGTTGGTCTCCGATCTCCGTCAAGCGCTCAGCTCGAAGGGAATCTCCGAAAAGTCGGTCTTTCCTACGGTTGGCGATGTGCGTCGCGGCTTCTTCGAAGACGTTTGTCGCTGACCGGTGCAGATGGGATGGATCTCGTCGGTCTGCATTTCTTTCTATTTCAGGGAGGGAGATTGTTTGTCCAGCAGCTGCGATAGTTAGGAGGGGCCAACGGTAAAAGTGGCGCCAATGCTGACGCCGTACCTCTGGACACGAGTGACGAACGCAAAAGCAATGAGCTCAGGCTACGCGTTGGTAAAAAAAAAAACCCCGTATAGAGAGCCCGAAATTTGTCCATGCTCTTTGCGTGTAGTTTATGCGTGTAAGTCTTCGATTCCTGCAATGTCTGTGATTATCGAGCCGGCCATAGCTCATATTACTGAAAATAATGCTTCACATCCGTTCTTGTCAGCCCTCTGCGATGATATATCAATGCACTGGTGTCAGGAAAAGACCGACTGTTTTGTAATCTACGTATGTGGCGTGCTTGAACACGTCGTTGTCTAGGTACAAGCTATGGAGGCTGGCACGCGGGGAGCAAAAAAAGCCCGACTCACAAATTTTCCCCGCACTCAACCATCAAATTTACTACTGAATTAAAAGAGATATATTATATTTAATAGCCTGTCATTCTACCCTCTCCTTCTATAACTGCTTTTAATCGCTCTGGCATAGTAGAAACCTTCTCATTTATGTACTCCTGTGAGACATGAGACCATCCTTCGTAAATCAGTCTCTTCGTAGTGTGATCATTTCAATGAGGATATTTTCGTAGCTCCTGTTTTGGTACCTGCCACATGTTCTCTATAGGAGATAAATCAGATGAAGATGCACAATTGAAGTAGTGCTCCAGCTTGTTCTCTTGTTTTCAGATCCTAATGATGTTTTTTGGCCCTGTTCCATGACCTGAATCACCATCCTCCTTCAGCACGAAACAAAAGTGATTTTCAATTCAGGGCTTGACTATAGGCTTCAGAATTTGCTTCAAGTAGGCCTTCAGGGTGAGTTTTCCATTGGTGTTTCCGGACATGTCGTAAAAATGAATATCCGACTTGAAATTATGACCTACTGCAGCCCAGCAATGCTGTCTCTTTAAATCCTTATCCTTAGGTGAATCCGCCTCCTGTATGCAGTCCATGCAGTATCTTTGACCTGGCTTTCGTATAATCCGCAGCTTTCCTTGTGGCCCGTATCCAAAATGAGTCTCATCGCTGAATCGAACTGGCCATCAATCCTCCTCTTCAGGATATCTTTTCAACATGATGACAGCGTATTCAACCCTTTTAGTGGCTGTTCTAGAAGAAATCCAGCCCTTTCTACAGGCAATGCACTTGTGATAGTTCATTGTTCTCATAGCTCTCTTAATTGTATCGCCTGAACACTTCAGATCCACCTCGAAGCCTAATTGCTCTCATGTTAAAGCTCTGGCTTCAAAGCCCTCTGACTCCAAAACTCTTTTCATTTTCTGTATATCTTTGTCCAATATCAGTGATTTACGGCCACGCGTTTCTTCATGTTCAGAATTGTTGTTTCGTCGACGTGCAGAGGCCTCAGGCTGAAGCATCTGATATCCTTGATGTTTTGACACTCTGAACGTTTTGAAAACATCGCTTTTGAAGTACGATATGTTCATTCGCTCGCAGAATTCAATGACCCTCTGAACTTTAGCCTTAGTAGGAGTGTCATGATGGTTGTAGTGATCCTCTGGTTCCATGGTTCTCGGAAAAATGAGTAGTAAATTTGGTGGTTGGGTGCGGGGAAATTTGTGAGTCGGGCTTTTTTTGCTCCCCGCGTGGCTGGTTACCTATTGTGCAAGGTAAGCGTGCGGGACGGCCCGCGTAGCCTCAACCTTACTGCGGACCTTATTTGGGAGCCGCATTCCCGTAAAACTTGAACCTTCAATCTGCATAAGCCAACTGTCGATGATTTCAAGCACCGGTCCCAGTCAGACCCTGTAAACGTTATCATTCGCTAAGCGCTCTGATCCGGTCCAGTACATCCTTCTTGCCCGTCACTACGGATGTCCAGTCTCGGATGGACATAGCGCTCCAGTTGCAGCGTCTGGGTTCAGCCTCCCAGCTTTCCTGGACGTGTCCAACGTTGCCGCCGGGCCATGGCTTGGCACTCTAGAAACCATTTCTGTACCTCATTCGCTCATAGGTTTCTCTGTCCATTCAATCACAGAATTCCGTCCAGTCACTGAAAAGCAATCTCGCAATGTTTTCCCCCATCAAGCTGCTCATCTCCATGGAACTCTCGATACTCTCGACTTCGCCAGAGTAATAAAGATAATTGTCGAGTGAGATAAAGCTGTACTCCGTTTTGGGCAAGAGAAGAGGATAGGCATGAGGCCAGGATTGCCGGTGGACCCAACGGACATCTTGCCCCGTCAATGGCAAGCCGTCCTCGTGCGGGAGGCCACGAAGATTCGCAATGGCGGTATCATTGATTAGCGAAGAGGACAATATCTTGTAGACATACTCAAGCTTCATTTTTCAGCCAGCCTTGCGGAGGAAACGCTGGGGTGGTGTGATGGAAAAGAAAGCAGGTATGCCAGCCTCGGACTGCCCCTTGCCCGGGTGCAGGGTCGTCAGCACATCGTCAGGAACTGATGAGTCCAATGAGAGGTTGAAAGCGTTAGGAGACATTTTATGTGAAGAGGTGAAATATGTGACATGTCGCTCGACGTAGCGGATTTCGACCGGCTGCACTGCAAGATGAAGCTGAATATCGATGTCGGTGAACTGAAACGGGGCACCAATAATGACAGCATCATATTCTGGCACATCTAGTCGCGTCGAATCAGCCGTCTTTTCTGATGACCTCTACTCAAGGCAAAAGGTCCCGTTCTTGTTTCTGCTGATTCTGGTGACTTGGGTGTTTCGTTTCAAGAGTGCCTCGGAAGCATTGACCATCCGGAAACAACAGCCAATTTCCACCCTTGATAGATGTAATTGTCTCCCTGTTCATGGCCATCATCGAAGCAAGTCCGTGCAATGTCCCAAGATTTTGAGTATAGTGTGCCCTCGTGCCGACTTGAATGATTTCTGTTGAAAACGGAGGCGCAATGTTGTGTCTCCGCAAGAAGACCTCTGCAGAGGATGTGATCGACTCTTCAAGACCGGAAGCAGATGCCAACTTAGACAGTGACTCAATTGGGGAGTGATCCGAATCGAACTGCGCGTATAGTTCATTGATGGTTTTTCTTGCCAGATCCTCGGTCCGAACAGGCGCCCAGCCATACTTCGAAATCAGCTTTGCGCGGTTCCACCAGCGTGACGGGTCCCATGGTTGGATGAATATGAACTCTCTGCCGTTCCATATCCCTATGTCCTTTGCGAAAACGTCTAGAGACGCTTCTTCGAGTCCGAGCTCTCTCATCGCGGACACTAGAAGTCGATTTTCTCTCGAGAAAGTGCTGGCGCCGACCTCGATGTCCTTGACAGGAGAGTAGCAAACGTTGGCAGATTTAACCCGCCCGCCCAGTTGCGAAGCACGCTCGAAGACGGTGATGTTCATGGGAACAACCCTGAGTGAGGCATGCTTGTGAAGGTAATATGCGGACGAAGCGCCTGCCGCTCCGGCGCCTGCCACACATCAGAGAACAGTAATAATGCTAACGGACTCGAGCTCACCAATGATCGCAACCTTCTTTCGCCTCGCTTCGCTCTTCAGAGGTCGTTGGACTCTGTCAACCTCTTGAATACTCAGAATAGTTTGCTCAGCGGTTGCCTAAAGCAGGAATAGCATTGCGACAATTAAGAACGTGCCGAGGGACAGAGCATGTTGCGCCATAAGGTGTCATCAACCTTATGATATTGTGGACACTGCAATGGAATGGTCATCAACTTGTAATTGGATAGTATAGATGGGAAAGGAAGATGGATCAAGTGTCGAACTCTTGTGGATCTAGATAGAACATTAAGTGGTATGCATTGCGGCGTAGATCTGCGGCTTAGAAGGTTGCTATGTATATATCGTGGCGATAGTCAGGAGGAATCGGACCATGACCTGGCAATTCAGTGATAGCGGCGCGAGAAAATGTAGAGGCAATGTAGCCGGTACCTTTTGGAGGCACACTCCATCGTAGTATCCACACGTAGATAGCCTTCTTTTTTCATCAGACTTCACCTTCGGGCGCTTCCGTGACCGACCTTTGCCGCAAGATCTCTCCGCCCTGACGACGACTTCTTCGTACGGTTGGCTGAAATGCTGTGCCGCCCAATAACATCACATTCAATGCCATCGGCTTAGCGAAGCCAAAAATACATCTGTTGCCCGGATCACTGTGCGCCATAACGACATTTTCATGCTCAACGAACATTCGAACTTGAGAAAGAACCTGAGGAACGTCTAGAAGAAATGGAGAAAGGCGCAGAATGGATGCGGACAACAGCGAAAACGACGAGTGGTGGCCTTCATATTTCTTGCTATGAAGGCTCTAGTCTATGGAACTAAGTCTCAGTGACAACTGCACCGGTTCTTTGTTCTGTTACTTCGCCGTTGAGCAGAGATCGCCGCAAGTCGAGAAGACGGAGAGAAAGCATCGATGGTTTTATTACCTTAGTGTACCTAGAAGTATCACGAGAAAGTGTTTACCAGAGTACGCGTTGGCCAGGTCACCTAGGAACTATATCAAGGATCCACCTTTGCACGCGAGATAGAGCAAATCAAAGTTGAGAGTTGATTGTTTTTATTGTTCGAAAAATTGTAGATGTACTTACCTAGGACCTCCGCTCCGAAAACCATGTTCACCTGGATCCTACCCACCTGCCGGCCATATGCAACCTCAGGAGGACTGTTGTGAGATAGACTCCATCATATAGGATCCAATGTCTTTTTGAGGATGATGAGAGACCAAGTACAAATTATCAGAGTTGACTTCTGAGTGTGTCGCAATCTGACAGTAAGCACAACACAAGGGCAGTGAAAAGAAGACCGAGGTTGGTATTAGTAACGTCCCCATCCTTGGTCATAATTTAAGAGCATTACCCTTCCGACGTTGAGCTCATCCACCATGACCCGATTCACCTCAATCCTTCAAGCTCAAGATGTATACTCCCCATTTCGAAGCATGTTTGAGTCTGATCTATCTGCATCAGAGTTCATGTGCTCATCGCAATGCTATTGTTCGCGATGGATGTGCAAGAGGCGCCCCAAGGACTCTGCGAGAAATCCAAGGTCGCCAGAAATGTGCGCCGTCCTCACCCCCCTTTGGGATTGGGGTGAGCGCCGCCTTAACGTCGCGCGAGCCGGGTGCCAATCGCGCGACGCGGGTGAGTTCCGGGTGAATCCTTATCTCGGGTAATTCCTACGCACCGTCGGTGAGAGCCCCCAGCCATCACAAACCACCCATATACGCAAGCTTAGACATTCTAACAGCAGCTTCGTATCCACCGTACCCGTTCTGCATGTGATGCTGGCTTGTTTTCTGCTTCTGGTCCCCTACTCCAACTCCTGCTCGAACAAATAAAGGGGCCCTTAACGCCGTCTGGCTGAAGCTCGTCTCTTTCGAACGTCATTGCGCGAGAAGACTGGCCCCGATTTCCACTGCAGTTTATTTACTCTCCGCCACTCCTACCGTTCAATACTTGCTTCCGCCTCCGCTGCCCGAGACTGGGAGGAGTTAATACGAGCTCCGTTTCCGTAACTTGAGCATGCGAGCCGCGACGACCTTGTGACCGACCCTGCAGGACGGCTTTCGACAGGTCTAAAAAACCAGGTGGTTTTGGAGAAGGTGTCTTGCCTGTTCAGATTCTGAGTTTTGTGGTATGCAGACAAGGTGCAACATTGGTGGCCGTATGGAGTCAAAGGGCACCGTCTTGCCCCGAATTCAAGCACGATGAGACCCAACTACAACTAGGATTCGTTCAGCTCTGAGCTCCATACTCCTGCGTCATCAGTGTGGCTTCTTGTTTCTCAGCTGATCTGGGACCTACCCTGGGGGGTTTGAGTTGTATGGTTGGATATATCAGTGAACGGCAAACACGGGAGTGGGCGAGCCTACGCAACCTGCGTCTGACACGATTATACCGGATTTCTCGTCGAAGCGAGCATTTCGCACGGGACATGAGACACGGGATAGGAATTGGTGCCTGCCCATTCACTTCAGCATATTCATTGCAGCCACAGCCATACGTCCTCCACCAACTGCTTGAGAATCAGCCTCGGCCACTCCGGCGCTTTGGACATCTCACTTGATCAAGTGATTGGCTGCGGACGAATGGAACGGTGGGAAAGTGTTGGCATCGTTTGTCACTTCACCCGTCCAAGGCTGTCTCCTACATAGCCCTGTCTAGTGAAGGTAAAGATGGAGGAGCGTGGGTGGCTTGAAGAATGACGCAGTTTTGAATTTGTAGCATGTCTGGGATGGAAGGATTGCTGTAAGGGGTTGACATTGGATCGAGGTAGGACCGAGGCTGGGACAGACATTCCGCAGAGATTGGAAGGAGAAGTTCATAAGTTTGGAAGTAGGCAAAAGGGCGCGATTTCCTTCTGTTGGAGCGAACAGACTATCTTAGAATTGTCTGCCCTCCCATGGCAAATGTAACTCTCGGCTACGCAAGTCTTACCTCACCTTGGCATCAAAGATAAGGACGATGAATTCCCTATGATTCACAAGGCTCTTATGGATATCCGCATAAAGAACTTGACGGTGTTGAAATATTGGGCAGCTGCATGAATGTCAGGGGCCAGTGGGAAATTAAAGAGGGGGGACTTGAAGGGAGGGAACAGGGGCTTGTCTGTTGATGTGCAAGAGACTTGCATGCGTTGGGTCATGATTCACAGCCTCTGAGGGTTGCAGCTACGGGGTTGGCGTGCCTGCATGAGGGCAGCATCAAGCATGGTCCCTATGTCCCCTCTTCTGACTGCTCGATTTTCGGGGTCTCTGCGATCCCCCGCGCTTTCTCAGGCCATGCCTCACCCTCTTTGGCCGTGCTTCTTACTGTCGCTCACTGCTTCTCGCATGGCTCGTGATTCAGACAGTATCGTTGCACTTGAGCGCCAGCTTCCATACCAGCCTTGAGGTGTCACGTTGAGGATGCAGCCTGTTCTGACCCCAAAACGCATCCCGGATTAAAAGACGCAAGTGAACGGAGCCAACAGATCTTGTTGGATCCTGAAGATTGCAGGAGAGTGGGTGAAGCCCAGCGCGCTGGGGCATTTATTAGGCGATGTGAGACGAACAATACGAATGACAAGGCGGTGAGACACCAAGGGCAGTGAGGTGTAACGCTCTAGCTGGCGCTCTTCTGGCTGCTGACTGACATTCGATGTACATACAACCTTCGTGCTGCCTCACGCTCTCGCCTCGATCGAGCGAACGTGGCTGCTGCCTCTACCGTTCTTTCTACTTCACCTCCCACCTGGCAAGAAAGCGAGTACGACTGACCTTGACTCCTTCAGATTTTTTTGGGTCCTCGAATGTCTTCGCTATTGGTAGGGTCTTTCCACAAGCTCCTTCCTGGATCCTGAGGCGAAGTCTATGGCAGATGCGGATCACCGAGTGTGGCGTATTCAAGAGTGCCTCAAGAGCATAAAACTAGCAGGCAAATCAAACTACGCCGTAGAGTTCGGTTTAAATTAGCCCCATCAGACCCACCCTGGAACTGGCCAGCTCCAGTCGAAGAGTGGTGCCTCTCTTACGACTCTACTCGACTCGAGCAGTCAAGGTTCCCAAGTTGCAAATCATTCGAACTGGAGCGTATGCTCGACAAAGATGTTTCTCGCTGGACATGTTGGAGTGCCTTGTGCGCTGGAAGTTTTTGGGTCCGAATTTGACGAGTGGAAAGCCCACATCCGCCTTGAACAGAGCAAAGGAGTTTGTCGAGGATTATGAGCGCCAGTGACCATCTACAGCACTGGCGTGCCACGCCTCTGGAGCTCCAAGGAAAGCTATGCTGGCTTCCAGCCCACAGAAGCGAGGCAGAGAGAGGTCCAGGAAGGCCGCTGCTGGTTCTCAACCCACCGAAGCGAAGTAGTGGAAGAACCCGGAGGGCTACAGGGGGACACATAATGCATAAACCATGTGGTCTCACCCGAAGGCCTCTTGTATCTCTACGAACAGACGGCGGCACGCACGATGGACATACAGAGTATCTCTGGCTACCAACAACCAATCCTCTGCGGACAGGCTGGGCTTCGGGCGTTGCCTAGTTGCAAAGGGGTGGTGGTTGATGGATTCCCCTCACAGGTTTCGGGTGGACTGTTGGCAGAGATGCGCTAGGACTGGCCAGAAGCGAGCTGGTGAATATGGAAGGTAGAGAACAGCGAGAATGGAGCTCTTCGAACGGAGCTGCTTGGATGCCGGAGCTCGCAGAGGAGTGCGCATAGCCCAACATGCGAGCGTGCCCATTGGACGAAGCAGAACAAAAATTCGAGCGATGGAAAGGGGAGGTCCGAGAATCGAGACGCATGCCGCTCCAGCTGGCGCTCCTTTTGAGGTGGGACTATCGACAGCCATGTATAAATACCCCCTCCCTCCCCACCCTCGCGCTGCCTCGCTCTCTATCTCGCGCCTCCTGGCTCCTTGCCCTCATGGTAGAGCAGATTCGGCCCTCATACAGCATTGCTCTTTCGACTTTGGAAGAAATGGCCGCGAACAACCACCCTTACCAGCCTTCGAGCCTGGCTACCAGCATAGACGACGGTGGCTTTCTACCGATAGAGGATGTTGAGTGCTCCCCGCAAAATGGCTCTACGACAGGCCACGGAGGTGCAAGTGTCGGACCAGACCACATCCATAACAGCGATCAAGCCCAAGAACATCCATCTCGCTCCGCACGAACCATCAAGGCGGAATTTAGATACCCTCTAGGAAAGAAGCCGGCAGAGATGCCTAAGACTGTTGCATCTCAGACTGGTGAATCCGACCCGCTTATAGGTAGCAGTCAAGGTAAAGTTCATTGAGCGACTTGTGAGACCGTTTCTTACGGTATACAGAGACTCCGATCCCGATACCTGACGACAATGAAGATGACAGCGATGACGACGGCAGTGACGGATAGGACAGCGGAGAAAAATAAATCTAATTGAATATGTCGTCAGCAGCGGGCTCGGCGCCTGTCCTATTCGGGGCCAGCCACCACGTGATCCTAACCCAACGGAATCTCGCGCACTTCGTCTTGATTCATGCCAGCGGCGACATAAGTGCACCTTGTGCCCCTTATTCTTATCCTTCTAAATCGACATGGCTCGCAGTCAAGCGAAATCGAGCACCAAAAAACCTCGGCGGCAAGCCCAAGGTGAGACATGCTTCACATACTTGGCCTCCTTTATCTGACTATTAATAGCGAAGCGACCTCGAGGCATTGAGAAGCGGCCACAACGACCTCTTCGTAGGAGCGCACGCCTGGCAAAGTACTGCAGCAAAGCATATCCAAAGACAAAGGCAGCGAACCAAATCATCTTCCATCTCCACCGCCAAGCAATGCTCATAGTATGACCCATGCCGCGAGAGTAGTCGTCGAATTGGTTCTCTGAACACTGCCCTCCCATCACCAGTAGAGCGGCACTGGCCTCGGTATTGACGTTTTGCCCTTCATCTGGTAACAGTTCCCTGTTCCATCCCTAGCAGCCTCACTGATTAAATGCTCAAGATGCATCTGCACGTGTGTTGTGATTGAGTCAACTAAGTGCAATAGAAACACAATATTTCTAATTTGTTAGTATATTCTTTAGTAGTATGTTAGATAGTTGAGAAATTTCATATTATATAAGATAAAATTCGAAAAGGGCATCTACGGTAATTTCCCACATGTCTTCAATTGAAGAATATCTGGCCGTAAGAACCGACCATTGAGATAGATCTTTCCTTTCTTTGCTTATTGTTGAGGCGCGCTCCTCATCATTGGATACTGTGCCTGGGAGGTTGAGTGCTTGCTTGTGTCGTAGAGAATGCGAGGGAGAGCTTGGTTTAGCTTTGGGGTATCCTTAGCCACCCAATGCCTTGGATTTCGCTGAGATCCTTCGATCAGCTTCCGCTTCTTTCCCCTCGGCCCCTCATGGTTGATGCTCTGTCTTCGTTCCTCACCTAGGTGTAGCTCATCTTGCTGTATCTGTAGCTCTTGCTGTGTCCTGTGTAGCTTCTGCTGTGTTTTCCGCTGTGTCCTCTGTAACTCTTCTTGTGTCCTCTGCAGCTCTTGCTGTGTCCACTTTAGTTCTTGCTGTGCGTCCTCCTGTGTCTCCTGTACCTCCAGTGTCTCACGCAGGGTCTCCCGTGCGTCCCGTCCAGTTGTTTCTTCTGCAAGCGCAGACAGGACGCGCTGGAAGCGTAATGCATGACTTGTCTACCCCAACCTCACAAAAGTGGATTTTCAGGTGGTGCAAATGGCCTACATATTCACGAGTGGATTGCTTATCGTCATCATAGCTAGTAATACCAAGAAACATCCTTCTTAATCTTTCTCGACCTCCTCTCCCCGAGACTAATACGGCTTGATATAAAGGAAGGTTGTATATCCGCTATAGATAAATACGTTTTAAAACCTTCCTCTACATAAGCCCGGCAGTTGGTCAGGTCTGTCGCCCAAAAGCTATATAGCTACACTGGCGCCGAGATCGAGAGCTTGGTCCGAGCACTGAGCTTCGGAAACTCAGGACACTCCTCATGAACAGATGACCTTATTGACCCGCAATCACACTCTTCATTTGGAACATGAGCAGGAGAGTTGAGATGCTGATCCAAGGCTCGCTGGCTGCAAAAGCTAGTTGTCTCGTCGCGTCGGCGTCAAAACAACGCGAAGCCATCACGGTAAGACCTCTGAGTCACGAGAGTTCGGCCACGGAGGTTACAAAGCTCCGAGCGAAGAATAGTCGCGTTTCGGAAGAGCTACGCCTCCTGCGATTTAATGTAACTCCGAATACAAAATCAGACCGAGTCTCGCATTATCAAGTCACTCAAAGTCCAGAAATTGTCGAGGTGGAAGGCGCAATACGATGTCGGAGACGAAAGAAGACCAAGCCAAATTGATCGTCTATCGAGGTTGGCTAGAACGAGGGAAGCATGTTTGGTCCCCTTTCGTCATTAAGCTCGAAGCTCGACTCCGTTTTGCTGGGGTCTCGTACATGGCCTCGATTAATCTGGCAACACTAACATCTGCACCTAGTAATTAGTTGTATCCAGTTTTAGTGTAGATTACATAGTAAATAAACACTGACGCGTCATAGAAATCGCGTGTCCATTACCTACCTACCTAC
>JAABUP010007302.1_pt1 | contig 14953 bp, 22 predicted proteins | sample 5559201 | NCBI WGS metagenome assembly JAABUP01 (sample SAMN10711887, study PRJNA513373) | rock metagenome | isolation source: Antarctica rocks | place: Antarctica | reverse complement strand
AGGAACGGTATCAAATGCTTTCTTGAAGTCAACAAAACAGCAATACAGTTTTCCAGATGCTTTCCCTTGCCGTGCCTGTTTCTGCTTGTCAATCAAGGATTTTAATACAAAGATATTGTCTGTCTTGCGGAAATCTTTCCTGAAACCTGCTTGCCCTTTAGCTTTGATGCCTTCATCTTCAGCCCAAACTGCAATTCTAACAATGCATTCGCATGTGCGGTGCTCTTCTTCCCAATGTTTCATGGCGCATGCACAGCATCTGGATCGCAGTTGCGATGCGTGATAAGACCATGTACAAGTGATACAGGTTCGTACGACGATTGTGCCAGTGTCGTTGTGGACAGTAGTTGGCCCATCTCTCCTGCTTGCGATAACAGTGTGTAGTGAAACATATAGCTCCTGCTGGAAGCGCAACACAGACTTTCAGGAATAAGCAGCTGCAACGTCTAGCAATTACATCATTTGAGTTTCAGATCTAGTGTAGCCCTATCGAAGTCTGACACAATCGCAGTAGACGGTTTGCGATGAGAATGCATGCCATAAAGTGATCAGCAGCACAGCAAACGCACAGTCTCTCAAGCAACCACGGTGACCCTTGTGGCTGTTGGGGCGGCATGGCTGACCGGGGTGGATTACTGACCAGAGCAACAGCTGCTCTAGGTAAGATATTTCTGAAGAGAGAGCTTGTGGGTGTGGATGCACTGGGAAACAAGTACTTCAAGTAAGAGGCAGCAATTATGGGCATCTTGCCCCATGTGCCTGCACATGCAAAACAATCCAGAATGCATTGCACGCATTTGGATTGCAGGAAGATGGAGCGGAATGTCCTGGACGAGCCCATAGAGCGGCGCTGGGTTCAGACACCGGATGGCTTGTATGATCCTGAGGCAGTGCCTCCTGAGTGGTACCAGTGGCTGAGGAAAAGGCGCAGCGCAGCCCCCAGCATGCAAGAAGTCCAGCAGTATGCACTGTCCCAGCAGCTTGATACACATGCACATGACTGGTCAACATGTGCTCCAATGGCATCGCGCAGTGCTATAGATGCTGGCCTGCCTGAGAAAGGACATCTGCTGTGCTTGGTTCTTCAGGATGGGATCCCACAGAGTGCAAATACAGCAGAAAGCTGCTGCCTTGGATGCTCAAGAACAGCAGAGGCGCTTTCAGGTCAGCTGTGCAAACACAAATATGCTATGATGCAGCCGCATAAATTAGTGCAGATTCATCGTTTGCCGGCATGCATCATGGTGGCTCAGCAACCAGCACCTGATGAGGCAAGGCTAGTTTCAGAAGCATGGCTGCATGTTCAGATTCTTTTTTCGCTGCTTTGTAGCTTGCTGGCATTGCACATGCTCTGTCATCTATGTATCACTGGATGTAAAGCTCACACACGTACAAATGCATTTGTACTACAGGCAGCAACTAGTGGGGACCGAGAGGCCTCAGAAGCACAAGGGCCCAACATGCAGCGCTTTGTGCAGCAATTGAGTGGAAAGGTATGGCACTCTGGCCGAATGCCCAAATGACGGCCTGCAGACCCTTTTGCATGCAGTCTTGCAGGCCCATATAGCCACTTCAAGTGACACTTTCTAGATTCCTTCCTGCCTGGTGTACCATAGGGTTTTGCAGAGGACACAGATGCAGCTGAAGTAGAAAGAGCCACCACCAGCAGCCCTGAGGATAACTCATCACAGCCGTCAGGCTGGCAACCATCAAGTAAGACTCTGCCGCTGATGTTGCTTGTAGAGCATTGACAGAGATTAAAAAACCAGAGTGACAGCACATGTTGAACACCGCTGTGTGCATCGAGGGCTGTCTTGCTGACAAGATTAGGCTGTGACATTAGGCTGTGACATTACAAGAATGTACTGCAGGCGGGCCTCCCCATGTTGAGAAAAGAGAAACTCCAGTCTCCATAACAATGGATGGCAAAGAGCAGCAGTCATCAGCCAGTGCTGAGCCAAAGCCGCCTGGTGATAGCTTTCAGCCTGAAGCCTGGTCACCTGGAAAATCTTGACACTGCAGTGATGTTTTCTGTGCTGTGCATATGCTGCAGCTTGCTCTGTTGACAGGCTAGAGTTAATGACACTCCCACAAATGGCATGAGATTGCATTGCTTTGCATGCCACCCAGTGATACTCCTTCAGTGGGAGATTGTTGTGTGTTGTTGAATCCCTCACCAGACTGGCCGATGTGCATGCATATCTGCTATTTGACTTTTCCTCAACTTGTACATAGGTGCAGTGATACATCTCGCTGCAGCTGCTGCTGTTAGATCATGGTGCTGACGTAGGCTGCAAGGTCGAAAGGAAAATGCACGGGTGCATTGTTCCGTCTTGAGGCCGACTTTAGATGCATTGTAAGAATATTAACCATTGCCACCTGCAGCCATATACTAGGAATATAAATCCGCTCGCGGGGACTGTTGCCATCCCGCTTGCTTATGTCCAAGTGAGGTTCTGAGACACTTCTGTCAACAGTGTGTGTATCCAGCAACAAATTTACCGTCGGTGCAGATCCGAGCGGAGTTGTCCTTGCATGCGCAAATAATTTGCTTGCATCCTTGCGCCCCACATGTTGCCTCAGAGCGCTCACAGGCAGCTGGTTCCAAAGCAACATTGCTTTCATACACTGCGCCCAAGACGAGTAGCGTCACCTTATAGCAGGGCAGCACCCCTTGTACGGTGCCAGGCAAACCGAGGCGCTCGACAGGACTTCCAGAAAAACGCTCAAGATTTCGGCAAACGCACTCAGCAGGACGCTGCAAGCTTTTGGGAAAGAAGTAACGCCCAGGAAAAAGCACAAGCAGCTACAAAGGAAGCTTCAAAACGGTGTGAAAATCTGCGTACCGTCGGCAGTCTGGCTTCGAAGCTTGCATTGCTTGCCTGCCATTTAGCAGTTTTTTCTTTGTTATGCAGGCTCAAGTCCACTTTTCAGTCAGTTTCAGCCGGTGTCAAGAAGACAGCCAATCGAGTGAACACTCGCTTTGACCTCAGTGGCAAAGCGCAGCAGACAGCTGACAGGTGAATAGAGTTCAAGCTGCACCTAAAATCACAAAAGCCTTACAAGCAGCAGTGGCCTGTGTCTTTGACTGGCTCCAGAGCGTCGTGCACATCAGACCAATGATCACTGGGCAAATAGCATAGTCAGTGCTGCAGGGTTAAGGAACAACTTGAGGATGTGGACGATAAGCTGCAGTTGCGGCGAAAAGCGAGAAACACTGCTGCTGATGTTAAGAGGCAGCTACCGCAGGTCAGTTGCTATTACTCATGCTACACAATCAATCTTTCTGACAGCACGCTCACTGCAGAGTGAAATTCTGTTCTGCTGACACGATGATGTTGGGTTGTGTCAAGCTTCTGCTGTTTAGCAGTGACGTGTGCCTTTAGAAATATTCGCAAAATTGCACAAGCAACATTGGTCTCACTGCAGCTACACACGCCTGGCCAAATAGACTCCTGCATGCGCAGGCAAGCTGTCTTCTGGTTTGCTATTTGAGCTGTCTGACTCATGTTGCAGTGGCGGCGGCAGTATAATGCGTTCTCCAAAACTTTGCCGGGCAAAGTGCTATGGATTGCCTTTCTGATCTGGGGCTTCAGGAGTGGGCTTTTTTTCAGGCTTCTGAACATTCTGTCCATCCTGTTCTGGCTGGCCCCACTTATCATACTGCCACTGGCACGTAAATTCAGCCAGCAGGTTGGTTGTCTGAGCTCCTATGCCATGCAGCTTGGCATCACTGCAAATAGCACGGCAGCATTGCAAGGCAGCTGTGCTGGTTGGCATTGACTCTGCAAGACATGTTATCTGTCAGCATGACCTATAGCATGACAGGTGTGTTGCACTTTCTGTATGCATCACCATACATTTTGAAACACTGCCTGTGATTATTCTTTGCAAGCCTGAGATGCGCTCTGAGTTGCAAAGAATGGTATGCAGAGCCCATGATAGAGCATTGGCCTGCAGCACCTCTGTTGCTGATGCATGGCTGTGCATATGCTTTGCCCTTCTGATCTGTGCAGTTGTATCTCTTTGCTTTCACTGCAGGCCGCAGCCAAGCAACAGGCGCAGCAGCAAGCTCAGCAACAGGCTCAAAACCCTTTTCAAACAGGGAGGAATCCATTTGCTGGGTTTGGTCAGCCGAGGCCAAAGCAACAACAGCAAGGCAGCATCAACAAGCAAGCACATTATGGACAGCAAGATGGCCCTGTGATTGATGCTGAATGGACAACCATTGATGAGGGCGACAATTGATGATAGATGCAAGCGTGAGTTGCCATGGGCAGGTGGTGTCATTCACTGTTTTGCTTGTGATGTCTCTAGGTAATCAGCAACGTGCGTGCAGATTTAGCAGTCACAATATTTCATTATTTTGTTTTGAATACGCCGTAACATTAGTGGTGATTTGCTCAGTTCTATAATCCAGTGCATGGATGTTAGATGCAACCAGACAGACTCCGAAATTGCTGAAGTGCTGCTTTGTAGTCAAGAATTGATATGGATGGGCTTGCCAATCAAAACAAGCCAGTGGTAACCATTGAGCATGGCAGTTCTGTGCAATACGGCACCATGGATCTGCAGTGCTCACTGGTTGATCAAGTTACAAATTGTTACATTATGCAGCTGAAGCGCCGTCACAAACGTCAGCTTGCTGGCAGTCTGCCTCTCAGCACTAATGTAGTAATAATGTAACCATTTGCAGCTTGATCACGTGTGCCTGAGTTGTCAGGACAAAGACTGGGCATGCACCATGCACACATGTGGGAGGGAAGAGACCTTATAGGTTGGAGATGCAACTTACAAATGCTTTGCTAAAGCGCCAACACTACCTCGAAGGTGCATTTTCGATTCAGCGTTTTTGCAAGAAGTAGAGCAATTCTGTAAAACAAGCGAGCGATGTCAGCCTTGGGTGTGCACGTGACAGCTTGTCTGCGAACAGCGTCTCGAACGGCCCGTCTCAGGCGTAGCTTTTCGAGAAGCTTGTCTTGGGGAAGGTCTCGAGAAGCCTAATCCGTACGCGTGCATGGGTGCCTTCTTCGGCTTAATGTTTTGATAAGCGTTTTGCACACTGGCAAAACCCTTTCGCCAATTTCCCCAATTCGCCAAAGGGCCAAATAAGGTGTTCTGAGAGACGGTGACGCTTCTTGTTACGCTTCCACCAGTTTGCAGGGGTTCCTCCCGCTTCCAGGAATCCAGTCCGCGCTGCTTCGGAAACTGCTTGCCGATTCCGCAAGTTTCGTTGGCGCAGTATATAGCAAGCAAGCAAGCAGCGATGACTCTACCACAGCAGCTATACCAGCAAGTGCTCACCTGTTCTCCTGTTTCAAGACTAGCCGGAGTTGACCGCCTGCAAACCGTTTCGCAACACCGTCTTTGCGTCGTCTATCTAATCTTCAATACTTGCAAAGGTCCCTATCATCAAACACAACTCCACACGAGCTATGAAGTGGCCTACAGCTATGATTTGCATCCTGGCCATGACATGCTGCAACTGCCGGGATGCGCCGCCCCCGACATTCGGCCCGGAATCCACTGTGTTTGGCCAACCAGCCCCTGCATCTGCCAGCTCCGTTCCGAACCTTGCTGTTGACAGCGAAGCCCAGCAACGGCGGATTTTCCCGACAACTGACTTCGCCTACGGCTTCGAAGAGAATGACTTCCAAACCCCTGCCGGCACTCAATCCAGCCTGGTGAGCCTTATTCGTTGCAAGTTTGAAATCTCGTCCGTTCACTACTTACACCTCGGTCGCAAAAGTGTGCTTGGTGCAGTTCGTGAATAACAACCAAGCGCTTGCTACCCTTCCTGGTGACGGTGTGGGTCAAAATTTGATCACCCTGGCAGCTTGTGCCATTAATCAGCCCCATGTCCACCCAAGAGGGACAGAGATCGTCCACATCACAAAAGGCAAGCCTTGTAGCTCACCGACCTTCTCAGCACAAGTTGTATGCTGCACCAGGCTTCACCTTGAAACACATCATCTCTGTATGTGCTGCACCTAACTGCAGACTTTTCCAAATGGCCTGCTGTACCCGCAATGTTCATGCTGCCGACAAGCCTTCATTCTGCACACACTCATTTGCGTGAGCAGCAAACACGCATTGCAAAGGATCCAGCATTTAGTCCACAATATTGATGTGATGGATGCATGCTGTGCAGGTGAATTGCTATTTGGGTTCATTGAAGAAAATGCAAACCGGGCTGACACCGCAGGAGGCAGGTTCATCAATGCCACTGTAGCTACTGGCCAGTCCTTCTTCATTCCACAAGGTCCGCATTGAGGATTGGTGCTGCAGCACACCTGCCTGTTTTTTTGGCACGACATGACCCTGTATGACTCTAAGTAGTGTGCCTGTCACGACCACATCTTTATCAAGTGTCAAATGTCAGCCAAGCTACTGCTTGACACGTCACCTAAGTCCCAGTGGCATGTACGTTGGCTAAGCAAATCAAAATGATGCTGCAGGGCTGGTGCACTTTGGACAGAACCTTCAGTGCACCCCAGCACAATTTATTGCCAGCTTCCCGACTCGAGATCCTGGCACTGTGACAGTTTCACTAGCGTTCTTCAATTTACCAATATCTGCCTTGAGGGCTACATTGGGGCTGGATGATGCCAGCCTTCAGGCCATTGTGGACCAAGTCAACTCTCCGCAACAAGTCAACCCTTCATTTGACACGGAATGCCTTGCAAGGTGCAACATTCCTCTTCCCAAATTTACAAAGGAGAACACCTTCACCCAAGTTCCAGGGTCAAGTTAATAGAATAAGTTGCTGCAGCTGGTGCCTCAGTTGAGAGTTTGTGTGCAGATATAGCTTTCTTTGGGTCAGATTCAGGTGCAGGTGACAATAAGCTTTTCGTCCTGTTTTGCAGCAGCTGTCCGTCCTGTCCCTCAGCGCAGGTTGCACAGCCACTGCAGTACATTAGTGCTAGGCAGTCCAGATATAGAGTTAGCTTCTAGTGTTAGAGACAACGTTGAAGTAAAAACAGATATTTTTGTTTCCACAGCGTGGAGATTTCTAGAACTTGTGATGCCAAAGCATGATGGAATGTTCACAGTTATCACCCTTCAAGTTATTTATCCATTAATGATTATCATCCCTCTTCTGATCGTCATGATGTTGTTGAGAGAACACTTACACGCTAGCATACACCCTGCGCATGGTGGCACATGGGACTGGAGATACAAGACGCATTGGGGACAAATCTACTAGCACTGGCTGCAACTCTCTGCACTGCAAATGTTGCCGTGCCTATAATAACAATAATAATTAAAACGCTTTCCAGCTCATGATGAGCTAGGTACGTGCAGGACGAGTCTTGTCTCTCCAGAGCAGCCTGTCTTGTGCATCCCTATAAGGCCTACTAATACGACACTTTTGACAATCACGTAATGCAACATCATTGAAACTAGACCTAGGGCGGCCTATGTTGATGAATGATATGCGTTGATACATGGATAGTTGCAGCCGAGCTGTCTCATTGAGGAATTGATCTGAGACTGAGTTGGATGTAACCCGTTGTGTCCCTTCAAGAACCTGACACACACTGACAAAGGTTTGTTCAACATACATATTGTGTCTTTCTGGAGGGTCAAGTACATACAGTAGCTCCCTGTAGCTCCCAGTCTTGTTGCTGCAGTTGGCATTCCATTTGATTTGATACGTTGCAAATCAGACTGAACAAGTTCACAGTGACCTTCCTAAAGAACGTAAAGCAACCGATGCATACCTTAGTTGATGCATGCAGTGCAGCATCTACCCGAACCCCAAAGAAAGTTATGCAGAGGCATAAGTGCATTCTGCTTGTGCCTCTGTGTATGCTCAAGGAAGTGAGTGACTCACTTCTGCACAGCTTCACTGTACCTTGTGATCGGTGTCGTGGGTGCAAAACTGCATATGCCATGTGCACATCATACTGTGCATCTGTAGTGTACATTCAGGATGTACTCAAAAGCCTCTCAGCAGTCGAAGGTATCCACACCCCCCAAGCAGCTGTGCTACGTGACTCATCCGTGTACGTGACCTTGAGTTACGCATTGTAAGCAAGCGGTCTTAAAGACCACAGACAGAGTTTCAAGGAACACAAGACGCTGCTACAGGCGTTTGCACCACAAAAAGCCTGACACGGGCCAACAGCGAGGCATCTCAAGCTTGTGACGTAGTTTCAAGCAGCGTTCTTGCTAATTGTGACGAAGCCTTACCGTAGATTGCACTCATCAGTCATTGCTTATCTTGGAGTGGAAACCCCATGTAAACTGCGTTAGGGTCTGCATGCATGGACCCGCTACTTGCAAGAGCGAGAATAGCAGTCGAGTGTTGCGCAGTGACGCAATTATCAATATGGGCGTGGTCGTATTGGGAAGGCCTGCCTCTGGCCTAACGATGGCCAGCACCTTCTCCAAAGCAACTACGGAGGCTCGGGTGATGCACAAGGCAGTCAAGAAAATGCAGAAAAACCGACCGAAAAAGGTATGTAGTTATGCAGAAATGTGCCAGAGCCGTCGCTATTGCTTGTATAAGAGCTATTGCCTCGTAGACTAGAGCCGTCAGTCGTCACAGGCTGACTAACAGTAGCTGCGTGACTGACCTGCAGCACAGTGCCTCTGACAGAAAGCACAAGCCAGCAGTATATCCCGCACCTCCCACACCACCGCCAGAGTATACAGTAGTGTCAAAGGTCTGATCTCATGCTTGCAAGTTTGGGTCCTGCTTCTTGCGTGCGCTATTGGGGTAAGTGTCCTGAAGTGTTGCCTTGTAGGCTCTCACATTCTTGTTGTTCAATGCAGCCGACTACATCAGAGGCAGAGCAGTCGTGAGTGCTTTTGCATTAGCCTGCAACACAGGATTTGGTCTGGGCCGATGTATGTAGTTGGCCAGGCATAGAGTCAGCTGAAATGTGCCCTCACCAATTTCAGATCTTCCAAGTCAGTCAAATGGCATTAAAGTTCTGCAAGCGAGGTTGGGACACAATTACAGAGCAAAGGAAGCTACATCTTGAGCTTCAGATCTGTCTAGGGCAATTTTGTTGCTGATATTGCTGTAGCACGTCATGTCATAGCTGCTGCATGCCTGTCAATTATGTAGCACTACTTTATTTTGGTTCAACACTCAGCACTTTTGCTGGATGTCCAAAAGATATCCAGCAGCTCAAACTTTGATAAGTACGCTCTGCATCAGTACCCGCTAAATGTGCACAGGGTTTTCTGATAACAGCTATCCATGGAGACTCCTATGTGCTTTTACATGTTGCAAAGGTTACATGAGCGGTGTGGCTGTTGTGATTGCAAAGAAACATACAACTGTAGGGAAGCAAGCCTTGGGATGAATCAACTACAGTGTTTTGTCTTAGCATTTGGTTGTATTGAACAGTCCATTGCAGCGCAACATGGGCATGGGGTAGCACGCAGGACACATGCAAGCATGAGTTTACGGCCGTATTATGTGAACAGTGCCACAACGTCTCTAATATGGCAAGGGAGTCTTATACTCATCAAAACTGTTGCCAACACTCCCCAGTTTTCTGACCAGTTCCAAAACTAGATTAAATAACAGTGAGTTTTGCAAACTGTGTGAGAACTTACAGTTTCTCAGTAGTTCTGGGGAGTATGCAGAACTGGCACTTTTGTTCAAGTATGAAGAACACATAGTTTTGGAACTCGCTGTTATGCACACAGTGTCTTACACTTATAGAAACTGACAGATGCGATACCAGCTTATATCATGAGTGTCAAACACACAGTCTGAAGTACACACAGTATATAACCAGTTTTGCACGCTTACTGCCACAGCAGAAAGAAGCTTGAGTCCTTTGGACCGTGCTGTATCCAGTGAAGGCTTTTATATGTTCAAACAACCAGCATGCTAATTGACTGTTCACCTATGGTATGACCTACAAAAGCATGTAAACAAATCACTGCACTATTAGTAGTCCTCTGGTCGCGTACTTCTCCACCTAATGATGTAATGCAGCTTTAGCAGACATGAGCATATACAAAAGGCATCACTGCTTGCTGATTCAGTCAGTAGCGATCGTCGCCATTGCTGACTGTTCATCTGCTTGCTCTTCTGTAGCTGAGACTGAAAGAAGCTCAGGCATGTCTGGCCGCTGCAGATCTGGGAAATCGCACATCTTGAAGCTGCAGCCATTCAAGGTAGCCTGATCTGAGAAATCTCTGTGTAGCTCTGAGTACAAGCTTGTATATAGCATGATCAGTGTTGTGCTTACTTTTGGCGCCTTCAGAGTTGCTGAGCTTCTTTGTGACCTGTAAATAGGACCAGATGGGGGAACCGCGCATGCACATGAGCTGCATAGCCAGATTTGCTTTCTGCACAGCCTTAAAATGCAGAGCATGATGGAGCCCGCAGCTGCCAAAAGTCAGCCATATGCAGTGTCAACTGCAAATGTAACATCAGGCTTGCGAGCATCACTACCAATTGACAAAAGTAGGAGCCCTGCGCTTACCTCATTGACAACCAAGGCTAGTTCAGACAGGGTGCTCTCCACATCTGACACCTCCATCTCAGGTAACTTTGCTTTGGTGACATGGCAGAAGTACTTCAGGAGCACTTGAAAGAAGCATCTTCTGATGCTGGTCAATGGTTGTCATATGCAGGCAAGAAAAAGGCTGCAAAGCTTCGTACCTTTCAGGAGTGCTATTAAGGTCGCAGATGGGGTCTTGCCTGAGCCATGCTGTCACCTTGTCCTAGAAGGAACAGGAGGAACAACGGGGCGGGCGAGAACAACCTCAACATCTTTCAATCCCTGGGCAGCCCGGTATAATACTTCTCATTAAATCGACGCTGAAAGGTGTAGTCTTTTCTTTTCCTGTCACCTTGTCTCGTCCCTTTACAATGCAGACACATCTCTTGCGCTTGCTTTGGTGTCCTTCTTGCCCTGCAAGGGCACATTGGCTGTGGCAGTACACTTTGCTAGGCAGCTGCATGACAACGCATGGTACATACATAGTGAAATCCTGCACATGGGGCGCTAACTTGGCCTGACAATCCTCGCACTTTTGAACAAAGTCTTTATCAGAACTGCAGCCTGCATACATCAATGCAGCAGAGTGTATCTTGCCATAGTTGAGGTATGCATCCTCTGAACATGTGCTTCAGGAGAGCTGGGAACACCACGGAGAGTGAAGCAGAGGTCAATGGCTCTTCTTGTATCTGCTTTCTCGATAAGGGTCCAAATCGATAACAGCTTCTCTTGCGATGATCAATCTCATACATCAGTCAACAACGCAGACTCACCAGCATTCTGCATTCTCCCTTATTCAGGTTAATCACAACTTCAGCAAGGTAGCAGGACCCCGTTTTCATCAGCTGCTTTCCCTACATGAACACATGTGTAATACATGACCCTGTGCACATGAATTTCACAGCGCAGCTGAGAACCTGCTTGTCGCATGCCTGGTTTTGTGTAAGACAGGAGTATATGCAGAAAGTCAGCTTCTGGTGCAGGCCTGCACAGTTGATAGCATACGTGAAAGGACTCTTGAATGTACCTTTCCTGGCTGCTGTTGGAGCCCACCCCCTCCCTGCACAACAAGTACAAAATTGACACAGCGTACAGTCAGCAGTTCATTGTTTGTTTAGCCCAGCCAGCCACTGCCAAACATTTTCTTGGCGCCACTCAGTCACACAAGAGTCATGTGTTGGATTGGTTTTGAGTCAATGCAGGATTATGAGCGTACAATGACTGTGCGCGCTTGATGTCCCGAAGAGCCAACTTCAATCAGTTCACTCTGACAGACTCCCAGCCATCTGTATGCACAGGTAGTGTCCATTTGTGTGATGCACAAGCATGCAGTACAACTTCAACATGCTGCAGTCCATCCCGTGTGGTGATGAATGGTGCCGCATATAGCTTATGGCACTCACTGCAATGTATTTAGCGTTTAGGGAAAAACCTATGTAGTGTTGTCCCTGCTCTCTTGGTGCAGCCGTACTGTGTTGTCAACCCATTTGCATTGTGCACTCACCAGGAATGCAGTTTTGCAAGGGGGCTGGCAGGTGAGGCCCCTTTCGCAAGACCAAAATCAACACATACAATTTGTTGCTGGGGCTACTGGGCATTGACCCTTAGGGGTCCCTGCTCTCTTGGACCATTTGACCATGTTGTTGCATCACTGCAGCAAACGTCAGCAAGTGAGCCAGAAAACAATCAAATCACGGCATGCAGATGATGACTGTTGGCAAGATCACTTTGTGTGTATTAGGACCAGCCAACTCGAGATGCTCCACTGCTGCTTGTATTGGCATTGCTGCTCTGTGGCATAGCTGAGCCTCTGCATTGCACACGCAAGACAGGCAAACGCCATGTGAAACAGCAGCATAGATACGCCATGTGAAACATCAGCATATATGCTATATAGCACAGAAGACCCCTCTGTATTCAGGCTGTTTGGCTAATACTATTGCAGCTTCGCTGCTGCTGCTGGTTGCTGCTGACTTGAATGTACCCACGTTACACCCTTTGATTGCCACTGTCTTCCATGTCAATTATGTTTGAATACATTCTAACTATGGTGGTCTGCAGGTGCAATGCTTTTTACAACAAGAGTCCTCTATCAGCATGCTCCTGACCTTGAACAAGAAGCCAATCTGTTGTTTGTCCGCTACTATATTGCAGCACCTGACCAACAGTTGTCAAGAAAAACAGAGGGAGCAGGATTTGACAGGCAGTGTATGTCAGTGACTTCAAGTTGTACCTAGAATTGCAATCAGCGCTCAGCGTAGACTGGTTAGTCACAGTGGTACACATTGTATGGCACATTCCTTGTAATTAATGCTGTGCTGTGCTTTGAGACATCAAGCACGCTATCAGTGATGCTCGGTTACAGTGGTCTCGTGCTGCTTTGTATGTGGTGTGAGCTGGAACTTTGTGAAGTATACTGATAGTTTGTGTGTGTACTTGAACACAGAGTTCTCAATGAGGTCTGATACAGTTTCAAACTGTGTGTATTCCATGGTTTCGGAAACTGCCAGTTTGCCATGAGTGTGAAAACTCTGTGTTCCTTAAAACTCTAGCGGGACTGGGTGTTCTGGCACCAGTTTGCAGGAGTTTCAGAACTGGCAGTTTTTGACCCAGTCAGCAAAACTGCTGCCGAAAATAGAGACGAATGTGTTACTCAACAGCTGCATTGAAAATCCCTTGACTTCATGCATGTACAACTATATTCAACTAGGGCTTGCAGGCATTGTGTACACGAAGTTTGTAGCATTTCGCAGATTGGTGTCTGCTGCAGTTGCAGGAGATTGTGAGGTGCACGTGCTTGAGTATCATTATGCGCTCATGGTAAGCAAATGTGCCTGGCAACACTGCTGGAAAGACAACAAGTCCACGTTCTGAACAAGCAAGAATGGAGTGGAGCCACGAGTGATATGTTGCTGCTGCATGCAAAGGCAGTCTGCCAACTAGCAATGTGGATTCCTGAGGAATATCTTGGAAAGCTAAAATCTGTCATTTTCCACATCATCTTCAAGTTTTCTGCATTCGCCTGCAATGTCTTCAAATTCCTGCCTTACATGCGCCTGCCGGCGCCTGGCAGCTGCCTGCTGAGTTTGCTCCTCCTCCAACTTCTTTTGTCTCTGAATTGCCATAGTTTGCTGGCAGATGGCAGCCTGAGCTGACACTTGTTGCTTGACTGCAGCATTGTGCAACAGAGGTAGCAAGGCCTGCAGCTTGTCTTCAATATGGCCCTGATCATATGATTGGCTCCCACATTCCAGCTTGTCATGATTCTGTCATAGAAGTATTGGTCAGCAATCTTGTTGACCTGATGCAGCTGTGCTGCGTTCTGCAGTTGCACAGCATTGAAGTGATCAGCTGCTCTCTTAGCACTGCCACCAGGGGCCTGAAGCTGAGCTCCATTGAACTGTTGCTGTGTGAAGGAATCCAATTGGTAGCTCCATTCTTGGGGCTTGGGAAAAGCCAGAGCAGTCTCCACTGCACACCGGTATTGTCTGACTGCTCCAACACGTGCATTGGGCCCCTGTGTGGAGCGAAGCGAACTGCACATGTACTTAATAACAAGCTCAATGGCGCTTTGTGAGATTTTTTCTCGGTCTGCTTGAAAAGCAACTTCTGCTGCTTCTGTGTCGCCGCTCTCCTCCATCAAAGCCTTCTGGTTGACTAATCCTGCCATGTGCTGGAGATAGTAGCTGCTGCGTGCCATGACTTGATATGCATCGCCGCTGGACAGGTGCCGAGAGAGTTCTTGTAGCTTCTGTTGCAGGGATGCAATATTCTGGTCTGTTGTGGCCTTAGCCTGAATTTTCTTGTCCATGTATGCATCAATGGCTTTTTCCTTCTGCTGCAAAGTGAGGCTGCCTCTAGTGAGGCTGAGAGACCTTATGTCACAAGCAATATGAGCTTGGTGTGACCAACCTGCATGGAATGTGATCATATGGTTAATTGCATGTGTGCACAGAGAATTGCAATAGCACTGCAGACAGGTGTTGGTAGGTGTTGGTGTGAGGCGTGGTTGAGTGGTATGCAGTATCCGTGCAGCGTTGCTCGAAGTTTGACGGCAAACACGCCATTGGTGCGCGATGCGCCAACCATCCAAAGGCGCTTACCCAATACAAATGCAAAGAGTCTTGCTCAGGCCTGGTCGCTTGCTGAGGCACCAGGCGACTTTCAGTCAGTACGGGAAGTGCCGATGCGGCAAGTATGTACCAGCTTCAGGTCTCTCACGTATTGCTTGAGCTGCCTGACTTATAAAGCACGCTTTCGCTGAATCCTCACGCCGCTCGGACAAGATGTCGACAGGACACACATTGCAGAAGCAGTCGCAGTCGATTGCAAAAGCAAAGGAATCGCAAGTCACGTACAGCTCTAGGCATATGTAATGTCCAGCATGTTTGCATTTCCCAGTATGATTACACAGAATGCTATGCCAGATCATGCATGCAGCATGACTCACCATACTGACAGCATGATTGCATGTGCAT
>JAABUP010007301.1_pt1 | contig 14954 bp, 14 predicted proteins | sample 5559201 | NCBI WGS metagenome assembly JAABUP01 (sample SAMN10711887, study PRJNA513373) | rock metagenome | isolation source: Antarctica rocks | place: Antarctica | reverse complement strand
CGCCGTGGCTGCTTATCCTTTGAACCCTTCGGCCTGCCTCTCTTCCTTGGTGGAGCCGCTGGCTGGTTATCCTGACCCTCCTGTGTCTCCTGCTCTTGCTCTTGATGGAGCGCAAGATTGAGCGGCTGGCGAGCTTGCTGCGCCATTGCTTCTCCTTCTTGTTGTGCTGTTGGAGGAGGAGCTGAAGTTGGAGCACTTGCGGTCGAAAGGCGAGGAGGAGCTGAGGCTGATGCTGCAGCGCTTGCGGTCGGAAGGGGAGGATGAGCTGAGGCTGATGCTGCAGCGCTTGCGGTCGGAAGGGGAGGATGAGCTGAGGCTGATGCTGCAGCGCTTGCTGTTGACGTTGATTGAGTGTATGAGGTCTCACCCCCGATTCTGCCTGGCCTCGGAGCTGGAAGCGGACCAGCTGAAAGTTCAAAAGCACTTGGGTCATGTCTTGTTGTGCGATCCTGGCGTCTACGGCCTTTAGTAACAACCTTATCTGGTGGGAAGATGATTGGCGTTGCTGAAGGCGCTGAAGGAGGTGGGAGAGGTATTGAGGTATCGCTTTCAAAGTGCCAATGCCGATGAAAGTGATGCTTAGTAACTGTAAGTGACAGAGCGCTGAGATCACACAATGTATGATAGCAGGGAATGCTGTGGATCGCTTCAAACTGCCCGCTGTAAGGCCTATTGTTTGTAACCTCTCTTGCCCGCTCAAGCTGCTGGACAAGGAGCTTAAGACCACGGTTTACGATCTGCTGGTTAAGGTCAGGATTGAGTCGTTTAGTAGCCTCTTTTGTGAGAGGATCTATGAGGTTCCAGCGAATGACGGAGAGGCTATGGGTGACCCTATCCCGTTGTCTTGCAAGCTTCATGCGGTAGTCTGTAAGAAAGACTTTTGTCATTGCTGCCCATCGTTCTTTAACCTCAAGAAGATCATGGCGGTTGTGAAGAAGCCACTGCTTGAATTTGGAATGGCCTGATTCTGCGCGGAAGGTGACGATATAACCAAGATGGCGAAACTGTGAGGTCCATGGCTTTGCAAACTGCTTGCGCTTTGAATACTTGTTTTCATGGATGTAGTTGAGTAGGTAACCCTGCTGGGTATACTTTGTATGAAGCGAGGCATAGTGAAGTTCGAACTCTGCCTTAGTCTTTGTGTATACAACTCTCTCTCAGTCTTGAATGAATGTTGCCCGGCTCTCATTACAACTTGTATTAGTCTCTTCTGAGAACTCTTGATGTGTGACCCACTGCTTGTTTACGCGCGTCTGGATGTTCTTATTGATATGCCAAAGGCAAAGAAGTTGGGGGACATCTGGGTAGACAGTTGTAAGTGCGTTCTTAAGGGCAGTCTCATCATCTGTAAGGATGACTTCAATACGTGCATCTTCCATAACAAGCTCGCGGAAGGTTGAGACTGCAAGCTGGTACATTGCATCATTTTTGCTAGGAAGGAAGGCAAGGGCGACGCTTGCAGTTCTTTCAATTGAGGTAACTATCATAAAGTGTACGCAGGGGAGGTTGTAGCGGTTTGTTCAATAGGTTGCATCGATGAGAAGGACTTCTGAAGAGGCCTGGGCAAGAAGGATAATCTCGTGTGGTGCAAAGAAGAGGAAGTTGATATGGCCGTCTTGAGAAGTTGTATAGCGAAGCGCCCAATCACTTTCTGTATTTAGCTCATCAACAAGGGCTTCGATAGGAGTTCGCCCATTCAGCTGTTCTCTCTGAGTCTTCCTTCTAAGATTGTTGATCTCTTGTGTTGTAACAAGCGTGTCTGGGTCCTTTGCAAGAAGGTCGTTAAGGATGAACCGAGGAGATACGCCTGATGCTGAAAGTGATTGAATTGCCGCTGCTTCTACTGTAGTTGGTCGACAATACTGAGGATGCTGACAGAGATCCTCAGAAGCAGCATGATTATGGGTACTACAATAGACCTCAAGCCTAACAGTAGTTGAGTCAATAATTCAATGGATCCGTAATTCAAAGGGACATGCTGTCATCCTTGAACTTGTTTGTCGAACGACTCCATAGCCTCTAACCTGGCTGCCTTTGTCACACCGGAAGTCTCATCTTTGGGGTTGGTTCTTCTTATCCTTCCTAATGTCAGCCCTTGTAAGCGCGTAGCCAGAGGTTTCTGTGTGCTGGTAAATCTTCTGCTCTGCCTCCGCAAGGGAGTAGAAGGTATCGGGAGCTGGGGCTTCAATAACCTTGAAGAAAGGCATTATAGAAGAGGGTAGTTGAATGTTGATAAGATGTTGATTGATTGTTGTTTGGATGTTGATAGTTACACAAGATATGAGATGAGATTTGCGACGCGGCCGTGCAGCCAATCGGAGATGCGAGGTTGGCTGCACGAAGCCGACTCCGAAGGGGGGGGACAAATAAGAAAAAGGGGGGGGTACGAAGAAGAAAAGGGGGGGGACAAATATCACTGGCCTATTATTATACGTCCCCTCCCTTTTTATTATTTGTTCCCTTCTCTTCAAAGCGTCTCTGAAAGTAAGATCTATGCACTACTATTGGTTGTGTAAGTTCTCTCACCACTCTTTTATCACACCTTCTACTACTTCTATTGTTACAATTATGGCTGATATAATCTATTCATCAAAGAAAGAGACCTTTCTTTTGAAAGAAGAAGCTGAGCAATATTGTTGAAAGTATTGATGTTGTTATTATTAAACCAAACACTGTGTGCATTATCTATGTAAATGACACTAAGTAAACTAGCGTCTTGACTCAAATTCTGACACACCCTCTGAGTCAGACCGTTGTGACTGCTAAAAAGCAGCTCAAAAACCATGCCTGTGGCTTTGTGAACCCAGCTATTGACCACTATGACCTTCATAGCTATTGCTCACTGAATTCACACATTCTAGCTCACTATTGATTGCTATGACCCTCATAGCTATTGCCTGTGTGGCATGCATTAGCTATTAATTGCTGTGAACCTTTCACAGCTATTGCCTGTTAATTCAGCTTCAAATGACATTCTTATAGGCCTCATACCCTAGAAATTCAGAGTCTCTGAGTGCTCATTCTTCTTCTTATTCTGCACTCATGATGCTTGCTCTGAGTGCTTTCTTCAGCATGTCTTCACTGCATGTTCTGTCTTTTCATAGTGACTGCATTTCACCTTCTTTTTTTCACCTTGTATAGCCAGCATGGCTACTTCTTCATTCAATTCATTGTTATTCTTCAACCTTTGCTTCTCTTTTAATAGCATTTCTGTTGCTTTTGCTGCTGTCATGTCATTGGTTGCACTTCATATTTGTATAAGAAAGCAATACCTAACTGACAGACTTATTAACAGGCAAAGAAGAGTTTGTTTATTGTTGTTCATTTGAACATTGGTTGAATCAATGCATTCTTCAAGAATTTTCACATGTGTGAGAAAGTCAGAAAGAGACTCATTGTCATCAAATCAAAGAGTGTAGTACTTGCAAGTGAGATGCATGAACTGAGTGTCTTCATCAGACTGCAGAAGGTGGCTCAGTTTTGTGAGCATTTTGTACCTGTTGTTGAAGTTCTTCTTTGTCAATTTTCTTTTGATTTCAGCAGACAGTGTTGATGTCATGAGGTTTGCTGCTTTCTCTCATTTATTCATCTTTTTTGACTCTTCTTCAGCCATCACATTAACATTCTTCTGAGTGTACTTTCATAGCTTGCTTTGACATAAGTGAGCCTGTATATCAACAAGCCACTCTGTAAAGTTATGCTCTGTGAGCCTAGAAATTGTGAAGATGATGACATTAACCATTGTGTGTGATAGGGCTAAAACTCACAATATTAACAACAGTGAGGTAAGAACTGTGGGTATGCATAGAACTTCTTATAGCCTAGAATGAAACAACAAACAAGCAGATTTGAGTGCAGTTCAGACACAATTCAGGCTTATAACCTGTTGAAAGTATTGATGTTGTTATTATTAAACCAAATGCTGTGTGCATTATCTATGTAAATGACATTAAGTAAACTAGCGTCTTGACTCAAATTCTGACAAATATATATATCAGCATGTCTGAGACAATAACTACACTCTTACATGCTTCAACATCAAGTACAATAAGAAGAAACCTCAAAATGTGCAACAATGAGACTTTCACTGCAAGAAAGAAGATGTTAAAAGAGGTCAAAATATACAGTGACAGTCAGAAACACATATGACTAAGTGTAGCTTTGAGCTATGTATTTAATGTGTCTTTATAGATGACTTCTTTAAACTTTAAGTGTCATGGGTTTGCAATGAGATTGACACTCAATTAATAATTTTTAAATACAAGAAAAATACTATGAAGAAAAAAGAAGAGCTTTATACAGAAGTGAGAAGATAATGAGCTTTAGTCTTAAAGTCTTAATAAGCAACTAGATTATAAGACCTTAGTACAGGTTCAACTTATGACATCATCTCTTTCTTTTTCTTTAAGGTTGTGCTTTAAGTGTCTGAAAAGGTTGTCATACAGTTGTCAATGTTTGTTGACACATGTTTGTCTGCTTTGTATAAGTAAGGTTTACAGATGAAAATTTTTTATCACTTGCTGACACATGGTTTTCTTTAACAATTCACTTCAGCTTATTTGTCAGTGAGGTGAGTTATAATTTTCTCATCTCAAATCTCTTTTTCTTTCTTTTTTAACTTCTTCATCTTCATCTCTCATATGTGAAATCTCTTTTGATTAACACATTTTAGCACTGACTCTTGTATGACAAGCTCAGCAGCAACAACAACAACAACAATTATCATTATATAAGTGTTATATAAGTATGTGTCTCAGAACTGACAACTTGTAAAGCTCTCATCTTGTACAATGCTTATGTTGCTGTTCTCATTCTTATGAACATTGATGTTAATTCTGTTCTCTGAGTTGATCAACAGCAGCTTGCTTCATACACTCACTCTTTTCAGACAATGGTTATTCTTGCTCTGCTTGATGACAATATTTTGTTCATACAAAACTGTATCACATTGACTCAGATAAGAACTCATCAGCTGTCATACATCAATGCAATTCTGATTCAAAGTCAAGATGTGTTGATTTCTGTCAGTTGTACTGACTGTCAGAAATGCAGTATGACACTCTTTTTAAAATGTCATTGTACATCAAAACATTTCAGTGAATGTTGCAGTAACTGCAAGTGACATGATCATGCTGCTCACTGTTTTGTACACAACAACAATGTACTCATTGTCATCTTGAACAATGAGAACAACAATGACATCAATAAGAATGAGCACATTGCTTAGTCAAGGTGAATTGCATCAGTCTCACTGCTAATGAGAGTGGTTGTTATTGACCTAAATCTTTAAATACATACAACTTCTTCTTCTTTTCTTGTATTGTCTTTAGTATAGGTTTAGTTATACAGATTGTGTATGACATCTGAGCTGTATGCCTCATCTTTACATGATGCTTAAAACAAGTAGCTTTAGTGAAATTAAGAAGACATCATTAGTAATTAGCATAGAAATAAATCAAATAAATTCAACACTAAATTTTAAACTCTGTACAATTTCTTGAACTCATGAAGCATTTTAGTCTTTTTGTGTACAGTTAAGATTTAGTCATCTCAGATTGCATTAACTTTCATTGATTTAACATCACTGTGTCTTTCAGAGTGAACATTGATTCTCATGTGAATCAGATATAACTGACTCATTTTATTAAGTACTTCTTCTTAAATTCTTCTTTATGTCTTACAAATCTTTTCTTCAGAATCTTCTTTATCTTAAACTCTTCTTTATCACTTACAATTTGTGATGAGGATTGTGAGTCTGTCATACACTAAGAAGAGAGAGTGTTTATGACTGCTGACTGAAGCATGACTGAGTGAAACACATTATGAATACTCAACAATGTGTTCAGATAAAAGAAATGTGAGCTGATCTTCTTAACAATGATGTATGTGACATTCTTTGCATTAAACTTCTTGCACAGACAGTCTGTATGTATGTTCTTAAGATTTAGTCAAACTTTGTCTTCTTTCTTGAAGTTATAAGACTACTATCTTTTCTGATTCATCACTTCTTTCTGTATTTGCTGAGTGACAGTCATAGTTATTTGTGCTCACTCTGTGACTTCTTTCATCTTTTATACAATTTGATCAGCTTTCTGTACTGAACTTTTTGCAGATCATACAGACTTTAACTTCTCAAATAGTTGTAAAGACTTCATGTGATACTCATGAGACAAAAAGAAAAGACTCACCTCTGTTAAGATGAAGTCATGATTGTTTATAATTAGCTCAGTCATGAGAAGCAGACTTGCTCAGTTGTTTTGACTATAATTGAAGAATGTACAAATGTACAGCTCAACATTCTGATTCATTCACTCAGTTGCTCTGTCAGTTTTCAGATAATATGCTGTGAACATTCTTTGTACAATCTTTAAAAGTTGACAGACTCTCTTTCATAAACTGCTCACAAACTGAGTGTCTTAATTTGAGACTATTGCAATGAAAAGCTCATGAGCTCAATAGAAATATTGTATGAATGTCTGAGTCACTCATTCTGCAGTCATATTCTTGCACAGTTTCAGTATTATTCTCTTGTTAAGACAATCTGTAATAATCAGAAGGTTTGTACAACCCTCACTTGATGGTAGATTTACTACAAAGTTAATGAATATTTCTCATTAAATCTGCTTCAATACAGGTAAAGGCTTCAAGAAGCCTTGTCAGTGATCTTTTCAGCTGTTGTTTGTACAGCATTTGTCACAATTCTGACAAAATGTACAGACATTCTGTAGCATCTTGAGTCAAAAGAACTGCTGTGATAAAAGAGCATCAGTTACATTTCTTTTTAAGTGTTCAGTCATTGTTGAGTCATGTGTATACTGAATCAGTCTCATACAAAGAGATTTTGAGAACAGCACTCAGTGTCTTCTGTGAAACAGTAGCTTTTCTTCATCACTCAAGAAGCATTTCATTATGAATATTCTCAGTTTTAAAACAGTAGAAAATGATCTTTGTTTCTTGTGAATTGACTGACAAAGCTCATCATACAACTCATTTTCTGCTTCAGCATTTTCTCACATCTGTTTAAGGTCTGTAATCTTACTGAACAAGTTCTAATCTCATATGAGCACAGAAATTAATATGTCTGCTATTGTCATTGAGGCAGTCTGTATAGACTTGCTTATCATCTTCAAATGTATTATCTGCATCATACAATGTTGTACTCTGTTATCTGAGAGATTCATTGACACATTCTGCTTTTATCTTGATAAAGCATCTGTTCTCTCATTCTGTTTACTCAGCAAGTATAGTATGAAGAAGTTGTATTGTGACAGTATTAAAGACCATCTCATTTGTTGCTCTGTGAGCTTCTTAACTGTTATAAAGTATTTCAGATTTTTGTGACCTGTACAAATCTGAAAACTTGACACATTTCTCAATTCTGCATCTCACTCTTTCAAGCATTATATGATGATCAGCATCTCTTTATCATAAATTTTATAATTGCACTCTGCAAATGTGTTCTTCTTTAAATAGTAGGCACAGAATCTTCACACATTGTTTATTAACTGCAACAGAGTTTCATTTATGCATCAATTTGAGAAATCTGTTTTCATCACAGTCATACATGTATGATCAAATGAGATTAAAATCAGCACTGAAATGAACATAGTCTTTAACTTCTTAAAATCTTAATCAGCTTTCTCAATTCATTTAAAAGATGTGTTCTTTTGTATGAGAGTCATCATTGACATAATCAGATTAAAGAAGTTCTTAATGAACTTTCAATAAAAGTTTACAAAGTCTATGAAACTCTGTACTTTCTTCATTGATTTAAAGACTTGTCAGTTCATGATTGTCTTCATTTTCTGAGGGTTCATTTGTACACTCTTTTCAACTTTCAAAATAAACTTTAGGTACTTAATTGACTTGACTTCAAACTCACATTTGTCAATGTCAATCTGTAAGTCAACTTCTCAAAGCTGTAGTAGTATTCTTTGTATATAATCTCAGTGCTGATGCAAAGACTCATCAGTGAAAATGAGAATGTCATTCACATAGACTGAACAAAACTTATTTAAAAAGTTCTGCAAGACTCAGTTAATATATCTTTGAAATGTGCTTGAGACATTGATCAGCTCAAAAGAAGTCATCATTTATTTGTATAACTTATACCTTGTATGAAATGCTGTCTTTCATTTGTCTTCTGCAGCAATTTGAATCTTGTAAAATGCTGTTATGACATTCAACTTAATGTATTATTGAGCTCATCTGATGTTTTGCAGAGTCTCATATATCAATAAAAGAAGGTAATAATTCTTTTGAGTGATTCAGTTCAAGTCACAATAGTTTACACAGAACTGAAGTCTGTCTTCTGACTTCTGTACAAATAAGACAGACACTGCAGCAAATGAGTTACTGACTTGTATGAACTGCTTATTCAAAAGTTTTGTTAATGTCTTGTGCAACATTAATAGCTTCTCTCTCATCATGCTGTATAAAGAATCTCAGAATACTTTTAACTCTTTTTCATCTATCTCTTTTAATTTGATTCAGTGATCTGTACCTTCTTCTTTTAAGAAAGGCAATTTCTCAGTCATCATATGATCAAACACATTTAAAAACTCATGATAATGATCAGAGAGTATAGTTCTCAAGTCAGTCTTCTTCTGTGAGATTAAAACTTTTTCAATATTGATCATGCTGACTGAGAACACCTCAATCTTCTTTTGTTTCTCTTCTTTCTTTTGTATGAGATTTGTAAAGAATGTAGCTGACATCATAACATGATTGAACTTGCTCTCAGCAGAAGCTTTCTTGTTCTGTATGATAGTTTTTGTAAATTCAATTATAAGAAAGGCTCTGCTTGCATTTAATATGATCTTGTTCTGCTTCATTCATGATAAACTTTGTATAAGGTTGTAGAATGCTAACTTAAAAACAATATAAAAGAATGCTCTTGACTTCTGATGTCTGTTAATATCAATCTGTATGGTAATTACTTCATTTACTGATGAATTTGAAGGTTTATCAAACTCTGTAATTATATGAGATCTTATCTTCATGCACTGTAGATTGTGATTTTTAGCAAAGTGAGAAGTGATTATTTCATAAAACAGACACTCTGTGTTATACAAGATATGTGCATATGACTTCTTATTGATTAATGTTAACATAGTGAAGAAAACACTGTTCATCTGTTTCTCAAACTTCTTTCAGCTTTTATCACATTTTATACACTCTCAGCTGTGACTTCTGTTAAAAGCTACTCTTTTTCTGAGTTTTCTTTTTCTTTTGTCATCTTCTTCACAGTCTCAGCAGTGACAACATTAATGATGCAAGATTGTACAACAGACAGAAGTTTGCAGTTCTTAATGAAGTGGCTGTTGTCTTCACAGCACATGCATAATTGTTTTGTTTAATGTTCTGTCACTTTCTTCTCTGACACTCATTGTGCTCTGTGTCTTTTCTCAGTCTTTACTGCTGTTACATTAACATGCTCAATAGGTTCTCAGTTTATGAAGTCTATATGAAACTGTTGAGTGATGATAGTGATCATTGTATGACACTCTTGAGTAATAGCCTTTTGAATTGACTGTAAATTGTGACTGACTTGCTGCAGTAAAGTAATGTACTCATCATATAACACAGAGATTGATGTTGCAATCAGAGCTCATGTGAGCATTACATCTAAACTGTTACTGAAAAATGTCTTCTTAACAGTATCATCTCATTTTAAGTCTTTTGCTTTCAGCAATGTTTGTTTAAAGGTGATCAGATGTTTAGCAAATGATTTTTCTTTCTGTTTTAAAGCTCTTAAGGTATGAGTTGCTTTTTTCTTCAATTCTGAGTCATTGTATGCATGCTGAAGCTAATTGATCAGCTTCTCAATGATCATATGATTTAAAACTTTGTTTGGCTTGATACAAGCCACAATTTAAGATGTAACTTGACTTAAAGCAAATTCTTTCAGCTGACTGTGTAAGTATCAGAACTGCACACTGACATTGTTGTCTGACATGTTCACATTCAATTTAGCAACAATTTGTTGTAGTTAAGGTCTGAATTTCACTCTTTTTTCTTCAAATCTTAGTGAATCAAAAAGACACTGCTTTGAATGTCAATGTAATCTCATTGCTGCAGTAAGCTGCTTTAAGATGAGACTGTTTGTACAATTGACTGATTTTTAAGAAGAAGATGATGTTGCAACAGCTGATGTTGAAATAGCTGTATTTACTGATATAGCTGATGTGAAATTGTCTCAATTCATCATAAAGATGTAAAGAAGATCTGTACAAGCCTTCATGTTCTGCATGTTCTTCTTTGTATGACTCTTTATGCTGTGTAGTTCTGTCATAAATATTTGTGCTTAAGAAAGAGTCTTTTCAGCAATGATCTTCACTTCATCTGTCATAAAGGTTTTTGTGCTCATTCTGCACTGATTTCAACAATTGTACAGCAAGACCTTTAGTGTAGGTCAAATTTAAATGAGAATAGTATTTTAATGTTACAGATTTGCAATGAGATCAATGCTCAATTGATAATTTCTAAATACAAGAAGAATACTATAAAGAAAAAAGAAAAGCTTCATACAGAAGCAAGAAGATAATGTGCTTTAGTCTTAAAGTCTTAATAAGCAACTAGATCATAAGACCTTAATACAGGTTTAACTCATGATACATGTTGACTGAAAACACCTCAATCTTCTTCTGTTTCTCTTCTTTCTTTTGTATGAGGTTTGTAAAGAACATAACTGACATCATATCATGATTGAACTCACTTTCAGCAGAAGCTTCTCTGTTTCATATGATAGTTTCTGTGAATTCAATTGTAAGAGAGGCTCTGCTTGCATTCAATATAATCTCATTCTACTTCATTCATAATAAACCTAGTATAAGGTTGTAGAATGCTAACTTAAAAACAATATAAAAGAATGTTCTTGACTTCTGATGTTCATCAATATTAATCTGTATGACAGCTACTTCATTTACTGATAAATTTGAAGGTTCATCAAACTTCATAATTGTACAAGGTTTTATTTTCATGCACTGTAGATTGTGATTTTTAAAAAAGCAAGAAGTGATTATTTTATAAAACAGACATTCTGTGTTGTACAAGATATGTGCATATGACTTTTTATTGATTAATGTTGACATAGTGAAAAAGACACTGTTCATCTGTTTCTCAAATTTCTTTCAGCTTTTATTACATTTTATATGCTCTCAGCTGCAACTTCTGCTAAAAGCTACTTTTTTTCTGAGTTCTCTTCTTCTGCTGTCATCTTCTTCACAGTCTCAGCAGTAACAACATTGATGACACAAGATTGTACAGCAAACAGAAATTTGCAGTTTTTAATGAAGTGACTGTTGTTTTCACAGTGCATGCATAGTTGTTTTATATAATGTTTTGTCACTTTCTTCTCTGACACTTATTGTGCTTTATGTCTCTCTTTAATTTCTATAGCTGCAACAATGATGTGCTCAGTGAGTTCTCAGTTCATGTTGTTTGTGTGAGACTGTTGCATGATGATGATAGTTGTCATACAACACTCTTAAGTAACAGTTTTTTAAATTGAGTTTAAGTTGTGACTGACTCACTGCAGTAAAATAATGTACTCATCATATAACACAGAGATTGAGACAACAATCAGAGCTCATGTAAGTGTTACATTAAGACTGTTATTAAGAAATGTTTTTTTGACAGCATTATCTCATTTTGTCATGAGTTGAACCCATACTAAGGTCTTATGATCTAGTTGCTTACTAAGACCTTAAGACTAAAGCACATTATCTTTTCACTTCTGTATCAAGCTTCTCTTTTTCTCTTCATAGTATTCTTCTTGTATTTAGAAATTATCAATTGAGCGTCAGTCTCATTGCAAACTCATGACATTAAAATACTATTCTCATTTAAATCTGACATACACTAAAGACCTTGTCATACAATTGTTGAAATCAGTGCAGAATGAGCACAGAAACCTCTATGACAGATGAAGTGAAGACTGTTGCTGAGAAGATTCTTTCTTGAGCATAAATACTTATAACAGAACTATGCAGCATAAAGAGTCATACAAAAGAGAACATGCAGAACATGAAGACTTGTACAGATCTTCTTTACATCTTTATGATGAATTGAGACAATTTCACATCAGCTACATTAGTAGATACAGTTATCTCAACATCAGCTGTTGCATCATCATCTTCTTTTTAAGAATCAGTCAATTGTATGAATGATCTCACTTTAAAGCAGCTTATAGCAGCAATGAGTGTGAATTAACACTCAAAACAGTGTCTTTCTGATTCACTCAGATTTGAAGAAAAGAGAGTAAAATTCAGACCTTGACTACAACAAATTGTTGCTAAATTGAATGTGAACATGTCAGACAACAATGTCAGTGTGCAGTTCTGATACTTACACAGTTGACTTGAAGGGTTGACTTTAAGTCAGGTCACACCTTGAATTGTGGCTCATATTAAGTTAAACAAAGTTTTAAATCATATGATCATTGAGAAGCTGATCAATCAGCTTCAACATGTGTACAATGACTCAGAATTAAAGAAAAAAGTGACTTATATCTTAAGAGCTTTAAAACAGAAGAAAAAATCATTTGCTAAACACCTGATCACCTTTAAATGAATGCTGTTGAAAGCAGAAGGCTTGAAATGAGATGATGCTGTCAAAAAAACATTTCTTAGTAACAGTCTTGACATAACACTCATGCAAGCTCTGATTGTTATCTCAATCTCTGTGTTGTATGATGAGTACATTATCTTGTTAAAGCAAGTCAGTCACAACTTAAACTCAATTTAAAAGACTGTTACTCAAGAGTGTTGTACAACAACTATCATCATCATGCAACAGTCTCACACAAACAACATGAACTGAGAACTCACTGAGCACATCATTGTCACAGTTACAGAAACTGAAGAGAGACACAGAGCACAATGAATGTCAGAGAAGAAAGTGACAAAACATTGTATGAAATAACTATACATGCACTGCAAAGACAATGATCACTTCATTAAGAACTGCAAATTTCTGTCTGCTGTACAATTTTGCATCATCAATGTTGCTGCTGCTGAGACTGTGAAAAAGATGACAGAAGAAAAGAAGAACTCAGAAAAAGAGTAGCTTTTAGCAGAAGTTGCAGCTGAGAGCATATAAAATGTGATAAAAGCTGAAAGAAGTTTGAGAATCAGATGAACAGTGTTCTCTTCACTATGTCAACATTAATCAATAAGAAGTCATATGCACATATCTTGTACAATTCAGAATGTCTGTTTTATAAAATAATCACTTCTTGCTTTGCTAGAAATTATAATCTACAGTGCATGAAGATAAGATCTTATATGATTATAAGATTTGATGAACCTTTAAAATTATCAGTAAATGAAGTAGCTGTTGTACAAATTGATATTGACAAACATCAGAAGTCAAGAACATTCTTTTATATTGTCTTTAAGTTAGCATTCTATGACCTTATACTGAGTCTATCATGAATGAAGCACAACAAGATCATATTGAATGCAGACAGAGCCTTTCTTACAATTAAATTCACAGAAACTATCATATGAAACAAAAAAGCTTCTGTTGAGAGTGAGTTCAATCATGTTATGATGTCAGCTATGTTCTTTACAAATCTCATACAAAAGAAAAAAGAGAAACAGAAGAAAATTGAGGTGTTCTTGATCAGCATGATCAATATTGAAAAAGTCTTAACCTCACAGAAGAAGACTGACTCAAGAACTATACTCTTTAATCATTATCATGAGTTTTTAAATGTGTTTGATTATATAATAACTGAGAAGTTGCCGTTCTCAAGAGAAGAAGGCACAGATCATCAAATCAAACTAAAAGAAGTAAATGAAAAAGAGTCAAAAGTACTCTGAGATTCTCTATACAACATGATAAGAGAGAAGCTACTAATGTTGCACAAAATATTAACAGAACTTTTGAATAAGCAGTTCATACAAGTCAGTAACTCATTTGCTGCAGTGTCTGTTTTATTTGTATGAAAGTCAGAAGGTGAACTTCAGTTCTGTGTGAACTATTGTGACTTGAATCAAATCACTCAAAAGAATTGTTACTCTCTTTCATTGATATATGAAACTCTGTAAAACATCAGACAAGCTCAATGATACATCAAGTTGAATGTCATAGTGACATTTCACAAGATTTGAATTGCTGCAGAAGATAAATGAAAGACAGCATTTCATACAAGGTACAGATTGTATGAATGAATAATGACTTCTTTTAAGTTAGTCAATGTTTTAAGCATCTTTTAAAGATATATTAACTGAGTTTTGCAGAACTTTCTGAATAAGTTCTGTTCAGTCTATGTAAACAATATTCTCATTTTCACTGATGAATTGCTGCATCAACACTGAAATCACATATGAAAGATACTACTATGACTTTAAGAAGCTGGTCTACAAATTGATATTGACAAATGTGAGTTTGAAGTCAAGTCAATCAAGTATCTAGAGTTCATTCTGAAAGTGAGAAAGGGTGTACAAATGAATTCTCAAAAGATGAAGGCAATCATGAACTGACAAGTCTCTAAATCAGTAAAGAGTGTACAAAGTTTCATAGACTTTGCAAACTTCTATCAAAAGTTCATCAAGAACTTTTTTAATCTGATTATGTCAATAATGACTCTCATACAAAAGAACACACTCTTTAAGTGAACAGAGAAAGCTAATTAGAGTTTTATGAAGTTAAAGGCCATGTTCATTTCAGTGTCAATTCTAGTTTCATTTGATCACACATGTACAACAGTGATGAAAACAGATTTCTCAGGTTGATGCATAGATAAAATTCTGTTGCAGTTAGTGAACAATGTGTGAAGACTCTATGTCTATTATTCAAAGAAGAATGCATCTGCAGAGTACAATTATGAGATTTATGATAAAGAGATGCTGATCATCATACAATGCTTGAAAGAGTGAGACACAGAATTGAGAAGTGTGTCAAGTTTTCAGATTTGTACAGATCACAAAAATCTGAAATACTTTATG
>JAABUP010007300.1_pt1 | contig 14955 bp, 19 predicted proteins | sample 5559201 | NCBI WGS metagenome assembly JAABUP01 (sample SAMN10711887, study PRJNA513373) | rock metagenome | isolation source: Antarctica rocks | place: Antarctica | reverse complement strand
ATGACATCTCAGTGACTCAACATGGTCTTGCATCTTACGTGACCAAGTTTGAAAGCCAAAGCTTTAGACTTCGTTCAAAATTTGGGGTAGCCTTTGCTCAGCAAGAAAGCAGCTGGCGCAGTCAGCAGTCAGCAGTCAGCGTCAAAGTCAAGGGGCAAGGGGAGGGCCAAACTCTGGCAATTTTTTTGGAGCTGGTAAGTAAACTGCTGTGTTGTGCATATGCAAGTCACTTCACTGAAAACAAAGGCTTGCTGACTGAACAGGCTCTCCTTGTGTCAAAGGAAAGCTTGTTCAGGCAGCAAGCTTTTGGACCTTCTTGTGCAAACGCTCTTGTTGTATGCCTGCTGCTTCACTGATAAAACTGAAGTCAAAGCTGACTAGTTTTACCGAAGACCCAGGGTGTCACAGGCTATCGTTGTGTATGTCTTTCGCGTGCCGCACAGCTGCCAAGTTGGGGCCTTGCTGTCAGCCTTGTTTCACTGTCACAGACCTGTTGCTTTTACCGGCGCCACACATGCGCTACAAGCGCTTTCTGCGCCAGTGAAGCCGTACACAGAAAGGTGTGCTGGTTGACTTGCTGTGTTCCGCCGCCGCTTAAACACAGACTTGCGCTTCGCAATAGTGTCGGAGCTCGCACATGTTCCTGGTCCGACCGATACATATGGGCCCCACTGTATACTCCTGCCATCGTATGTGTTGCCACAAGCTTGCTCAGCTGTGTGCAAGGCTCTGGAGTTCCTGCACCTCACTCAACGGAATATCTAGGATTGCACATCTTGATGTTGATCTAGGCCCGCAAGGTCCAGACTACACAGCCTTCATGGTCAAGCAGAGCAGCTCTCTCTGCAAGCTTGATAAAGCCATAGTATGCTTTACTGCTTCCAGCGGCGCTGATCTGTTTCTTCCCTAGTCTCACCACTCATTTTTCCTTAACATTGCTTTGAGAGGGTAGCAATTTGTGGAGTCCACAGAGTTGAACCATGCTTTGTTACAGGCAGTTGCAAGTTCCGTCTAGCGTATCAGGTGCGGTCTTTACGCTTACAAACCTCCTCTGCACCTGGATGCATGTGTGCACTTGAAGGGCAGAATATAAGCGCACTGACTGATGCTCACATGTAATGTAGTTGCCAATGTAGCGGTGTGGCTGTGAATTTGAGTGTAAAGTACGGCTTAGGAGGGTTTGCTGTCACCTGTCTGTTACATGCAAGCATTGACTGTGTGCCCAATAGCACGAATACGCTTCAAAATCAATCCCCTGAATCAGCATAAATGAAGAATTGTGCATAGATCAGAGTTCAGCACCAAATCCATGACACTGGGCATGCGTTTTCTGTCCTTTGTGAGCTCCTTCAAACGTGAAGTGAACATGTCAGCTGCAAGCTTGACCACAACATACACTGAAGAGTGGGATTGGCTTATGCTCCTGTGCCTCATCCCACATCCAGCGAATATAGGCATACATCTGCAGACACGTCACAGTCGTGGAATACCTGCTGGTCTTGCATGCGGCAGATTTGTTTGCACCACGCGCATGCACAACATATGTTGCAGAAAGCAGAATAAATTGTCAAAATAGTCTGAATATAACTTAATGCAGTGCAAGGCAAGCAAGGCATCAGATCCCACGTAGACTTCGCCAAGCTCTGATACCTGCTCTGCTACTGCTAGTAGCAAGTTGACAGCAAGAGTTGTGTATTCATTTAAGACGGCTGCTCAGAGCTGTGCAAACTTTGTTGAGAGCCAAGCTTGATCCCGACACCAGCCAGTTGCTTGATCAAGGCCTGAGACGGTTCCGGTCCCAGCAAAGCGGTGCGATTTGCGCATGACCAGCAACAATTGGGTTGCCGGAGGCGAGCTCGGCAACAACGAAAAAAATGCTCAGGATTTCAAACAGATTATTCTTGACATACTACAAGATAACGAAAACGTCACAAAGCAAGTCTCTTGACACATGACTCTCTGATATGTGTCCAACAGCAAAGTGCTCTTTGGGCGCAAGCAACGTGGAGCCTCACACTCAATCATCATTATGTCAACTGCAGGGCTCTGCAGCGTCTGAAGCCACCCTCCAGACGGGCTTCAAATAGGCGGAAGCAAGTTCGTGCAAAGTATGCTGCTCTTGTTGTCAGTTTGCTGAGTCTTACAAGCATCTTTCACGTGCACAATAAGTCATCAATATTGCACACCTTTCAGGAAGGGTGAGGACAAGGCTGATGATGTTGAAGACCCTGATGGTGAGGTGCTGACTCACGATGTGTTGGCCTGATGCAATATAGCCATAGCTTTCACTAACCTTGCATGATGCTGTGCAGAGAGAGCAGAGAAGGATAAGCAGTTCAACCTGCTGACAGAGGCAGCTGGAGAGCTAATGAGCCTTGGCTATGAAGACATTTATCAAGACAGCAAAGACAAGATTGCTGCCAATTTGCATAAGTAGGCAGATCTGCTCACACCTGCACAATGTGCAAGCCCAGCTCACCTTACAAGAAATTGCTTACATGTCTTGGACTGCAAGGCATTGCTTGTGCTGCTTTGGGCTGACATGCTCAATGACTTGGTACACATTGTTGGCGGTACAGGGATGCAGACCAGGGTGCCAGCAGAGGGGGTGTCGTGTGGCATGATGATGGCACAGTCAGGGATGAAGCAGCTAAGGAGCATGCTATGTATCAGCGCAGTACAGACAATGCTGCTCTCAACTACCAAGAGTCAGCCCAGGTGGCCACTGTTGAAACTGATCAGCCAGCTGCTGCCTCACACCAAATGCACATACCAACGCCCTCATCAGGTCCAATTCCTGAGGAAGATCAGGCAGCACTGAATGCTGCTGCAGCAGCTGGCACTGCTGGAGCAGCTGCGGCTCCAGGTGTTACAATGGAAGGCACCCCTGCTTCACAGGAGCACACCCACATAGGCAATGGTACCGCCTCTGGGACTGCAGCTGAAACTGTTGCTTCTGAACTCAAGGCAAATGAGGCTGTGACATCAGCAGACAGCAAGCACAATGAAGAAGAGGCAGCCACTGCGGTCCCACCAGCAGCATCTGACATTCCCACGCCTCTGCCATGCTCAAGTAATGAAGCAGCCGCTGCTGCAGAACACATCACACATGCAGCTGAGCCAGTCGCTGAAGATCATGCTGTTCCTGCCATTGACACAGCCAAGGAATCAGATGCTCAACAGCCACCTGCTGAGGCAGATCATGCTCACGAGACAGCTCAGGACAGTGAGAACAAGCCCAGTGTGCCCGGCAGTGATGCACCCATGCCAGATGGTAACTCTGAGACTGCGCTGAATTCCTCGACCGCAGCACAGCAGCCAGATGGAGAAGCTTCAACAGCCTCACTGTCAGCAGAGAATGCACTTGACCAGCAGTCAGCCTGGCAAGGCAAAGCCAAGGGGGCAGGTCTGGGGGACAGCAGAGAGTTTTCTGGTGGGCCCATGACCTTTGAAAGGCCGAAATACAGGCACTCTCCCTATGGGCTGCCGTCTGTCAGACCTGGTGGTCGATTTGCGCCCGAGTTGGGCAGATCCTCTCCTAGAGGAAGGGGTTCACCTACAGGCAGATCCTTTGGAAGAGGCTTCAGCGAACCTCCAAGGCAAGTCATGTTATGTGTTGCTCTCACGCGTCAAGCCTGTATCAGAAAACAATTTGTGATAAGCAACGCTGCACACAAAACACTAGCAGGCTATTTGTGCACATCTCCAACAATGCATCACGTTGTTCAGATCCACAGGGCTGGAACTGCTTTCTCAAATAATGTTGTGAACAGTTTCCCTCTGCCAGGTATCAAGCTCAGCTTCTCCAGGCACAGCAGGAATGTCCCGCCCAGACAGTGCTGCTTCTGTGCTAACACTTCTTGTCTCCTGTACCTTGACATCACTAGAGCTACTGCAAGCTATGTGCCCTGCATTGCGCTGGCAGCTGCATCTACCCAAGTTGCCCAGCATGTTTGCACGCAAGTTGTGGGTCATAGACAGTCACCACAGTCTGTCCCATGCAGTGAGGTGCCTGAACTGCAGGTCAAGTATAATGCGGCCTCAGTACAGCCAGCAACCACCTGCACATATGTCTCATGGAGCGTTCCCCCCTCAGCAGTTTGGTGGGTATTCACCTCAGCCTCCTCCCCCGCATTATCAGCACCAAGCCCCCTACTACGCACCACAGCAGCCCTACCCGGCACCACCTCAGCAAGGCTATCCACAATACCCGGGTCAACAGCCATATCCTCCACCCCAGCAGCAGTACCCCCCTCAACAGTACGCTCAGCCTCCGCAGTATGATGCACAGGCCCCCCAGTATGATGCACAGTGGCAGCAGTATCAGCAGTACAGTGCTTACCCACCGCCAGCAGCTTATCCTCCTCCCGCTGCTGCACCACCAGAGTGACACATGACATTCAGGCAATTTGGACAGACATGAACGCGAAGCAGCACTTCACAAATTGCATATTATCTTTTGCAAGCAAGAAGCAGGCTTGAAGTAACTTTTGAGTTGAATGTTACCTCCTCGCCTTGCGCTTCTAGCATTCTATGAGCATCCACCTCTGTAACAGCCGCAAATATTGCGATTATCCAGTTTGGCAAAATGAGTAGTGTAGTGAGAAGACAGCTCCTGTTCTGGCTACGCGCAGAGGAAGTCTTCAGACTCAGCTGGTCAAAGGCAGGTTAGGAGTCTGTCGTACGCTCGCAACCGGATCCTTGCTGGGGACACGCAGTTGCTGCGAGCCGTAGGCAACACCGACTTCTGCAGCTGATGGCTTCGCAGCAAGCACCAGACGCTCTGCCAAGTGGCAGCGACGGCAGTCAAGACCGTTCGAACAAACGTCAGCGACTTCAGGTGCTCTATAAAGTTTTTAGAAGAGGACACATCGCATCTTTGACCGTCTGCTTACTCTCACTGGCGGCCAGTAACCCGGTCTCTACAAGTTTAGCCAAGTTGTGGCGTATTCCTGATCCTCGTAACACTTGCAGAACAGTTGTGACAACTTAAGGTCTCTGATGGAATGCCATGTATAAAAGCAGCCCCTTGATGCTGAATTAGCGCTCGTTGCACAGGTGACATCGGAACAAGCTGCATCCGGTCAAGTACCAGCCCTGCATATGTTGCCCGGAGCTGTAGCAAGCCCTCACCAGGGCTCTTTGCTCAATGTACAGAACCTGTACCATCTGCAGCTGGCTCAAGCCCCTCTTACACAGCCAGCAATGCTGAATAAGCCACAGCCTGTTCCTTCATTGCTTCACTTGACTGGTCTCTCTCAACAAGATCAGCAGCACCTGGGCCCAGGAGATCAGCAGCAGGACCTTCTCAACAGGCTTGATGATACAGATCCACGGGAGGCCAGCATGCCCTTGCCAGCAAACACAGACTACAAGCACAAGCCACGTCGCAAGGCCACTGAGCGGCCATTGGTGAGCTCAAGCCTCATGCTACTCATGAACATGAATTCACTGATTAAGGTGCTATGATGCCGCATCAGATCTGTTGCAGTGCGTACCCCAATGTCCTGACTGTCAAGGCTTTTGCGCATATGTCTAGTTCAGACACGCCAAAAGATTGCTGTATGCAGGGCACAGATCAGATAAGACAAGCTTTCAGCAAGCGCAAGCGAGGCTTGGCTTTAAAGTGCTACCAGCTGCACAAGCTGACAGATGCCAAGGTAAGATGCATGCCCAACTTTATATTCAAATGTGCCTTCTGGCAGCGTGCTGCCGCAGGAAAGCCTCAATGCTTCTGGAAATAAGTGCTGATGATTATGCTATATTGACTTGACACATGTGAGTGTGCTTGTCAGCTCATCTCCTCGAGACGTTTCTGAGCTTGGCCACGTGTAACAATGTTTGCTCTGGTCAAGTGCTGTACATGGAATCACAGGTGTTTTGCTTCATTATGAAAGAGAAGGGTACCTCCTGGGCTTATGCCACTCCTGGGTTTGGTGCCTCGTTGTCTGCCTCCAACCTGAGACAGATGCGGCAGCTGACAGGTGAGCCAGGATCAGCTAGCACATAATCATGCAACATTGCTCAGTGATGGCAAGCCGTGTTTGGTCACACGTTTTCACAGCCATGTGTCAAGCGCTGTGACAACGTTTCCTCACAAACCAACCATTGTTGTCTTGCAAGGGGTCTAGAATGGTCAACTCAGACAAACAGTGAGCAGAGCCATCTGCACTTGCCATTCAGCATGTCGTGGAAGATGTTTTCAGTTGTGTCCGCAGCCATGAACCGCAGACATTTTCCACAACATGCTGCATGGCAAGTGCAGATTTCTTTGCTCACTGCTGGTCTGATTTGACCAAACTGATGGACCCCTTGCAACACAATTATGGTTGCAGCTGCAAAGGGGCGTAGGTACAGCGCTGGACACATGGCTGTGAGGGGTGTGTTCAAGGTTGTGGCAATGGTGCAGTGAAGCTGCATTCTGCCGATTGCTACTTCACATCACAACTTCAGATCATGTTTTAGTCAGGCTGTTGTCTCTGCCAACCAAGTCAAAATACTCTCAGCCATGACCATGCCTTACAGCGTCTGTAAGAGAGGGTTTGCTAAACAGTCCTCCCTTCTTGCGATGTTTCTGTGGAGCTCATGCTGCTACACAACAAGCATCGTCTTCTGCATCATTGTTACATGCTTCTTCGTAGGAGCTACAGGGCCTGCCTAGCAATGTACAGATGAAGTCAACAGTGTCAACGTATTTCTGCTTTTGATAGTCCCGTTCCACCATGTCTAGCTGATGCCTCTGCCGACCCAGGGAAATCAATGAGCATGCACTAAAAGTTGCCGCCTTTACACATGACAACATCAAGCATTAGACCCTGACTATCGACTGTGACCCCGCCAGCAAGCAAATAGCAGCATTTGGCTTCAGTGCCCCTCTCTGCGGTGTCCCTGGTTCTGCGAGTGCAGGCTACTGCTGGTTTTGACCAACCCCTGTTCTTTTGCAGGCTTTGATCAAGCCTCAGATGCCAGCAAGCAGATCACAGAGGTGATGCCTCACCCAGCTGCAGGTGACGCAGATGACAGGGATGCATACGCTGCTCCCATGCAACCCATGCTGACGCTACCCAGTGCAAGCCTGATTGGAGGGCCAGATTTTGACCCAGAGCCAGAGGTGGTAGACAATGGGTCCACAAGGGAGATTGGAGTGCAGGTCAGCCCATGCCAACTTTGAGACACCATGGTGGTACAAACATACACCCTGCTGCTCTGCATCTTGCCATTCAGCAGGGCGCCTATCTTCTGACTGAGGCACTAAAGATGAGCAAATGCCTAAAGATGAGCAAACGCTGCAATAGAGTTTTGGCATTCCTGCCAGATTTGCATGCTGCAAAGTTGTTCAAGGAAAAAGGGTCTCTAGTAGCGATTGCATAGGGCACCATGCTGAAAAAGCGATTGGCAGCTGTGTGTGCGGATATGGGTTTGGAAGAAGCTTTCATTTGTTGATGCACAGGGTGCCTGCATGTCTCCATACTTTGTCAATGTTGCATGGTGGGTCCCCGCAGTTGTTGGTCCCATTTAACTTCGCAGAACATGAACAATTGTCCCCACTGTGTCAACGTCGACCTCCAGCAAGCACTGCTGCAAACAATCTGAACGGTACTCAAACCCCCAATCATTGCAATGCACTGTGAGCAGTTGCCCTGACTCCTGCAGCCTCATGTTTCAGGTGACCTCCCACATACACACAGGCTATCCTGGCATGGGAGATGTTGGTGCATCAGCTTCAGGAACAGGTAGGATGTTCGTAGCTGTGATATGACATCTTTAAATTGTCTTCAAATTCACACGCAATGTCAAGTGTACTCAATACAAATGCACTTGTTTCTCTGCAGTATGTGACCTGTATTTGTCATGAATTGGGAGGCAAACAATAGCTCTTCTTCTGCTGGAATAGTGCTTTGTATGGCATGCCTGCCAGAATCGGTCAGACTTATTCCGAAACATAGACAGACAACATGACTACATTATCTGCATTCCTGAATGCGCATATAGATGATACGCTGGAATGTTGTCTGGCTGAATTCTTTACAGACTGGCTTGTTGTGCTTCCTGAGCACCAGAAAGTTGGCCATGCCTTCATCAGGACGCTGAAATTTACAGCTTGCCTTGTTGCAGATGAGGTGCGCAATTTCGTGACAGAACTGGCTCATATAGCATACAGCCGGGGAGTGCCATCAGGGCCCATACCCGTTCCTGCTGCGGCTAGGGACCCCAACCTTCCCACCCCGCCTTCATCATCAGGCCATATGCTGCAGGAACCTCTTGTCAACCTTCCTGCACATTTGACTCCAGGTCATCCTAGCTTTGATCAGCATGCTTATCACTTGTTGCAGCAGCAGCAGCAACAGCAGCAGCATATGTCTGTGCAACTTCAGCATTTACCAGATCAGCAAGGTCATCAGCATGAATCCCTGGGTGAGGGTGATCAAATTGACATGAAGGACGAGCTGCACAGTCAGCACACACTGCAGGTTGAGGATGTTCAGCAGGCAGCTTCTGAGGGACAGCACGGTGCTGATGCTAGAGAAATTCATGCCTCTGGCAACCTGGAACACCTAGATTGAAATGGAGTCCATTTCCAATGTTATTGATCTGCAACTGTATTTTGGTGAAAGGCAACGTTCAGACAAACCACAGACAAGACCCTTTCTGACACAGCATAAAGCATGCATTGCCTGTTCTGTGCAAAAGTTGTAACCAATGTGGCCACCTTCGGCGAAGCTTCCGCAGGCAATCGATTTAAAAGTTCAAGTCTTTTATCACGTTCGCCGGTATCCAGGAATCCTTTTTTCATCGCCTGGTCGATTGCTTGTGGGAAGTGTGCGTGTGTGGAACACGGCCTGATATCAGGCACCCATCTGTCACAATGGAGAACATTATGAACGATGTCCAGAATTTCAAGGATCCCGAAGGGTGTGTACGCTTTGTGAACAAGCTCTGTGCCCCCTTGGCCCTCCCTGTAGGCTTTGCCTGAGTCAACACTTGTGCAAAACACAGACAAACAGGGGTCGCTGCGGTGGAAACTGAAGCCAAGGATGCGTACAACAACTATCAGCAGGATGATCAGGGCGATAAACTAAACACGGCCGAATTTGCGGAGCAAGAATACAAAGATTTCACTCAGCCTCAGGTGACATTGGCTTTTGTAGGCTTTCTTTTGCTGTCAGTCAAATCATATAGTCTTGGCTACAACTGCTTTCCTACTCTGCAGTCAAACAATGGCGGTGCTCAGCCACAGCAGCAGCAGCGCTGATGCGCTCTCAATGGCGCTGGGAAGGCTTGCCCACTGAGATGCTCACAGAAGGCCTGAAAGCCTTGTAGTAGAGACCTGGTACAAGCCTTCTGGCCTTTATGGTAGCATCATCAGGCATCACCACAAGTATTTCATGCACAGGGTGTGCTGTATCATTACCTCCTCTGCTACAATTTAAAGAAAGTGCAAAGTATGCTATAGCTTATGCCAGACCACAAGCAAGAACAGCCATCGCTATGCTTATTCATGGCTGCTTACACATCTCAGAGTTGTTATACTGAAGACTGCATTGACATGCATGAGAACCCTGATGAAACACAACAACCGCAAGCCAGAACATGCTATGCGCATCAGGTCTTGAACAAAATATGTGCCTTTTCAGATACCAGCATATATATCGTCTACCATGTATGCTTTACAGCATCATTGTACACGCTCATACTCTATATGAGCAGGTCATGCCTTTATCTACTGGTGCAGTCTGGAACGTCTTCTGCCAAGCCGTGACTCATCAGCAAGCTTAAGGGTTTCTTTGAGTCTCTTGGCTGCTTTGAGAGGCCTGAGCCATGTTGCAGAAACTAGGATCCTACGACAGCTTGAGTCCTATATAGCTCTATACAGACATGCATGATGTACCATCCTGTACTACACTGCTGTAGTACTAGCCTGCTGCTATCCTCTTCGTCTGCAGCAGCTGCTGAGCATCCTTACTAGGCGCTTCACTTCGCCTGTGTGGCCTTGTAGAGCATTACTTGGTGGTCAGAACTCGATGACCTATTCTCGAGCTATGTTGTCATGTCATGCATTTGTCAGCAATGCTCAGGAACTGCCGTACTTAGGAAGTTGCCTCTTCAAGATTTGCGCATGCTCATACAAGCATGCTTCATGTCGAGCTTGTTGTAGCATGACTCAACTGATGCAGTGGTGGCATTTCAGCCTGCAGGCTGTACATGTATATTCTTCTTTGCATATTGGGTTGTCTGCAGATTGAAATGCATATGACTCAATTATGGTGCCTCCAACCATGGCTCGATTCTGGAAGGACCAGATCAAGGATAGTGACCACGGACATAGTTGTAATGAAACTCGGCTCTGCTTTGGACTTCAAATTTGTTGCGTGCTGCTCAATGCCCGTGGCCGGCAGACCTGTCAGCCAGCAATTTGACAGCTTTCGGCTACCAGTAAAGCTCAGCCAGATGCAAAATGTGAAACCTCGATGGGCAGAAACTGACATACAATGCATTGCACACTCAGGCGTGATTTCCGAGAACCTGCTCACCGACGATTCCGCCCTTAAAAGTTTTAAACAATTAAATGATTTATTGCAAAGTGACCAATCGCGACCCCCCCGTGTCCTCTTCTTCTTTCTCATCCGCAAACTGCCCTGTGTAGGGCCGTAAATGCCCTTTGCACTCTGTTTCGAGACAAAGGTGTGACAGCTTGCACTGCTATCGGCACATTTGGCAATAACAGTGACGCAGTCATCGGTCTCGAATTATCCCTTGTTCTACGGATCGCTCCGGGCGAACAGCTATTGCTGCGTCGTCCATAGCAACATTGTTGGGGTCATTTGCGTGCAGTGCCTGCTTGACCCAAGCGAGCGCCAATCAGTGAGCCCATAGTGGCATCGCAACTTCATTGGTTGTCCATAGAATTGGCTCACTTTGCTGTGTTTGGCATCGCGCTCGATCCCTGCACTCGTGCAGGCAAGGGTCACAGTAAACTTCCCGAGCAGTCCGCCGATCTCTGCCGTCTATGCTACTGCGGTAGCCAGCACGGCTCATGCTGGCCAGCTGCATGGCTGAAATGCCATGCTGAGGCCCCTGGCGCAGTGACGGCACGGTCTGTTTCGAAGAGATCACTCGTTTTCCCAGTCACCGGCAGCAACACAGCCACAGGCACAGCAACGACCGCTTGTATGGTATCGAAAAAAATGATTTAGCAGTATCGCTCGCTCTGGGTCTCCAGGATCGCGAGCTGGTGGACTTGAGAGCCATCAGTTCAGGCGCTTCTGCCACTCTACATGGTGCATAGTCTACAGCTGTGGGCCCAAGTGTTGTGCGTGTGCGCTCTCAGTCATATACCCCCAATCAGCTCAATCACAAATTCAGCAGACAAGGCTGCACTACTTGCCTTCAAGGCTCTTGTCAGCAGTAATCAAGGACTGCTTTCTTCTTGGACCAACTCCTCAGACCCTTGTAGCAGCGCTTGGTTGGGCATTTTCTGCAACTGCACAGCTCTGGATCAAGTCACAACACTTGCAGACTGTGTCACTGGTCAAACACCAAACAGTGAGCATGCAGTGACTGCTCTTGACTTGGGAGATCAGAGGATATCAAAGGGCATGCAAATGACAGGTCGTTTGGCACCTGACCTGGGAAACCTGACACAGCTGCAGTATCTGAGGCTTGATGGACATCGCTTGCAGGTATAGCTTTATTGTACGCACTGAACACAACCATTGCATGCGCAGTCATCCCCCATGGCAAGCCAGTTTCATGCAATTTGCTTATGCTACAGCATTCACCTGTTGACTTTCTTTCACAGCAGTGTGCGAGTGATCATCAGGCCTTGAGCATGCTCTCGCATGGCAATTTTGCCCAATGTTCCTTGACACTCCAAAAAGTGTATTTCATGGGATGCCCACTGGACGCCCTGCACTACTTTGAACATCCCCCAAACCCCTCCCATACCCTGTGCTGGGCTGCAGGCCAGCGTCCTGCATTGCTAGTGATCCCTCCTGCTGTCATGTGCCACATTCCTACATGCCTGTCTTGACTGCACAGGGCCCCCTACCAGAGCAACTCGGTGCACTGAGTCACCTGCAAAGCCTTAACCTCAGCAGCAACGAGCTCACTGGCAGCCTGCCTGTATCCATTGGCCAGCTACAGATAGAATCCGGCGTGTGGCTAGACCACAACCAGCTGAGTGGCAGCATCCCACAAGCCTGGTGCAGTGCCTCAGTCACCTCAGCGGTGCATGTAGATCATAACGCAGGGCTGTATGGGGCAGTGCCCCAGTGCCTGCAGGGCAGGCTTCGGCAGGGCAGCTCATATGCCGGAACAGGGTTGATCCAGGTTGACAACAGCATAGAAGCAAGCAGCAGCAGCAGCGGTGGCAGCGGTGGCAGCAGCAACAGCAGCGGCAGCAGTTACAGTGGTAGCAGCAGCAGTGCTGTTGGTGGCAGTGGCAGTGGTGCAGAGGCTCCAATCTGCAGCAGCACAAGCTGTGGGTCAGTTTGCTTGCTCCATGCACTTGGAGCCCATCATCCACCATCCATTGATTGCCAGGATCTTGTGACAAAGCTTGCTGCTATTAGCTTCAGTCAGCTCATGCAGTCCCTGCCTCTGCATCCTGCTCATGTCTGGATGCCTTGCAGCAGCCTTCACTTGTACAGTTGGCAGCAGACTGTGTTGTGCTGCTGTGTATCTGTGCAGCTCAACACTAGTGCAGGTAGTATACAATGGCCAGGATGCGCTGTCACTCAGTGAACACAATCATGGAGAAGGCCCATCACCTCATTGCTCCTGGTTGAGTAGGCTGCACACATTTCATACATTCACATATTTTGAACCGGTGGCTGCCAGTGTTCAAGTGATGGACACCAAATGTCACTTCAGATGCCGGCTAGCTGACAAGCACAAGCCAAGTGCCACAATTTCAAGTCTTCCTTTCAAGCTCACTCACGTTGAAACATATTCCAACAACACCTGTGCATTTCAGGGTGACTGTGCCAGCTTTCTGGACCAACACCAGCCAAATCACCTTCAACTTCACAGGCTTCCAGCCAGCCTACCCTGGTCAGGCCCTCCAATACCAGTGGGGTCTTGGCACCACCCCAAACTCCACCAACACCATCCCCTTCACTACCTTCACTGGTGACCAGATTCTGAATACCATCTTCGTTACCAATGGCCAGCTGCTGAGGAATGTGACAGTCTTCCAGCAGACCTACAGCCTGAGTAATGCAACAGCTTTGGTGGAGGGGCAGGAGTATTATGTGACTGTGCAAGCCTTCTGTAATGAGTCAGCAGCAGCTGCTACTGCGACGCAGTCTGCCATTGTCAAGGTCAGACTCACCTCTGTTGTATGTGGTTTACTTACCTCTGCCATGTGTGACTTACTCATCTCTGTTGTATGTGAGTTACTCACCTCTTCCAGTGTGAGTTACTCATCTCTGTTGTATGTGAGTTACTCACCCCTGTTGAACGTGAGTTACTCACCTCTGTTGTAAGTGAGTCTCCGTCACATGTGAGCTTACTTGCTGGTCAAGTAGCTCGCTGTAGTGTATCAGCTTGTTCTGATGCATTCCACAAGCTGCCTTGCATGTCGTCTAGTCTGGTCGTGGACGCGCATGACGCATGCTGGTGGGTCACTATATAGCGTGCACAAACTGGTAGGAGTTTGCTCATGCACTTCGTTACAATACCCCTCTGTGGGCAGCTGCCAGCGCTGTCCTCTTTTTGCCACATGTTGGATTAGTTCCCAAGCATGAAGATACACATGGCCTGTACGCTGGATGCTTTGTGTCAGTTGCTTCACATGCTTTCACAGGATGCAAACAGCCACCATGCAAGCTGTTGCATTCTGTCTCAATTTCCGTCATGCCTTGCAACTATGCAGCTACAGTGGAGAAAGCCACGACGCATTGAAAGGCCACAATGCATTGCAAGGCCACAACAGCATGTGCTCTGCAGGCAGACTCGACGCCTCCTGCTATGATGGCTGGGGGCATGGTTTACAGCTCTGAGAAGTGCTTGAACCACACTGCAGAGTCCACAACTGATGTCAGAAATGCCATGTGGTAAGACCACTTGCTGAGTACTGATTTGTGATGACCGTGAAACCAATTTGTGATCACCTTGAAGTCACTTGAATCTTACATGTATTCATCCATTTATTGCAGAAGCATCATACAGATGTTGTTGCCTCAAGGCATTGCCACATCATGGAACCTTGCCAGCAGCCTTGCACAAGTGTGCTCCAGTTGCTAGCTCACACAATGCACCAAACAGCTGTGCCCAATCACCACAATGCCGCATGCAATGTCACTTTCAATGCCCGAGGCAATAAAGCTGGCTGTCATCTCCCATCACAATTTGGTCAACGATCACAGGATCTGCTGGGATGCTTTTGAGGATCCTGAGAGCGGTGTTGCCTCCTACAGCTATCAGATCTTTCAGCTTGACTCACCAACTTCCCCCTCAGCTTCACCTGCGCCTTCTGCTCCATCTTCTTCTTCAGTTTCTATATCAGCTTCCTTAACTTCTCGCAAGCTTCTACAGGCCCCCTCAGCAACCCCAGTCACCCCTCAGATCACTCTAGATGCCAGCTCAGCTCAGAGAGCTCAGCTGGTCACAGGCCTCAGCTTACATTACGGTTCCACATATTACGCTCAGATTACAGCCACAAACAATGCTGACCTGAACACCACCTCCAGCTCATCTTACGTAGCAGTGGCCAAGGCGCCCAGCAATCGCAGTCTGCTGATTGCCATTGTGGTGTTAGCATCTATTGGGGTCAGCATGCTGTTGGTCGCCTGTTTGACAGCCTTCATTGTCAGACGCAGGTGAGCAACTTTCTTTCACTGTCTATCACATGCTGCCAAAGAGCAAAAGGCGCGCTTGTTTTTTATGCCTGGCATATGCTCTATGCAAATGGCCACATGTTGTCCTGGGCCTCAGTAGGCTCCCAGCAGCAAT
>JAABUP010007297.1_pt1 | contig 14979 bp, 12 predicted proteins | sample 5559201 | NCBI WGS metagenome assembly JAABUP01 (sample SAMN10711887, study PRJNA513373) | rock metagenome | isolation source: Antarctica rocks | place: Antarctica | reverse complement strand
CGCCTGCTTGCCGAGTCCGCAGCTTGGCCTCCTGGCCCACAAAGGGCTTGGAGCTGAGTGCCTTCATCGCCATCTGCAGGTTTTCCAAAAACTGGGCCTGCAAGGTGTGCACTGCTATTTACAAAACTCTTCAAAGTGAAGCTGTGTTACTTGCACGGCCTGCTCCTCCAGATGGGCGATGTGCTGTGCAAACAGGAGATAAGCCCTGCAATCAAGGCTAGGGGTGATACCCTAGCAAGTACAGTTTTCAATGTGCTGGGTGGCAGACAACAGCAGCTACTGCAAGGCCGTGCGCACCTATGAGAAGCACAGACCATGCATATTCTTGCCTGCTTATTGCTGCCAGCTCAATACTCAAGCAGCACTAGGCGTGCTGGCTTCTACAGCGCCACGGCCCCTCTGCTCAACCTCGATGCTGTGCCTCTGACCCCCAATATACACACGTTATCATTGACGTCCAATATGGCTAAAAGACGCGCACGCCTGGCTCGGCCACGGTGCAGAGCAGACACAGCCGAACAGCCGCCGCTCCAGGCACTGCAACGCAGGACTCCCGGGGTCAGGCAGTTGACGTCCTGCCAGCGCAGGTCGGCCGCGCCCTGCCTGGCTTGGCCATGGTGGTGCATACGCCTCGTAACGTCTTTCTGGACAGCTGCACCAATCAAAACGCAGTGTTGCGCCTGAACTGCATGCCACATAATGGAAGAGCTTGACACTTGTGTTGCCTCTTCTGTATAATGCATGTGCATAACAGGGCCATGCGGGAGGTGGCGCGCCAGACAGTTGCGCGCACTGCTCTGAGCTGCTCCCTGCGCAGGAGCCATCTGGTTGAGGTACTGCACGTGCAAGTGAGCGGCGCTGTGCAGATGGAGATTGGCTGATGAATGACAAGATATTAGGTGAATCATACATGTTAGTGAGGACTCATTGTCCTGCGTCACGATATGAACCACTTCAATTGAGCCGCATACAGGTCGCAGCGGTCTGCATTGCCTGCATGTAAGCAGTGCTTACTAAACACAATCATGCACATCAGCATGAGCGCTAGTGTTCACTCCCATCGACCTGTCCAAGCATCACGCACAAATTTCTGCATCTCTACCGCGTCAGGCAGGCAGCTCAATGCATGCAATCGTCACTGTGCTTGCCAGCAGGAGGGCACCAGCACCGCAACGTCGTGACCACCTTGGCCGCAACTTGTCCATGGCCGTGCGCTGCGCACACACAAGCAGCCCCGAGGGCGCAGGCAGCGATACCAGCCTTAGTGCAGATATGTCACACGGGCATGTCTGCAGCGCACTGCGCAGTCGGCTGCATTGTGCTGCAGTCCATGCACACTTCAACACGGGCATGTCTGCAGCACACTACCAACTTGGATGCATTGTCATGCAGTCCATGAGGCAACTGCATTGTGGGGTAGAGGCCTACTCCAGCGCGGGCGCCTGCATGCCATGTCAGCGCGGCCCAGCCACCCACCAGCTGGCCGCATTATCACAGCACACACTACCAGACCTTTTGTGCACCGTGCCGCATGCCACCGCCCGCCCCTTGGCTCAGCAGGCACGACACGGCCAGCTGGCCCGCCGCCCCATCATCAGGCACCGCGCTCACGGCTCCAGCGCATCAGGTGCAGGCGGCTGCGGGCGCGGGCGCGGGCGCGGGCGCGGGCGCCTTTTGCTCGGCTCCCTCTGTCCGCGCGCGCTTCGCGTCCCGGCCCGCCTGGAGGCACACAGGTGTGTGCTGAGGTCAGTGGCAGGTACAGCAGCAGCGTGTCAGGGTCTCCACATTGCTCACAGGCCATGCAACCCGCACGCATGCCGGGGCATCTTAATGCATATGGTGAGCTGTGCCTGTCCGGTCGCGGAGCGCAAGCAGCATGGCTCCTTGCGCGCTGGCGTGCCCACACGCGACACTGGCTCATGGCTATAGTGTGACCACCACAGGCCCTGAGCATGTCTGGCATGCGTCCGCCTGCATCTCAGGGGCGCGGTTCCTGTAGCCCGCAGCAGATGCCCTGACTTCACTCTTGCGCTATCCTGTGAGCTACCTGGCATGCCTGCAGGTCATCCGCACGCGCCACTGCTGGCACTCGGGGCAACCGAAGCTGGCCGCCGCTCCACCTGCGCCCGTGCGCAGCCAGTGCAGCGCGGGCGGGACCCAGCGGGGCGGCACCTGCTGGCACTCGGGGCAGCTAAAGCTGGCCGCCGGCTCCACCGCCGCCTGCGTGCTGCCGACGCAGCGCGGGTGGAACCAGTCCTCGCACGCCTCGCACTGCACCATGTACGCGTCCGGATTGTACGGCAGCTCGCACACGCAGTACCTGCGCGCGCGCGACCCCTCGCGCGCCGCCCCGCACACGCCTGCCGACGGCGGCGCATGCCGCGCCCTGCCGCGCGCCTGGCCGCCGCCGCATGCACCTGTGCTCTGGGTGCACGCTGAGCTGCTGCAAGCAGGCGAGCGCGCTGCCGAATGTCAAGTGACACCCTGCATGCGGCAGCGGCGGCGGCGGAAGCCAGGTGGTGCACTTCTAATGGGGCCGCACGCATGCAAATTCACAAGCAGCCTGCCTCGCAAGGAGAGCAGGCAGTCTCAGTGGCCTGTTATGCAGTGCAGTGGCAGTGCCTGTGATTGCCAATTTTCAAGCCAAAGGCGGGGCAGAAGCATCTCCGCTTCCAGCGCCTACCGGCGCCTGCCTGGGGCGCAGGCAGCGAGCGGGGCACGCACACGGGGACGCGGTCCGGCCGGAATTCGTGCGTCGACGGCTGCGCGCGCGCGCGGCGCCGGCGGTCAGCAGGCATGCCCGCTGCGGCCTCGCGGCGGCGCGCGCGTCCAGCCGACAGACAGCCGCAGCCCTAGCAGCCCTAGCAGCCCTAGCAGCCCTAGCAGCGCGCACCTTGTACGTGAAGCGCGTGAAGTAGTCTGTCGGCTCCACCTTCTTCAGCGCCTGCGCCCGCGTCCCTAATGGGTGGGTCCGATTGTCCGCCCGGGCGCCAGCGCGCGCTGCTGCCGAGCTGCGGGCCGCGCGCACCTGGTAGGCGCGCAGGCTGTGCACCTGGCACCGGCCCTCGATTGTGGTTGCCATGCACCAGTCCAGGTGCTCCGACTTGAACAGCTCCTTCTCGCCGTGGAACGCCTGGCGGCGCGCGCGCTGCGTCAGCGGCATGCGCACGGGTGCAGGGCGGCCCGCGCTGCGCCGGGGGGCGCGCCGTGCGCCACCCATACCGCCAGGCTGAGGGCACGCGGGCAGGACTGCGAAGGCGGGCCGCGCCTTGCGCCCGCCCTGCGCCTCCTCCGGCCGATAGAACCACGCGACCAGCACGTGCACCTCACGCCGCTTGCCGGACGACCGCGCCTCAATTTCGCGTATCTGGCCGATGAAGGGCACGGCGGACGCTTCGCCGCGGACCTGGATGCAGTCCTTGACTGCGGGGAGGCCAAGCATCAGCGCGGGCGTGCATGGTGCTGAGAAGCTCAGGTGCGCAGCGAGCATGCGCACGCTTGTAGACAACGCCTTCATGGTCAAACTCAGTAAGCTTCTCTTGTTTCTTGGCCTTCATGCGAATGTCTAGGACGCTGGGCATGCGTCCTTCAGCATCAGAGCTTGACTGATGCCCAGTCGCAGCGGGTCAGGCCAGGGATGCTAGCAGTCGCACTACATGCGAGAAGTGCTGCTGAGCCTTTTGCTTGTCCGAGGCCCAAGCGTGGTCATGCACAGGTGCACACTCGCCACTGTGTCCAATTGCAGGCCTGTTTGCACTGCACGCCTTGATTGGACAGCTTATCGCCTTGCTTCCTCAGCCTGCTCGTCTCCCGCTAAAAAATAATGAAAAAAGGGAAAAAAAAAGGACCCTATTAGAAACCTGCTGCTGCACTCGCCTGCTGAGGTGCCTGCTGTGCTCAGCCAGCGGGGACAGGCTGCAGCCAGCGGGGACAGGAGGGGCGCACCTGCAGCGGTGCCTGATGAGGCCGCGTAGCACGCCGCGAGGCGCAGCTCGCTGAGATGTGGGCTGCGCCCCTGCCGCGGCAGCCATCAATGTCGCGCATCCCGGTCAAGCGGGGCACCTCGCTGAGCCAGCGTATTGCTGCCTTTGCGTCCGCGCACGGGGCGCCCTGGCGGCGGCCACTTTCCTCTGGCGCGGCGCAGGTGCCTGAGCTTGCTTGTGACCGGTCAGCCGCTGCTTGTTCCCATGTGTGCTTCAGCTCATAGACGCAGCTGCAGTGGTTTCAAAACGATGTTGTTCACCGGGCGTGGCAACATGTGGGTGTTGAGCAAGCTGCGTGAATGGCGTGAGGTAGTGAAGCGACTGCTCTGCATCGGCCGCCTGATAGGCTGCCACCTGAAGCAGGCACCTGTGCTTTGGGAGGCGACTATCGCGGTGAGAGTCGAAAGTTTGCTCGCAGGCGCAGAGCGCGTTGGCGCAGCAGGGCACCGTGGAGCGCCTGCTGCGTGCGCTGGACAACGAGCGCAGCAAGGGCTTCAGCAACAGCATGGGGCGCCTGCAGCACTTTGACACCTTCCTGGTGCGCAGCACCGCGCCAGCAGGCACCTCCGCCCGCACCAGTGCGCCGCAGCGCGCTCACAGCGAGAGCGAGGCGGATGCCCTGCTCCCCGGCCCCACAAGCAGCGCCACAGGCGCTTGCAGCTCACCTGCACAGGCCTATGGGGCTCGAGCACTTTGCGGTGAGCGCTGCTTGCAGTGCTCCAGGGCGCCTCAGCCGCTGCGGCGTGCTTTGATGCTGCACGACGGTCTGGTGCTGACGAGCGCGGCCGGCCGTGCGCAGCATGCGGAGCTGCAGCACGTGACCGCTCAGGCGGCGGGATACCACCGCCGTGACCTGGACGCCCTGCAAAACGAGGGCCGGCGCTACGCGGCGCTGGGCCCGCCCGAGCGCCGCGCCTTTGTGGCGCGGCTCGCGTCCGTGCTGGCCGGGCTCCAATGGTGCGGCGCCCCGCGCGCGCGCCGGGCCTGCCGCGGCCGCTGCACCCGCCGTGGCGTTCTTAGCTGGGGGCGATGGCGAGCACATGTTGATACTAGTAGTGAGGACAGACTGGCAGGAGTTCGAGCATGTCAAGGTGACGGCAAGGTGACCGGCTCTGGTTCCAACCCACACAGCTCTGCCACCCACCCCGGCAGCGAGTACGAGCAAGCGGCTGCATGGCTGCCTCTTGGAGCAGGCTGCTGGAGTCAGGGGGGGACAGGGTCCATGCGCCTGCATGGGCAAGCAGCCCCCATGATCTACACGGGACATGTGGCAGACGCCAGGCTTCCGCACTGTGTCGCCAGCCCAGTCCAGCCCCACATGCGCGCGCGCAGGGACGCGCAGCACCGGCAGAGCGCGCATGTGGCTGCGGGCGCGCGCCGCGGCACCGCAGCCGTGCTGCGGGCGCCGCGCTTTGCATCGCACCTGGAGCAGCGCGGCCGGCCGGCCCCCGGCGGCGACCCGCCGGCGCCGCAGGCCGCAGCGGGGACGGGCGCGGCGCGGCTTGCGCAGCCGGAGACGGGGTCAGGCGCGCGCGAGGCTGCACGCCCGGGCGCGCCAGGCGCGGCGCCCGCCGCGCAGCCGGACTTTTTGCCAAGAGCCGTCCAGCTGGCGCACCCTGCTGGCCAGGCCGGGCGCCCGCCTGCAACGTGCGCAGAGCAGGGCGAGCACAGCGACGGGCACGGCGGGGCGGCGCCAGGCGGCGCGCTCGCTCCGCCGCGCAGCGAGGCCAATCCGCTGGCTGACGGCGTGCCGCCCTGGGAGCTCCCGACAGAGCACTTTGCGGCGGCGGATGGCGGGGCCGCGGCGGCTGCGCGGGCCGCGCTGGTGCGCTCCGGGGAGGAGGCGCCGGAGGCGCAAGCAGCAGCCGCCGCGCAGGCAGACGCGCTCGCGGCGGCGGCGCACATGAACGGAGCAGCCGCAGGCGGCAGAGGGGTGGGCAGCGGGGCCGCCGCGTCGGCAGGCGCGCCAGAGTCCAATTGGACCCTGACCGCCTGGCTCGACTGGCTGAAGCCCGGCGCTGCTGCTCCGCCTGCAGCTGACGCGCCCGCAGAGGCTGGGGCCGCGGCTGAGGCCGCCGTCGGGGAGCGGCAAGCAGCGCCACCGCCGGCGGACGCCCCGCCCGCCACATGCGCTGCGTCCACGGCCGCCGGGGGCGCACCGCAGGCGCCCGGAGCGGCGCCTGCGCCGGCGCTGGGCGGCGAGCCGGCTGCGCAGGCTGGGCGGCGCCCTGCGGATGGCGGAACCGCAAAAGCAGAGTGCGGGGAGGCACCCAGCGCGGCGCTCGCGCCCGCGCTGGGCCGGGAGCTGACCGCGCAGGCTGAGCAGCGGCCGGTTGCGGATGGAAGCACGGCAGCTGCATGGTCGGAGGCGCCGCCAGATGCGGCCAGCGCTGCGCCCGTGGCAGCCGCCGCGCAGGCGGGCGCGCTGCCGCCGCGGCCGCGTCTGTTTATTTTTGACACGGAGACCACCGGTGCGCGTTGTGGCACTTCCCTACCTGCCATTGGCTGGTTCTGCATGCTGCTCCAGGTCACAAGCCAATTCACTTCGGCCATGCAGTGAACGCTGGACTAGCTGCTTTTTGTGCATGTCGCCTGTGTCTTGCAGGGTGCGTTCGACCCGGATCCCCTACAGCTGCCGCCCTGCAACCCCTGGCTTGGCGAGTTCAGAGTCCATGCATGGCGTGGTGCATGCATCGGCCTGGCGCTATACCTGCGCGTGCCGCCCGCCGCGGCAGGCCTGAGCACAACGCAGGACGAAATTGTTGAATTTGCCGTGCGCGACCTGGACACGGGCGCGGAGTTCGACTCGGGGCTCATCGGCATCGCGCAGAGCGTGACCCGGCGCGAGGTGCGCTCGCGTGCTCGCCTCCCGGTGGCTGCCTGGTGGCTGCCCTGCTCCGCAGCCGCAGGCCTGGTCATATTTCAACCTTAGTAGCGGCCTGACAACGCCTGGTCGCTGTGCGCATCGAGTGGACTGCATGCATGAACGTATTTTGCAGCACAGGCTGTATACGTGCTTGTGCCTTGCCTCCCGTGGTCTGCGCTAGCCTGCGACTCCAGTGCGCCCCGCAAGGGCGCGCGCTCATGCAGCGCCTGGCTCCAGCAGATGTCCAGGGCTGTTGCGCGCGCCGGCAGCATGCAGGGCCCTCAAGGCGCCACTCAGCAGGCCCTTCTGGGCTGAAGCGGTCTTGTGCCCGCCCACAGATGAGCACTGGAGCGGCGCTGGTCACCGGCATCTCGACCGCAGCCGTGATGCAGCCGGGCCTGCCGACCATGCGGTAATCTTGCGCCTCTGGCCTGCCGCCGACATCTCACTGCAAGGCGTCCGCGCCCTAAATCACACAGGGCTTGCTCGTGTGGCTGCTCTCCAACCTCAGGTTTTTGTGAGCCATTGTTTCGAATGAGCACAAGGCGTTGCTTTCAGTGCACATGCATTTACATACGCTGTCAGTGCCCGCACCGACAGCTATGGGCACAGACAAAGCGAGAGGTGACACCAAGCGGCTTTGCTCTGCGCGCCGGCAGGGAGGTCGCGCCGCGGCTGCTGGCCTGGGTGGCAGAGCGCGCCGCGGGCGGCACGCCGGTCCTGGTCGCGCACAACGGCCGCAAATTCGACGTGCCGATGCTGCATCACAACCTGGCGCGCGTCGGCGCCGCGCTGCCGGCCGAGTGGTGGTTCCTGGACACGTGGCTGCTGGCGCGTGAGTCGAGGCTCTCCGCGGACGAGGTGCTCAAGCAGGCGCGTGCATCGCCTCCTCACACCGCTGTCCTCACAGGTCCATGCGCTCGCTCTCCCCTGTGCATGGCTGCCTGGCACCAGCCTCCTCGAGCGCCGCCTTGGTGCGCGACTGTGCGAGGCGCATGCAGCTCACCCGCAGCTCCCTCCTGCCGTGTCTACGTGGCTCTGTCGCACGTGTTCCATCAGCGGCTGCCCCCCACAACAAGGGCACCCGCACAGCTTTTGCACCGTGCCCAGGTTTGAGGTTAATGCGGGCGCCTCTTTGCCGCCGACGACATCGGCTTCGCAAAATCTAGCTCAGCTGCTGGGCGGCGCGCGCAGGAGGCGTTGAGCATGCGGTACGGCGTGGTGGCGCCCAGCGGCGGCGGCCTGGGCCGGCACCGCGCGCTGGCCGACGTGCGCGAGCTCGCGCGTTTGCTGCCCCACCTGCAGGCGCGCCCCCAGGCGGCGCGCTGCGCGCCCGCCGGTGCCGGCGCCGCCGTGCTGCCACGCCAGCACCGGCAGAGCGCCCGCGCTCGCTGCCCAGAAGCGCGCGCTGCTCGGGCAGCATGCGCGGCGCAAAGGTGACGTGCAGAAGCTGACGGGAAGCGCAGTCCCCGAGTAAGGCGGGCGCGCTGCCGTACAGGCGCGCGCCGGCGCGGCCAGCGCGGCGGGCCTGCTGGAAGCGGGGCCGGCGGCGGGGTGCGTCGGCGACCTCATCGCGCAGCGGGCCAGCCCGGCGCTGGGTGCGCGGCCGGGCTTGCAGCAGGTCCCGGTCGGTCCTCGTGCCTGCGACCCTCCTGTGCACATGGTGTGCAGCAAGCGCTGGGGTCTTGGCAAGCGCGATCGGGCGAGTGTTCCTGATCTGCCTTGGTGTGATGCTGCCCCCTGCCTCGCAGTGCGTGTGCTGGTAAGGGCGCGGTGTAAGTGAGATCGGCACGGTCGGCCGTGCCGCGGCGAGGCAGCGGCGCGCGTCTGAGGCGGCCGGGCGCCGCGCCGCGCAGCCAAGGCGGCGAGCAAGGCGCAGCGCGAGGCGGCCAAGCTGCGGGACGCCATGGCGCACGGCGTCGGCTTCCAGGCGGCCGAGGACCCGCTCACGCAGGTGCTCCACATTTATGCAACATTTACATGCGTCTGACGCGCCCGCCGGGCATCCGGCTCCAAGGGCCTGCGCTGGCTGGCATGACACCATGTCACCAGTGTTTCGCCTCTCATCTGTCGGCATGCAGTTGGCGCGACAGTGGGCGCGCACCAGACGCGAAGCTCCGCGCCAGCGCACGCGTGGTGTCATCCAGCAGGATGACGGCGTGCCCAGATTAGGGTAGGTTCAGCCTATGCCTGAACCCTAGCCGCGCTGCGTCGTGCAGATGGAGGCCGAGGCGGCAGCGGCCGCGGGCAGCGCGCGGGCCGCGCGCGCGCCGGATGCGCCGCGCGCGCCGGCGGAGGCGCCCGCCGCCGCAGCGCCAGCAGAGGTCATGCCGGCGCGCGCCGCGCGCGCCGCGCAGCGCGCCCTGGAGCGCGCGCGCGTCCAGGTGCGCCGCGCACCTGCTCCGCCAGACTCCCGCACCCAAGCACGAGTGCAGAGGCGCACAGCGGGAGGCCCATGCAGTGTCTGGATCAAGTGGGCCCGGGGTTGGTAGACCCATTACGTTTCTAGGATGTCTTGCCGCAGCCGTTTGGCCCCTGCCACGACCGGCTGCTAGGCGGCATACGCCGAATGTCGCCGTTCTGACGCCTGTGTGTCCCACGCGCATTGATATGCACAGGGCCACGCGTATGCTGGCGCGCAGCATCAGCCTCGATCTGCTGGGCACGCGCACGGCGCTACTGCGAGGTTGGCGCGCAGGCGCGCGCGGCGGCGGACGCGGCGGCCTTCCTGAGCGCGACGGGCGAGCACAACGGGGCGCATGCAGGGCCCGCCGCCGACGACGCCGCCTGGGCGGAGGACGCCCTCGCAGCGGGCGCGCCGGCCGACTGGGCGGCGCTGGCGGCGGGCGCGGCGGGCGAGGCCACGCTGCTGGACGTCCCGCTGTCAACGCTGGGCAGGCGCACCTTCACAGCGCGGCAGTGTGCGTGCGCGCCCTGTACACGTTCTTGTCTGCGGCGTGCGCGTCCAGGCCCGCCCTTTTGCTCCCCAGCGCGCCTCTGCTGGAGCGCGGCAGACGGCCGTGCCTGGAACCTTGCCCTGCTGCAAGTGCATCGCGCGCCTTCCAGCTCGCCGGGCTGACGCGGTGCGGCCCCGGGGTGCCGGCCGGGCGGGCGCGGCGGCGCTGGGCGGCCAGCAGCGCGCCGTCCCGGGCGGCCGCGCTGCGCGCCGCGCGATGCGAGGGCGGGCGCCGTGAGCCGCACCATGCGGCCTAAGACGAGTCTGTGAGCGCGTTCCGCCCCTTGCGGCAGGCCGCGCAGGCCGCCTGCGCCTGTGCCGCACGTAGCTCCAGACGCAGCGCATACGCGTCGTGAGGTCCTGCGCTGCCTGCGCCTCTGCCGCACCCAGCCGTCGCCGCAGATCGTCCGCGGCGTCACCGGCGTGCGTGACACGCGCGTTCGCCATAGCCTCCCAGCGCTCGCGCTTGGCCCGCATGGCGGCCAGCTGCTTCGGGGCCGCGGCCAACTCGGCAGCTGAGCAGCTGACCGCCCTGCCGGCCAAGCGCGAGCACTGTTGGGCCACGGCGGACGCGCTTGTCGCACAGCCCGCGGACTCGCTGCAGCGGCAGCTGGGCGCGGCAGAGGCGCAGGCTGTGCAGGATACTGACGAAGCGTATACGCTGCGCCTGAAGCTGCGTGCGGCGGAGGCGCAGGCCGCGCAGGCTGGGGACGCCGCCGCGGACGCGCTGCGGTTCCGGGAGGGCGCGGCAGATGCGGCAGAGGCGCGCAGGCTGACCGAGGCAGGGGCGCGGCGCCAGGATGCTGGCCGAGGCGGGCGTCGCGACGCTGGGCGACCTGCTGCGCGTGTTCCCGCGCGACCACATCGCGTACGCGCGCCGCCTGTGGCCGGGGCGCCACGTGCAGCTGGCGGGCACGGTGACGCGCGTCAAGGCCACGTACCTGCGCCGCACGCCGCCCATGGGCTTCTTTGAGCTGGACGCGCGCGTCGATTGCGAAGCCGGCTGGCCGGCGGCCGGGCCGGGCGACGAGGACGGCGGCGACGAGGACGCAGACGCCGACGAACTGGGCTTCTGGGCGCCGCTGGACGCAGAGGCGGATGCCGGGGCGGGCGCGCGCGTTGGGGCGGCGGGCGCGGCGGGGCAGGCTGCGGAGGCGGGCGCCGAAGGCGGGGAGGGCGCGGGCGGCGGGGCGGTGGAGGCTGGCCAGCGCGCGGCGGGCGAGGCGGACGCTGGGGACGAGGAGGCGGGGCCGGGCGCGCGGGAGGGCGAGGGGCCTAGCGCGGATGAGACCGCGCTGGTGCCGGCGGAGGCCTTCGAGGGCGAGCAGACGGTGCGCTGACCCTGCGGTATCAAACGGGGTCAGGTCGGTTGGGACCTGACAGTAGGTGCGCAGGCACGGGATGGGCCATGAGGCGCTGGTCCACACAGGCGCAGCCGATGCGCGAGCTGAGCGAGTAGTGATAGAGGGAGAGGGCAACCTGCATGCATGGGCATTGACATTGGTCTGGCGAGGGGCATGCAAATGGTAGGCTCATGGTTGATAACCCTAACCCTACCCTATGCAAACAGGCCTGGTTGTGATGCTCTAAGCGCTGCATCCCGCAGGTGCGGCTGAAGAAGGTGCTGACGGCGTACGCCGCGTCCGGCGTGCTGGGCATGAAGGCCGCGCACCCGGAGGGCAGCCCCGTGCTGCTGCGCGGCCGCCTGCTGTGGCGGCCGGGTGCGCGCGCCCGCCGCCGGGACGCCGTTTGGTTGCCCCAATCGCGCGCTCTGTGCGTGCATGTTCACGACAATCGCGACAGTCTGCATCATCTCGCAAGGCATGTCCTGTGAGGCTCTTGGCAGAGGGGTCCACCTCGGGCGGCGCTCAGGACACGCCCCTCCGGCGTGCGCTTCTATTGCAGCAGGTGGCACTGCCTGGGAGCGCTGGCGCAGCGAATCCGCGACGTGCGCCCACCGGTGCCCCCCCTGCCGCGGCGACAGGCCGCCCGAGCTGCTGGGAGCTCGACAGTGCGACGGCCGCGGTGTATGCCAGCGCGGCCGACCTGCCGCCGGGCGACGTGCTGCCGGTCTACGCGCAGCGCGCGCCCGTCACGCCGCGCGACTGGGCCAAGCTGGTCGCCAAGGGCCTTGCGCGCGCGGACGCCGACCTGCCGCCCGGCTTCGACCCGCTGCCGGACGACCAGCGCGCGCAGCACGCGTTCGTGCCCTGGCTGCAGGCGCGGCGCCCCTTGGGGCTTGCGCTCTCGCGGCGCTGCTTGGTGGCGCCTGCATCGGTGCGCATGCCAGGCCGAGCCGGGCAGACATACGTGGGCGGGACAGCGCGCCGCGTAATGCGGCATTGTTTGCTGCTGACGCTGACCCTTACATTGTTGAGGGGAATTGCATCGGTGGCAGAGGCCCTGCCACCTCGCTCAGGCAGCCGTGGCCATTGCGCCAGCTAGAAGGCAGTGACATAGGAGGAGCTGAATTGCTGTCGTGCGCTAGCACGACAGTTGCGGGTACACCTAGGTTTTTGGCACTACACCCTATGCGCGCCAGAGCCGGCGGCGCGCGCGGTGCAGGCGGTGCGGACGATGCATGCGCCGGCGGGCTTGGGCGAGCTAGAGGCCGCTCGTCGGCGGCTCGCGTTTGACGAGCTGCTGACGCTGCAGCTGTCGCTGCTGCTGCGCCGCAAGCTCCTGCAGTGCGCACCGCCTCACCGCTCATGCTATCGTCCAGCCGCAAGACGGCCAGGACTGCCATTTGTTGAATACAAAGAGTAAGCTGGTGGGCGTGCACCAATGCAATGACGCGTTTGCTGCACGTGGGCGGCAGGACCACATGGTGTGCGCGTGGTACATGCATATGCTCCGCATTTCACGTCAATCTGCAGACCCCCTCACTCGTACCTTGCGGCTAGGGCGCCGGACGGCGGTCCGGCGGACGCGCATGAGATCGACGGCGCCGCGCTGGTTGAGGCCGGGCGCGCCGCGCTGCCGTTTACGCTGACGTCCGGCCAGGACGCCGCGCTGGCGCACATCCGGGCGCAGCTCCGCGCGCCAGCGCCCATGATGTGCCTGCTGCAGGTGCCCTGTGCCCCCACCTCTTACCCCGGAGCACTGCAGAACAGTACCATAATGAATTACATTACTTGTAGTTGCAAAGTATGGCTGCCGCAAGGCAAACCCCTTGTCTGTTTCAGGTGCCCAGTAAGCCCGGCATGTCAGCTATGGCAGGTAGTGGGTCCACAGAGTTCAGGTGCGATCTGAGCTTGGCGGCCTGGGCGCACTCCCTCCTCCCTCCACGAGGCCGAGGCGTGACGCGCGCGCCGCCGCGCCACCCGCGCGTGCAGGGCGATGTGGGCTGTGGCAAGACGGCCGTCGCGTTCTTGGCGCTGCTGGCGGCGGCGGGCTCGGGCGCGCAGGGCGCGCTGATGGCGCCGACTGAGGTGCTGGCCGAGCAGCACGCCGCTCGCCTGGGCGAGCTGCTGGCCGCGCTGCCGGCCGACCGCCGGCCGACGCTCGCGCTGCTGAAGGGCGGCATGCGCGCGCGTGAGCGCCGCGAGGCGCGCGCCCCGCAGCCGCACGCCTGCTGCTTCTGAAGTTGAGTAGTGAGGGATGTGCTAGGGTTTTTAAGGTCAAGGGAGGGTGACTGTCTCAAAACCGGTAGGGGAAGCGTGCGCAGCGGGTCGATCCGCGGCGTGTGCGAGCGGCTGCACCGCCAGGCCGCCTTCGTGCGCTTGCCGCGCGAGCCGCGCCCCCCTGCAAGCGCAGGCCCTACCCTAACCTCACTTATATAATCGAAGCCCTAAACCCAATCCGGGCGCGCACGCAGGTGACCGCGGCGCTGGCGGCGGGCGAGCTGGACCTGGTGGTGGGCACGCACGCGCTGATCAGCGAGGACGTGGCGTACGCGCGCCTGGGCCTGGCCGTCGTGGACGAGCAGCACCGGCGCGCCCCCCGCTGCCGGCCCGGCGCCGCGTGTCTGTCGGCCTGTGCGAGCGCGCTGGGAGGGGTGCTCTGTGCACGCCACGCACCGTCTGCCTGTGTGTCTCAGGGCGAGGCACTGCTTTCCCCAAGCACACTGTACCTAGTCGGACAAAACTGTTATGCGAGGATGTGGATTCCATCAATGAACGTTTTTACAGAAGCTGAAGACAGGCTGGCGCGGCGCGCAGCTTTGGCGTGGAGCAGCGCGCGCGGCTGGCGGCCAAGGCGCGGCCGCCGCCGCACGTGCTCATGATGACCGCCACGCCCATCCCGCGCACGCTCGCGCTGCTGGCGCACGGCGACCTCAGCCACGTGTCCATCGACGAGCTGCCGCCGGGACGCCTGCCGGTCGAGACGCGCGTGCTCGTGGACGGCGAGGCCAGCCGCGCGCAGGCGCGCAGCCCGGCGCCCGGCCCAGCTCGGCAGTGTCCAGCCCGCTGCACCATGCATGCAGGCATCAATCCCTCGCCGATCGGGCCAGTCTGCGCCTCAAAGGGCCAGTCTGCGCCGTCTGCACCGAGGCTGCAGCTCTTTCGGGCGACCATGTGTTGCAGCCAGCGCGAACGCTGGCCGCCTGTGGAAGGAGCTGTGCTCGCGGAGGGACGGCGGGGCGCTCGGCGCGCAGGTGTATGCGGCGATGAAGGCGGAGCTTGCGGCGGGCGGGCGCGCGTACATCGTGTGCCCGCTGGTCGACGAGAGCGCCGCGGAGGGCCTGGCCTCGCTGCGCGCGGCTGAGGAGGAGCACCGGCGGCTGGCCGAGTGCGGCGTGCTGGGAGAAGGCGTCGGCCATGGCCTGCTGCACGGCCGCCTGAGCAGCGACGAGAAGGCCGCCGCGCTGCACGCGTTCGCGTCCGGCGAGACGCAGGTGCTCATCTCGACGACCGTGGTGGAGGCGCGCGCCCTCCGCCGCAGCCGCTCCGCGCCCGGTCAGGACATGGGCTCCTGCCTGGGTAGGTACAGCGTGGCTGCTCGGCCTGCTGCCCTGCTGTGTGCCCTTGTCTTCTTCCTGGCGGAGCAGGTCGTGGTGGCGCTGTGGATGCGGGGTTGAGGCATGCGCAGCGCGGCGCGCCCGATCAGGCGCTCCCAAGGTAACTGGGCGTGAGCATGCGCAGCGCGGCGCGCCCGATCAGGCGCTGCTCGGGCTGGTGGGCGCTAGCGCGCGCAGCGCGGCACGCCCTGTCAGGCGCCCCAAGCCGGTCGGG